>OGHV01001019.1_pt1 | contig 17042 bp, 8 predicted proteins | sample 1571551 | NCBI WGS metagenome assembly OGHV01 (sample SAMEA2581960, study PRJEB24529) | metagenome | biome: Human gut stool | place: China | collected 2011 | reverse complement strand
AGCTAATTCGCTACGCTCTGCCCAAATTTACTTTTTCGCTATGTGTTTATTTTAAATGATTAATAGATTTCTTATTCATATTACCATGCAACCCCTCTTGAAATATCCATCCGGTTCGATTTGATTTTTCTGAATTTCCAGGAGAAATTTATGGTAAAATACCGCCCGAAGTTCTCTCTGTCAATATAACTGGTATGGTTATCTTTCATTTGGATAGCTATGAAATTCACATTTTGCCGGACATCGGCCTATATTCGCGTATGCTTCCGTCATTTGTAGTACCTTCGTAGTTCGATTTCACTTTACCAAACCGATAAGCAAAATTTATGGTGAAAAACCGTCCATAATAATTTGTCCACGTGTTTTGAATGTAGTTGGAATACATTTGGCTGTTGAAAGTCCGATGACTATTTAGTAGATCATATGCGGCAATACTAACGTCTCCTTTGCGATTTAACACTTTACAGCCAACATTCAAGTTTAGGGTGTGATTGCGATTAATCTCTTTATTGATTCCATAATCACGGCTGAAAATGAAATTATAATGACTACTTAGATAGAAGTATTTACATATTTGGCTTATATCTAACATTGCTCCTGCCATCTGATAGAATGTTTTACCTGTATAATTTTCAGTATTGATGCTATGTACATAATGGGTATTGGCACTGATTGTTACTTTTAATCTTTTAGTTAGGTTGCAAAGTAGGAAATGTTCGATCAATGGAGCATAGGTACGTGTTGTTGTCTTATTTTCTCCTATATAATATGGGTTATGTTCGTAGTTGAATCCGGTAGATAAGGTATATTTGGATTTTATGCTACGTATAGGCGCCTGCCATATCAATTTGCCTTTTATGTCCCAATATCCTTCTACGTTTTCAAAACTAATTAGAGAACTGTGTGCAGGTGCTGTATATTGCAATTCCGGTAGATAAGTTTCGGCATTGTAATAGGTTGTCTTTGCAACAGGAGAGTGTTGGCGGATAGAGGCATTGATAATAACACCTATGGTGTGGTTATGTTTTCCTAACATACGATTGCAATTGAAGAGGAACGAATGTAGATATGATTGTTTTAAGTTGGGATTTCCACTGCGCAGCATGTAAGGATTGCTGTTATCTATTTGTGGGCGTAACTGCACTATGTTTGGTGCAAAATTATGCAGTCTGTAAGCGGCACTCCATGACTTTGTTATATCTGTATGCACAAAAGATATTGCTACTGTTGGAGAGATGAATGTTTTACGGTAGTTGTCCATTTCTTTTTCTTTCCGCTTAAGTGTACTTTCCTTCAGTCCGGCTGAAATGTCACAACTTGTTTTTTGAAAGGGAAAAAAGTGAAATGAAACTTCCTGTTTTTGTGTCAGGTTATTTATTTTATAACTATATGTATTGGCTTCGTCTGTTTGTGGATTTGTGGGGCTCAACATATTCCAGGCGAATTGGTGTTTCCATCCGTTTTCGTATTTAACGGAATAGTCAAAAGATATTTGGGTGTCATTTTCTGGATTCAGTATATATATTAATTGCGCATTGCCGTTCCACTCCGTATTGCGGAGTTTTGATGGAATAGTCAGATAAGTTTGTGTTGTCGAACTTTCTAATGTGTCTATCCGTAATGAATGATTTTTGCCTTTATTTATATCTACTGAACTTTCTAATGTATATCCGATTCTGTCGGTAATACTGTTGACATAACTGACATCTTCCTTCACATGAAAATTCTTGTTTAGATTATCGTAATGCATCAGGCTTTTCGATGTTTGAAGATTGTTTTCTTCATTATAGATGTAAAGCGATTGCCAATCTTTGTTGTTGTTATATGTTATAAGCTGGTTCCAACGGAATTCTCCCCATTTGTCATTTGAATTGGAGAAAGAAAATTCGGAATAGTGATTTTGTTTTCTGTCACTGTTGCTATTTTGTTCTTCATAAAGGCGCTGCTGATAATTGTTGCTAGGAAAATAATGTTGTTCGGATCGTGTATTTGTATTATCGCGATTATATCCGAAAGTGTAAAATGCTCTAAATGTACCGTATGTTCCATTTTCTGTGTCCCATGAGCGTTCCGTAGCCAGATCTGCATAAGTCGTTTCGTTGTAAGTACTACCAGGATCGGAAATGGAAAGAACATTTTTGATATTATTTGATTTTCGGTTGATATTATTGTGAAATACATTACTTGTGAGTAAAAATTTCTCGGAGAAAAAGTTAGTGGTGAGTCCGAGCCCTTTACGGAATTTTCCTCTGTCGTCCTTTGAGTCCATGTTGCTGCCTATACTAGCCAATAGGTGTGCCTTCCATGAGCTGATGAGTTTGCTTTTGGTTTCTATGTTGAGCACTCTGGTGAGATCCCCTCTGTACATTAGTTTTTTTGTTTTCGTATTTTCATATTCATCATAAGCCTTGATTTTTAATACATCTGTTGCAGAAAGATTCTTTAGTGCTGCCATTGGGTCACTTCCGAATATTAGTCTGCCGTCTATATAAGTTTTGGTTACTTGTTTTCCCATGATTTTGACGGAATGGTCGTCAGTCTCTGTTCCGGGAAGTTGCTCGACTATATTCATAGCGACATCCCCTTCTTGTACGTTGACTGCCTTCGGGTTGAATATTAGCGTGTCGCCATTTTGGGTCACAATGGGGATTCTGCCCTTGATGGTGACTTCCTCCAGTTGGATGGATTCATCCAAAATTTCTATGTAAAGATTAGAATTCTTTCCAGCTATTATATTTAATTCTTTTTCAACTTTCCGACACCCTATTGCAGTGATAATGAGTTTTGCTTTTCCTGTTTTTATGGGTTTGAAACGGAATACTCCATTTATGCTTGTTGTTTTCAGTGTGTCTTTTGCATAGATCAAAAAGATATTGGCACCGTCTAATGAACCATTAGATCCATTTTCTTGTTTGTGTATAATAAATCCCGATAGCTCATTTGTTTTATCTTGAGCATTTATCGGTAAAGTAATGTATAACAATAAAAAAATAGAAATAAATTTTTTCATATTGCTGTTTTATAAAAAGTTTAGTGATAGTGTGTGGTTTTATTTGTCTAAGGCTTGTGAACTTTCTTTTAGGAAGAAGTTCACCACCTTACGGCTTCCAATTCATTCTTGTTTTGTTTCATAACCCAGATAACTTGCTTGGAGAATTTTTTTGTCGGCCTTAGAAATGCCTATACTATATTCTCCATCAATATCAGTTATAATACCATTAGTACTACCCACTTCGATAACGCTCGCACCTATTAGTACCTCTTTTCCTCCTTCAGTATAAACAACCCCTGTGATTTTCTGACTGAAAAGGACCATTGGGGAGATCGGAGATTGAAGTTTTTTGTTTTTGAAAAACTCAGTACTTTTATTGTCTCTTCCCTTGATTATTGGAGAGGACGGGGCTTCTTGTGCAAAAGAACACATCATTATAGTAAATATGAATACAATGAATAAAATAATCTGCTTCATAATATAATTTTTTTTAATTGTTATACATTTTACTGTCACTAAACTTTTTATAAACATACACGTTGAATGGTAGAGGAAAGGCTAAATTACCCTGTCAATCATCGCTATCAAATAATCGCATTTTCCACGTTCAATATCATTACTAGCCAAAGAACGAGCTTGTATCAAATAGCGACGTGTACTTTTCAACTTATCATAGCAAATGGCTTCGATATCTGTACCGGAGTAAAAATTAACAGAAGTCATAGGTTCCATACCAGATTGTTTTTCTGTTGCAGATATAGAGGCAAAAGTTGTCAGCAATCCTAATGATTGTAACTTATGATTAGTTTGCTCATTGAGAGCAATGGAAGTTACTCTTGTTGATACAGCCTTGTCAATAGCCTTTAATGTCGGACACATTCCTTTTAAAGAACTGATATATACAGACAGTTGTGCAATCATTGGAGCACTTAAAGGTTTCCCATTTAAAGTTTCTTTGAATAATTGTTTCTCTATATCATTCAAATATGCTTCTTGGGTATAAGGTCTAGTTGATTTCTCTACACTCAATCCCATACGCATCAAACGAAACATCAAAGACATCATTGGGTACCCGTTATTGTAAATCCATGTTGACATATCAGGATTGACACCACCTAAACGCAAGAAATCCTTATTAGAGTCCAGCCAACTTAAATCATAGAAGGTACTGAATATCTTTTGTAAGACTTTCTTTTGCATATCTGCCGATACCGGTTGATATGAAGGAACATTGCTTTTTTCGTTGGCTTCATTGATATAAATACCTCCGATATAAGAAGATACAGGTGACAATGTTTTATTGATTAATTCAATAATCACAAAATCAGGAAATAGCTCCCGGTAATCATTGGGGATATTATCGTCGTGAAACCAGGCAGGACTATTTTTAACTACATATTTCACATGAGCGATTTGTGCATCTAAAGAGGCTATCGGATCATTACCTAAATCATAGTTTTGGCAACGCGGGTCTGTAGCATAAGCTGGTGAACGCTTTCCATAGAAATAGCGTGGATCTCCATCGTGTTCCATAGCCCATTTCTTCAACATGTCTGATTCATTTTCACTGGTGGCGGCATACAGATATTTGAGCGTAAATGCATCACATACACCCGGTTTGTCGACAATCAATACCACTCCTTTTTCTTTATCACCGGGCTGTGCCAGATAATTGTATAATACGTTGTCCATGACTGAAGCTGTGATACCATATTTTTGAGTAAATTCAGGAGAACGCAGTTCCTCAGGGGAGTATGCTGCAGAACCAGCCAAATTAGTTGCCAATCCCAAACTAAGACCAAATGCTTTTAGCATACGTGCTGTCAGATTCTCACAGATCACCTCATCGGCAATGTAATAAGTCCGGAAGCGCGGATCAATCTCTGCCATTTGGTATACTCCATTGCGACGTACGCTGACGGCAAGGTCGCGTGGTACTCCTATCTTGGTACTTAAAATTTCTCCAGTGCGTAAGTCTGTGACATTGTATGCGGTAACTTCCGAGTTGTTGTTATTCAGAAAAGCAATCGTATTTATCATTGGGTTATTAGCACGGAAAGTTGAATCTTTCTCATACGGTTTTATTATGATTGGTTTTCCTATTCCTAAGTCTTCAAATATTATATTCCATTCATCTGCACTTTTTTGGATGGCTTTTACCCAGCTATCTTGAATCAGAGTGTCGATGTAGAAGACAACAGGTTGTTGCGTCGTTATATTACGCCGTGTTACATAATATCCTTTCTTGAAACGTTTTTCATTACGATAGTCTGTGTATGATATATACCCTGTTCCTACACGTGGGTTGGCTTCGCGGGTATTCATCTTTTCTTTCGACAGTAGGGCTAATGTTGTTTGCACCGACATTGTTAATTCCGGTTGTTCTTTGGAGATGAATCCCATGATGCTGATGCTCAACTTTGCAGTACAGTTTTGGGTGATACTGATACAATTGTCGAATGCGTCTACAGAGTCTACAAAAGATGTTTTACTTTGAGGGGAAGCACTTACAATTGTGAGCATACCTCCATAACTGCGTCCGCTAAGATTGAGTACATCTTTATTGGAACAAGAGAAATAGGAAGTGGCATTAAATACAACAGCCGTTGAATCGCTGGTGTATCCTTCAATTGGAAATGCTTTGTAAATAGCATTACTACGAGATAATGCAAAAGCCGCTTCTTGATTATCGTCCTGTTCGTTGAGGCGAACATTGTATTTCGGATCTCGGAATAATATTAATGAATCGGTTTTATCAATAATCAGATATCTACTTTGAGCAGCTTTTGTGCCCGCCAGCGAAATGTCACTTGCAGTAGTGATGGCAGAGTTCACTAAAAAATCCCGTCCCATTAATTCAACTGGTAGTTCCAGATAAATCTTATCCTCGTACTGATGAACTGTGGTTGTCCCTTTATTGACTGTATGCTTCTTCTTATCTTTGAAAAGCTTGTCGTAGACACTCTTTTTTTTCTTTTGAACACTGTCAGTCTGTTGTTCGGTTTTTGCTTTTCCTTTTTTCTTTTTGGAGCGGGCATTGGCTTCATTTGTTGATCCGATAATCAACAAAATTGCCATCAACCATAAAAATAGTATTTTCATCTTTTGTCCCTCCCTTATTTTAAGTTGATGTCGAGCATCTTTAATAATAATTCATAGTGAGCTTTCGTCTTCCCTGATGCACTGGCTGCCTTTTGTTTCATCAGTTGTTTGGCTTTAGCTATATATGCGTATACATCTGCCTGGGTAACTTTGGCTGTCATAGAAAAACGATTCAACGGTCTCCATTCAAAACCTGCTACAGGGTTGTGTATAACATCCTCTTTGATAGCATGTCCCTGGCAACAAGTATATCCGAACTGGCGGTGATTGATGTCAAGTGGTTTTTCTCCGGTCAATGCTTTCCCGGCTCCTTTAATTGTGAAACCGGCAGTTTGCATCATCATGTATATATATTGTTTCTGGAGATTCATTTGGGATTCTGTTAATGTACGTCCGGAAATGGTCGGTTTCCATACAAAATTGTATATCATGTTGAAAGCCTCGGCAGCAGTAAATGAATCTTTCTCTAATCCTTCGTATTGTGATACCTGAAAAGGTACAGGCAGTATATATCTCAACATGAAGTTTTGAATAGTTTGTTTAGGGGAACCGGAAACCGGAAATTTAGTTAATAAGTTTTTGTTGTCAAGCCAATCCAGATCATTATAAATTTCGAATAGGTAATTCAGGGCTTCTTTTTGTTGTGCCTTCGGAATTTGTGCAAAACGTGGCATTGTGTCCCCTTCTTTAACTTCGTTGACAAAATAGCCACCTACATTGCCTGCTACATGGGTAACATACATTGCAAGTTGTTCTACGATACCAATAAATAAATCTTCACGGTATTCGTATGTATCGTCACCTTCGGAAATCCAACTTTCCAAATTATTCATGATATACTTAAGGTTCTTGATGCCATATCGAGTTGCTTTCATAGAGTTGTCACCAATATCTTCCGTTTGTGAACGGGGATCAACAACTCCATATACTTGTTGTTTTCCATATCGGTACACTGGATTTTCTTTAATGGCATCACTGATCCATTTGCCTGTTATAATTGCTTCTTCCTCTGCAGAATTAACATTGAATACCGGAGTATACGTCCATTTTATGAGGTATTTGTCGTATTCACCAAAGCGGGGTGGAGTCAATTTAACGCCACGTTCTTTATCGCCAGGTTGTGCTACATAGTTGAAGCGGGCATAATCCATAATGGAAGGAGTAGTGCCATGCTTCTGCGTGAATTCCGGTGAACGTAAAGAATCTACCGGGAAAGTGGAAGAAGCTCCCATATTATGCATAAACCCTAAACAGTGACCGATTTCGTGTGAAAGTACATAGCGTAATGCGTCTCCAACCATTTCATCCGGAATATTGACAGTGCGTACATCCTTATCGGCTTGTGCTGTTTGCACGAACAACCAGTTACTGATAAGCTTGATAACATTATGATATAAATATACGGAGGCATTCAAGATTTCTCCGCTTCGTGGGTCTACCCATGATGGTCCCATAGCATTCTCAATGCTTGATGGAGCATAGCGAACACATGAATATTTGATATTGTCCGGATCGAATTCCGGATCATCAGTCGGGAAATCTTTGGCTGCTACAACATCTTTGAATCCAATCTGCTCGAATAATTCATTCCATTGGGTGACTCCTTCCCGCAGATATGGTTTCCATTTTTCCGGGAAAGTGTTATCGATGTAGAAAACAATCTGTTTAGTGGGTTTCACTTTCTCACCACGTAGGTAGGCAGCAGTGTCAGACGGTTGTATATCCCATCGATTGGCATAGTAAACAGGTGCGGTCGTTTTAGCTCCTTCGCCTAGTTGTTCGCGTCCGGTAAAGAATACACCGATACGGTAATCTGCCATACGTGGACGGTAAGGCTTTTCTTTCAACAGCATGATAGAACGTGTCATTTCTGCGGTGAATGGACGGTCTTTTATGAGTGACGCCCCTTGTGAATTGCTGACAGAGAATGTATATGACAGACAGCTTTTAATAGAAACATTATCTTTGAAAGCCTTGATTTGTGAAATGTAAGAGCAGTCGGATTGATAATTCTCTGTACGATTGTACATTCCATAGATTGAATTACGATCGAATGGACTCATTTTTTTGTTGTCGCTTAAGAAAACTCCGGTCATATCGAATACGATAGCAGTTGAGTCATTATTATATGCCTGAATTTTCTGGTTACTAATAATCGCTCCTAGTGTACTTTTGCGTAAAGCTTCATCAATTTGTGTGCTACCAGTAATATAATCAGTATTTACCTGACGTAACTGTACATGTGTTTTATTTCGTGTAAACATGACATGGAGTAGATCGGTTGGTTTGGAACCGACCACGGCATTACCATTATCAGAGATGCTGGTAACAGTGGAGCCAATAAGCATATCTTTATTGATTAAATCCACAGGAAGTTCAAAATATACTTTTCCATCCAGCAGATGGAGAGTAATCAGCCCCTTAGCTGTTTCATGCTTCTTCTTAAATAGTTTATCATATTCACTTTCCTTTTTTGCAGGAGTTGTTTGTTCCGTTTTTGCCTTCTTTTTTTTCCAGAAGAATGGAAATTTACGCTGTGCGTCAATGGTGGTAGACGAAGCTACCACCATTGCTGCAAGTAAGAGGATTTTTTTTCTCATATCAGTTCTTTAATGTATTTTTATGAAATTAGATTAATATCCTGTTGTCGTTACATCTAGAATTTTGCCAAAACCATCATAGGTTTTGGCTTTGGAAGGGTCGAGTGTGCCACTAGCAACTTGTGTAATTGGGATAATGTGTACCTTTCCTTCATATTCGCTTGATTGTGTAGTAACAATGATAGCTTTATTATTCCATTCGGTTTGAGGGACAGTAGGATTATCTCCGACAATTAAATTACAATTGTAATTATATAGTCCTTGTTGATACATTTTGGCTTTCGTAATAATTTCTCCGGATTGTGGAGTATATTTAGCTGTTGTCGAAACAGTGGCAGTACTACCAGCCCCGTAATTTATGGTGTAGATACCATCAGTAGTAGTTACATATAATAATAGATTTCTGTTTGAAAAGAATATAGATATTGCTTTATCTAGCAGTGCGGTTCCTTCCGATGGAATCGTATATTTATTTCTGGCAGATGCAGGTTGACTGGGTGAAGTGACTATCCAGTTATCTCCATCATAATGGCCTTCTTCTCCAATGTATCTACTAAAAGTGTAAATAGAATATGTTCCGTTCGTATCATCTTTCATGAGAAATACGATTTGGCTCATATCTTCAAATACAACAGCTGAAATTGCTGTTTGATTGGGTAATTTGTTCGGATCAAAATTATTATTAGCATCAAAGCTTTTCACTTGCATAAATTGTCCGGAGCCATTACAAGTAATAAATGAAGCACGTTCTTTATCATAAAATGTTAGATGTTGCTGGTCGGCTCCAGATAAAGAATTAGATACATGTCCAGTATTGGGACTATATGCTATTACGTTATTGTTTACTTTATATGAACTTAATGCCCCAGCAGGACCACTAAATCTGTTTACTGTTGATGAAGCTAGAGTATACAAATTGTTGGAAGTATTAATATAAAAATTGCTGTGGCTTTGAAAAGCCGATAATACTTGCAATCCGTTGGGTTTGTCAATGATGAGAGACTGATCCTCGAATTGACCATTTTGTGTATAATCAAGACAATTAAAACGCGCTAATGTTGCATCACCTAAAATAGTCCAGACCTGATTTGTTTGAATAGATGAACCATATCCCATCACTTCATAAACAAGTGTTTGCATTAGACCATTAAAAGGCTGTCCATTAAGCGATGTTAATATCTTTCGAAAGATTTGTTCGTCCTTATTATAATTCACGGTAAATGCTTGATTGTTTATAAGAGTTAGATCTGATGTTGTACCATTTTGTGTGTCACTGATTAATAATCCATCAAGAAAAGTGCTTTGTACATATATTTTCCAATATTTAGTATATTGCAGATTATCATGAACAGTATCTGTTATAGTTAATAATAGAGTGTATGGTGAGGTAGATACCGGACGTTCTACGATATAGTTTAATTGAGGATCTGTACTGATAATTTCATATTCAAAATTATAGGAAGAGGAGGAAGTGACAGGAGTTTCTGTTAGAGCCCATTCATAAGTTAATGCATCTGTATTGGTACCTTCGGCAATTTGAATGTCAGGTATCAATGTTAATTCTTCCATGCTTCCTACATAAAGTTCACTCTGTTTTTCTGTAAAAGTAATATTGCCTATATTGTTAGTTGCTAATGTACTACTATCGTCATAGCAAGAATATAAACTGAGTAGACATAGCAATAGAGGACTAATAAATATATATTTTTTCATACTTCTTTATTTTATGTTAATATTTACGAGCTTCAATTGGTTGACCCAATAAGGTACCTGCATCATGTAATAGTGGTGTGTCATGTGTGCTATTATATTCTTCTATGTATTTTCCTAGTTGAGTTGCAAAACTAGAATAGCTTTGTTCAACATTTAATAGAATATAGTGAGGTAGATACTTATAATTAGCCTGCGTGAAATATCTTTTATATGCAGCCGGATATTCGGGATGTGCATCCGGATTATCCCAATCATTCCAGTTGAAAGCAGCTATTATGGTTTTAAGCGCATTAGGACTGTAATAGCTAATACTAGAAGACGAAAAAGATAATGGGCTTTGTATTAACATATTATATGTTATTCTAGTATATGTGTTAGGAGGAGTGGGTATTGAATTACTCCATGACAAAGCTGCATTTAAATATAGTGAGGGACCTTTTTCTAATTCGTCAGAAGATTGAATAGATATTCGTAGTTCATACGTCTTATCTCCAGTTACATTATATAATTTAATCCTTATATATCCTTCGTTGTGATTGGCGGGGATTATTCCTTCCATTAGCTCATAGGATCCTTCTGTTGCTGTACTCTTTTCTGTATCTATTGTATAGTTGACAGTTCTGTCTTTATCACTAGTATTACCAATTAGTATTACAGGTATATCATATATCACATATTCATCCAAAGGATTGGAGACGAATGAATAACTTTGATATACTATTCCATCACCACCATATCCATCACTGTTTTTATTGCTGAAACGCACTGCATCGTTTTCGCTATTATAATAGGGAATGGCTTCGTTCTCACAACTGAGAAAGATGCCAATTACTATCATTCCAATTATATAATTTATTTTTTTCATCATATTCTGTAGTTTATAAGTTATTGAACTCGTCCGGATTGGATTTCAAATTCTGGATAAGGAAGTACATATTGTGCATCCTCCATGTCTTCTGTATAGTTAGGAATGGTTTTAGTTCCAGTTCTTTTATAATAGTAAAACATAACTCCTTCTGACAGAAATTCCTTATGATATTCTTTTTGAATTTCTACTAAAATTTGTTCGGCATCTAAATCCTCCAAAGGTGTGTATAATCCTCTTTTTTCACGCACAGTGTTCAAACAGTTAAGAGCGAGTGGCAGATTGGGATTATTTTGTTTGACATAACATTCTGCCGCGATATAGTAGATTTCAGGAATACGAATCATGGATATTTTGTTCTTGTAATCATTAGCAAGATCAGATTGATAAACTTTCAATGGTGTATATCCTGTGTTTTGGGCGTTAGTGTTTGGCTCCATTAATGTTGTTAAGCGTATATCCGTTGCAGAATTTTCGTATAAACTCATAGCATCTGTTGTGAGTAAATACATAGGTGTATTTTCACTGTCGAGATAATATGGTTTGATATAATTAACAATTCGTGAAGCAACGTCAGACACATTTAATCCAAAAATATTCTCACGACTCATAGAAGTACAAGATTTGTTGACAGTTTCTGGAGTCAGGAAATTGCAATAAGTATACATTTCATTGATTGCAATATTATTTTCTAATGCTGTGATGATTTCATTAGCTGCTGATAACGCATTGACGATATCTTCATTTTTTCCTCTCCATAAATATACTCGTGCCTGTAATGCCTTTACAGCATAGTAGTTCATACGGAGAGTACGCTCATTAAAAAAGCCTTCTTCGTTATATTCTTGGTAGAAAGAAGCAGCTTTGGTTTTAGTAATAGGATCGTAGTCTTTCAGTAAAGCAGCTGCTTCATTTAAATCGTTTAGTAGGAATTTGATTGGTTCTGCACCACTATATTGGGGAGCTGGGTCCTTGGAAACTTCGGTAGCATAAGGTATGGTTCGTTTCTCATCAAGCTCTGTATCTCGTTGACTCCAGTTACCATAACCATAAAGTCGTAATAGATCAAAATGTATATAAGCTCGAATGGCTAATAATTCTCCTTTAATAATATGGTAGTTGAGGTCGTCAAGTATTTCTTTCTTTTCTTCTATATTGGCTAGTTCGTCATTAACATTGACTATCACATTATACGCTTTCTCCCAGATCTCTTCAACTGTCGGAGTTGTGTAAGTATTTGTATAATTGAAAGATTGTAGCCAATACGCTAAACCTATATTTGTTGAATTTACATAAGGATTGAATTGGTGTGCCATAATTTCTGTTGCAAACCAAGAGAGGTTTGTACCATAGAGTGCATCATCAGTCATTCCGATATAACAACCTATTAGAGATTGTTGAAAGCCGGTAACAGAACTAAAATGATCATCTTTGCGTATTTCTGATGGTGCGGTTACATCAAACCAGTCACTACAAGAGCTAGCGATAAGGCTTGTCATATAAATGAGGATAATATATATATACTTTTTCATATTGAATAATTTAGAATGTTGCAGTTAATGAGAATGACATTGTTCGTGCAAATGGATAGTTTAATCCTCGTTCTACTTTTATTGATGAAAATGTTGTGATGTCGTTCATATTGAATGCTAGCCGTAGACGTTGCATATATAATTTTTGGTAGATAGAACGTGGAAATTCATAATAAGCACTAATGGCCGAGATAGATAACTCACGGCGGTCTTGTACAAAACGAGTTGTTGCACGAGTTGTTGTTGCAGAATCAAACTTCTTATATTGTGTTTGTTGACCGTATGTAGTCCATCGCCCTTCCAATAGACGTCTGTCTACATTATAGTCAATATCTGCGTTTTCTACTCGGTCTACTAATGTGGAATTATAAAATTGACAACCTGCTAAGTAGCTGAGTGTTGCGCTAATTCCGATTCCTTTATATTCAGCTGTAAATCCTCCTGTGCCGCGGTATTTAGGACTGGAATCACCGGCTGGAACCATATCATTTGAAGAGTAAACATAAGTATAGCTTCCATCTTTTTTAATATATACTTCTTGTCCTGTTTGAGGATCAATTCCAGCAGAGGGCACTGCCCATATTGTATTCATTGACATTCCGTCTTGATACATCAATACAGGGGCAGACTGATTTGCTTCTTCTGCCATTTTCTGCATTTTTTCATTATATGCGCGCATGCTGTCGGATAAACGAATAATTTTGTTTTTGTTATAAACAAAAGTACCATATAGATTGACGAAACCTTCTGGTCCTTGCCATATAGTATAATTTGCATTGAGTTCAATACCCGAGTTACGTACTAGTCCTAGATTGTCTTTTATACTGCTGAACCCAGTGGAAGTAGGGATGCTTACATCGGTTAGCATATTTTTTGTATCAGCAGAATAGTAATCAAATTTTAGTGTAAGCCCGGCAACTCTTATATCTGCGCCCACATTATAATCTTTTTTTTGTTCCCATTTTAATTTTGAGTTAGGAAGGTTATTCAAGTAGGCTCCTGTCATAGGATTTGTTGTTCCTCCATAGGTGATTCCTGAATAATATTGATAAGTAGCTATGGCTGCACTAGTATTGAAATTTTGGTTTCCTGTCAATCCGACAGAGGCACGTAATTTCAGTTGTTTGATCCAAGATATATCTTTCATAAATACTTCGTTGTGTAAATTCCAGCCTAACCCGAATGACCAGCTATTAGCCCATCGGTTATCCGAACCATATAAGGAAGAGGCACTCTCACGTATGGTTGCATCTGCTAAGTATCTGTTGTCATAATCGTAAGATGCAGCTAATAAAAAGCTTACTTCACGATTAATAGATGAGCTTCCTTTAGGGGTTGTTCCAGCCAAATATTGTTTGGCAAATGTTATGTCTACATTACTGGAGTTTGAAAAACCTTCGGCCGTATGTTGGTAAGCTGAATATTGATCCTCTGATAAAAAGAAACCAGCATTGGCAAAGATTGTATGTTTCTTGATCATTTTGTTATAATTTATATTGAAGTCTCCAGACAGCGAACTCGATTTCCCATTTTCCATTATATACTGCCCACGGCGTATTATTTCATCCTGTGAGGTGTAAGTAGCAAACATGGAATGTTGGGCTGGATAGAAATCATCCGAATTATTTCGTTTTTGTGAAACTCCCAAACGTATAGTTGCTTTCCAATCAGGGTGAAATAACCATTCTGTATAAAAGTTGTTGGTGAATTCTAGGTAACTACTGGTGAAACTGGTACCGATAGTGGCATCATATAATGGATTTGCCACTTTTAAATCATCATTGTACTCTGCCCAACGTAGTACTTTCCCATTTTCATCAGTTGCTTGCCAATAAGGATTCATTTTACTATAATCGCTGAATGAACCATATGGAGAGTCATTACTGTTATTAGATATTATTGAGAATATATTTCTAAATATAATATTGTTACGACGATAAGAAATATTGGCATTACCTGAAATATTGCGTCGGTCGGATCCCTTCATGACTCCAGTTATCTGATTGTATGTGAAATCAAGTACGGCGCGTAAACTTTGTGAATCTCCGACTTCGATATTTAGGTTATGCTTATGTCCAATTCCTGTATGGAGTGGCTTGGCTAACCAATATGTATCTAATCCTTGTAAGGCCATTTGTTTACGTGTATTGTATAACTGATTAAGTTCGATCTGAGTATCTAAATTTGCATTTCTATATACTCCATCTAAACGTTCTGCTTCAAGTTTTTCCAGTGCATTACATAAATCATAGCTTGTTAAATCAGGCATTTCAAACGAAAGACTTCCATTATAAGTGATACGTTGTTCATTTCCTGCCAACCGTTTGGTTTCAATTACAATAACGCCATTGGCAGCTTTTGATCCATATAATGCTTTAGCAGAGGCATCTTTTAAGATTGTGATACTTTCAATGCGATTCATATCCATATCCATCACAGTTTCGGCAGTTGTTTCAAAACCATCAAGAATGAATAAGGGTTGATTAGGTTGATTTTGATAGTTGCTTTTTAATGAACTTGTCTCTGTTGTTGGAAAGCTGGAAGTACCACGCATGGACATTGTTGGAGTTGTATTAGGATCGGAACCCATGCTGAAATTATCTGCGATGTATAACGTAGGGTCTAAGTTCTTCAAACTTTGAAAAACATTCTGATTTCCGACACGCATCAGATCTTTGCTTGAAATAGTAGTTGCTGCCCCAGTAAAACTTTCCGCTTTACGAGTATAAATACCAGTAACGATAACTTCATCTAATTTAGTATCACTCTTTAGAGTAATATTTTTCCGTACATCATTCCGACCACTATTAATCATCACTTGTTGAGTAGACATTCCGATATATGAAAAGGTGATAGTACATGTTGTATTAGTGGGAATCTCTATACTGTATTTACCATTATTGTCAGTTATAGCAAATCGTTGAAGATCACTAATTACAACATTAACACCGGGTAAGGGGTATCCTTCTTCGTCTGATACAATACCGGTTGCGGAGCGTTTATCTCCTTGTTGTTCTGCTTTAGAGATGGTAACAATATCTCTTTCCATGCTATAGGTGAGTCCTGTGCCATTAAGAACAGTGCGTAGTACGCTATCCACAGTTTCATCTTTTACATGGATGGTGATGGGTTTCAGTGACTTTGTCTGCTCTGTGTTGTAGACAAAGCTTAATCCGGTTTGTTGTCTTAAAGCATCGAAAAATTCTTTGACAGTGACAGATTCCAGATTTAAAGTTACTTTTTTGCCACTTTTAGGAATGGCAAACATCATTGTGGGTAATAGTAATAATACTATTACTAGAGAAAGTATTCGGACTCTTTCTCTACTTTTTGTCTTTCTCATTCTTTCTTCTTGTTTAATTAGTAATTAATTGTCTGTGATTAAAATCTCTCTTCCTTTTATCTTTATTTGTAAATTCGTAGTACGTGCTATTGCTTTTAATATGGGGCTGATTGTGGCATATCGGTCCATGTTTCCTGTAAATCGAAGTTGTTTAAGTTCGGAAGTGCCAAAGGAAATGTCTACATTATACCAATGTTCTAAGATCTCAACAATATTCTCCAAAGTGCGATTCTCAAAGATGAGTCGTCCTTCATTCCATGCTATATAGGGAGTTAGATCTACATTATGTATTGATATATTGTTGTTCTTTTGCTCAATATGGGCTAATTGTCCAGGTTTAATGAATTGTTCTTGGCTGCTTTTTGTGGGTATAATACAAATGCTTCCTTTTACTAATGCAACTTCTGTACGTTCGGGGCTAAAAGTGTTAACGTTAAATTCTGTGCCATACTGTCTTATTGTTCCATGGTCGGTGATAACATAGAAAGGACGAGTATCTTGGGCAACTTTAAAATAGGCTTCTCCTGTAAGATAAACCATACGTTTCGTCTGACTGAATTTTACTGGATATCGTAATTCTGTATTATAGTTAAGATGTACGGTTGTTCCATCTTCAAAGGTTACTCTGAACTCATTACCTTGTTCTGTGGTTAACGTATTATTTTCTATAACTTCGCTCCGTTGTTTCAGAATACTATCTATATTTGTATTAGGTGTTGTCGGATAGATAAGAGCACCATTCTGCGCTATAGCAGTTGTGGAATGATTAACTTTAACTGGTGTTGGATATGTTGGGGTAAGTGATTGCTTGTTGTTGCCAGCTAAAATCAATGTAGCTTTAGGAATTCCTGGCTGAATTGCATCACCCACAGTTAGATTGTCTGATACTTGTATT
>OGHV01001012.1_pt1 | contig 17095 bp, 13 predicted proteins | sample 1571551 | NCBI WGS metagenome assembly OGHV01 (sample SAMEA2581960, study PRJEB24529) | metagenome | biome: Human gut stool | place: China | collected 2011 | reverse complement strand
ACTGTCTGCATAATCTGGGGCAGTTCACCGCAGAGAGGCCTTTTTCGGAACATGGACCGGCAAGAACGATTTTGTGCGTTTAAAAGCAAGAAACACAACCCATACAAGGAACATTCTGAATTTTTTAAAAAAGAAAAAATCCCTCAAAGCCTTGTGGCTCTAAGGGATTCATTTGGTGGACGATACAGGACTTGAACCTGTGACCTCCCACACGTCAAGGCCGGCTTGATATTTTTTCTAATCTTTTTCGTTCTTTTTAGCGCTTTCCTTTTGAAACAATATACTTTCTGTCACTCTTTCGCCGTGCTAGTTCCATATATTCCACCGCCGTCTGTGGCTGGTTATGTGGTCAGAAAGTAGGCCCATTGATGAATTTGGCGGCCCTCTATTACGATTTTGTGCTTTGTAAGGATTACAAAAGGCACCTCCACTATTAGGCAGATGCAAGAGATGCTATGCTGAATCAAAGAACACCAGATGACTCGGTGTGATTTCTGAGCCATGTCAAGTTGAATCAAAGGCGGTGCGGGGCACGGAAGTTGCGGGAGAATAGGCTGGAGCAAATCCGCTATTGAACCTCATAGACAGTAGAGAGAATCGTATTGAATACATGAAACTGAAAACGAATCACAACAATGCCGCCTCGAAATATTCTCGGGGCGGTATTGCTATACCCCGAAGGGTCAACTATATCATTTCGATAAAAATGATATAGTTGACCCTTGACACAATCAAGTTTACTTGATATAGTTTAATTATATCATTATAAGAAAAACGATAAAATTGACCTGAAGTGAGGTACAGGATGCGCACCTACGATTTTGCCAAAAACTATGAGAAGCTGCTTGCCCCAGATATCGTGGCCCTGCTGACTCAGATCCATGAATACAAAGGAGAACAGGCCCTGTTTATCGAGGCCAAAGCCGATACCCTGACTAAACTGGTGGAAATCGCCAAGATCCAAAGCACCGAGGCCTCCAACAAAATCGAGGGTATTTATACTTCGAACGAGCGCCTGAAAAAGCTGGTGCAGGACAAAACTACCCCCCATACCCGGAACGAGCAGGAGATCGCCGGTTACCGGGATGTACTGGCCACCATTCATGAGAGCTTTGACTATATCCCGCCAAAAGCATCTATGATCCTGCAGCTCCACCGGGACCTCTATAAATTTAGCGGCGCGTCCTACGGTGGACATTATAAAACCTTGGACAATGTGATTACAGAGGAGGACGAACAAGGAAACAAAACGATTCGCTTTCAACCTCTCCCGGCCTGGGAGACGCCGGAGGCGGTGGACAGCCTCTGCCGGGCCTACGAGGAGGCTGTGGGGAAGGGTGACATGGATCCGTTGCTGCTGATCCCTATGTTCATTCTGGACTTTCTCTGTATTCATCCCTTTAACGACGGTAACGGCCGTATGAGCCGCCTGCTGACCCTGCTGCTGCTCTACCGGGCAGGCTATATCGTGGGCAAATATATCAGTATTGAAAAACTCATTGAGGAGAGCAAGGAAACCTACTATGAGGTTCTCCAGCAGAGCTCCCACAGGTGGCACGAGGAAGCCAATGACTACGCCCCTTTTGTGCGCTATACCTTGGGCGTGGTAGCGGCGGCCTACCGGAACTTTTCCGCCCGTGTGCAAGTCCTGGCCGTCAGTGGCATGAGCAAGCCGGACCGTATCCGGGAGATCATCAAGGGCACCCTTGGGAAGGTTACCAAGGCGGAGATCATCCAGCAGTGCCCCGATATTAGTAAAATCACGATACAGCGCACTTTGGCCGACCTGCAGAAGAGCGGGGAAATTCTAAAACTCAGCGGCGGACGCTATACCGCCTATATCTGGAACCGGGAAAAGGAGTAAGAGAACATGATCACTGGCGAACTGAAAAATAAAATTGACCGCCTCTGGGAGACCTTCTGGACCGGCGGCATAACGAATCCCCTGGATGTGGTGGAACAGATGACCTACCTCATGTTCATCCACGACCTGGATGCCGCCGATAACCAGCGGGCCAAGGAGAGTGCCATGCTGGGCCTGCCTCATAAGAGCATCTTTGCCGGTGAGGTACAGGTGGGGGAGCGGACCATCCCGGGTAGCCAGCTCAAATGGTCGGTGTTCCACGACTTTCCCGCCGGACAGATGTATTCCGTCATGCAGGAGTGGGTGTTCCCCTTCATCAAGAACCTCCACGCCGACAAGGACAGCGCCTACGCCAAGTACATGGGAGACGCCATTTTCAAGATCCCCACGCCTCTGATGCTGGATAAGATCGTCACCGCCATGGACGAAATTTACGCCCAGGCGGAGCAGCTCCACGATACTGATGTCCGGGGCGACATCTACGAATACCTCCTGTCCAAAATCGCCACCGCCGGGGTCAACGGCCAGTTCCGCACCCCCCGGCACATCATCCGCATGATGGTGGACCTGATGGCCCCTCGGGCGGACGATGTGATTTGCGACCCGGCCTGCGGCACCGGCGGCTTCCTGGTGGCGGCCGGCGAGTATTTGAAGGAGAACAGGAAAGAAGAAATCTTCTTCGACCGTCAGAAGAAAGACCATTACATGAACCATATGTTCAACGGCTACGATATGGACCGCACCATGCTGCGCATCGGGGCCATGAACATGATGACCCACGGCATCGACAACCCCTACATTGAGTATCGGGACAGCCTCAGCGACCAGAACACCGACCGGGAGAAGTACACCCTCATTCTGGCCAATCCCCCCTTCAAGGGGAGCCTGGACGCGGACATCGTGTCCGCCGACCTGCTGAAGGTTTGCAAGACCAAGAAGACCGAGCTGTTGTTCCTGGCCCTCTTCCTGCGGATGCTGAAGGTAGGCGGGCGGTGCGCCGTCATCGTACCCGACGGGGTGCTGTTCGGTTCCTCCAAGGCTCATAAGGACATCCGCAAGGAGATCGTGGAGGGCAACCGGCTGGAGGCGGTGATCTCTATGCCCTCTGGGGTGTTCAAGCCCTACGCCGGGGTGTCCACGGCGGTGCTGGTGTTCACCAAGACAGGCCACGGCGGCACGGATGAGGTGTGGTTTTACGACATGAAGGCCGATGGCTTCACCCTGGACGACAAGCGTGTGGAGATCAAGGAAAGCAACATCCCCGACATCGTGGCCCGGTTCCATAACCGGGAGGGGGAGAAGGCGCGTGAGCGCACCGAGCAGTCCTTCCTGGTGCCCCGTGAGGAGATCGCTGCCAACGGCTATGACCTCTCCATCAACAAGTACAAGAAGATGGAGTATGTCCCCGTGGAGTACCCATCCACCCAGGAGATTCTGACGGACCTCAAGGAGCTGGAGCTGGAGATCACCAAGGGCCTGGCGGAGCTGGAGGAGATGGTGTGATGGCGAAATTGGGGGATGTTTGCAGCAAAGCGACTTCAAATATTGCGCAGAAAGATTTAGATGGACGGCATGGTGAGTATCCGATTTATGGTGCGAGTGGTCTCATCAAAGCGGTTGATTTTTATCAGCAAGAAAGCCCATATATTGCAGTTGTAAAAGATGGCGCGGGTGTTGGTCGCGTTATGAAATTACCCGCAAAGTCCTCTGTCATTGGAACTATGCAATATATTATTCCGGGCAAAAATGTAGATATTGGCTACTTGGCCTATGCCATGGAAAATATGAACCTTGCAAAATACTATACCGGCGCAACGATTCCACACATATACTTTAAAGACTATCAAAAGGAGGAACTTCCTCTCCCACCATTGGAAGAACAGCGCCTCATTGCCGTCCAGCTGTACAAGGTCAGCGACCTGATCGCCAAGCGCCGGGTGCAGCTGAACAAACTGGACCTGCTGGTCAAAGCCCGGTTTGTGGAGATATTTGGGGACCCAGAAACCAATACAAAGCATTGGCCAGTACTGCCTATGAGTCAAGTATGTTCGGTTGGTTCAAGTAAGCGAATTTACCAGAGTGAACAATCTTCTGAAGGGGTCCCATTCTGGCGCGTATCTAACTTAACGGATTTAATTAATACTGGGATAGCCACGGCAGACCTCTATATACCGGAAGAACGATACAATGAACTCAAAGCACAAGGCCAGGTTCCAACGGCGGGGGATATATTGGTAACCTCGCGGGGAACATTGGGGCAATGCTACATTGTGAAAGAAAACGATGTATTCTATTTTCAGGATGGTATGATCAGTTGGCTCTCTAAGTATTCAAAAAGTATCACTCCGTTGTATATTTCGTACTTGTTTGCTATGCCTGGATTTCGGAAACAGATAGAATCCATGCAGGCAGGAACGACAGTTTCGTATTTATCAATAGCAATGATAAAGCGCCTTCAGGTAATGATTCCATCTATGGAAGTTCAAAATGGGTTCAACGATTTTGTTAGGCGGGCAGACAAGTCAAAATTGACGATTCAGCAGAGCCTTGATAAACTGGAAATATTCAAAAAGGCACTGATGCAGCAATATTTCAGATAGGGAGAAAGAGATGTGAAAGATGTTGTAATTCCTGTGCTGTCAGCCGTACTATCGGGTATTTTAGCAACAATTATTACATTATATTGGCAAAATAGAGCCAAGAAGATGGAGGTCCGTAAAGAGATATTTACAACACTTATGGCTTATCGCTATCGGATAGCTGACAAAGAAAGTGTAAAAGCATTAAATTGTGTGCAAGCTGTATTTTACGACTGTGCCAAGGTGCAATCAGCATGGAAAACATTTCTTGATGCCGCTGACAAGCAACCCTTTATTGAACAGGAGTTAGTCGATGCACATATTCAGTTGCTTGAAGAGATTTCTAAGGTTTTAAAATACAAAAATATTGGTTGGAAAGATATTAAAAGGAATTATTATCCGGACGGATTAGCGTCAGAGCTAAATGATGCCAATGTTCTAAGGAAAGCTCAAATGGAGGTTGCTCTATATAATGTTGCAGAGACGAGGAAAAAGGCAACAGATTCAAGTGGGGAAATGTAAATGGATAAGTCTATACTCGCAAATTTTGAAGAACCAGATCCTAATTGTTTATTCAATTACCTACTTGATACGACAGCATTTAATCGATTTGCAGACCATAGGGACTGGCTGGATATTGCAGAAAAGTCTCTTGAATTAGGATTTCATTATTATAAAACAGCGAACCAGGATTATGAATTATCAGGTCGTGGAGCAAAGACCTATGACGCGAACTGTGTTCCCCATACAAAGATAACAGATAGTTTTAGAACAAAGATGCTGATTTTTGATGAAGTAATGGACCGATTAAAGGTTAAACGGTTATCAAGTATAGCGTCTTTGATGACAAATCACTGGATTTTAGACGGTACATATCGTTTGCTCGACGATAAAAGTAGAGTTGGTGAGATGACGAAAGAAATACTCCAATTTGATGAAAAAACCAGGGCTGAAAAGCCCTTTGCGCAACACTATGATGCAATGTCAGCAGAAGCCGCAATGTATCATGGGTGCTATCTGGTAAGTGATGATAAAGCTTTAAGAAGCATGGTGAACAAATATTTTCCACAGAAAGCACTCCGAACAAAAGACCTCATAGATCTTATTCAAAGTCAATTGGGATACTGAGGTGATACCATGACCAACTTCGATTTTCTCCTCTCTGATCCCCAATTTACCACCTTCGGGGAGGTGGCCGTCTCAGCGGAAAAAATTTATACCATCGACCCGGCGGCCTGTGTGCTGAATTGCCGCCGGTGTGTGGAGTTTGCCGTCAAATGGATGTACTCCGTGGACGGCGGGTTGGTCATGCCCTACGATGACCGGCTGGCCAGCCTCATGGACACCGAGGACTTCCGGGCCATCGTGGACCGGGACCTGTGGCAGCGCCTGAAGTACATCCGCCAGACGGGCAACGCCGCCGCCCACACCGGGAAAAAGATCACCAAGGAGCAGGCCATGCTGTGCCTGGAAAACCTCTGGTACTTCATGGACTTTGTGGCCTGCTGCTACGGCACGACTTACACCCCCGGAGAATTTGACCCGGCCCTGCTGGAGGGGCAGACCGCCGCCCCAGCTCCAGCTCCCGTGCCCGAGGTGGATCTGGCCGCCCTCATGGCGGAAAATGCGGCCCTCAGGGCCGAGCTCACCGCCCGCCGTGAGACTCAGCAGCCCAGCTATACCCCCAAGCCCCTGGATCTCTCAGAATACAAGACCCGCAAGCTGTACATCGATGCCATGCTCACCGATGCGGGCTGGACCGAGGGGAAGGACTGGCTGGGTGAGGTGGAGCTGCCCGGTATGCCCAACCAGAGCGAGGTGGGCTATGCCGACTATGTGCTCTATGATGACGCCCACCGCCCCCTGGCCGTCATCGAGGCCAAGCGCACCTGTGTGGACCCAGCCAAGGGCCGCCAGCAGGCCAAGCTGTACGCCGACCTGCTGGAGCAGAAATATGGCCGCCGCCCGGTGATCTTCCTCACCAACGGCTTTGACACCCGGATCGACGACGGAGCCTACCCGGAGCGGCGGGTGGCCGCCTTCTACTCCAAGAGGGACCTGGAGAAGTTCTTCAACCTTCGGGCCATGCGGACAAGCCTCAAGTACATCCAGGTGGACCACAACATTGCCGGCCGCTACTACCAGGAGGGGGCCATCAAGGCCACCTGTCAGGCTTTGGCCCAGAACCGCCGGAAGGCCCTGCTGGTCATGGCCACCGGCTCGGGCAAGACCCGCACGGTCATCGCTCTGGTGGATGTACTCCTCCAGCACGGTTGGGTGAAAAATGTCCTCTTCCTGGCCGACCGAAACTCTCTGGTCACCCAGGCCAAGCGCAGCTTTGTGAATCTGCTGCCCAATCTCTCCGTGACCAACCTGTGCGAGGAGAAGGACAATTACACGGCCCACTGCGTCTTTTCTACCTACCAGACCATGATGAACTGCATCGACTCGGTTGAGGACGGAGAGGGAAAGCTGTTCACTGTAGGCCACTTCGATTTGGTCATCTGCGACGAGGCCCACCGCTCCATCTACAATAAGTATCGGGATATTTTCAACTACTTTGACGCACCCCTGGTGGGTCTCACAGCCACCCCAAAGGATGAGATCGACAAGAACACTTACGAGATCTTTGAACTGGAGAGCGGTGTGCCTACCTACGGCTACGAACTGGCCCAGGCGGTGAAGGACGGCTTTCTGGTGGACTTCCTCACGGTGGAGAGCAAGCTGAAATTCATGGAGGAGGGCATCTCCTACGCCGATCTGTCCGAGGAGGAACAGGCGGAGTATGAGGCCACCTTCACCGATGAGAATGGGGAGTTGCCCGAGCGGATCGAGTCCTCTGCCCTCAACGAGTGGCTGTTCAACGAGGATACCATCCGCCTGGCTCTGAATCTGCTGATGACCAACGGCCTGAAAATTGACTACGGAGAGAAGTTGGGCAAGACCATCATCTTTGCCAAGAATCACCGCCACGCTGAGAAAATTCTGGAGGTGTTCGGCAAGGAGTACCCCCATCTGCCTGGTTACGCCAAGGTCATCGACAACTACATGACCTACGCCCAGAGTGCCATCGACGAATTCTCCGACCCGAAAAAGCTGCCCCAGATTGCCATCTCCGTGGATATGCTGGATACCGGCATTGATGTACCCGAGGTGCTGAACCTGGTGTTCTTCAAGAAGGTACAGAGCCGTGCAAAATTCTGGCAGATGATCGGTCGGGGTACCCGTCTGTGTACGGGACTGGTGGACGGGGAGAACAAAAGCAAGTTCTACATCTTCGATCTATGCGGCAACTTCGAGTTTTTCCGCATGAACAAAGGCAAGGCCACTGCCAACCAGATGGCCCTGCAAAGTGCCATCTTCTATCTGAAAGCTCAAATTGTCTACAAGCTCCAGGATCTGGCCTACCAGACTGAGGAACTGATCCCCTTTCGAGAGAAGCTGGTAGATGAAATGCTCTCCAAAGTGCAGCAACTGGATCGGGCGAATTTTGCTGTGCGGCAGCACCTGCGGTATGTAGAGAAGTTCGCTGACTCGGCGAGCTACCAGGCCCTCAGATATGAGGATACGCTCTACCTGCGGGACGAGGTTGCCCCACTCCTCCAACCGGATATGGACGAGGCCAGTGCCGTGCGGTTTGATGCACTGATGTATGGCATTGAACTTGCCTACCTGGTTGGAAAGACCTATAAGAAAGCCCGGAAGGATCTGGTGAAGAAGGTCAGCGGCGTGGCCAGCGTGGCAAACATCCCGGAGATCCGGGCGCAATCGGAACTCATCGAGAAGATCCTGCATACTGATTACCTGGACAACGCCGGAATCAACGAGTTTGAGCACATCCGGGAGTGCTTGCGGAACCTGATGAAGTATCTGCCTCATGATGGCGCCATTTACAATACCAACTTTACAGATGATATCCTCTCCGTAGAGTGGAAGGAGTCGGAGCTGGAGAACGACGATCTGAAGAACTACAAGGCCAAGGCGGAGTTCTATGTGCGCCAGCACCAGGATAAGCCCGCTATCGCCAAGCTGCGCTCCAATGTGCCACTGACGGCGGAAGATGTAAAGGAACTGGAGACCATCCTCTGGAGTGAAGTGGGCTCCCGGGAGGACTATGAGGCGGAACTGGGAGCCAAGCCCCTGGGTGAGTTTGTTCGGGAGATCGTGGGTATGGATATGAATGCCGCTAAGGAGGCATTTGCCCAGTACTTAAGCGATGTCAACCTGGACAGCCGGCAGATCTACTTCGTCAACCAAATTGTGGAGTACATCGTCCATAACGGGGTCATGAAGGATCTGTCTGTGCTTCAGGAACCGCCCTTCACAGATCGGGGAAGTATCGTAGAGATATTCACAGACCTGTCCCTGTGGGCTGGAATCAAGAGCGTGATTGACCGGATCAACGCCAACGCCGCGGCGTAAAATTGTACCCATAATAAATGAGGATAACGGATGTAGCCTTTAGGTCGAATCTGTTGTCTTAATCCAACATCCTCTGCGCTAAAGCGATTCGAACAAATTTTCTATAAAGGCATTGACACAGAACACCTGTTCTGGTAGAATGAAATCACAATCTGAATAGTCGCAAAATGCTGCACCGAGCAAAGGGGTGCGCTGGCAGCCAGTCAGCGTAGAATGAAAAGTCTCCACCGAATCGCCGGGCGCATGAGAAACATACGAAACAAGGCAGGTAGGTTCCTGCCAAGTGTCGAGTTGTTCTCATGTGCCCGGTTTTTATTTTTCTCAGAAGCGTCTTTGTCCGTGCCCGAGCAGCAAGAAGTTGTCCAAACGCCGGTCAGAGAGGAGGTGCAGGTCAAGATTGCAGAACCGCAGAAATCATGCAGAGAAGAAAAAAGAGGAGGTAACCTGAATGAAAAAATCGATCTACAAAAGCTACGACGAACTGCCGCTGATGCTGAACATGAAGCAGCTCTCGGATCTTCTTGGTATCTCAGATGCCAGCGCCTATGAGCTGGTCCAGGAGGAGGACTTCCCCTCTCTGCGCATCGGCAAGCGCATCGTAGTCCCCAAGGAGGAACTGCGGAGATGGATCTCTGCACACACGAAGGGAGGACAGGGCTGATGGGAAATCAGAAGCGAGATGTGAAGAAATATTTCTTCATGTTCCCTAACGCGGTGTTCGAGTTAGGGCTCCACGTGTATGAGCTGGCCATCTACGCCTACCTGCTGCGGATCGAGGACCGGCGGACCTGGCAGTGCGTGGTCAGCTATCCCACCATCGCGGACAAGCTGGGGATCTCAGTCAACACCGTGGCCAAGTATGTGGGACTACTGGAGGAACACGGTCTCATCACCACGGAGCGCACCGACGTCATCACCCGGGACGGACTCAGGCGCAACGGATGTCTCCGGTACACCATCCTGCCGATCCAAAACGCGATTGCTCTCTATCACGAGCGGCAGCTGTCCGCGCTAGAACAAGCAACAACTCGACAGCGAGCGCAGCAGCGAGCGGAGAAGTCCGGCGTGGAGTTCCTTCCATCGGACAAGGAGCAGAGCGCGTGACCACGCCGCTGTGCAGCCTGTGATGAGTTGTGTGCGGCGATGACGGTGCCGGTGGGGTACAATCCCGTCCAAGATGCAGGGCGCGGTGTGCGGGCTGTGTGCCCCAAGCGTCCGGCTCTCCCAAACCAAAATGTTCGGGTGCAGCAGCCGGTCGATTTTAGTGCAGGATAAAGGCAGGGGGTCGCAAGCGCCCCTTCAGCCGGTCACACCGTCCCGCAAAGCGGGGCGGCACAAGGGATCGCGGGTCTTCGGAGGCGGGGGGCATAGGTGGTCGGTTTGGATCAATTCGGGCGTCACAGGTGGCCGGAATGGAGGAGGAAATCCCGCAAGTCCGCTGAAACCAAGCGGTTCGGAGGTGCACCTGCGGGGGTCACCGCGGGGATATTGGCCCGTTTTGAGCCGATTTCAGCACTGTTTAAAATTGTGAATGTTCTGATAATAAAACGAGGTTCCAGTGGCTATTTTCCGTTTCTGTGGTATGGTGTGTTGCTGACAAGGAGAGGAGGTACACATCATGCGAGAAACACTGGAAGATCTGTACTACGGGAACATCACGCCATACGACCGCCAGATCCGTTCCGGCACGTCCCTGATGAAAGCGATGGAGCAGTCTCAGGAGTGCGAGGAGCAACTCACCAAGCTGCTGGAGGGCGAAGCCCACAGTCTGCTGCTGCGGCTCATCAACGCGGAAAACGAGATCGGCAGCACGCTGGCTCTGGAGAATTTTATCCTGGGCTTCCGTCTGGGAACTCGCCTGATCCTGGAAGCGCTGGACAAGGACGATGGCAGTCTGGTGGAACTGCTCCGCAGAGATGACCGAAGGGAGGAGCAAGAATGACCACAAACCACCTGCCCATCCAACGCTGTCACTACTGCGGCAGTGACGACCTTGGTCTGGGCTGGCAGCACGGCGAGGGGATCGTCACCTTCAAGAAGCATGGCATCCTGGGCAACCGGATGCGCTGCCTGATCTGCCGCCGCTGCGGCGCGGTGCTGTTCCAATGGGTGGCAGAGCCCCACAGGTTCCCACCCATCCGGTAAACCGTGCAAAAACTGCATCACAAATCAAAGAGAAAAATACCTGGAGGTGAGCAAGAACATGGCAAAGCGAAGGCCATCTGGTGACGGCATGGTCCGCAAGCGGGAGGATGGCCGCTGGGAGGGCCGCATCGTCATCGGCCACAAGGAGAACGGGGCGCCCATCTTCCACTACCTATCCGCCAGGACCCAGAAGGAACTGCTGGAAAAGCTGCACCGGTGCATGGAGGAATATGATGGGGCAGAACTGACAGAGGACTGCCGGATGACCCTGGGCGAATGACTGGAGGTCTGGCTGACAGAGTGTGCGAAGCCCTCCGTGCGCCCCTCCACCTTTGAGGGCTACCGGGCGTATGTCAGGGACAAGATCGTTCCCTATCTGGGCGATAAGGAGATCCGCAAGGTCACTGCCGGAGATGTCCAGAAGCTGTATCGAAAGCTGAAAAAGGAGGGCGGGGCCGCTGGCGGTCCGCTGGCGGGCGCCACGGTGCGGAGGATCCACGGGGTCCTGCATCAGGCAATGGATGTGGCGGTGGACCGCCATCTCATCGTAAAGAATCCCACAAAGGATGTGACGCTCCCCAAGAAAGAGTCGACACCCAGGACCATCCTCAATGACGCACAGCTGGAGCGGTTCATGGAGTCCATCAAACAGGACCGGCAGTGGCACGACTTCTTCTATCTGGAGATCACCACAGGACTGCGGCGGGGAGAACTGTGCGGGCTGATGTGGAGCGACTTCGATGAAAAGAAAGGGACGCTCTCTATCCGTAGGACCCTGCATGGGAAACGGGGCGGCGGCTACTATGTGGGGGACACCAAGACCGGAAAGGGGCGAAGGATCATCAGATTACCGTCCTGCACGGTACAGATTCTGACAGAGCGAAAGCGAACGGCGATCTCTCAATGGATCTTCCCCAACCCACTCCATCCGGAGGATCCGATCATGCCCAGCAGCGGCTACAACCGGATGAAAAAACTGCTGGCCGCGGCCGGACTCCCTGATCTGAGATTTCATGATCTGCGGCACACCTTCGCCACCCACGCCCTCACCAGCGGAGTGGACGCCAAGACCCTCTCCGGGATCCTGGGCCACACTCAGACCTCCTTCACGCTGGACACCTATACCCATGTCACCGGGGATATGCACCGAAGGGCGTCAGAGATCGTGGGCGGCTTCATGGAAGAATTCATGGTGTAGGAGGCAGAAACATGGCTCGGAAACGGAAAAATGGTCAAGGCACTGTCCGACTGCGGAAGGACGGCCGCTGGGAGGGGCGGCACATCGTAGGCTACGATGAAAATGGAAAGGCAAAAACCAAAAGTGTGCTGGCCAAGACAAAGGCGGAGTGCCTGGAAAAGCTGAAGCAGCTTCAGGATGGCTGCGGCCCGGCGGAGCCCTTCAAGGTCAAGCCGAATATGCGCTTCGAGGACTGGATCGTCTACTGGTATGAGAACCACTGCCAGCCAACGATCCGGGCCACCACACAGAAAGGATACGAGGAGTGGATCTATGTCCACGCTATCCTGGCGCTGGGGCAGATCCCGCTGAACAAGCTGACTCAGGCCGACTGTCAGAAGTTCCTGAACGAGATGAAAGCCAATGGCCGGAAGATCCATCGGGACACCAAGGGGCCGGGAATGTCGGAGCGGTCGGTGCGCAGCTGCTACCATGTGGTACGGATGTCCCTGGAACGAGCCATCAAGGACGGCCTCATCAAAAAGAACCCCATCCTGGGCTGCAAGCTGCCGCCGCCGGGGCAAAAGGAGATGAAGGTTCTCTCCGGGGAGGAGATCCAACGGTTCCTTCTTCAGGCCAAGGAGGAGGGAATGTATGAACTGTTCCTGCTGGAGCTGACCACCGGCCTGCGCCGGGGTGAGATCCTGGCCCTCCGATGGGAGGACCTGAATGAAAAGACGGGGGAACTGCAGATCAACAAGCAGGTCTACCCGGTGGGCGGAAAGCTGATCATCAGCGAGCCAAAGACCAAGGCTGCCTTCCGGACCATCATCCTGCCGCCCGCCATGGTGGAACTCCTGCTGGCGTACAGGAAAGGGATCTTCTCCGACTTGATGTTCCCATCCCGGATCAAGCCGGAGCAGCCCATCGATCCGGGCTATGTGCGGAAACGGCTCCAGATCATTCTGGAGCGCGCCGGGTGCAAAAGGATCAGATTTCACGATCTGCGGCACACCTTTGCCACCATCTCCCTGGAACACGGCATGGACATCAAAACGCTGTCCGCCATCATTGGGCACATCTCCTCCAGGACCACCCTGAACATCTACACCCACATCACCGATGAGATGCAGGAGAATGCGGCAGTCAGCATCGACCAGGGCATCGCCAAGGCTGAGCTGCCCAAGAAACGGCAGGAGGAACCCGCTGAACGGAAACCGTTCATACCATATCAGCCGGAACGGCGCAGACCAGGGACGGGCTATCTCAAGCAGATCAAGGAAGATCTCTGGGAGGGGCGATATTCCCCAGTGTGGCCGGATGGGAAAAAGCACTCCCGGAATGTCTACGCCCACACCAGGGAGGAATGTGAGGAGAAACTGGCAGAGCTGATCCTGCAAATGAAGGCGGAGATCGCCGCCCTCCGCTCCGGTAAGGCAACCGAATATCCAGACGGTGTCAGCCCCAAGAAAAAGCAGCTTGCCGCCTACCTGCGGGAGAACCCCGGCATGAGCAATAAGAGTTACATCGCGCGGCAGCTGGGCATGGATGTCTCCACGGTAAGAAAATACTATGATGAGATCAGAGCGGAGCTGGCGGGACAAGAAGTGCAAATGCCGACCTATCAAGAGATAGGATGCTGAACCCATGAGAAGAAAAAGGCAGGCGCCGGACGGGATCGTCACGGCGCCTGCGACATTAAGAAGTGGTCAAATTCTTTTCCTGTCTGTGGTATTATTGTCGTCAAAAGAAAAATCACCGCCAAATTGGCGGTGATTTTTCTTTAAAATGGTGGACCTAATCGGGATCGAACCGACGACCTTACGGATGCGAACCGTACGCTCTCCCAGCTGAGCTATAGGCCCATTGTGATGGGTGCTATGAAAGGTGGAGTACACAGGTAAAACACCAAGTCAAAGCTACTTGTTGTATTATAACAGATTGTTTCAAAAAGTAAAGGGTTTTTGCCATAAAATTTTTGACGCTGGTACTGTAATACAGTTCTGTACATCGCAAACAGCACAAAGGTGGGACAAGACCGGGTATCGTAACATGGCCGGACTTCTTGACAGTCTGAACATTCCTTTATTAGAGGAGCGTTGCACTACCGGAAAAGGCCGTTAGGCCTTTTCCGGCAGTGCCAAGAGGCATTTTCCAACAGAACAGACAGTGGATCAGCAGACCTTCATGGTCCAGCCGTGAGGATCGGCCACGCGGCCCCACTGGATGCCGGTGAGCTCATCGTACAGGCGCTGGGTGACGGGGCCGATCTTGTTGCCGCTGATGGTGACCTTCTTGTCGCCCTCGGCCAGCTCGCCGATGGGAGAGACCACCGCGGCGGTGCCGGTGCCCCAGGCCTCCTCCAGAGTGCCGTTCTCAGCGGCCTCGAAAAGTTCCTCGGCGGAGATGCGGCGCTCCTCCACCTCATAGCCCCAGTCCTTCAGCAGCTGGATGCAGGAGCGGCGGGTGATGCCGGACAGCACGGAGCCGTTTAGATCGGGGGTAAGGATCTTACCAGCCACCTTGAACATGACGTTCATGGAGCCGACCTCCTCAATATACTTGCGGTGGACGCCGTCCAGCCACAGGACCTGGCTGTAACCCTTGGCCTCGGCCCGGTCGCCGGCCCGCAGGGAGGCGGCGTAGTTGCCGCCGGTCTTGGCCATGCCGGTGCCGCCCTTGACGGCGCGGACATCCTCGTCCTCCACATAGATCTTGACCGGATTCAGCCCCTCAGGATAGTAGGCGCCCACGGGGCAGACGATGACGATGTACTGGCAGTGGTGGGAGCTGTGTACGCCCAGGGCGGCGTCCAGGCCGATCATAAAGGGACGGATATACAAGGAGGTGTCCTTCTCGTGGGGGACCCAATCCCGCTCCAGCTTGACCAACTCCGTGATGCCAGCCAGGGCCAGCTCCTCGGGGATCTGGGGCAGAGAGATCCGCTCGGCGGAGTCGTTCATCCGGCGGATGTTGTCCATGGGCCGGAACAGCTGGATGGAGCCGTCGTCAGTGCGGTAGGCCTTCAGGCCCTCAAAGATCTCCTGGGCATAGTGAAGCACCTTGGCCGCGGGGTCGATCTGGAGGGGGGCATAGGGGACGATGCGGGGATCGTGCCAGCCCTGGCCGGCGTCATAGTCCACGATGAACATATGATCGGTCATGCTCTTGCCGAACACCAGAGTGGAGGACTCGGGCTTCTCCTTCAAAGTCTGAGCGCGGGTGATCTTGATCTCTTGCATAATGGAACAGCCTCCTAAAGGTAGTAAATTAACAGGCATAGGGCCGCCGCCCGTTCCGGGGCGCGCTGCTTCGGCGGATGCGGCCGGGGCTCCGGCTCAGCTCTGCCGCGGTACTGCGGTAAAACGCTTGTTGTCCTAATTATACCAGTCTTTTTTTCCAGTTGCAACGGCTGGACAGCTCCGCAGCCAATATTTTTTCCCATATTACAAAGCTGGCCGGGCTTTTCCCACCATTCCGGCGGTTTTGGTTGTATTTCTTTCCGCCATCTGATATAATAAACTCCTGATTTCATCGCCTGGAAGGAGGTCCCCTTCTTGAATCGAAAATTACATCAGCTGTTTCAGCCCAGCCTCCAGCTCTACTTTGTCTGTCTGGTGGTATTTGCCCTGGCCTCCGCCCTGTTCAGCCTGCCGCTGGCGGCGCTGGAGCTTGTGGTGGTGGCCCTGCTGGGGCTGTACCACCGCGCCAATCTCAGCAAGCGCCGCCGTGAGGTGACCAAGTACATTGAGAACATCACCGGCACAGTGGACGTGGCCGCCAAGGACACCATGGTCAACTCCCCGCTGCCTATGGTCATCTTCCGTCCGGAGAGCGGCGACATCATCTGGACCAACGACCGCTTTTTGAAGCTGACGGATGACGGGGAGCACCTGTTTGACGCCAAGCTATCCGCCGTGATCCCCGGCTTTGATACCCGCTGGCTGCTGGAGGGCAAGAATGAATGTCCCGGCGACGTGGCCTTTGCTGGACGCCGTTTTCTAGTATACGGACACCTGGTTCGGGCCAGCGAGCGGGGGGGCGGCTTTTTGGCCACCACCTACTGGGTGGATGTGACCGAGCTGTCCGCTGTGCGGGACCGCTATCAGGCCAGCCGGCCGGTGGCGGCGGTGCTGCTGCTGGACAACTATGAGGATCTGATGAAAAACCTCACGGAGAACCAGCGCTCCACCATCTACTCAGAGATCAACGCCCGTCTGGACGCCTGGGTGGACGGGACCGGCGGGATGCTGCGGCGGATGGAGCGGGACCGGTACCTCTTCCTCTTTGAGGAGCAGTACCTCTCTTGGTTCGTGGATCAGAAATTCGACATCCTGGACACCATCCACCAGGTGGTCAACCCCAGCGGCCTGTCCGCCACCCTGTCCATCGGCGTGGGCAAGGACGGCTCCACCTTCCAGGAGCTGATGCAGTTTGCCAACCTCTCCATCGAGATGGCGCTGTCCCGCGGTGGAGATCAGGCGGTCATCCGCAACAAGTTCACCTTTGAGTTCTTCGGCGGACGGTCTAAGGAGACCGAGAAGCGCACCAAGGTGAAAAGCCGGGTCATGGCCAATGCCCTCTCTGCCCTGGTGTCCGACTCCTCCGGTCTGTTTATCATGGGGCACAAGTCCCCGGACAACGACTGTGTGGGCGCCGCTGCCGGCGTGTTTGCCATCGCCCGGAAGAAGGGAGTCCCCGCCTATATCATTCAGGAGGCCGGCTCTCCCCCCAGTAAGGTCCTGTCTGACCGGCTGGCCCAGCTGAGCGAGTACCGGGGCGCTTTTCTCGCGCCCCAGGAGGCTCTGCTGATGATGGACAACCGCTCCCTGGTGGTGGTTGTGGACACCAACCGTCCGGAGCAGGTGCTGTCCCGGGAGGTGCTGGAGTCCTGCAACCGGGTGGCAG
>OGHV01001006.1_pt1 | contig 17237 bp, 10 predicted proteins | sample 1571551 | NCBI WGS metagenome assembly OGHV01 (sample SAMEA2581960, study PRJEB24529) | metagenome | biome: Human gut stool | place: China | collected 2011 | reverse complement strand
CCTTCCTCCGATTCCCGAGCAGGGACGGGGGAGGGGGAGAACTCTTTTGGCGTATATACAGATTTAATATCGTGTATCGGTATGTACCGGATTCTTTGTTGCTTCATGCTTGTTGGTATGCGTCTGCTTGTATAGTCAGGTTCAGGCATGAATTGGATTCTTTTGGGTGGCTTCCTGATTGTTGAACAGGCATATGTCTGCATGAGATGTGATGAATTCTGCGGTCAATAAGTTTTACTGATGAAATACGTTGATGTTCGGGCGTGCTGATAGGCTTGAAACATCTTGCTGTGAGCTTGAATAACCATGATGGGAATGGGTTGATTCATGCTTGCATATTTGCAGAATATTTGCGGAATCAGTGAAGGTTATACTTTTTTATATGTAATATTGTAGAAGGCATATTGGGAGTTTCTTGGTTGTTTATATCTTACACAAATGGTAATGTGTGAAGTTTAGATTTTGTAGATGTCGTCAATTTGTACATCTGAGTAAATTTCTAAAATGTCTTGGTTTTACAAGATATTTTCAAATTTCTAGGCATGGTATAGAATTCTCAGGTGCAAAAAGTCCTTTTGTTTTCTAGGTATGCCGAAGGTACAGGCGTTATTCGCTTTTTTTTATGTTTGTTTAAGTAAATGCAGATACTAGAAGATAGTGTTAATGTAGATGCTAGAATAATGGGTTAATACAAACGTTAGAATATTGTGATAATACAAATACGAGAAGATTGGAGGACAGAAGCTTAGGAAGATGTTTTGTGCAGTTTTATTCTATAATGATGCTGTGTTGGCAATATAGCTTATTTATAATAACTGATATTTTTACGTCATATTTATGCTGTATTTGTAAGATTTATCAGTGTATTATTTATAATTTGCAGCTTTATTCTCGATTTTTGTGTGATTTATTTTGCATGGTTTCTCTTTTTGTATATATTTGCAATAGAATAAAAAACACGAATATATGATTACGTCTATTATCAATATTACAAGCATTATTATTTTGTCGCTACGACTTAGAAAAGGTGTAGCGTATGGGAGGTGCTTTGCATTTTGTTATTAGATTGTGCATGAAATATAAGTAACCTTTCTCATACGTATATGAGGAAGGTTTTTTTTTAGTAGAAATTCTAGAAGACAAAAGTGCAATTATTGGTATTGATGTAATGACTTGTTTGTAATGAATTGTTTGATTTGATATAAAACTAAAAGATTTAAATATTATGAGTGATAGATTGCTTATTTTTGATACAACGCTGAGAGATGGTGAGCAGGTTCCTGGTTGCCAGTTGAATACTGTAGAAAAAATTCAGGTCGCTAAACAGCTCGAAGCTCTAGGCGTTGATGTTATTGAAGCAGGTTTTCCGGTTTCCAGTCCTGGTGATTTCAATTCTGTCATTGAAATTTCCAAAGCTGTTACCTGGCCGACAATATGTGCACTTACACGTTCGGTAGAGAAGGACATCGACGTTGCTGCTGAAGCTCTGAAGTATGCCAAGAGAAAGAGAATACACACGGGTATCGGTACATCTGATTACCACATTAAATATAAGTTCAACAGTACAAGAGAAGAAATTATTGAGCGTGCAGTAGCTGCAGTGAAATATGCCAAGCGATATGTTGAAGATGTGGAGTTTTATGCAGAAGATGCCGGACGTACAGAAAACGAATATCTTGCACGTGTTGTTGAAGCTGTCATAAAGGCTGGTGCTACAGTTGTCAATATTCCAGATACAACCGGTTACTGCCTGCCTTCTGAATACGGAGCAAAAATCAAATATCTCTGTGATCACGTTGCAGGAATAGAGAATGCAATCATATCAACTCACTGCCATAACGACTTGGGCATGGCCACTGCAAACACAATCAGTGGAGTTATCAACGGTGCCCGTCAGGTAGAGGTGACAATCAATGGAATAGGCGAGCGTGCCGGAAATACTTCTCTTGAAGAGGTTGCAATGATTTTGAAGTGCCACAAGACTTTGGACATCGAAACCAACATAAATACTGTCAAGATTTATCCAACCAGCCGTATGGTTTCAAGCCTTATGAATATGCCTGTACAGCCGAACAAGGCCATCGTCGGACGAAATGCCTTTGCCCATTCTTCAGGCATACATCAGGACGGTGTTCTCAAGAACGTGCAGACTTATGAGATTATAGATCCAAAGGATGTCGGTATTGACGACAGCTCAATCGTTTTGACTGCACGAAGCGGACGTGCCGCTCTTAAGCACCGTTTGTCTCTCAATGGATACAATGTCGACGGTGAAGTTCTTGACAGAATTTATCAGGAATTCCTCAAGCTTGCAGACAAGAAGAAAGAAGTTACTGACGACGATATCCTGATGCTTGCCGGCGCAACACGTGCAGATGTACACACAGTCAAGCTCGATTACCTTCAGGTTACTACAGGTATGGGCGTCAAGTCTGTTGCCAGCATAGGTCTTGACATTGCCGGTGAGAAGTTCGAGGCAGCCGCTTCCGGAAACGGTCCTGTCGATGCCGCCATAAAGGCTCTCAAGAACATCATCCGCAGAGAGATGACAATCAAGGAATTCACCATTCAGGCCATAAGCAAAGGCTCTGACGATGTCGGCAAGGTACACATGCAGGTTGAGTACGATGGACATATTTATTATGGATTCGGAGCAAATACCGATATTGTGTCAGCATCAGTTGAAGCATATATAGATTGTATAAACAAGTTCAAGAAATAATCAATGCATCATTTCGGATATTGCAAGTGAATTGATGTAAGAAATATAAATTAAATAAGATAAATGAACACTCTTTTTGATAAAATCTGGAACGCACATGTTGTTCAGAACGTTGAAGACGGCCCAACACAGCTTTATATAGACAGATTGTATTGTCACGAGGTAACGAGCCCTCAGGCGTTTGAAGGCATGCGCAGCCGCGGTTTGAAGTGTCTGCGTCCCGATCACATATATTGTATGCCTGACCACAATACTCCTACCCACGATCAGGACAAGCCTATCGAAGACCCTATCTCAAAGACCCAGGTCGACACTTTGGCACGCAACGCCGCCGATTTCGGTTTGGCACATTTCGGCATGATGGATCCCCGCAACGGAATTATACACGTCGTAGGTCCTGAGAGAGGCTTGAGTTTGCCGGGCATGACAATCGTATGCGGCGACTCCCACACCTCCACACATGGAGCCGTAGGTGCCGTAGCTTTCGGTATCGGTACATCCGAAGTCGAGATGGTACTTGCTTCGCAGTGCATACTCCAGCAGAAGCCTAAATCCATGCGCATCAAGATAAACGGCAAGTTGGGAAAAGGCGTAACAGCAAAGGATGTTGCCCTCTACCTCATGTCGAAATTGACCACATCCGGTGCAACCGGCTATTTCGTCGAATATGCCGGCGATGTCGTTGAGAACCTCTCTATGGAAGGACGACTCACCCTTTGCAACCTTTCAATCGAAATGGGAGCGCGCGGAGGATTCATCGCCCCTGACGAAACCACTTTTGCCTACATCAAGGGACGTGAGTATGCCCCTAAGGGTGCCGATTGGGACAAGGCCGTCGAGTATTGGAAGACGCTCAAGAGCGGCGACGATGCCGTTTTCGACAAGGAGCTTGAGTTCGATGCCGCCGACATAGAACCAATGGTCACTTACGGCACAAACCCGGGCATGGGCATGGGCATCACCCAGTCAATACCGTCGCTCGATACCGTTGACGAAGCCGGACAGGCTTCATATCTGAAGTCGCTCGATTACATGGGATTCACCCCTGGCGAGAAACTTCTTGGAAAGAAAATAGATTATGTCTTCCTCGGAGCATGCACCAACGGACGCATCGAAGACTTCCGCGCCTTTGCATCCATTGTCAAGGGACGCAAGAAGGCCGACCATGTCGTGGCATGGCTCGTACCGGGTTCATGGATGGTCGACAAGCAGATCCGCGAAGAAGGCCTCGACAAGGTGCTCGAAGAAGCAGGTTTCGAAATCCGTCAGCCGGGATGCTCTGCCTGCCTCGCAATGAACGACGACAAGATTCCTGCAGGCAAATACTCCGTATCCACTTCAAACAGAAACTTTGAAGGACGTCAGGGACCGGGTTCACGCACAATCCTCGCAAGCCCGCTTGTGGCTGCCGCGGCCGCTGTGGCAGGACTCATAACCGACCCTCGCACCCTGATGTGATGCAAACCCTTTTTTATTCATTCCAGTTTTTATAATTTATTCGATGAAACAGAAATTCGATATAATAACAAGCACATGTGTGCCTCTTCCTTTGGAAAATGTCGACACCGACCAGATTATTCCGGCGCGTTTTCTGAAAGCCACAACGAGAGACGAGAAATTCTTCGGTGACAATCTTTTCAGAGATTGGCGCTACGACAAGGATGGAAACATCAAGAAAGATTTCGTACTCAACGACCCTACCTACGGCGGTGAAATTCTCGTTGCCGGCAAGAACTTCGGTTCCGGTTCCAGCCGTGAGCACGCCGCATGGGCCATTGCCGGATACGGATTCCGCGTGGTCATATCCAGCTTCTTTGCAGATATCCACAAGAACAACGAGCTCAACAATTTCGTCCTTCCTGTAGTCGTGAGCGAAGAATTCCTTGCAGAGCTTTTCAGCACCATCAAGGCCGATCCGAAGATGCAGGTTAGGGTAGACGTACCAAATCAGACAGTTACAAACCTCTCAACAGGCAGGTCTGAGCGCTTTGAAATCAATGGCTATAAGAAATATTGTCTCATGAATGCCTTGGATGACATCGACTTCCTGCTTGAGAACAAGGATAAGATTGAGGCATGGGAGAAGAAGCACGCGTAATAGAAATCATGGACACCACCCTCCGCGACGGAGAGCAGACGAGTGGTGTCAGCTTCGTTCCGCACGAGAAACTCATAATTGCCCGCATGCTCCTTCAGCAGGTCAATGTCGACCGCATCGAAGTAGCATCGGCCAGAGTTTCCGAAGGCGAGAAGGAAGCCGTGAAGAACATCTGCCGTTGGGCACGTCAGGCAGGCATGCTCGACCGTGTCGAGGTTCTCGGCTTTGTCGACGGCAAGGTGTCGCTCGACTGGATAAACGATTGCGGATGCCGCAACATCAACCTCCTCTGCAAAGGTTCCGAGAGGCACTGCCGCTTCCAGCTGAAGAAGACCCCCGAAGAACATATTGCCGACATAAGGAAATCCCTCGAATATGCCTCACAGCTGGGCATCTCCGTCAACCTCTACCTTGAGGACTGGAGCAACGGAATGAAGGATTCGCCCGACTACGTGTTCAACTTTGTCGAGGCGCTCAAGGACAGCGGAATCAAGCGTTTCATGCTTCCCGACACACTGGGAGTGCTCAACCCCCTCGAAGTGATGGATTACATGCGCCAGATGGTCAGACGTTTCCCCGGCTTGCGGTTCGATTTCCATGCCCACAACGACTACGACCTCGCCATATCCAACGTCCTCGCCGCCGTCCTCAGCGGATGCCGAGGCATCCACACCTCCGTCAACGGCTTGGGCGAACGTGCCGGCAATGCACCTCTCTCGAGCGTGCAGGCCATTCTCAAGGACCATTTCCGTGCAACGACGAATATCCGCGAGAACAAGCTGAACGAAATCAGCCGTATCGTAGAGAGCTACTCCGGCATTGCCGTTCCCCCAAACAAGCCCATCATCGGCGAGAGCGTCTTCACGCAGGTGGCCGGCGTACATGCCGACGGCGACAACAAGAACAATCTCTACTGCAACGACCTCCTTCCCGAACGTTGCGGACGCAAGCGCGAGTACGCCCGCGGCAAGAACTCCGGCAAGGCCAACATTCTCAAGAATCTCGAAGAACTCGGCCTCGAGCTTTCTCCCGAGCAGACAAGGCGCGTGACGGAGCGTATAATCGAACTCGGCGACAAGAAACAGCTCGTCACCCAGGAAGACCTCCCATACATCGTCTCCGACGTCCTCAAGCACTCCGCACCCGAAACCCGCGTAAGGCTCCTCAGTTACCTCGTCTCCACCGCCTACGGCCTCAAGCCTATGGCGAGCGTGAAGCTCGAAGTCAACGGACAGGTGTATGAAGAATCGGCCGTCGGCGACGGTATGTACGACGCCTTCGTGCGCGCCGTGCGCCACATCTACAAGTACAAGCTCGAACGCTCCTTCCCGTGGCTCACCAACTACGTCGTCAGCATTCCTCCCGGCGGACGCACCGACGCCCTCGTGCAGACAAGCATCACCTGGATGTACGGCGACAAGATATACCGCACGCGTGCCCTCGATGCCGATCAGACGGAGGCCGCCATCAAGGCCACCATCAAGATGCTCAACATCATCGAATCCGGCGAACATCAGGCACACGACAAGCACTACGAATCAGAAGTATAAATATTAAAAAACAAGAGATACACACTATGAAACTTAAATTGGCAGTTTTGCCCGGCGACGGCATCGGACCTGAAATCATGGAACAGGGACTTGCCGTAGCCAAGGCCGTATGTGAAAAGTTCGGTCACGAATTGACCTACGAGTATGCAATCTGCGGAGCCGACGCCATCGACAAGGTCGGCGACCCCTTCCCCGAAGAAACCTTCCGTCTCTGCATGGAGAGCGACGCCGTGCTTTTCGCATCCGTCGGCGACCCTAAGTTCGACAACAACCCCAACGCCAAGGTGCGCCCCGAACAGGGATTGCTCGCCATGCGCAAGAAGCTGGGACTCTTTGCCAACATACGCCCTGTCACCACTTTCGACTGTCTCATCCACAAGTCACCCCTCAAGGACGAGATAGTGCGCGGAGCCGACTTCATCTGCATACGCGAGCTCACCGGAGGAATGTACTTCGGCGAGAAATATCAGGACAACGACAAGGCCTACGATACCAACTACTACACACGTCCCGAAATCGAGCGCATCCTGCGTGTCGGCTTCGAGTACGCCATGAAGCGCCGCCGCCACCTCACCGTTGTCGACAAGGCCAACGTCCTCGCCTCCAGCCGTCTGTGGCGCCAGATTGCGCAGGAAATGGCACCTTCCTATCCTGAGGTGACAACCGACTACATGTTCGTCGACAACGCCTCCATGAAAATGATTCAGGACCCATGCTTCTTCGACGTCATGGTGACCGAAAACACTTTCGGCGACATCCTCACCGACGAAGGCAGCTGCATCACCGGCTCCATGGGACTTCTCCCTTCAGCATCCACCGGCGAGCACACCCCTGTCTTCGAGCCTATCCACGGATCATGGCCGCAGGCAAAGGGACAGAACATCGCCAACCCTCTCGCCCAGATACTGAGCGTAGCCATGCTCTTCGAATATTTCAACCTCTCCGACGAAGGAGCCCTCGTGCGCAAGGCCGTCAACGCATCGCTCGATGCCGATGTCCGCACACCCGAGATTCAGGTCGAAGGAGGCGCCAAGTACGGCACCCGCGAAGTAGGTCAGTGGATAGTCGACTACATCCGCAAGGCATAATCATTTAAATCTTCATAATCAAATCAGACTCCATGTCCGGCCCATTGTGCACAGCGCAGCGGCCGGACATTTTTCTGTCGCCCCCTCCGCATCACCCCCACATATCGCCCGATTTATAATATTTTATTGCACATCTTTTGCCAGTGTCATTTATTTTCACGAATATTGTTGCGTATTGAGCAGTGTCGCCGGCCGTGCGCCGTCCCCGCCACTCGTTTTCATATACAGGAGATATTTATAACTTGTTTAACTTTAAATTCTATCGCGGCACCGGTCCCCTAAACTGCTGATGCCGCATCAACATGAATCATGATCAACAGATTTGTCTTGAATGAAGTTTCATACTTCGGCCCTGGAGCACGCAAGGTACTGCCTCAGGAAATCGCACGTCTTGGCCTCCACAAGGCCTTTGTAGCAACCGACAAGGACCTCCTCAAGTTCGGCGTTGCCGACAAGGTTCTCAAGGTACTCGAAGAGGCAGGCATACCCTACACCGTCTTCAGCGACATAAAGCCCAACCCCACAGTAGCCAACGTGCAGGCAGGCGTCAAGGCCTATGCCGAGTCGGGCGCCGACTTCATCCTCGCCATCGGCGGCGGATCGTCCATCGACACCTCCAAGGCCATCGGCATCATCACCAACAACCCCGAGTTCAGCGACGTCGTCTCCCTTGAAGGCGTAGCGCCGACAAAGAAGAAGTCCGTGCCCGTCATAGCCCTCCCAACCACAGCCGGCACAGCCGCCGAGGTGACAATCAACTACGTCATCACAGACGAGAAGAACGAGAAGAAGATGGTTTGCGTCGACCCTAACGACATACCAGCTATCGCCATCGTCGATGCCGAACTCATGTACACCCTCCCGAAGAGCCTCACAGCCTCCACAGGACTTGACGCCCTCACACATGCCATCGAGGGACTCATCACCAAGGGAGCATGGGAAATGAGCGACATGTTCGAAATCAAGGCCATCGAGATGATAGCACGCCACCTCGAAACCGCCGTCTTCGAACCGACCAACGCCGAAGCGCGCAACGGCATGGCCGTCGCACAGTACATCGCCGGCATGGCATTCTCCAACGTAGGTCTCGGAGTTGTCCACGGCATGGCACATCCTCTCGGCGCCATCTTCGACATACCTCACGGAGTGGCCAACGCCCTTCTCCTCCCGACCATCATGGAGTTCAACGCCCCTGCAGCGCTCGACAAGTACACCGACATAGCCAAGGCCATGGGAGTGTACGCCGAAGGCATGACCAAGGAGCAGGCAGCCGACGCCGCAGTCAAGGCCGTCAGAGAACTCTCGCTGAAGGTAGGCATACCTCAGCACCTTTCCGAACTCGGCATCAAGGAGACAGACCTTCCTAAGCTCGCCGCATCAGCCATAAAGGACGTATGCACACCAGGCAACCCGCGCGAAGTAACCGAAGAGATAATCCTCGAACTCTACAAGAAAGTGCTTTAAAAAATCTTTTTCTTGCATATAGTCTTTTTCATAGCAATCCCCGATAGCCAAAACGAATCATCGGTTATCGGGGATTGCCTTTGCCGTTTTCATAGAAAACCACAAATGTTACAATGTTACAATGTTACATTTTCCGCCGAAAGCGGATATATAAAAACAATGGTGCCCTGACGATGCAGAACACCATTACTGAATGTGTTGAAAATCAGTTTTTCAGTTGCTCACAAAATTGCTTGTTCACAACCCTGTCCCTCATCAGCTTCATGTCTGTAAAGTTTCTGCTGATGTTCTGCACAATATCCAGATAATTATCCTTTCTTTTTTTCTTATCAACATAATAGAACGGCTTTATGGAAACGCAATGCTCATGTTCGAACAATGTGTTCAGCAAAGTTCTGTCGGAATTACCGCATGAATGCCCCATCACATAAACCTGAAAATAATCCGACTCAACAAAAGACAACACCCTTCTATAATTGTCCGATTCAAGATATTTTATTGATTTTATATTCGTCAGATACTCATTCTTATTCTTCTCTTGAATTTTCCTGTACTTTTCGTCGAGTTCATCTCCATATCCGAAAATCACACTTTCTGGATCATCAAGTTTTCCGTGAATATATATCAATGGAAAATGGCTGTCTTTTTTTAGCAGGTATCTATCAGCAATATCTGTGTAATTGAAGTTCAAAAGCATTATATTATCCGGGTAACTTATATTCCTATAACCATTATCATATGGTTTACCATTTTCCAGATAATCTTCTAACATTTCTTTATAATCTCTTTTGTCTGATTCTAAATATCCAAAATCCTTATTATAAGAAGAATATAACTTTATAAAGTCTTCATCTAAAGATTCTAAGCGTCTTTTTAAGAATTCACTCCATGCGCCTTTTGCTTTTACTGCGATATCATTCGATTTAAAAGGCCCAAAGATTTTATCTTTAATTTCTTGGTGTATTTCTTTTTGCTCATTGACAACTTCTTCCAAATATTCAATAAGTTTATCCTTTACAAAATCGAGACATTCATTCAACTTTTTTATCGAATCGTCATCTCCAATTGATATATCCTTACACAAAAGGTCATAATAATCGCTCTCAATATCAACCCATCCCTTTGTCTCTACTGATTTAATTATTTCGCTAAGAAATGGTGAAAATTCAATTTTATAAAAATCTTGCTTTGCTTTTAAATATTCAAAATACTCAATTGCATCCTTTGCTTCCCATTTTTTCATTTCTTTTTCTTCTGGCAATATATCATACATATCAAGCAAGAGCTCTATTTTACATAATTTATCAGAATACAGCTTGTTGTGATTTCGGAATACATAGTATAAAATCTCCTTTAAATACCACACAATAAAGTTATTGTAACTTGTCTTATAATCATTAGCCAAGTCAAATCCGTTTCCTATTAAAACTATTCTGTTCATAATTCAGTAAATTTTCATCGTTCATAATTTGTACAAATATAAATAAGATTGCAGAACTACATATTTTCTCAATTAAAAAAGTCAAGATTCTGCATCTGATCACCTCTAAAGGCGCAACAAAGCAATTTGATGGATTTCTCAAAATGACGACACATAAACGAGAAAGCAAATGGCCTTCAGAAATATAAGACTTTTATTACTGTCCGATAAAAACGACTAAATATAAAAATGTAGCGTTCGACCACTGAAAACACCATGATTGAGAGCTACATTTTTTATACCCATTACGAATGGCGAAACAATTGTTCAACATATGCAATTATTTTAAGCCACAGTCTTCTAAAATGTCTTTTAGGCGTCAAGCATCAATAGTTTATCGTATATAATAAAAATCTATGGGCGCTCGCATAAAACATTCTGAGCGCCCAGAAAAAATCTTCCGAGCGCTTGGAAGATTATTTGCAAGCGCTCGCAGATTTTTGCAGGTATGCAAAAAATAAATATTGCTATAACAAATTAGTAAGATGGGTTTGATGAAGGAGGCGTTGGATTTCTAATGAATAATTGTAGTCTATAACTTGCTTATGATTTTTATTATTGTTTAACATCAGCATTTGTAAAACGCCACATACGATCTTTTTCTTCACCTTTTATCTTTTTAATATTTATTCTTGCCGAAGATTTAATATTTACCTTCTTGTAATTGTCATTATCTTTCCAAATAATAGACAAACCATTTCTGAAAACCGACGCATTACCGAATAGATCTTCCCACAAATATTGTGGTCTGAATGTTTTCTGTTTTTGATAGTTTTCAATATTTGTGTAGACCTCATCATTAATCAATGATTTGTATGTATATCCTCTTATTAGGAATGATGCACGATATTTCCCTTCACGTTCAAAAGTAATGTCAACGCCAGACCTATTGGGGCAAATAGCGCCAATAGGAAAATAAGGTAAATCTCCGACATGGTACATCTGAGGTTCAACAATTAAGCTGTTATCTTCATCATGAAAGTAAAACTCTATTTCTATAGGATAGATTTCATATTCTTTATTTACAACAAAACGTCCATTAAATACAAGCTGGGCGATTTCTTCAAATTGCAAAGTAAGTTCATCTACAGTTTTACGAGGAATGAATTTTTCAAGAGCATTTTGTAATCTTTGTGAATCTTCCATTTATTTGTTTTTTAGGTGGTTGGTAATAATTTTGTAATTTTCAATTCCGATATTTTTTTCAGTGAGACTTTGGTTGCGGTAATGTTGGCTAATAAGTAATCTGTTGTTATCTTTAAGATAATTCCATAAGCCTTCACCCATTAACTTTTTCCATTGCGACGAAGCTCTAAGTACAAGGAACTTGACGTCTTTTACAGAAGTAGCCAAATATAGCAGTACCATTTGAGTTAATCTTTGAGATGGAAATAGTTTATTTATAGATGGAGATTTCAATGATGTATAAGCAAGGTATTGACATAAAGCTATTTGATTAAAAATAAGTTCCATATTTTGTTTACCATAAACTGCGATTCCTAAAGGAGAAATACTTTTTTGCCAATAATAATCTCCTAATATTCGTGTTGGTTCATAATAGTCAAATTTATGTCCTTCCATTGATAATACCTTTCGTTTGTCTTCCATGATTTCTTCGGCCATTTGAGGTTTAAACATATTTGCAAGTTTTTTGTTCAAATGCTCAACATATCCAGGATTCAAGGAAAGTATTACAAGTTTAGAATTTAGGATATTGCCACTCCATGGTTCTGGAGGAATATTTAAAATAAACTGCTCTTCTGGTTTGTTTTTGTGGGATTTGTTATATGCGTAGACGTATTTCTCATCACCAGGAAATACCATATCATATGTAAAATAGAGGTCATATCCAGAAAGTTTTGGCAATAATTCTTTCCAACGGTTGAGATATTTAATATATTCTTTGCTTATACTTGCCTTACTTATAGTTTCTTGGGATGTCATTAAATATTTCCAGCACTTCTGCTTGTCGTCAAAAGATTTAAAATCAAAATGATTTATTATTTCTTTGTAGTCAATAGGAATACTTTTAAATTGTACTATATATTCTTGGCTTTTTACGTCTAAACGTTCTCTATAACGAAGTAAAATCTCTTCAATCAGTAAATCAACAATAACCTTTAAATCAACGTTTTTCTGCTCAAATAAGGTGTCGGTTAAAAAAGAATCTGTTTCCCTCAAGTAATCAATATAGGTTAACAATGAATATTTTGCATTAACTTCATAATTTGTATAATGAGGATCGTTAACGTGCACATTTATATCATCCTTTAATGTTTCATAAAGATTCATTCCTCTTGTTATCGCAAAACCTAGGTTGCATAGTTTGTTCTCAATAGTCAAATTTTTGAATTCGTGAGAACAATAATCTATATATGCTCGTGTACCATGAGGTAACGCCATAGTTTCGTCACCTATAGGGTAAAAAGCATTTTTGTATATGAATTGTTCCTTTATAAGATTATTCATATTCGAAGTTGTGTTATATTAAATATTGATTGAATACACATATTTCTTGCAAATAGTAATATCAATGCATCTGCAAAAATATTAATGTGCGTGATAACAGATTGAATGTTGAAAGATTATCACAAAAATATTAGTTATAGTTTATACTTCTAGTCATCGTTGTTGTTTCTTGTTTTTTAAGAACCCCTATAAATTTCCCCAAAGTTCAAGTACCGTTTTTTTGATATTCATCCGTGCCGTCTCGGGTTTCATGGCCTCTTCGAGCGTTTGCCCCGTCGGTGTGACGGCTCTGACGGCGGTGAATCCTGCATCGAGGAGGGCTTTTGGGTTGTCCACTGCTCCCGAAATCAGCATTGCGGGCAGGGCGTGCTTTTGTGCTCGCTTCATGATGGTGTACGGCAGTTTGCCCATGAGCGTCTGGAGGTCGGAGCGCCCCTCGCCGGTGATGACCATGTCGGCCTTCTCGGCGAGCTCGTTGAAGTGCATCGCGTCGAGCACAATCTCTGCTCCGCGTTTGAGCTCGGCACCGAGCATGGCGCAGAGGGCAGCGCCTAGGCCTCCGGCGGCTCCGCTTCCTGCCTTGTCGGCAAAGCCGGTGCGGGAGGTGTGTTTCCCGAGTATTCCGGCAATGCGGGTCATGCCGGTTTCGAGGGTGAGGAGGTCGGCTGCGGTTGCTCCCTTTTGGGGTGCGAAGGTCATGGTGGCTCCGCGGGGTCCCAGCAGGGGTGTGTCGACATCGCATGCGGCGGTGAACGCGGTGCCGTCGGTGAGGGCGTGCATGCCTGAGGTGTCGATGCGCTCGACGCTGTTCAGCGAGGCTCCGCACATGAGGGGTATTTCGTGTCCGCCGCTGTCGAAGAATCGGGCGCCGAGGGCCTGCATCATGCCTGTTCCGCAGTCGTTCGTGGCGCTTCCGCCGAGCCCTGCCATGACGGTGCGGCAGCCTTTGCGGAGGGCGTCGCGCAGCAGTTCGCCGAACCCGTATGTGGTGGTGCGGAGGGGATTGCGCTCATGCTCCCGCAGGAGGGGCAATCCGCATGCCGACGCCATGTCGATGACGGCGGTGCCGTCGGGGAGGACGGTGTAGGAGGCCGTGATCTGACGCATCAGGGGGTCGTGGACGAGGGCTGTCTCTTCGTGTCCGCCGACGGCGCGAAGCAGTGACTGTGCCAGGCCTTCGCCTCCGTCGGAGACGGGCAGGCAGACGATTTCGGCATAGGGGCAGACGGCTTCGAGGGCGTGGGCGACGGCGCGCCCGGCTTCGTCGGAGGTGAGGCATCCCTTGTAGGAATCCATTGCTACGATGATTTTCATGTCTGTTGTCTGTTTTTCTCTCCGTGTGCGGGGGAGTGTGTGTATATGTATATGTGTGTATGGTCGGGGGAAAATGCAGATTGGAGAGGGCGGCGGCGTGATGCTGTTCCCGTCCTCTCCAATCGTGAAGGGTGCATGTGTATGTTCTGCGGGCTTTACTTTCTGAAATCGAACATGAGGTTGATTCTCAGTCCTTCGTCGCCCGACTTGATGCGTATGTTGCCCGGCTGGCTGTTCGGGCCCTGCTGTTCAATCGGCTTGAACGACTGTATGGCAGGGATGTCGAGCAGGAAGGATATGTCGCCTTCGGGGAAGGCGGGCATGGTGCGTCGGCCTCTTGCGCGTCCTTCGGGTTCCTGAGGGGTGAAGATGCGGTAGAAGATTCCGTCGCAGCGCGAGTAGACGGTGAACGGCGCGGTGTCGCTCTCGATGGTTGCCCAGTACATGTTGGCGTGGTAGCCCTTGAACTCAGGGTATATGAGATTGTCGTAGCTCTCGCCGGTTATGGTGTTGTTGTAATCCTTGTGCCAGATGTTGTAGTTGGTGCCGGCAATGCGGTTCTTCCATACGCGGTAAGGGCCGCGTCCCATCCACTTCATGCCCTTGCATGCGGTTTCGGGATAGGAGAAGGTGAGGCCGAGGTTGTAGACCTTGGTGTCCATGAAGGCATCGTCGAATCCGCCTCCGCCGGAGGCTCTGTTGAGGAGCACGGCGTCCATGTAGAGCAGGCCCTTGTCGGTGAGACGCCACACGATGGAGTCGGCGGCACCTTTGTACTTGGCGCAGAAGACGGCGCCCTCGGGGGTGTTCTGCACGTAGCTGAGCGACGGCTCGTAGCGCATCTTCATGCCTACGGCCACAGGGCCGTTGTTGAACGGTATTTCGGTGCCGGCGCTGCGCACGGTCTTTATCATTCCGGTATTTGCATCGAAGTCGACGCTGACTTTTCCGCTCTTCAGCGTGACGGTGCCGTCGGTGTTGGATGCAGTGGCTTTTTCGGCAAGTTCGAGTGTGGCAGGTGTCTGCGCCATCTTTCGGTCGAAGTATTGTCGGGCAAAACTTATTGTCCGGCTCCATGTGCAGATGCTCTTGCCCTCCTTGTCGAACGCTTCGAGCACGAGCACGTCGCCTTCGCGGAAATTCTCGGGCAGGGTGAAGCGTGCGGTGCCTGTCTCGCCCGGTGCGATGTCGGGCAGTGCCACTGCGCCCCTGGCTATTTCAGATGCTTGGCCGCCGTTCTGCATCGGTGTGCCGAGCGAGAGCACGCGGTAGGTCATCGTGCAGGCGCTGAGGGAGGTGTAGGTGTATTCGTTCGTCACCTTGAAGGAGCCGTCGAAGTGGTCGGTGATGAAGAACGGCTTCAGCTGTATCGGCGACCACTGTTCTCTTATGGCGTAGAAACTGCCTTCTTTCTCGCGGCGCGGTCCTACGACTCCGTCGGGTGCGTTGGATTTGTCGGAATCGAGCACGTTGTTCTTGTCGGTGCGCTTGGGCGCCTCGTCGCAGAACACCCACACGAAGCCTCCGGCAAAGAGGGGATTGGTCAGCCAGCGGTCCCAGAAGTCTCTCAAGCCGGCTCCGCCGCCCTGGTCGTACATGGCGTGCATGAACTCGGTTGGCATGAAGACCTTGTAGCCGTTGGTGAAGCGTGCAACTCCGGTGAGGTAGGCAGGGTAGTGGTGGGTGTCGAGGTCGTCGAAATCGGCCCACGGGTGGATGACGTGGCGCTTCTGCAGATGGTCGTGCTTGGCGAAGAGGCTGTCGGTGGAGTAGTTCCATCCTCCCTCGTTGCCGTTGCACCAGATGATGATGGACGGGTGGTTGACGTCGCGGCGCACCATCTCGCCTGCGAGGCGTGCGCCCACCTGCGAGTCGTAGCAGTTCTGCCATCCGGCAAGCTCGTCGAGGTAGACGAGGCCGAGCGAGTCGCACATGTCGAGGAAGTGCTCGTCGGGCGGATAGTGGGAGCGCACGGCGTTCATGTTCATCTGCTTGATGAGCTCGGCGTCCTGACGGCTCATGGCGGCGCAGGTGGTTCGTCCGCCGTCAACTGAGAAGGAGTGGCGGTTGATGCCTTTCACGACAAGCCGTGTGCCGTTGAGGTAGATGCCGTCCTGGGGGAAGAACTCGACGGTGCGGAATCCCACTCTCGTCTGTCTTGTCTGCACGGTCTTTCCGTCCTTGTCGCGGAGGGTGATTTCGGCGGTGTAGAGGTTGGGGTTTTCGGTGTCCCAGTTCTTTATGTCCTTCCACTCTCCGCTGAGCGTCTGGTCGCGGCCGCCGTCGGCGATTTTCAGCGTCAGGCGGTCGCGGCCGTCGGCGGTCATGACTTTCTCGCCCGTCTTGAGCGATTTGAGCGATACGGATGCTTCGTAGCCGGTAGCGTCGCCTTCCATCTCGAGGGCGACGGTCATGAGGCCGTCCTTGCGTGCGTCGATGACGAAGTGGTTTATGTTGGTAGGGGGTACGACTTCAATCCACACGGGGCGGAATATGCCTCCGTAGAGCCACCAGTCGGCCATGCGCTCGGCGGCGTTGATGGATTTGTTGGCCGACTGTTTTGCCACTTCGACTTCGAGCGTGTTGTTCTTTCCGAAGTTTATGAGGTCGGTGATGTCGTAGCTGAAACGGTAGAATGCTCCCTGGTGCATCTCGCCTGCCTGTGTGCCGTTTATCTTCACGACGGCATCGGTCATCACGCCGTCGAAATAAATCTTGACGCGCTGGCCTTTCCATGAACGGGGTGCCTTGAACTTGTGACGGTATGTGCCGACTTCGTCGCTCGGCTTCTCGTCGGGCACGGTGTACCATCGTCCGTAGGTGTAGTTGCCGTAGCCCTGGAGCTCCCAGTTGCACGGCACTTCAATCTTTTTCCATTTTCCGCTGTTCTGTCCCTTTGAGCAGAAGAAGTCCCACGTGGCGGTGTTGTCGATGCCTGTGCCCGAAAGGTAGTGGCGTTCGGGGTGGGGTGCCTGGGCAGAAGCTGTGGCGGCCGTCATGCACAGTGCCATCAGCGGTGTCTTCCAGTTTGTATTGTTTTTCATATTATAAT
>OGHV01001004.1_pt1 | contig 17270 bp, 16 predicted proteins | sample 1571551 | NCBI WGS metagenome assembly OGHV01 (sample SAMEA2581960, study PRJEB24529) | metagenome | biome: Human gut stool | place: China | collected 2011 | reverse complement strand
GTCCGCCAAAACGGTTGGTCAGTATATCCAGCTGGTGTGTGGCCTGATTATCCTGATGCCCGATTTCAATAATCTTCTCAACGACGGCTTTCTGAGCGAAGAAAGGTTGTATCCATAATGACAAAAATGCAGTGCAGCAAAATAGTAGTTTTTTCATGTGTCAAAGAATTGAATGTTTTTGGTTGCAAAAGAAACGATAAAGCGGGTAAAATCAAAATAAAGAGTAAGCTTTTCTTTAAAGAATCTTTATGACTTCGGTATTTACGGTTCTGTAAATACAGCGTTGTGTGTTTTTCTGTTGTCATCGGGTAAAAAGAAAAAGTCCCGTAAAACATTGATTTTACGGGACTTATCTTTAATTTCTTAGGTTTCAGCGGAGAGACAGGATTATGAACCTACTCTCCTATATCCTTGAAATTCAATTCGTTTTCAAAATGTCAATGCCTTAGGGGGTACAACTTAGGTTGCAAAAAAGACTGAATTTTGTCTGTTCTTGGCTTTTCGTTGTCTGCCTAAAACTTCGGTTCAAAGATACGACTTTATCTTGAACTGTGCAAATCGTTGAAAATAAATCTTCTATGGTTAGTGCAAGGTGCAAGCTATATATAGATATATACTTGCACCTTGCACTAAAATGTCCCTTTTATTCTATTCGATGTAAAACACTTCCTGTATTTTTGCTCATTCACTAATATATTTATAAAATGCAGTCATTCAAAGTAATACAGCCATCACCGATATTACGTAGCTACATTCGCCATTATTGGATATTAGAAAGTGATATGATAAATGCTACGACCGAACGCACATTCCCATTAGGTTGCATACAAATGTTCTTTCACAAGAAGAAACAATTATTCTCGCAAACTTACCATAAAATGCAACCACAAAATTTCATTTGCGGACAAGAAAATGGCTATACTGATATTTGTGCAAATGGAGATATAGAAATGCTTGTTGTTGTGTTTCAACCATATGCGGCAAAGATATTTTTTCGGCAACCATTATCTCTTTTCCAAGGAGAAAATATAGCGATAGAGGATGTCGAAGATAGGGAATTAACCGAACTTACCCACAAAATAGCTGATACAGAAAACAACATTCATTGTATAAATTTGATAGAACAATTCCTATTGCATCGTTTAGTTGTACGTTCAGACTATAATATAGATAGACTTTCTACTGTAATCCAAAACATTAACCTTAACCCATACCTTGATGTTTGCAAATTGGCGAATACTGCGTGCCTAAGCACAAAACAATTCACACGGGTTTTTACGGAATATATTGGAACTTCACCAAAAAAATTTCTACGGATTATAAGAGTGCAACGGTCTTTATTCTTGTTACAGCAAAATCCTCAATATAATTTTGCGCAAGTGGCTTATAGTTGTGGTTTTTCCGACCAATCACACATGATAAGAGATTTTAAACTGTTTACAGGATATACACCATTAGAATACCTATCAGTTTATACTCCAATATCTGATTATTTTTCTGACTCGTAAGAATGTCCGTATTCTTCTATCTATGTCCTTATGGCAATCGTAATTTTGCAATGTCTTAGCGCAGGACAGAGTAAAGTAATAACTAAAAGAAAAAAGAACATGAAGAATTTAATTGCATTCTTTGAAATCCCCGTTACTGACTTCTACGAATCGGTAAATTTTTATCAAGCAATCTTTGGGGTGGAACTTATGGTAACCGAATGCAGCAATGAGAAAATGGCTTGTTTTGTACAGAACGGACAAACAGTTGGTGCAATATCCTATGCACCTGACTTCAAACCCTCAGAGCATGGTGTATTAATTCACTTTAATTGTGAAGATATTGACTGGTCAATCCAGCAAGTACTGAAATATGGTGGCAGGATAACGATTCCTAAGACAAAAATCCAAGCAGAAGGAAAGGGATATTTTGCCGTATTCGCTGATCCCGCCGGCAATCGCATAGGACTTTATACAGACTAACACGTGTTGATAGATTAAAATATGGCTGCAAGTTATTCTATTTGCAGCTATATTTTTGCTCATTACCAATAACAAACGACAAAAAGCCTTACCTTTGTAAAATGATTCAAGAGGATTTCAGATTTTACAAGCCATGTAAGTTATTGCAACCTTACATCAGGTATTATTGGATATTCAAAAGCAATCAACCGCTGAATACCCTTACTTTTCCTATTGGCTGTCCTCAAATCATTTTCCACAAACAAACACCGCTCTATATACCAGAGTTAAAAACCTCCCAATCGGAATTTAGCATCAGCGGTCAGGTAAATTATCCTTCCCATTTATATGCGGATGGAAATGTGGAAATGATAGTGGTTGTGTTTCAGCCATACGTTCTAAAAGCCTTCTTGAATATGCCCATATCTTTATTACATAATCAAGAGATTTCCGGTTATGACCTTGAAAACGCAAAATTAAAACAACTGGCTGCGCAAATCTTTAATTATGAAGATACCAATTCATGTATTACAATAATAGAGCAATGGCTGTTATCTCGAATAATAGACGCATTGACTTCAAAAACTACATGCAATCTCAAAAGAATAGCTTCCGCAATCCAACAACTATTCACCACGCCTACCATTTCCGTTACAGAACTGGCTTCTACTGTCTGTTTGAGCAAAAAACAATTTGAACGTCTGTTCAATGAGCTGGTAGGTGCGAATCCGAAGGAATATGCAAGAATAGTTCGTTTCCAGAAATCATTGAAATTGCTACAGCATTACACAGAAGATGCAAATCTGGCTCAAATTGCATATCAATGTGGTTACGCAGACCAATCGCATTTTATCCGGGAGTTTAAACAATTTAGCGGTTATACGCCATTGTCTTTGTTAAACGTATGCAAACCTTATTCCGATTTATTTAACAACCCTATATAATGTCCCTTTTATTCTATCCATAGTTTGATAGCCGACTTACCTTTGCTCTGATTAAACTTAAAATGAATGATAGAATGAAAGAAGTAAATCCAAAAGAAACAACCCGTGCCTATGCATTTGAATTGTGGATGAATGCCCCCATGCCCATGCTCACCTTTTTCAAGACCATAGATGTTACTCGTCTAACCCAAATCAGCAAACGGACAAGGCTAAAGTTCAATATGTTGATGTGCTGGTGTATCGGAAAAGCTGCAAGCGACATAAAAGAGTTCTATATGCTTCCTGTTGACAAGAAGTTAATGCAATACGACAATCTTGCTGTCTGTTCTATTGTAGCCAATCGAGAGGGCGAAGTTAGTTCCTGCGATATTCCTTTTTCCGATAATTTGCAGCAGTTCAATACTGATTATCTGAGACTGACGAAGCTAGTTGCTGAAAGTTGCCAAAATTATGACCTAACGGACAGCATGGTCATTGGTACATCTGCTCTTGCTCAATATGAGATCGATGGGGCAGTAGGTATGTACAGCGGTGTGTTCAATAATCCGTTTTTAATCTGGGGTAAATATAAACGAAGGTTGTGGAAGCGTACATTGACGGTCTCTTTTCAGTTTCACCATACACAAATGGATGGCGCACATGCTTCCCGTTTTTTGGAAAATCTGCAAAAAGAAATCAAGAACTTGGAGGTATAATCAAGAACAAATGCTATCTTTGCAATACTAACAAAAAATAGAGTTGTTCAACCCATATGAAATGGCAAGTGTGCATATAGCTACGCTTAACGGATAGCATTTTAGTCATAGCTATTCAGCAACGGACAGGCTTATAATAGGTTTGTCCTTTCTTGTTTTGCCATTATTCCAAATTTATAATTATGCGATGTGTCATGCCGCCCTTGTGCAGCAGGACTTGTCGTATCATATCAAGTTGAACAATGAACTATACATATAAGAATATTTGGCTCATCAACTTTCCCGTAATGATGAGCATCCTTATCGAACAACTTATCAATATTACCGATGCTATTTTCTTGGGGCATGTAGGAGAAATAGAACTGGGTGCATCCGCCCTTGCCGGGATTTGGTATCTGGCTATCTATATGCTTGGTTTCGGTTTCAGTTTGGGTTTACAAGTCGTTATCGCACGGCGTAACGGTGAACGGCATTATTCCGAAACAGGGAAGACATTTTTTCAAGGATTGTTTTTCCTGTCGGGACTTGCTGTCTTTTTGTATTTGTTCTCCAGACTGTTTTCCCCGATTATTCTAAGTAGGCTGATTACTTCTACGGAAGTCTATCATGCTGTAATTGATTATTTGGACGGACGAATTTGGGGACTATTGTTCTCCTTTCCGTTCCTTGCCTTGCGCTCGTTCATGGTCGGTATTACCTATACAAAAGCCTTGAACATGGCGGCTCTGACAGCCGTATTAGTGAACATTCCAAGTAATTGGCTGCTCATATTCCATTGGAACATGGGAATAGCAGGTGCAGCCATCGCATCGTCTTTTGCCGAAGCGTGTTCGTTGGCAGTGTTGGCAATTCGTGTTTCACGTAAAATGGATAAAAGGCTTTATGGCTTGTCTTGGAGCTTCGACAAAGGTGTATTACTCCATGTTTGTCGTGTATCCGTTTGGAGCATGTTCCATTCGTTTATCAGCGTAGCCCCTTGGTTTCTGTTTTTCGTAGCAATAGAACATTTGGGAGAATTGCAACTTGCAGTGGCAAACATTCTCCGAAGCATATCTGCCCTGTTCTTTGTCATTGTCAATTCTTTTGCCGCCACAACTGGCTCGTTGGTAAGCAATCTGATTGGAGCAAACGAAAGAGGACAAGTGTTTCCGCTATGCAGCAGGGTTATACGATTAGGCTATGCCATCGGCTTACCGCTGATTACGCTTGCGTTGGTATTCCATCAGCCTGTTGTCAGTGTCTATACAGATAATTCGAATATCGTACAAACTGCATGGTTGCCGTTTGTGGTCATGTTGCTTAACTACGTCTTTGCCTTACCCGGTTATGTCTATATGAATGCTGTAACGGGAACAGGAGCAACACGGACAGCTTTCATCTTTCAGGCGACAACCATTGTCGCCTATCTGCTCTACCTGTGGGGATTGAGCTATTGGGATGTACCCCTTGCCGTTTATTGGACGGTAGAATACTTGTTCGTGATTGGACTTGGGGTGCAGTCTGTTATTTATCTTAAATATAAACACTATTAAAAACTGAATGTTATGATGAAAAAGATATATCCACGCACAGGCGACACACAGACTGTGTACCTGAATGCGGTTGTAAAAGACCCGTCTATCGAAGTGGGCGACTACACCATCTACAATGATTTCGTATCCGACCCGTTACTTTTCGAGCGGAACAATGTGCTTTATCATTATCCTATTAACCATGAGCGACTAATAATTGGCAAGTTTTGTTCCATTGCCTGCGGTGTGAAATTTCTGTTCAACTGTGCCAACCATACCTTGAAATCCTTATCCACCTATACTTTTCCGCTTTTTTATGAGGATTGGGATTTGGAGAAATCGGATGTGATAACGGCTTGGGATAACAAAGGCGACATCGTGATAGGCAACGATGTATGGATAGGCTATGAAGCGGTGATTATGGCTGGTGTTCACATCGGCAACGGGGCAATCATAGCCACCCGTGCCGTTGTTACGAAAGATGTACCGCCTTATACGATAGTTGGCGGTGTTCCTGCTAGACCGATAAGAAAGCGTTTCGATGAAAAAGTTATACAGAAGCTCGAAACGCTGAAATGGTGGGATTGGTCTGCTGAAAAGATACAGCGATGCTTGCATTATATTGGGAAAGGTGATATAAACGGGTTGTTACAAATGGTTGATAATATGTAGCATGAAAAGATTTGCGGAAGAAATACTGGCAAAAATTGACGCTGAAATCCAATTAAGGGATTGTGGTGTTGATTCTGCAATGGATAATGCCTTGTATATGGTAAGGTTCATTGCACCTATGTACGAACAACTAAGAGAAATGATTATTAGCTATTCATTTCCGAGTGTAGAAGATGAAATATGTTTTTTCAAAGAATTGAAACCGGAAATTCTTAGCAAGTATATCTATTTCAATAAGGTGTACCATATAGAGTTGAAATGCCCAGATGGTAGTAATGACTGCATCCGGGAATATTTGAGTGCAGAATTGGATAAGCTGACGTATTTCTTCCGCAACAATATAGAGTTTTATCAGTATATACGTTCCCAATCAACCCATTTGGATAATTTTTATTTTACTCGAAAACCAATAGGAAATTCAATAATGCCAAATTTTGAAAGTTTCCAATATGATGCAGACCCATTATTTTCAACCGGATATGACTATAAAACCGCAAAAATACTTTGCAACAAGTATTTGAAAGTTTATTTAGAAAACAGGATGGTTAAATTAAACAATGCTGAATACAAAACTGAAAGAAGTTCTAAATTTAACTCTGTGTGTTTTACCGGAAAGAAAAATACCTTGATAGAATTGGGTTATGCGCTTGTTTCTTCCGGTGATATAAATCATGGCAACATAGAAATAAAGGAATTTATGGAATACCTTAGTTTCGTGTTCAACATTGATTTGGGCGATTATTATGATGCATATATTGCTATGAAAGAGCGAAAAAACAGAACTTCTTATTTGAGCAAGCTGATTGAGAATCTGACAAAGAGAATGAATGAAGATGATGCAAAATAAATAAGTGCTTTTTAATCAGCAAAGTAAAATACCGTGTTCATACCGACACGGTATTTTTTATTTTTACTGAAACAGTCTCAAAAAGGACCTTTTTTATTCTCAACACATAATAAAACTATCTGAAAAATATCCGAAAACCACCGAAAAATATTTTTACCATGACGGCATGAACCATGACTTTTAATCATTTTCATATCCCGAACTTTGCATCAAAATCAATTAGTTAGCAATATGGATGTGATTACGATTGAATCAAAAGCCTATAAGGAGATAGTGGCTAAGATAGATGTGATAGCCAATTATGTGTTTTCACAGGAGGACACGAAAAACGAGGATGAAATCTGGGTGGACAGTTACGAAGTATGCACATTCCTGAAAATCAGCGACCGTACACTGCAACGCCTGCGGGCGGCAGGACTGGTTTCCTATTCCGATATAAAAGGGCATTATTTCTACAAAATCAAGGAAATAAAACGTCTGCTGGAAGAACGCCTGATAAAACGGGACAAGGAATATATAAACGACCTGATAACCAACCATCATCAATATGTTAAAGAAAGAAGAAATACTAAGCCGAACAAATAACGGCTTATCCGTTTTCAAGCATTATTTACCGGGTGAATGGCGGATAGGCAGGCATTTCCTTAATCCCTTATACGAAGATAGAAAAGCATCCTGCAACATCTACTTCGACCGCCATAGCGGTATGTACAAGATGAAAGACTTCGGCAACGACAATTACAGCGGCGACTGCTTTTTCCTCGTGGGGCAACTGAAAGGGCTGGACTGTAACCGGGCTTTGGACTTCATCGAGATACTGGAAACCATCGACCGGGACTTGGGGCTGGGCTTATCTTCCGGGACACCCGTTCCTATATCCCAGACTACCGACAAACGTCTTGCGGCGAACACACCTGTTGAACCGCCCGAAAAGCCTGTCAAGCCTTACCAGTTCAGGGAACAGAAATTTTCCACCGCAGAAATGGAATACTGGCGGCAGTACGGCATCACTCCCGAAGTACTGGAGCATTACAAGGTCTGCTCACTCCGGGAATACAGCAGTGAAACGGCAGAGGGAAAGCCATACACCTACATTTCATCGTCGGCAGAACCGATGTACGGCTACAAGGGCAAACAGTACATTAAGCTGTACCGTCCCTTTTCCACACCCCGTTTCCTATATGGCGGCAGCTTCGGGGAAAACTACTGTTTCGGATTGGAGCAACTGCCCGCCAAAGGTGACACATTGTTTATCACGGGTGGCGAGAAGGACGTGCTTTCACTGGCGGCACATGGCTTTCATGCCATCTGCTTCAACAGTGAAACGGTAATGATACCGTCCACGCTGATTTATCGGCTGACGTTCCGCTTCAAGCATATTGTCCTGCTTTTTGACATGGACAAGACAGGCAAGGAGAGTTCAAGCAAACAGGAAAGACTGCTGGGGGAATTTGGCGTGAAGCGCCTGTTGCTCCCGCTTCCGGGCACGAAAGAGGAAAAGGACATATCAGATTATTTCAAGGCAGGAAACACACGTGAAGATTTCCTGAAACTGTTTATCAGATTTTTAGACGACCTATATAGCGACACACTGATTATGCTTAAATCATGCGAGATAGACTTCAACAATCCGCCCGTCAAAGCACAAGTCATCATATCGGCGGGCGATGTTCCACTGGGAACACAAGGCAACCTGTTTGGTATCACCGGGGGCGAGGGAACGGGCAAGAGCAACTATGTAGCCGCAATCGTGGCAGGCTGTATCTGCCCTCCCGATATGGGAATAGACACGTTGGGCATACAGATAACAGCCAATGTCAGGCACAAGGCGGTTTTGCTTTATGATACCGAACAGTCGGAAGTACAGCTTTTTAAGAACGTAAGCAACCTGCTGGCACGTGCGGGGCAAAAGGAAAAACCAGAAGAACTGAAAGCGTTCTGCCTTACGGGAATGTCCCGAAAGGAGCGGTTGAACGCCATAATACAAAGCATGGATAAGTTCTACTACCAGTATGGCGGCATCCAGTTGGTTGTCATTGACGGCATCGCCGACCTCGTAAAGAGTGCCAACGATGAAGCGGAAAGCGTGGCGGTGATAGATGAACTGTATCGATTGGCGGGTATCTACAACACCTGCATACTTTGTGTGCTTCATTTTGTCCCGAACGGATTAAAGCTGCGTGGACATCTGGGAAGCGAACTGCAAAGGAAGGCAGCTACCATCCTGTCAATCGAGAAAGACGATGAACCCACGCAATCGGTAGTGAAAGCCCTGAAAGTAAGGGACGGAAGCCCGCTGGACGTGCCGCTGATGCTTTTCGCATGGGACAAAAAAGCCGGGATGCACACGTACCGAGGCGAAAAACCACGTGAAGAAAAAGAGAAGCGCAAGGAAAGGGAACTGGTGGGTGTAGCCCGTGATATTTTCGGGCGGCAGACACACATCACCTACATAGACCTTTGCGAACAGTTGCAACAGGTACTGGACATCAAGGAGCGGACAGCCAAGAACTATATCCGCTTCATGCGGGAGAAAGAAATCATCCTGAAAGACCCGGCAAACCAGAGTTATTTTATGATAGGTCTCATTTAATTTCAATCGGGGGTAGCTTATGTATATAGACAATGACAACTTCGTGGCATGGATGGAGCGTATCATGGACAGGCTCGACATGCAGGATAAAAAGATAGACCGTCTGATGAACAGCCACAACTGCCTGAACGGTGAAAAGCTGCTCGACAATCAGGACTTGTGCTTTATGCTCAAAGTGAGCGTCAAGACCTTGCAGCGTTACCGGAAGAAAGGCATATTGCCCTATCTCCTGTTGGACGGAAAATATTACTATCGGGCAAGCGACATACACAGGCTTATTCGTGAGCGCACGGATTAGACAGTGTTTTTTGTTATCATTCAATTAACCTTGTCCTGCCCTGTTGTGATAACACGGCAGGATTTTTTATTATATGCCATGATTTCTCAATGATTTTCACTACTTTTGCAAAAGTAGTACAAGAGAATAACGGCGATTGAGCAGCTTTGACTGTGATTTCGTCTTTATATATAATATTGAAAATTAGCGTTCCGCTGAACGTCCTGATACGAAAACTGGCAAATTTTCAAATTGAGGGGATATTCAGTGCAGGATACGTTATGCAATCGCATAGCGTGGTCTTGCCTGTTTCCTCAAAGGTATTGCCAGTACCACGTATCGAAGCAGTGTAAGAGCCACGCTTCTTTTTTGGGTACTGGCGGACAGTTGAATACGAATACTAAACTGTTAAATACCTGATAGTATGAAACAAATAAAAGCGCATATTGCCGTATCTCTTGACGGACATACAGCCACCTTAGACAAGGAACTGGAGTGGTTACCCCGTGAAATAAAAAATATCGTTGGCAAGCAATACTTGGAAGCGAATTGCCTGCTCATGGGAGCGAACACCTACAACTACATCTTTGAACACTGGGGCGGGTGGCCGCACAAAAGCAAGAGGTCTTTTGTGGTGTCACACTACGACACCAACGTAACGCCTGACTGCGAGGTGGAGTTCCTGACCAAAGAACCGTTGCAAAGGGTTTATGAACTGAAACAAACGCATGACATACTGGTGGTGGGTGGCGGAAAACTGATTACCTCGCTGATAAAAGCCGGACTGCTGGACAGTCTGACAATCTATACCGTTCCCGTCATGGTAGGCAAAGGCATCGGCTTTGTCGGAGAAACATTCGGCTCGCAGTGGAAGTTGTCGGAAAGTAACGTATTAGGAAACGGAATTGTCCGTTCGACCTACCTGTTTGACGGGGACATATAAAAAATGCGCCCGATTTCCCTCCGGGCGCAACCACTAAAATTTCAATTATCATAAGCCTTAAAACCCATCACAATGAAATTTCAGCGGTAAAGATAAGTCATTTCTTCGGCTTTCCTTTTTTTTCAGGGAATGAAAAAGCGACATTGAACTGTTCGTCCAGTACCAGCGAAGCATCGAAAACCTTGCCGTTCTTTCCCTTGAAGCCCTTGATTAACCCGGTCTTCCGCTTCGTCACCAGTTCGACAACCTGCTTGTCGGTCAGTTGCTTGTCGCACTTGTTACGGAATATGGTAAGCGTACAGTCCACGTTGGAACATTTTACCACTTTCGGGTAGAACAGGATGCGTCCGCTGCCACATTTCGGACAAGGACAGGTTTCACCTCCGGCAATGGACAGTTGTACGGAAAGCAGTTCCGCCGTGATTTGGGCGGCATAGACCTCGATGCCTTTCCTGAATGTGTCGGCATCCATGCAGCCCGCTTCTATCTTGGCAAGGGCGGTTTCCCACATACCCGTCATTTCGACATCGGCAATCTTCTTGTCCTTGACAATCCTGTAAACGGCAAGTCCCTTTTCTGTGGGTATAATATTCCTTTTCTCACGCACGATGTACTGGCGTGCGAACAGTGTTTCTATAATCGCCGCACGGGTGGCTGGCGTACCTATCCCGGCATCTTTCAGGCTGGCTTTCAACTCGGCATCCTCCAGTTCCCTGCCCGCATTTTCCATTGCGGCAAGCAGGCTGCTTTCCGTATGCAGCGGCTTCGGCTTGGTCTGCTTTTCGAGCAGATCCACGCCGGAGAGCGACAAGGTTTCTCCCTCCTGAAGCTGTGGCAGTCCGGCAGCTTCTCCGTCCTCGCCTGCTTCCTGTTCGTTGAACACAGCCCGCCATCCGGCTTCTTTCATTATCGCCCCTTTTACGGTGAAATCGGTATTTCCGGCGGACAATACAGCGGTGGTAACGTCTTTCACGCATTTGTCCGAAAAGGCTTCCAGCATACGCCCGGCTACCAGTTCATAGACCGCCCTTTCATCTTCGGAAAGTTCATCGGGCAGGTTCTCGGTAACGATTAAGGCATGGTGGTCGGTTACCTTGCCGTCATTCACGCTGCGGCGGTTCAGTGTGTTGCTGTTCAAGCTGGCGGCATATCCGGCAAAGCGGGGGTATTGTCCCAACAGTGCGATGCGTTCCGGCATTTCCTCGAAAACATCCTCCGAAATATAACGGCTTCCGGTTCTCGGATAGGACATCACTTTCTTTTCATACAGGCTTTGTGCTATCGAAAGCGTCTTGTCCGCTGAAAAATCCAGCTTCGTGTTCGCTTCCTTTTGCAATGTGGTAAGGTCGTACAAAAGGGGCGGTTCTTGGCTGGTTTCTTTCCTCTCAACAGACTTCACCACAAGCTGCCCGGCATCCTTTACCCGTTGCAGGGCGGCTATGGCATCGGACTGCTGTTCCCACTTGTCGGTCGATTGGGTGGTGAAACCTATTCCCCCGCTGGCGGTCGCCGCTTTGAGCTGCCAGAACTTGGTCGGGACAAAATTCCTGTTCTCCAAAAAACGGCTGCATATCATCACGAGCGTGGGTGTCTGCACCCTGCCCAACGAGAACACGCCCTGTCCGGCGGCTACGCTCAACGCTTGAGTGGCGTTTATCCCTATCAGCCAGTCGGCTTCACTGCGGGACTTGGCGGAGAGGTAGAGGTTATCGTAACGTCCGCCCGGCTGCAAATTGTCCATCCCCTCACGGATAGCCTTGTCGGTAAGGCTGCTTATCCACAGCCGGACAAAAGGCTTGCGGCAGTTCAGGTAATGGAATATATACCTGAAAATCAATTCCCCCTCACGCCCGGCATCGGTGGCGACAATAATCCTGTCGCACTGGTCGAACACCTCCTTAATCACTTTCAACTGTTTCAACACGCCGGGGTCTGCCTTGTAGCCCTTCTCGGCTTTCACCTGACGGGGGATTAGCCGGAAATCGGACGGAAGTATGGGCAGGCTCTCCCTGCGAAAATTTGCCACGCCGTAGGCTTCGGGCATGGCAAGCTGTATCAAGTGCCCGAACGCCCATGTCACCATGTACCCGTTGCCGGACAGATACCCGTCATTCCTTTGTGTCGCCCCGATAATCCGGGCGATGTCTTTTGCCACGCTGGGCTTTTCCGCTATCAATGCAATCATAATTCTTCACTTTTTAATGGTAGGTACTACATTTTCATCCCTCTGGACTTCTTGGGCTTGTCCGCTTTCAGGCTCTTGTCCTGTGCTTTTTCCTGTTTCTCTTTTTGTTTGGCAGTGGGTTTCTGTTGTCCCTGTTTCAGCGGCTCTTTGGTCTGTTTGGTTGCTTCATCGGTCTTTCCTCCAGAATTGACCGCTACCTGCGTCCGGCTCTCGGAAACGGGGATAACATCTTTCGGCTGCACCTTGCCGGAGGATTTGCCCTGTACTCCGGGCTGCACATGACCGTTGAACTCCACACCCTTGCCGTCCTTTAATCCTGTGACCTGCTGCTGTGCGGGCTGCTGCCCCTGCTGCAAGAACTGGACGGCAGACCTCGGCAGGAACTCCAAGCCACGCTCCACTGCGCTGACTTGAAGATAGGCACTGCGTTTCGTCCCGTCCTTGAATTGCAGGTTTTCCATCTTGACGGGTTTCCCGGCTTCAAAAGCGGCTTTCTGTTCCGGGCTTACTTTCACGCCACAAACGGTATCGGGACATTTCCACTTGTCTGCCCGCATGTACTCCAGTTCATGGGTGTATCTGTCCCGGCTGACGAACACGGGGATTTGCTCCCCGTGTTTCGGGTCTTTGATTTGGATAATACCGCCCAGATTGCCAGTTCCCAGCAGGTTGCCTTGTTCCTGCTTGGAAAATTCGTGCCCGTTATACGGGCGTTGAAGCAGCTTTTCATCCATTTGCACGCCGTGCAGCTTAGGCACTACCGTCCCGTCCTTTGCCTGATAGAAAGAGAGCTTGACATCGGTAGGTTTAAGGTAGAAGCCGCCTACCGTCCCCGAAACGGTATAGGTGTTGCGGGATTTGTAGCCACGCATCACCCTGTCGAAATCCTTTGTGTTTTTCAACGTGTCGGCGGTAATGCCGACTTTCTTCAAGTCCTCCCAGTTGATTTTAGCCGGGTCGAAACGGTAGTCCTGCCTGCCCCCGTTATTGTCGGGATTCGGAACTCGCAACATTTCCGCCCGTCTGTCGCCCTCCGGTGTGGAGTTGCGGTGGTTGTCCTCGATAGCTTTTGCGTCCTGTTCCGCTTCCGTAGCCTTGCTGCGGAACAAAGCCAGTCCCTCCGTGTCCTGATACCTGCGGAAGAAATTGGAAATGAAGTTGCTGAACATATCGCTGTTCCTATCCACCTGCATAAACTCACCGATATGTGATTGGGTCGGTTCTACGGTCTGCAAATTACCCTCGTTGTCGATACCTTTAACGGCACTCACTTTTCCCTGCTGTTTATCCAAGACCAGCAGCACGTCTTTTTCCTGCCCCTCTGCGGGCGGGTTCATTCTGTTTGCCATAAATAATTGGAATTTTAGTGGTTATGGGATTATTCCCGTCCAAAAATAGCGACTAAATATGCTATATTTTAACGGGAGGCAATGAGTGTCCCGATTTGTCCTACGGTGTCCCGGTTTGTCCTATTATGGTCAAAAAAAAGAGTAACTCTGTTCGAGTTACTCTTTTTTCTATTTAAGTTTGTGGCGTTTATAAATAATTCCTCAAGAAAAGAATCGCATCATTTTTAGCTTTAAAATTAGCATTTATGTTATCCCCTGTATTATATCTGATAACAATTTCATAATGGTCTATAGGATAGGAACAAGGTTCTTCTTCATTATAATCTGTAAGAAAAGAGATTGCATCAACAATAGTTGATATATTTTGCAATTTTCCATGCAACGGAAGAATAAGCACTTGTTCGATTTTTCTTGATATTGATAATTCTAAAGATGAAAAAAAGGAAACTACATTCTCTTTATTTACTTCAAATAGATATTTTGCTATATCATGTTTATGTTCGGATTTTTCCCATGCACTTATTTTTTCTTCAAAAGATTCTTCTGTCGTTTTTTCATCAAAACTAGCATCTATCCCATACTTTGCAAATGACTCAACGACTGAATCATAGGTAAAATATAGGACATTAAAGCCTAGAGATTCTAATTGCTTTAATGCTCCATCTGTAAAAACACCAGCTAATATAACACCTATAAATGGAGAATTTCCACTATACTTATCTCTCAGCGGAATAATAGCACTTTGAATTTCTTGAGCTTTATTTCTTGAATGTTTAGTGTATCTTCTCCAAGCAGATTCAATAAAAGCAACTGGTTGTCCTATTTTATCATCACTACCATTACGCTCAATAACAAAATCTAAATCATGGTTATTCCCATTATTATCAGTCCATGTTACTTTCTTACCTTTACGTGCAGGTCTATCCCCTTTTTTATCTAAAAAGAGAGCCTTGTCTTTTACAAAATTTTCTAAATGAGGTGTTATTGCTAATTCTAATAAATCACCTATAATTTGTCCAAACTTATGCGAATGTGATGTTGCCATTTCTTTATCCTTTTATCCATAATCTCCCTTCTTGCAAAGGGACATCATGTTTTCTGTTTTTCCATTTAATATTTCTGTCTCTTAACTTCTCAAAACTATAATTAGAAAAACCTGCATTAAGCGCTAATTCTCCTAACCATTTTTGAACAGGAACATATACACCATACGGAGCAGAATCACCAATAACAAAGCACATTAAAGAATTATCTTTAGTTACTTTTCGCAATGATAAGAATACATCTGCCATATCCTTAAAATATGCGGCTATCATCATATGATAATTTTTCTTACCTCCATGAGCTAAGCGAACTTCACTCAACTCATTATAAATAGCAACCAATTCTTCACGTATTGGTAATAATGAATCATCATGTAAAAAAGATTCTATTTCTTTCCCCATGCCTGAAACATGTTGTGTACAAGCTCTAATTAAACCTTTTCTTACTGTTCCTTGCAAATCTTTCCATCCTTCAATATCCCCCCAAAACATCATTTCAAATCTCATTGCATCAGCATAATCATAATTGTTTGCGTATGGCGGAGAAGTGATAACCAAATCTCCCCATTTATCAGGAATAGATACAATGTTACGAGCATCTTCATTATATATTTTGCTATGTTTCTCAATTACTTGATTCTTTTGCATATCCAACATATCAAAATATAACTCTGAAACTTTTGCCTCGAAAGCATAAAAAGGGTCTAAGACTTTAGATTTAGTTTTATTAGGTTGTATATATTGCCATTGTGCTGTTGCAACATATGAACAAGGGCGCAAAATCGATGTTATGATAAACCATAAAAAGTCTTTCATCTCATCTTCTGCTACAAGATTAAACCATGTTTGCTTTAGAGCATCTAACTTTTCTAAAACTGGTGTGGTAAAGCAGCGAACGATTAAATTAGGATAATCAGAAATTTTATTATTACTATGTTTTGCTTGTTCTAAAAATTGTAATGCCTTTTCTTTAAATAAACTGGGATTAAAATCCCAATTTAGTTTTGTTTTTGCTATTCTATATACGTAAGGATGTGCTTCCAATCCTATTGAATTTACATGTTGAAATTCGCTTTCAAGCAAAACTGTTCCGGAACCAGCAAAAGGGTCTATTATATTACATCTCCCGTTTGCTTTTTCAGAAATAATCAATTCCCTTACCCATTCAGCAGAAAAACCAGCTGTATATCTATACCATTTATGTACAGGTAAAACCATATTCTTTACAAAAGTAGAGGAATAGTCTTGTTTTACCTGCACTGTCTCTTTAGATGAGAATAATTCTAGTTGCATATTTTGATTCATACTACAAAGATAGCGAATATATCAACTCCTAAATAGCTATAGTTTGAATTTATTATTCTTTAATCAAATAGTACAACTCCGGGTCATTCTTGATACGGGTTATCTCGTCTTCGACAATCTGCCGGACTTCCTGACGGATGCGCTCGTAGTTGGCTTGTATTTCCTCCTGCATACGGTCGTTACCGTCCTTGTCGGTGAAGTCGATAATCTGCGGCAGCTTCACGTAACGGGCAGTTTCCCGTTTCACCTTCTCGTTGTCCAGCACGATTTCGCAGTGGAAAATCTTCTGTTCTATCCGTTCATCGAAGTTGTCCGCCACCGCCCCCACGAACATGCCTTGCGTGAGGTTGGATATTTTGCTGGCAGGTATCAGGCTGTCCATCTGGGTGCTTATCGAGGTGGACTTCTCCCGCTGGTTGATTGTCATGCTCTGCCGTTTCTGCAACACCTTCCCGAAACGCTCCGACAGGATTTTTGCCGTTTCACCGACCACCTGACCGCTGAACACGTTGCCTACCGTATTTTGTATCACACGGCTTTCCTTGTCCCCGTAATCACGGGTAAGCTGGCTGTAATCCTGAAAGCCCAGCAGAACCGCCACCTTGTTGCTTCGGGCGGTCGCAATCAGGTTGTCAAGACCACGAAAGTAGATAGTGGGCAACTCGTCTATAATCACCGAACTTTTAAGCTGACCTTTTTTGTTTATCAGCTTCACTATTCTACTGTTATACAATCCCAGTGCTGCCGAATAGATGTTCTGGCGGTCGGGATTGTTGCCGACAACCAGTATTTTAGGCTCTTTCGGATTGTTTATATCCAGCGAGAAATCATCGCCCGTCATTACCCAGTAAAGTGCCGGGCTTATCATACGTGAAAGCGGTATTTTGGCACTCGCTATCTGCCCATAGGCTAAGCACCCAGCGCCTTGCCATTTGTTACAATGGTAGGTTTCCAAGC
>OGHV01000987.1_pt1 | contig 17490 bp, 16 predicted proteins | sample 1571551 | NCBI WGS metagenome assembly OGHV01 (sample SAMEA2581960, study PRJEB24529) | metagenome | biome: Human gut stool | place: China | collected 2011 | reverse complement strand
GTGGCGGAGCCCCGCCGTGTCGGCGGGCGTGCCGGGGAGCACCCGGCGGACCATGACGCCGGCCGGGACGCCCAAGCCCAGGTCGCGCGAGAGCTCTTCCGTGAACTGACGCGGAATGAAGCCGAGGTAGCCGCGGCGGACGTCTTCGCCTTTCAACATTGCGGGGAGCACCTGCCGGATGATCGAGGTCGGGATCGCAAAGCCGATCCCGACGAAGCCTTCCGAGTGCTCGGGCGAGAAGATCGCGGTGTTGATGCCGATGAGGCGCCCTTCGAGGTCGATCAATGCCCCGCCCGAATTCCCCTGGTTGATGGCGGCGTCGGTCTGGATGAAGTCTTCGTAGTTGTTCAACCCCAGGCCGTGGCGGCCCAAGGCGGAGACGATCCCCATCGTCACGGTCTGGCCGACGTCGAAGGGGTTCCCGATCGCGAGCACGACCTGACCGATCTTGAGCTCGCGGCTCTCGCCCAACTCAATGACGGGGAGGTCCTCACCCTTGATGACGAGCGTCGCGAGATCCGTCTCGGCGTCGCCCCCGGCCAGGGTCGCTTCGAACGTGCGTCCGTCGGGGAGCGCGACGTGAAGGTTGGGCGCTTCCTCGACGACGTGGTAATTTGTGAGGACGTGGCCGTCCTTCGAGACGATCACGCCCGACCCCAGGGGGTGGAGTTCGCGCTCGGGCGAGGCGTTCCAGTCGGAACCCGTCTCCTCGGCGCCGTCCCCCGGCGTCGTCGTGCGCGTGAAGATGTTGACGACGGCCGGCGCGGCCCGGCCGACGGCGTCGCTGTAGTCGCCGCGCGGGCCCTCGACGGTCGCCTCGTGCGGGGACGACGTCGTGAGCACGTACGCCCAACCCACCGCGCTCGCGATGGTGACGGCTTGGGCAAAGATCAACCAGAGTCGACGGAGCATGGGTCGGCCGGATAAAGGAATGGGAAGAGAGAAGGAAATGAAGCTCGCGGAATTGACGGCTTGGTTGGACCGCTATCTGGAAGCGGAACGGTTTTCTGATTATGCCCCCAACGGTCTTCAGGTTGAGGGGAAGGCGGACGTCCGGCGCATCGTCACCGCGGTGACGGCGAGCCGAGCCGCGATCGAATACGCCGTGAGCGTGGGCGCCGACGCGCTTCTCGTGCACCACGGCTGGTTCTGGAAGGGCGAGCCCGCGCCCGTCGTCGGGATGAAGGCGAAGCGCATGCGCCTCATGATGAAGGCGGACATGTCCCTGGTCGCCTATCACCTCCCGCTCGATGCCCACCCCGAGGTCGGGAACAACGCGCTTCTCGCGAAGATGCTCGGGATCACCTTGGAGACGCGAAGCGGCTTCTACGACCTTCTTCATGTGGGGACGTTGGCCGAACCCGTCCCGGCGCGGGTTTTCGCCCGCCGCGTCGCCGAAGCCTTGGGGCGTGAGCCGCAGCTTTTCGGCGACGGCGAACGCATGGTGAGGCGGATCGGCTGGTGCTCGGGCGCCGCGCAGGGGGAACTCTCCGCGGCCGCCGCCCAAGGGGCGGATCTCTACCTCTCCGGGGAGATCTCGGAGCGCACCTGGCACGAGGCGCGCGAGGAGGACGTTCCGTACCTCGCCTGCGGACACCACGCGACGGAGTGCTGTGGGATCAAGGCTTTGGGCGAACTTTTGGCCGAAACCTTCCCCGAACTCGAGGTTTCCTTCTACGACGACCGCAATCCGGTTTGAAGTAAGTGAAAACCCTTAAAAATTTGGTGTTTTCGAAAGGGCTTCGGTAAAATGGTAGCCCTTTCGCTTCCGATCGTCCCAGGCGCGCACCTCCATCCCGCGCGCAACTGAGGGAAGCCGCTTTTTTCCATTGGCTGCGAGGTAAGTACCGCCATGATGACGCTTTACTCGGGACCGACGTGCCCCTTCTCCCACATGAGCCGCATCGTTTTGAACGAGAAGGGCTGTGAATTCGAAGTCGAGTCGATCGACCTTGAGGGCATTTCCGAAGAGATGAAGACGCAGTTCCTGCAGCTGAGCCCGTACCGCGAGCTCCCGGTGCTCGTCGAACGCGACCTCATCCTCTACAACGTCAACGTCATCAACGAATACATCGACGAGCGCTTCCCGCACCCGCAGCTCATGCCGACGGAGCCCGTCTCCCGTGCGCGCACGCGTCTCTTCCTGCAGATCTTTGAACGCGATCTGATGCCCTTCGTGCGCATGCTCGAAGCCCGCCGCGCGAGCGACGAGCAGAAGGCGCTCGCCCGCCGCCGCATCCTCGCGTGCCTGCAGGTGCTCTCGATGCGCATCGGCCCGACGAAGTTCATCTTCGGCGACGAATTCCAGATGATCGACGCGGTGCTTGCCCCGATCCTCTGGCGCCTGCCCCACTACGGCATCGAACTTCCGCCCGAAACCGAACGTCTCATGACCTACGCCGAGCGTCTCTTCTCGCGCCAGTCCTTCATCGACTCGATGACGGCGCAGGAACGCTCGATGCGCCGCTGATCCGGCCCGGCCGAAGGAGTGAAGGCATGTCCGACATTCTGAAGGACCCGGTGGCGCTGAGCGGCCTTCGCGGCAAGGTGATCGAGGAGATCCGCGCCTGGTGCGAAGAGCGCGGGCTCGAAACCTACGTCTGGATCAAAGTCGACGAACACTGCGCGGTCGACCGCCGTTTCGTGAACGAACACCGCGTGATCTGCCTCGACATCTCCACCGACGCGGTGGACGTCGTGGAGATCGTCGACGGGTGGATCGCCTTCCGCTGCGACTTCCAGGATGCGCCCAACTCGCTCGTCTGCGCGCCCCTGACGCGCGTCCTGCAGGTGGGCCCGGCGGACGATCCCTCTCAGGGCGTGCGCTTCTTCGAGAAGGCCACGGCGCCCGAATTCCGCGACACGTGTCCGTACCCGGCCGCGGTCTACGGGACCGAGGGCGTGGTGAAGCGCTTCCGCCCGCACCGCCGCAATTCCTAATTCCAAAAGGCGTTTCCGATATAATCGCGCCTTCCGCCTCTTTAGCTCAGTTGGTAGAGCAACCGCCTTGTAAGCGGTAGGTCGTCCGTTCGAGTCGGACAAGGGGCACCAATTCAAGAATCCCGTACCGTTCATTGCGGTGCGGGATTTTTATTTCAATGCATCGTGTGTGCACCCACATGCCTTCCCGTCCGCCTTAAGGCGCTTCGCGGATCCCGCCCGTAGAATCTTCGCTGACCATACCGACCAGATCGACCACAAAGACCACCGCGGCCGCCGGCGCCCGGCCATCCCCGACGCCCGCGGCCGGAGACCATCCATGATCCGTCCCAACATCGAAACCGATGCGCTCTACCTCTTCGACATGGTGATGCGCACGCGGTCGCTCACCAAAGCGGCCGAAGCCTGCGGCATGTCCGTGGGGAGCGCGAGCCGCGTGCTCTCGAAACTGCGCCTCTCCTTCCGGGATGAGCTCTTCCTTCGCACGAAGGCGGGGCTGATGCCCACGCCCAAGGCGGAAGCGCTCGCCGCAGACGTGTCGGATCTTCTCGGGCGCTACGAGCACTTCTTCGACGAGACGGTCTTTCGGCCTGAGGACGCGAACCGGATCTTCCGCATCGCCTGCGTCGACAATGCGCTCTACACGTTCCTCTCGCCCGCGATTTCGCAGCTTCTTGAGCGGGCGCCTTCGATCGGGATCGAGATCAAGCCGATCAAGGCCGACTTCTGCGAAGCGCTGACCGCAGGCGACATCGATTTTGCGGTCTATCCGACGGCGCCCGCGTCGCCGCACTTTCACCATCTGGAGCTCGCCCGCGACGTTTTCGTGTTGGTGTGCGGCCGGGGGCACCCCTTGGGGGCGCTCGCGAAGGAGCGCGCTTTGACGCTCGCCGACTTCCAGGGCTACCGCCAGGTGAAGATTTCGACCGCACCCATGAATCTGGGCGGCGACCCCTGGTCCGACGCCGAGACGCAGATCCCGATGGAAGCCGGGGACGTCGCGGTCTGGTCGCCGTTCTTCATTCCGATCGCGCAGATCCTGCGCACGACTTCGCTTTGGGGTGCGGTGCCGGTGCAGCTGGCGAACCGGTTGACGGCCCTCATGCCGGACCTGGTGATTCTGGGGCGTCCGCGCACGGCCGAGGTCTTCACGCCGCGGCTCATCTGGCACGAACGCCTCCACCGGGATCCCGCGTCCGAATGGGTGCGCTCCGTCATCCTGAGTTCGGCAGGGGACACGGTCGACGTCGACCGCATGCCCTTCATTGAGGACTGACCTGGGGCTTCCCGGTCTTTTCTCCGAAACGGGAAAGCCTTTCCTGAAAAGCGCAACTCGTTCTGCGGAACTCCCGATTGGCAGGGGAAGGCATCGCGCCGATACTTCTTCCTTGCGGCGGAGCGCCCGAACCGGCGCTCCGCATTTTTCGAATGGACCACGTGCGCCCCTCACCACGGCGCACCGCAAAGGAGAATCCAAATGCAGATGAAGTTGATCGCGTTCGCCGTCGCTTCCGTCATGCCGATGGCCGCCATGGCGATCGGTGGGGCTTCCGGCCCCAAGGTCGACTACGAGGTCACCGGCCACATCGGTGAGGTGATGGCGAATCCGTACGGCATCGCCCCGCTCACCGCCGTCATCCGCGACGGCGGCTACACGCTCGAAGACGTGACGGTGCACATCGTGCCGAAGAAGGGCGGCCAGGCGATCGACTACAAGGTTTCGCGCTCGCAGCTCCTCACCCACGGCGGCATCCCGGTCTTCGGCCTCTACCCGGACTACCTCAACACGGTCCGCGTCGACTACACCCGCATCGACACGAACGGGAAGAAGGAAAAGTTCAAGGACGAGTACCAGCTCTACGCGCCTCCCGTCTACTTCGAGCCGGCCGGGAACACGATGGAGCGCGCGATGCCCTTCGGCGTCGACGTGAAGAAGGTCGATAAGGAATTCTCCGACCGCCTCTACTTCGTCAACAACCTCGCGGAAAAGTCCGGCATCGGCACGCGCGCCGTGTGGAACAACCCCACGGGCGGCGCGCTCGAATGGAACTTCTGGCCCCAGAACACCGTGATCGACACGAAGGGCGAGGTCCGCTGGTATATGTTTGCCAACCCGATCTATGACCTCAACTCGCTCTACTCCGCGGGCGTCATGATGGGCTTCAAGCAGAACGACGACGGACTTCTCACCTGGGGCTTCGGCCAGCGCTACGTCAAGTACGACATCCTCGGACGCGAAGTCTTCAACCGCCGCCTGCCGCTGCGCTACGGCGACTACTCGCACTCGATGGACGACGCGCAGAACGGCCACTACTTCCTGCGCGTGGCGAGCTCCAACTGGAAGCGCGCCGACGGGAAGAACGTCCGCACGGTGCGCGACGTCATCGCCGAAGTCGATCAGAACGGCACGGTGGTCGACGAATGGCGCCTGGCTGAAATCCTCGACCCGTACCGCGACAACGTGATGAAGGTGCTCGACCAGGGTGCGGTGTGCCTCAATATCGACGCCTCGCAGGCCGGGAAGACCCTGACCGCGGACGAACTCGCGAAGCTCGACGCCTCGGACAAGTTCGGCGACATCGTGGGCACGGGCCCGGGCCGCAACTGGGCGCACGTCAACTCCGTCGACTACGACCCCGAAGACGACTCGATCATCATCTCGTCGCGCCACCAGTCCGCCATCGTAAAGATCGGCCGCGACAAGAAGGTGAAGTGGATCCTCGCCTCGCCCGAAGGTTGGAAGAAGGGTTGGGCCGAAAAGGTCCTGACGCCGGTCGACAGCAAGGGCAACAAGGTGAAGTGCGAAGGTTCGACCTGCGAAGGCGGCTTCGACTGGACCTGGACGCAGCACACCGCGTTCAAGATCGACGAAAAGAGCAAGGGCGACGTCATCTACGTTTCGGCCTTCGACAACGGCGACTCGCGCGGCATGGAGCAGCCGGCGCTGCCTGAGATGAAGTACAGCCGCTCGGTCGTCTACAGAATCGACCAGAAGAAGATGACGGTCGAACAGGTTTGGGAGTACGGCAAGGAACGCGGTCACGAGTGGTACAGCCCGGTCACGTCCTTGACCGAATACCAGGCCGACAAGGACTCGATCTTCGTCTACTCGGCGACGGCGGGTGCGAACTTCGACCTCGCGTCGGGCGCCTTCACCTCGGCCCCGAACCCCTTCATCAACGAATTCAAGTGGGGCGCGAAGGAGCCCTCCGTTGAAATTCAGCTGAAGAACTGCACGGGCTACCAAGCCTGGCCGTTCTCGGTCCAGAAGGCGCTCTCTCAGGACGTCAAGTAATCCGCTCTTGGTCAAGAGGGACAGAAGGCCGACGCCTCCAACCGGGAGGCGTCGGCCTTCATGCTTTTCCGTTCTTTTTCGTTCTGCGCTTGCGGCTTACTGCGCGCGGCGCCCCATCGAGACGCGGTCGTTGTCGCCGTAGTCCTTCTTGGTGCGTACGCCCGCGAACCCCGCGGCTTCCAAAAGCTCCCGCACGGCGGGGCCCTGGTCCCAGCCGTGCTCCAGGAGAAGCCAGCCGCCCGGCGTGAGTCTCGCCATCGCGCCCGAGATGATGCGGCGCAGGTCCTCAAGACCGTCGACGCCGTCGGTGAGGGCGCCTGCGGGCTCGAATTCGAGCGAGAGGAGGTGCTCGTCCTGCGGATGGATGTAGGGGGGATTCGAGACGATGAGGTCGAAGGTTTCACCCTCGGGAACCGCCTCGAACCATTCGCCCTCGAACGTGCGGATGTCGGCGCCCAACGCCGCTGCGTTCTTCTTTGCCACAGTGAGCGCCTCGGGACTCTTGTCCGTGGCGGTGACGCGCGCGCCCGGGATTTCGAGCGCCAACGTCACGGCGATGCAGCCGCTCCCGGTACCGAGGTCGAGCACCTTCGGCGCGGGGCCGGTGACGAGGAGCGCCTGTTCGATCAGCACCTCGGTGTCGGGGCGGGGGATCAGGACACTGTCGTCCACCGCGAACCAACGCCCGAAGAACTCCTGCCGACCGGTGAGGTAGGGCACCGGGGTGCCCGCCGCGCGCATCGAGACGACGAGCTCGAACGCGGTCGCCTGTTCGGGCGCCAGCACCTCGTCGTCGTGGGCGATCAGGTATTCGCGCGTCTTCCCGAGGACGTGCGCGAGGAGAACGTGCGCTTCAAAGCGACCGATCTGGGCGGCCGCGTTCGCGAGGTGCTCGGCGATGGTCTCGGGTTCGTGGGCGGTGGGCGTCGTCATGGTCGGAAAAAGCGGTCCAAAAGCGGTCGGGTCGTCAGGCGTTGAGCGCCGCAAGGGCTTCCGCCTGGTGTTCGGCGGCGAGCGCCGAGATGATTTCGTCGAGGTCGCCGTCCATGACGGCTTCGAGCCGGTAGAGCGTCAGGTTGATGCGGTGGTCGGTGACGCGGCCCTGCGGGAAATTGTACGTGCGGATGCGCTCGGACCGGTCGCCCGAGCCGACGAGCGAGCGGCGCTCGCTCGCTTCCTTCGCCTGCTGCTCGGCGACCTGCGCTGCGCGGATGCGTGCGGCGAGGACCGCCATCGCGCGGGCCTTGTTCTGCGTCTGGCTGCGCTCGTCCTGGCACTCCACCGTCATGCCGGTGGGAAGGTGCGTGATGCGCACCGCGGAGTCGGTCTTCTGCACGTGCTGGCCGCCCGCGCCCGAGGCGCGGAAGACGTCGATCCTGAGGTCGGCGGGGTTCAGCACCACGTCGCCCACTTCGTCCATTTCGGGGAGCACCGCCACCGTGCAGGCGGAGGTGTGGATGCGGCCCTGGGATTCGGTGACGGGAACGCGCTGCACGCGGTGCCCGCCCGACTCGAACTTCAGTTTGGAATAGGCCCCCTGACCGATCACGCGCACGATCACTTCGCGGTAGCCGCCCAATTCGCTTTCGCTTCGGGAGACGATCTCTGTGCGCCAACCCTGACCTTCGGCATAGCGGAGGTACATGCGGAGAAGGTCCCCGGCGAAGAGCGCGCTCTCGTCCCCGCCCGTGCCCGCACGGATTTCCAGGAAGATGTTCCGCTCGTCGTTGGGGTCCTTGGGGAGGAGCGCGATGCGCAGTTCCTCGACCAGGGTCTCCATGCGGGCTTCGGCCGCACGGACCTCTTCCTCGGCGAAGTCGCGCATGTCGGGGTCCGCGCGGAGCTCCTCGGCGGTCGCGAGGTCCGCTTCGGCGCCCTGGAAGTCGGTCCAGAGCTTCGTCACGGGTTCGAGGTCGCTGCGCTCACGCGTCAGATCGCGGAAGCGGTTCATGTCGTTCGCGGTTTCGGGGGCGGCGAGCATCCGGTCGATTTCCTCGATCCGGCGGCTCATCGCGCCCAACTTGGCGCGCATGGAGTCCTGGAGCATGGGTGTGGAGGCGTCTTCGTCGATGGATTTGGAGAGACCGGCATTTTAAAAGAAGGGCGCCTGCGGCATGGCCGCGGCGCCCGTTCTTCAGCGTGTCCCGACCGGTCAGCGGTCGTGGCGGCGGTAGAAGCGGTCGAGAAGCCGCTCCATCAGGTCGCGGTCTTCGAGCGACAGCCCTTCGCCGTTGCGAAGCAGAATCGTCGGGTCGTGAACCAACTTGTTGGTGAGGCCGTGGGCGAGCATTTCGAGCACCTCTTCGGGGTCGTCCCCGTGGTGGAGGTGTCGGAGCGCACGCGCCAACTCAAAGTCGCGCAGGTAGTTCGCGCGGTCGCGAAGCGACTGGATGGTGGGGACGGCGTCGCGCTGCTTCAGCCAATCCGCGAAGTCCGTGACGCGAAGGCCGATGATCGTCTCGGCCTGCGTGATCGCGGCCTGACGGCTCTGCAGACCCTGACTCACCACCTTGCCGAGGTCGTCCACCGTGTAGACGTAGACGTCGTCGAGGCGGTCGATTTCGGGTTCGACGTCGCGTGGCACCGCGAGGTCGACGATGAACATCGGGCGGTGGCGGCGCTGCGCGACGGCGCGCTCGATCATGCCGAGGCCGATGATGGGAAGGGCCGAGGCCGTGCAGGAGACGATGACGTCGTACTCGTGAATCGTGTCGGGGAGGTCCGCGAGGCGGATCGCGTCGGCGTGGACGGTGCGCGCCAGGGTCTGGCCGCGCTCCATCGTGCGGTTGGCGATCGTGATGCTCTTGGGCTTTTGCGCCGCGAAGTGCGCGGCGCAGAGTTCGATCATTTCGCCGGCACCGACGAAGAGGACGCGTTCGCCCTCGAGCGTCCCGAAGAGGCGCAGCGCCAGGCGCACGGCCGCGGCGGCGAGGCTCACGGAGTTGGCGCCGATCGCGGTGGCGGTGCGGACTTCCTTCGCAACGGTGAAGGTCGCCTGGAAGAGGTGGTTGAGCATCACGCCGAGGCCGTGGTGCTCGCGCGCCAGCTTTTCGGCCTTCTTCATCTGGCCGACGATCTGCGTTTCGCCGAGGACCATGGAGTCCAGACCCGAGGCGACGCGGAAGGTGTGGCGGGCGGCCTCTTCCTGCTCAAAGGTGTAGATGTGGGGCTCGAGTTCCGAGAGCGGCACGCCCTTCTGGTTCGCAATGTAGGAGAGCACCGAGCTGCGCGCGGCCTGGGCATCCTCCACGGCGCAGTAGAGCTCCGTGCGGTTGCAGGTGGAGAGCACGGCGGCTTCGCGGATGCCGCCCTGGGGCGCGGCACCGAAGCGCTCGATCAGGTGCGCGATCGTCGCGCCGACCTCTTCGGGCCCGAAGGCCACACGCTCGCGCACGGCGATGGGGGCCGTCGTGTGATTGAGACCTAAAGCAAGCAGCTGCATTACGGGAAATCAAGCTTGGTCCGGCGGGGCGCCCATGGGGTCGTGGCGGGCCCGCCGAGGGGTTATTCTTTGAGAAGTCTGCGAATTATAGGGAGACAATGGTTTCGCCATGCTTAAGAGGGAGACTTCGGGAGACGCGGCCGCCGACGCGCTCGAGCGCGCCGTCGAGGAGGCCCGGCGCGCGGTGCGCCGCCGCGCGGCGCTCTCCGCTGGGATGAGCCTCGTGCCCGTGCCGGGGTTGGACGCCGCGGCGGACGCGGCGGCGCTCCTCGACATGATGCGGGCGGTGAACGACGCCTTCCGGCTTTCGCCCGAGCAGATCGCGCGGCTCGACACCGAGCGGCGCGTGGCGACGATGCGTGCGGTCGACATGACGGGCGCCCTCTTTGCGGGGCGCGTCGTCTCCCAGGGACTCGTCCTCGTGGCGCTCAAACAGTTGGGGCTCCGTTGGGCGGGGAGCAAAACCGCGAAGTGGATTCCGGTGGCGGGACAAACCGCCGCCGCAGCGCTAAGCTATGCGGCCTTCTGCCGCCTGGGCGACGCCCACATCGCTGAGTGCGTCGCCGTGCGCGAACGCGTCACGGCGCTTCTCGGACACGAGAGGCGGTAGTCCTCAACGCACATGGAGTCATTCATGCAGGAACTTGACCATCCCGCGGGCCGCCGCGGCGCGCTCGTCCTCTTTTCGGGCGGGCAGGATTCGACGACGTGCCTCGCCTGGGCGCTCGAACACTTTGAGCGCGTCGAGACGCTGGGCGTCGACTACGGTCAGCGCCACGACGTGGAGATGCGCTGCCGTGAGGACGTGCTCCGTGCGGTGCGCGCGCTCAACCCCAAGTGGGACGCGCGCCTGGGCGAAGACCACCGCCTCGACATGTCGGTGCTGGGGCAGATTTCGGACTGCGCGCTGACGAAGGAGCGTGAGATCGAGCTCGAAACTTCGGGCGTCCCCAACACGTTCGTGCCGGCGAGGAATCTTCTCTTCTTCACGTTCGCCTCGGCGATCGCGTACCGCCGCGGGCTCTCGGTGCTCGTGGGCGGGATGTGCGAGACGGACTATTCGGGCTATGCGGACTGCCGCGACAACACCTTGAAGAGCCTTCAGGTGACGCTCTCCTTGGGGCTCGACGCCCCGATGACGGTCGAGACCCCGCTCATGTGGCTCTCGAAGGCGGAGACGTGGGCGCTCGCGCAGAGGCTCGGGGGCGACGCGTTCGTCGAGATCGTCCGGGAGCGCACTCACACCTGCTACATGGGCGACCGCGAACACCATCACGACTGGGGTTGGGGCTGCGGCGAATGCCCGGCCTGCAGGCTCCGCCGGGAAGGCTGGGAAGCGTGGGCCGCATCGAGGAAGTGATTCGACCCCAACGGGATCGCCGGGCGCGGTCCCGTTCGTGCTTTCGGGAGGCCGAAAAACAAAAAATCCCCGCGATCGCTCGACAGGGACTTCTGAATGGTGGCTGGGGACGGAATCGAACCGCCGACACGCGGATTTTCAATCCGCTGCTCTACCAACTGAGCTACCCAGCCGAGACAAGAACTGCAAGTTTATGGGAAGTCTTTTCGGGCTGTCAAGTTTCCCCTCGGGAGGCTTCGGAAAATACCGCAAACACGGTATGCGCGCTTTGCGCGGAACTTCCGCAAACACGTACACTCACTTCCACTCCTGAAGACTGAACGTCCGGACCGGGGCTTTTCCCCTTCGCCGGCATTTCCAAGACGAACACGATGAAAATCAAGCATGTGCTCGCGGCCGTGGCGGCCGTCCTCTGCGCCGCGCAGGCGCACGCCGACGAGGAAACCATCCGTACCAACCTGATGAAGAACACCGGCCTGCGCGCGGAGAGCGTGCGTCCGGCGCCCGTCGCGGGCCTCTGGGAGGTCGTGGTGCAGGGCCGCGTCTTCTACGTCGACGAGACGGTCGCCCACGTGATCACCGGGAGCGTCATCGAAACGAAGACGCAGTCGAACCTCACGGCGGCGCGCTTCCAGGAGGTCGCGAAGGAAGCCTGGAGCAAGTGGCCTTTCGAAGATGCCGTGAAGCAGGTCTTCGGCAAGGGCGAGCGCGAGGTCGTCGTCTTCTCGGACGCGAACTGCACGTGGTGCCGCCGCATGGAGAGCACCTTCGCCGAGGTCGGGAACCTCACCGTCTACACCTTCATCGTGCCGATGCTGCGCGGCGAAGAGAACAACCGCGAAATCGTCTGCGCGAAGGATCCGGCCCGCGCCTGGCACGACTGGATGGCGAACGGCATCCGTCCGCAACCGGCTGGGGTCACGTGCGACTCGTCCGTGCTGATGAGGAACGCCTCCCTCATGAGCCGCTTCAACATCACCGGGGCGCCGACGATGTTCTTCCCGTCGGGCGCGCGCATCTCGGGCGCGATTCCCGCCGAGCAGTTGGAAGAGCTCCTGCAGGAACAGTGATCCTCACGGCACCTCAAAGCAAAACGCCCGCGGTTTCGCGGGCGTTTTGCTTCCGAAGCGCGCTCAGCGCTTCGGGAGGATGTCCTCGGGCGTGAAGCCGTTCGGGACCAGCACCCAGGCGCGGGTGGTGCTCCGCTGACGCCCCGCCGCTTCGCCGGCTTCGTCGCCGAAGCCCCAGAAGTAGTCGAAGCGGATCAGGCCCCGGATGGCGCCGCCGGTGTCCTGCGCGACGACGGGGCGCGTGAAGGCGAGGGCCGGACGGTCCTGCTTCACCTCGATGATGAAGGGCGTCCCCAAGGTCCAGCGGCTCGGATCCACGGCGACGCTCGCCTGCGCGGTGAGCGGCACGCCCTGGGCGCCCGTGGGCCCGAGCGAGGGGTCGCCGTGTCGCTCTTCAAAGAAGATGAAGCTCGGATTCTGCGCGAGCGCCTCCTTCACGCGGTCGGGGTTGCGTTCGGCCCAGGCGCGGATCTGCTGCATGCTGAGCTCGTGGCTCTTCAACTCACTGTTCTTGACGAGCCAATTCCCGATCGAGCGGTAGCGGTAGCCGTTCTGGTCCGCGAAGCCCACGCGCATGAAGGAGCCGTCGGGAAGAAGAATGCGGCCGGACCCCTGCACCTGAAGAAAGAAGGCCGCCACCGGGTCGTCCACCCAGGCGATCGCCCAGGGTTCGAGGTCGGTGCGGTTCTGAATGACGCCGCGGGTGTCGTAAGGGACGACGCGGCGGCCGTCCAACTTCCCGCGAAGGCGCTTGCCCTTCAGCTCCGGATAGATTTCTGCGAGGTCGATGATGAGGAGATCGTCCGGGACGCCGTAGATCGGGTGGACGAAGGGTGCCTGCTTGGTGCGGCTCCCGTAGAGGAGCGGCTCGAAGTAGCCCGTCGTGAGGCCCGTTTCGGTGCGCTTCCCCTCGTCGCCCCGGTCGTTGCGCTCCACGGTGGCGACGCGCCACGGTGTGAAGTTCGCGCGGAAGAAGTCTTCCGCGGCGGCGGGGTCGACCGCCGCCGCGCGGCTGCAGGCGCCCGCCCACACCGGGCGCGAGCCGAGCGCGGTGCAGGACTGACGGAAGGCGGCAAGCGCCGAGCGCCAGTGTTCAGTATCGACGCCGCGGGCCTCTTCAAAGGCGGCGGGGGTGAATTCGGGACCGCTCGTCGTGCGTACGGGCGGCTTTTCCACGGTCGTACAGGCCGAAAGCAGGACGAGCGCGGCGAGGGCCGCAAGGCGGAGGGGGCGGGTGAACGTCATTAAAGATGGATAGATAGTGTTGCGGCCGTGCCGGAAGTCCCTACAGTCTATCGGAACCGCGGGAAGCGGACGGCTATACTGACGACCACCGAAAACGACGCACACCATTTGGAGAACGTTCATGCGCACGTGCCGAATCGCCCCTTCCATCCTCTCCGCCGACTTCGCCCGTCTGGGTGAGGAAGTCCGCGACGTGACCGAAGCGGGCGCCGACTGGATCCACTTCGACGTGATGGACAATCACTACGTGCCGAACCTGACGGTGGGCCCGCAGGTCCTCAAAGCGATCCGCCCGTGGACCAAGGCTCCCATCGACGTGCATCTGATGGTCGAACCCGTCGACGCGCTCATTCCCGCCTTCATCGACGCGGGCGCCGACATCATCACGTTCCACTGCGAAGCCTCGAAGCACATCGACCGCACGCTGCAGCTGATCCGCGAACGCGGCGCCAAGGCGGGCCTGGTCTTCAATCCGGCGACACCGCTCTCGTACCTCGACCACGTGATGGACCGCCTGGATCTCGTCCTCCTCATGAGCGTCAATCCGGGCTTCGGCGGGCAGAGCTTCATTCCGTCCACGCTTGAAAAGGTCCGCATGGTGAAGGAGCGGTTCGACCGCTACGAAGCCGAAACCGGGCGCCGCATCATGATTGAGGTGGACGGCGGCATCAAGGCCGGGAACATCGCCGACGTGGCGGCCGCGGGCGCCGACACGTTCGTCGCGGGCTCCGCGGTCTTCGGCGCGGGTTCGAAGGAAGGCTACCGCGACGTGATCAACGCCATGCGCGCCAACGTCGCCGCGCTCGGTTGAGGAGCGCGCATGGATACGAAGGCCGTCCTTTTCGACCTTGACGGAACGTTGGTCGACTCGCTTCCCGACATCCACGCGGGCGTCTGCGCGCTTGCCGAACGCCATGGGCTGCCGAAGCCCCCGATCGAAGACGTGGGCGACATGATCGGGAAGGGGATCCGCGTGCTCATTGAACGTCTCGCCGACTGGTGGCGCCTCCGAGGCCACGCGGTGGAAACGCCCGAACCCGAAGCGCTCCTTCCGGAATTGATCGAGGTCTGGAGCGGGATGCCGGACCTGGTGCGTCCGATTCCGGGCGCCTTCGAGGCCGTGGCGGCGCTGCGCGCCGCGGGCATCAAGACGGCGCTCGTCACGAACAAGATCCGTGAGCGCACCGTCGAGTATTTGGAGCGTAACGGCCTTGAAGACGCGTTCGACGCCGTGGTGACGGCGAGCGACTGCGAGCGGGCGAAGCCCTGGCCGGACATGCTTTGGATGGCGGCCGAGCAGCTCCAAGTCGACCCCAAGGCCTGCGTCATGGTGGGCGACAGTCAGAACGATGCGCTGGCCGGGCGGGCCGCCGGGATGCGCACGGTGTTGGTTCGCACGGGCTACAACGAAGGCGTCACGATCGACGAGTGGGCCGCCCAAAACGGTTTTGAGGATCTCTGGGACGACGTCCCGCAGGCGATGGCGCCCATCCTGAAGGAGGCCGCGCGATGAGGGAGATCATTTTGGCGGCGACGGCCGCGCTCGCGGTCCTCGCGGGCGGCGCGTCGGCGGCGCCTGCGAAGGCGGTGCCGACGGCGGAACGCGTCGCCGCGTGCCACCAGAAGGCGGCGGACGACCAGCAGCGTCAGAAGTGCCTGGAGATGGAGCTTGAATTGGTGACGGCGGAGCACAAAGACGCCGTCGAGCGCGTCACCGTGGTGGCGAAGGCTTGGGACAAGCCGCACCGCACGCGGCAGCGTTGGGAGAAGTTCATCCGTTCGAGCCAGAGCTTCGAAACCTTCGTGAAGCGTGAGTGCGACTTCGTCCGCTACACGACGAAGGGAAGCCGCACCAAGGAGCAGAACGCCGAACTCGCCTGCCGCATCAACTACTACCGCATGCATACGGACGTGCTGGAAAACCGTCACCTTGCGGGTGACCGATGAGGGCGCCAGACTTTTCGACGGCGGGGCTCACGGGCCGCTGGAAGACGTTGGTGGAGGGGTTTCTCGCCTCGTCTCAGGGCGAGGCGGTCGTCGCCAAGGTGGCGGATGCCGCGAAGACGGCGAACGTCTATCCTCCGACGCCTTTTCGGGCGCTGGAGCTCACGCCCTTCGAGCGGGTGCGCGTCGTGGTGCTGGGGCAGGACCCCTACCATACGCCGGGGAAGGCCGAGGGCCTTGCCTTTTCGGTGCCGGAACATGAGGCGTTGCCGCCATCCTTGAAGAACATCTTCAAGGAGCTTGAGGCCGAGTACGGGGTGCGGCGCACCCAGGGGCGCCTCGTTGATTGGGCGCAAGCCGGCGTGCTCCTCATGAACACGATCCTCACCGTCGAAGAGGGAAAGCCCCTTTCGCACCGGCGCTTCGGGTGGACGGCGTTGACGGACGGATTGATCCGGGCGCTCTCCGACGAGCGTGACGGTCTGGTCTTCATGCTCTGGGGGCGTCCCGCGCAGGAGAAGATCCCGTTGATCGACGCCGGGAAGCATCTCATCCTGACGGCGTCGCACCCTTCGCCCCTGTCGGTGACGAGGGGGCCGGAACCGTTTCTCGGGTGCGGGCACTTCAAAAAGGCGGATGGGCACTTGGGGACGGCGATCCCCTGGACGGGCGCCGAACCCAAAGAGCCGTCGCTCTTTGATGGGTTTTGAACGATTTTCGACGGCGGCTTGACAAAGCCGCCGGGACATGTAAAATACGCTTCCTTGCCTCACGGCGAGACGGTCCGGTCAGGCGGACCGGTTGAAAAAAGTTTCGACGAAAGCTTGACAACGCGAAAACGCTTCGGTATGATTCGTTTTCTACGCTGTTCAAACAGCGAAGTTCTTTAAAAATCAGAATTCAACGAACCGATAAGTGTGAACATCGGGGCGGTCTTCGATGAAGACGGCTTCCGCAGCGAGGGACACGACCCGAGCTTGCGGAAGAGAGCCAAAAAATTTACCGATGTTCGCGCTTCATTGGAAGCCGAAAGGAAGGATTATTCCTTCTCTTTCAATTCCGGCGAAGAGCGACAAAAACAGTGATTGAACAAAAGAGTTTGATCCTGGCTCAGATTGAACGCTGGCGGCATGCTTTACACATGCAAGTCGAACGGCAGCACAGGGAGCTTGCTCCCGGGTGGCGAGTGGCGCACGGGTGAGTAAGACATCGGAACGTGTCCTCTTGTGGGGGATAACTACCCGAAAGGGTGGCTAATACCGCATAAGTCCTGAGGGAGAAAGCGGGGGATCTTCGGACCTCGCGCGAGAGGAGCGGCCGATGGCCGATTAGCTAGTTGGTGAGGTAAAGGCTCACCAAGGCGACGATCGGTAGCTGGTCTGAGAGGACGACCAGCCACACTGGGACTGAGACACGGCCCAGACTCCTACGGGAGGCAGCAGTGGGGAATTTTGGACAATGGGCGAAAGCCTGATCCAGCCATGCCGCGTGTGGGATGAAGGCCTTCGGGTTGTAAACCACTTTTGTCAGGGACGAAAAGGTTCAGGCTAATACCTTGAACTGCTGACGGTACCTGAAGAATAAGCACCGGCTAACTACGTGCCAGCAGCCGCGGTAATACGTAGGGTGCAAGCGTTAATCGGAATTACTGGGCGTAAAGCGTGCGCAGGCGGTTCTGTAAGATAGATGTGAAATCCCCGGGCTTAACCTTGGAATTGCATTTATGACTGCAGGACTCGAGTTTGTCAGAGGGGGGTGGAATTCCAAGTGTAGCAGTGAAATGCGTAGATATTTGGAAGAACACCGATGGCGAAGGCAGCCCCCTGGGACATGACTGACGCTCATGCACGAAAGCGTGGGGAGCAAACAGGATTAGATACCCTGGTAGTCCACGCCCTAAACGATGTCTACTGGTTGTTGGGGACGATTTGGTCCTTGGTAACGAAGCTAACGCGTGAAGTAGACCGCCTGGGGAGTACGGTCGCAAGATTAAAACTCAAAGGAATTGACGGGGACCCGCACAAGCGGTGGATGATGTGGATTAATTCGATGCAACGCGAAAAACCTTACCTAGCCTTGACATGTCGGAAAGTCCTGAGAGATCGGGATGTGCCCGCAAGGGAATCCGAACACAGGTGCTGCATGGCTGTCGTCAGCTCGTGTCGTGAGATGTTGGGTTAAGTCCCGCAACGAG
>OGHV01000958.1_pt1 | contig 17855 bp, 18 predicted proteins | sample 1571551 | NCBI WGS metagenome assembly OGHV01 (sample SAMEA2581960, study PRJEB24529) | metagenome | biome: Human gut stool | place: China | collected 2011 | reverse complement strand
TGAATCGCTGGAACATATCTTGAGAAGCAAGAAAAACCCCTGCTGCACTAACCCCTTGACTCGCAGATTCTGAACAAGGTTTGCAAATAACCTGCGTTCCATCCCTGGGCATTCTATCTCCCAAGATGCCTGCATCGGTAAATAACCAACTTTGGGGAACTGGAATACCATGCGTTTGGAAAAGCGTTGTGAAATAGTACTTATTGCGGCATAGCGCACACGACAGAGACGATGAACTGGTATAGTTAAGCCCAACCAGTTCACAGAAAGCCGGAATAATTGTCTTTTTGTTATCACCAAGTCCATTTCTGGCCAAGTTATAGATCAGGCAATTGTAAAAATGTTCTGGATGTTCTATATATTCAGTTATAAAATCTAACTCATTATAATATACAGCCTGAATATAATATCCTGCATTAACTATTCCTTGGTAGATTTCGTTAAACTCTTCAATAGAGAATCGTTCAGTTTCACTGCATTGGAGTTGTGCTTGATTGATATGTCCTCGTGGCTGCTGAACATGTGCAAGCAAAACGATACTTAATTGGGCCTTATCAATTCCTGAATTTTTCCACCAAAATTGAGTAAAATCTGTTCTTTTCAAAGTCATTCTCCCTTTTGCTATTATCTTAAATAGTCCGGCGTATTATCTCAAAACAACCGATAATTACAGATTATCAATTATATTCTATCCTATAATCCTGGAGTTTGCAAGAAGAGCGACCACCGCAATGTCATGCTATGGTCCCATTTGAAGCAACACAACTAGCCAAAAATATATTGACATATTCTGAAATACTGCGTATTATAATAATGTAAGACAGGCAACGGCGTGTGTCTGTCCAAGCGTTGAAGTAGGAGGGTGCGCCGGTCGGCATCGTCTTATGGAGCTTTCAGGAGGGGTTGTGCAGCGAAACCTCAAACCGGCGTAGGCTTTGAGTAGCCGAAAGAAAATGCACCAGAAAGCCCCGCCTTACGGCGGGGTTTTCTGCTACATGAAAGAGGATTCAGGATGGATTTACTTCAAACATGTGCGGTTGGTTTCCATCAACTGCTTACCTACCAATATCATATTGTTGCGGGCAGGAAGGGACGGACCATAGATTTTACAATCTCATTTGATCCATCAGATTTTCATCACCTGGCCGGCCTGCATAAGCTGACAGATAATGTCCGTTTTCTAACCGGGAAAAGAGCAAATATCATGCAGGAAATCCTATCTGGAAATCTTACACTTTCCCATGCCCAGCGGAGTGTTTTTTTCAAACAGATGGAGCCGCGCCTGAAGCCGCTGGCCCATCTGGAAGAATTTCTGGATAGCAACGAGATTGTTTTCCGCTATAATTCCAAGGTACATGCTTTTTCAGCGATTCAGGCGGACTACCTGCTGCAAAACAGTTTCGAGGGTACACCGGTATACTTATTTCTGGCACGGCGTATGGGCGAGGACACGCAGGTATGCCGTACCTTTTTCCCAAAATCGGAAAAGGACTATGCCGAGGGTCAGCCGCGTTATACCTTGCTGAAAAAAGAAAAACTCAATCTACAGACCGGAGACACTATCATCCAATACGATAGATTGGCACCGAGACAGGGCCCTAAAGAAGGCGCCTAAAGTTCTCATATGCGGATAAAGATTGTGGTTTTATCACGAGGGCGCAGCGCTCCAGCGTTACACCCATTTTTCTTTTGCTGTACCTGTGTTTATAGCGCATCTGTATCCCCACACAGCCAATCCATAGATACAGAAAGGGCCCTTGCAAGGGTGCGCAGCTCCGCGTCACAGACATGCCTCTGGTTTTTCTCAATTCGGGAGATAATTAAAGGGGTCATCTCCATCCCCAATAGCTGTATTTTACGTGCGAGGTCGTCCTGCGTCATCGGAGGCTTCTGCAACGCCCGGCCCAGCCGGACGCGCTCCGCGCATATATTGCCTCGGATCAGAAACAAATTCTTTCCCACTTTATATACTCACCTACACCTATCTACTACAGATGTTTTTTATCCAGTTTATTGATTTTACAATGAAACCTGATATAATGTTGACTAGAATAGATGTAAAATATCCTTTTTAGATATTTCTCGACAATTTTCCAACGGGAAAGTGTTCCAGTCACCAAAATTTCTATGTATGCACAAGAAAAGCCCGCCCATCCGGACGGACTATTCATGCTCCAATTCTGCGCTTTTTTCATGCGGGCAACCAGTTCAATCCGCATTTTTGCTCTGTTCCTTTAATTGCAACAAATGTACATATTCCAAAACAGCCTGCCGGCCTTTCGCACTGAGGCCCATCACATCACGGAGCAGATTTCCGCAGCTGTATTGAGCGGTCAGGTAAACCATGTCTTCCTCTTTCAGCTCCAGATTGTGATGGCGTCCGATCAGATAGTCGGCGGAAACCTGATAATAATTTGCCAGTGAAACAAAATGGCGGAGTGGAAGCTCATATTCACCCGTTTCATATTTGGAGTAGTGTTGTTGGGAGATCCCCAGCACCGCACCTACTTCTGCTTGGGTCAGATCATGATCAACACGAAGCTCATACAGCAATTCCATCACACTTTTCATTGCAACACCCTTTGATAAAATAGCATACATATAATTCTATGTTTTGTATTACATAGTTTTTAGCTTTAATCACCTATAATTATATGTGCGCTATAAAAGCGAACAATCTACCAAGCAACGGGCATAGTCGGTTAAAGATGATAAAAACCAGGCTGCTATGGAGTCCAAAGGAAAGTTGAAAGGCAGCATTTTCCGTCAAAAATCAACAGAAAAATGATTGCTTAACGAAATATAAATTAGTATAATTGATTGTATTGGTGCCTGCCTGAAAATAATATACGGAGGAAGTGTTTATGAAGGTATTCGCATTTGTATCGGAAGGCCAGGAAGAAGAAAAAAACATGCTGGAAAATATACAGTCCATTATAGAACACGCCGGCAGCACAGGAAATCTCTTAATGACCCATGGGTTTGAGCCTGTCACGGAGGCTTTCGGAATCAGATTTTATCCAGCGCGGAGAAAGGTCATTATGGATGGAATACAATACACGCTCACCCGGTCGCAATTTCATCTGCTCCATCTGCTGGCGGCCTATGAAGGACAGCTCGTATCGCATTCGGAGATCATTCAAATCATTGACAAAGAGAGAGACGGAAAACCGGCGACCTTAACAGAATCCAGTAATTATATGCGAAACCTCAGAAAGAAGTTATGCCTGGATTCAGAGACAAGCCGGTATATTTTGAAATCTGTAAAGAGACGCGGATACCTTTTAATTGATCGTCAGGAGATGAACTGACCCATCCAGAAACACAAAATCGGAAGCACTTGCAGAGACAAAGGCTGGCTCAATCGCTGTTGGGCCCCGTCTCTTTCCCCTCCGGCTCTCGCCAGACAAAAGACATTGTTTATAATTTCAACGTACAGGCAGCGCTCATCATGGAGAAAACCGCAACTGTCCAAACAGATTCTGATATGGTATGCTCTATTTGTATTTAGGCCAGATTTCGCCAGGTCGGAGATTGCTCCCATGGGTCCATTGGGGCCTGTGGAGACTTGTCCACATCCTAAATACCTAACATCGACACAAAAACCGCAGTTACCTACTTTATAGGGGACTGCGGCTTTTTTTGTGCAAAAAACGAAAGGAGCTCTTAGTTATGAATGAAAACCTGTTTAGCTTCTCTGCCATCTCTGGTCAAGGGGAGCAACCCAAATTCGATTCTACGGCATTTGACCTTGGAAGCGATGTGAATGCCCCTCCACCCCCTGCTGCTGTTGTGCCTCCTGCCGCTCCGGCCCCTTCTGCCGCTGCGCCTGTGGCAAACGCTCCAGCCTTCGCCGCTGCTGCGCCCGTGGTGACTGCTCCGGCTCCTGCCGCTGCCGCGCCCATGGCGACCGCTCCGGCCCCCGCCGCCACAACCGCAGATGCGACCAACAATGTGGTCCCGTTTGCCCCTCCCGCACAGGAGAGTAATGAGGGTGAAAACCCCCTGCTGGCAATGATGGACCTTCAGGAAACAAAGAACATTCAGGCTGCTAACACCTCGCTCTTCGCGCAGCTTCCCCAGTTCTCCTACAACGGGACTACGGAGGTCATTGAGAATTTGGATCAGACCTTTGAGGAACTGCGGGAAGCCAAGGCAGAGGACTTTACCGAGCTTGAGGAAGCTGCAAGCGTCACCTGGAACATTACTTACGGGGCTGTTACGAAAAAGGTGGCAAAGCCCAAGAAAACCAAAATTGGAGAATTAAAACGGGAAATCGAAACCTCGAAAGCATTTCTGGATGGGCTGAAAAAATCCACGACTAAAAAGCCGGCCTGTATTGTTAAGCCGTCTGTCACCATGAAGCCGAAAGGGATTGCCCTCTACAAAGGTGTGTTCCTTACGATGGAGGAGGCCGAGGACTCCGGGAAAACCATTACGTTCATCCCTTCCGGTGATGGACTGGTCTATGAGCGTCGGGTGACGGAAGCTGGTGAATTTGTGACGCCTGCCTCGGAGGTGAAACTGTTGGACAAAATTATCCCCGGCTTTGTACCGGCCCTTCCACGCATTCCGTATACCCTCTTTTCACAGGCGCTGGATCTGTTCCGCTATATGATGAAGGCCAGAGCAGACGGCACCCCTTTGGAGGCGCTGATCCATATTTACTGGGATAAGGAAGATGAAAAGTTCATCCTCCATGTTCCCCGCCAATCTGTGGGCCATGCGATTGTTCTTCCTGATGTGGGGGAGGAGCCGTTAGACAGTGACCGATATATCCACTATGCGGATCTCCATTCGCACAATGACATGGACGCCCGTTTTTCTGCCGTGGATGACCGGGATGAACGTGCCAACCGGATTTACATGGTCGTCGGCCACCTGGAGAACTATTTCCCCGAGCTGACGGTTAGGATCTGCAATGGGGGCACACACTGGCTCATCCCCGCTGATACGGTCCTTGAGCCGTTTCCGACTCAAGAATTTCCGCACAAGTGGCTGGAGCGCATTCAGATGATGGATGACACAGAGCACCCTGACAGTGAGTGTTTTGACATGGATGAAGTCTGGGGGAAGGCCGCATGATTTTCTCAAAATCCCGCCCGGTCAAAATCGTTTTGGTAGGGACCGGCGGCACCGGAGGATACATTGTACCTCAGCTTTACCGCCTGCTTTACGCATTGGACCGGCCGATCTGGGTCATCCTCTGCGACGGCGACCTGGTTGAGGAGAAAAACCTCGGGCGCCAGAACTTTATTGAAGCGGATCTGGGAAAAAACAAGGCAATGGTCCTGGCAGAACGGTATTCCAACGCCTTCGGAATCGAAACAAGCTATATCCCACAGTATGTCGAGGATGAGGAGATGCTGGAAGAACTGCTGGAGCCTTTGCAGTATCCGCAGAACAGGTATGTTACCAATCAGAATGGCGAAGCTGTACGGAAAGTCATATCGGAAATCGTGATCCTGATTGGGGCGGTGGACAATAACCGCTCCCGGCAGGTCTTTCACAGCGTTTTCCAACGCGCAAAGGAACTGATCTATATTGATTCCGGGAACAGCAAAGCAAGTGGTCAGGTGATCTGCGGTGTCCGGCGAAGCGGAAAGACCTTCTATCAGCCGGTTGCCAGCCTGTATCCCGAGGTCCTGGAGCAAACGGATAAGTTTCCGACTGAACTCTCCTGCGCGGAGGCGTCGATCTCCGCGCCGCAGACCATTGCTGCCAATCTGGCGGCGGCAACCGTCGTGACGATCCACATCTACAATATTCTGGCGGAAGGAAATAACCATTCCGTCGGGAAAAGCGTTTTCTCCACCAAATCGGTCAACATCCAATCCTTCAAGAAAAATGTGAAACGGAGGAAAGCCGCATGAGGGCAGTCAGTGTATTCCCCCTGGATGAGTTTCGTCTCGCACTGAAGAAAGTATATGGAGCGGCAGCGCCCAAAGGGCCATTTACCGCATTATCCCAGGCAACTTTATTTTTCAGCCGTAACTCCTGTACCATTGCCTGCTGCAATCTCAACCAATGGTGTCAGGCGACGATCCCGGCACAGGGCGATGAATTTTCTCTCACCCTATATGATACGCAAAGACTTCTGGATGCCTGCGCTTATTTTTCTGGTGAGCTTCATCTGGAATATGAAACTGCCGAGAAAAAGCCGCACAACTGTGACATCCCCTACAACCAGGCGCGTTTTTCCTGTGGAGGGCGTGAGATCCATCAGTTGGTATTCGACAGCGATCTCTATCCGCTGCCGAAAGAGTTTCAGCCGGAGCAGGTCTATCAGATCAACGCTGGAACTGTTTTCGGCCTCTTCACACAGGTCCGGCACGCTGTTTCCTCGGACACAAACCGCCCCTGGAGCTGCTGCGTACAATTTACGGATCACAGGATGTACGCGCTGGACGGATATAGGCTGAGCGTCCGAGCGATTCCGGACTTTGAAGCAGCCAAGCCGTTTCAAATCCCGGAGGAAGCGATGGAACTGCTGAGTGTTTTTGCCGATGAGGACTGCACCCTGTCGATTGGCAGGGAGTGGCTGTCCGTTCAGAATGATTCCAAGCGGTTGATTACTCGGGTACCGCCATTGGGCGGTTTGAAACTGGACTCCACCATTCCGACCATCTTCACAGAGGAGCGCTGGATAGATGTGGAAGGTACACGGAACGATCTGAAGTATCTTCTGAAAATGGAAAACAAAAAATTACGAGCGCCGCTCCGCCTTGGTGACGGCTGGCTTTCCGTCCGTGGAAATTCCGGACTGTACCGTGCGGAATTGAGGATGGAGCGCCCTCCCGCCATTGTGATCGGCTACGACCCTCGCTATCTGCTGGATGCCTTTGACGCATTTGCAAAGCGTGGCATCAAAACAGCCAGGATGAGCTTTACAAGTCCGGTAGGGCCCACCGTGCTTACGGCTGACAACGGCTTTACCGAACTGATTCTCCCGGTGCGTCTGAAGCCCGAGGAAGCGACCACCTATATTCCCCCGCGGAAACAGGCGGCATAACACAAAACAAAAAACTGGAGGTTGCACATCATGAAAACCTTGTATGTTCCCAAAGGAAAAACGCTGCATTATGAGCGCCTTGAGTGCCAGACGATTATCGCGGACGGCACACTGGTGGTTGACGGCGCTGTGAGAGCGAAGCGCATCACCGGAAAAGGACTGCTGGATGCAGGCTCCGTTTATTCTCCCGCAGTCTCTGTTCGGGATCTTGACACAGTGAAGGTTGTGTGTGACCTGCTGGCCGCGGAGTATGTCCGGGCGGTCGAGGTCATCGTCTCAAGCTCCGCTGTGGTGTCCCGCTATTTGGAGGCCGAGTATGTGGAGGCCAGGAAGCTCACCGTCAGCAAGCACCAGATCAGCGAACTGCGTGTGGAGGAGTTTACCTATCTGCCGGAAAAAAAGCGGGGTGTAATCGGCGCCCTGCTGTCCGGATTCTTCCGCAGGTTGTGGCTGTCTATAAAGCACCGCACCCCGATCGACGCGCCTTACAAACAGTCATCCCCAAATGTGGAGGCGGAGAGCGGCGTGAAGGAGACTGGTACCACCGCTCCAGTCGATTCCGCAGAAGCAGGCAAGGTTGGAGAAGCCACTCCGCAGAATCAGGAGCTGATGAAAGCATTCCTGGCCAGAGCGGGAAAGGGTGAAGACCGGCTGGCAGACGATTTCGATTTCCTGAAGCTCAAAGCGATGTATGTACTCTTAAAGGATGTCGGATATACCATCCGTCTGAAGCCTGTGACTGCTCCGCCGTCCCCGGCGTACCAGCGCGGAGACGGACAGGAGGCGGGCTCGAAAATCGAACCTGTGCCTGTTACGGAATCTGCAGAGTGCAGCAATGCGGCGTAAGGCTATGAGGGTACCCGTTAGCTATCGGAGGACGGAAAGCGTCTCCATAGGCGGAAAAGTCCGCATTCAAGAGCGGTATGCCTCCGGCTATCTGGACGCCAGCGGAACATTCCGCCTCACATCCTACTGCATGTGCAGGCGTTTGGCTCCATTGGAGGCCCCAGCCGTCAGCCAGGCAAACTGCACCGAAAAGCATGTGATAACTGACGCCGCATAGGCGCGCTCAGGCAGAGGGCCGTGACAACTGGTTACGGCCCTCTCCTGTGTATCATGTGCAACACAATATCCAGGGATGGACATCCGCTGGCCGGACTATGGAAGATGGAGGTTATACCTGTGATCTTCCTGCCGCATGTCTATCATCAATCCATGAAAAGGACGAAACCATCATGTTAAACCACGTTGAATATCCGTCCAGCGTCAAGGAAGGTACAGAAACACCAGGAGCTTTCGACCAGAACGGGCAGCGATTCTATGTGCTGGACCGGCTCCAGGAGCAAGCTTCCAGAATCCGCTATCTGCTCGATACCACCGTATTCTTCCGCGATCAGCTGGAGGCATGCCAGGCTGCAGGCAACGCTGAAGCCGCCCAAAGCACTTACCTGTCGCTCTCGTCAGGCCGGATCGGGATCGCCAACGGCGTGAGGTCTCTGAAACCCCTTCTGCTGGAGCTTGAGCATCCCGCCGCTTCCATCTGTGAGGCGCTGGTCGATCAGATCTCATCGTTTGAGCTGATGACAAGAGATTACTCCAAATTCTCCGGCGTGATCAGCCGCTTTCTTGACGCGCTGCCCAGTTACCATACCGTTGACGCGTCTACCATCGGCCGCCTGATGAATCATGTCAAGTTAGGGCATTATCCCACCGATTTGACGCATGTAGGGTATCTGGAGCGGGGCATCGCTTTTCCGGATAAGACGGTCAATCTGCTGGACCCATGCTGCGGAACTGGGGACGCGGTGCTGCGCCTGGCCCTCGGACATGACAGCCGGTGCTACGGCATCGAGCTGGATGAGGAAAGGGCCGGACTGGCCGAGCAAAAGCTGTTCCGGGTTGCCTATGGTGACTTTTTCAGCTCCTATGTGGGAAACAGATCATTTCATACAATACTCCTTAACCCGCCATATCTCACAGTCACACTTGGCTGCGGGCTGAGGGGACGGGACGAAAAGCGATTCCTGGTCGAAGCATTTCAGGCGCTGGTCATGGGCGGCCTGATGATCTACATTGTCCCCTACTATCGAATGACAGAAGATGTCTGCCAAATCTTCACAGATAATTTTTCGGATATATCTGTTTATCGCTTTCTGGACGGCGAATTTGGAAAATTCAAACAAATCGCCGTCCTTGGGACCCGAAAGCCGCGGGAAAGCGATGAAGCTGCCAGCGCCAGCCTCTACACGGCCGCGCTACATCCTGAATCGCTGCGGACACTGGATCAGCTTCCGGAAGGGCGCTATCAGCTTCCAGATGCGGCATTGGACGTGAAAATTTTTCGAGGCTCTGTATTTAATGAATCGGAGCTGGCGCATCAGCTTATGGCCTCCCAAAGCCTGGAGCGTCTGCTCCAAAAGGACGGGCAGGAACAGGAGATGGGACGGCCTCCGCTCCCCTTATCCATCGGACAGGTGGGACTGATTGGGGGCTCCGGCCTGATCAACGGCCTGATGCAGTGTGACTGCCCTCATATTATAAAGGGGCGGATCATCAAAGAACGCCATGAGCGGAGAGAAGAAAATCACTCTGAACGCGGTGAACTGATTTCTACAGATGTGATTGAAACCATCACCAATCGCATGGTGTTCAACATCCTCACGCCCACGGGATTTCGATCCCTGGTATAACAATTCAGGAGGGTTGAATATGCAAGACAAAAAGTATCTGGCAACCATTGTGCCGCTGGGTCCGCAGGCCCGGAAGCAGATTCAAAAGGGTGAAAACCTGGATGTGATCCGGGCTGCGGTCTGGTCCGAAACGGCAAAAAAACTCACGCCGCTGCTCGGGTCTGTGTGCAGCCGGTTTCTGCCGGCCACATACGCCTGGTCAATTTGCAATTACCGTCCCTTTGGCGTCATGCTTGGCGGAGTCACAGCTGATATGGAGGATATGCTTTTGTGCTACACAAGGGCACGGCTGGAACAGATGAACGAGATAGAGGCACGGCAGCAGCGCCTGATCTCTCGGGGGGAGACCCTGTTGAACGAATCTCCCATCCAGTCCCTGAATATCACAGTGGTTTCCATTGACAGCAGCGATCCGGGAACTCGGAAGGAACTGGAGCTGGCGCAAAAGTTTTTCAGCGGGGATGTCTCCGCTGCCGCCGGGATCTACTATCTGGGCTATAACTGCAACCAGATTTCTGAATCTCAGGAGGAACAACTCCTTGAAAATCTGCAGGAATACGCCTTGTGTGTGGCGGAGCTGCAGGAGCTGGAGGTGGCCTGATGGCACTTTTCCTGGATTTGGAGAGCTTGGCCAGCCTGCTGGACGAGGAGCCGGAAACCGATGTGGAAGCGGAGGAACAGGAGCCGGTCAACTCTTATCTGCTCCATGAGGTTTTGCCGCTTCTGGAACTGGGCCTTTATCCGCGCTTAGCAGACATCGACTACGATGAATTCGAGTGCTATGACCCGGCGGCACTGCTGGGATACATAGAGGAATCGGGGCGACGGATGTGGAATCATGGAGAACTCATACGCAGCATCCGGAAAATCCCCCCTACATGCCGCGCCGCATTTGTGTGACGGCAGCCATATAAACGAACTGTTTTATGAGGTGATCATGTGCTTGAGCTTGACGAATATGAGATGGACGGCATCGCAAAATTACTCCATATCGCAAAGCGCTTTGCGGACCGCGGGCGGCTCGACCTTCTGCTCCAAGCCAGCGGAAAGGACGCCATTTTGTCCGTTGAGACTTATTTGGAGCTCGAATATGACCTTCCCTGCCTGATTTTCGAGGATGTGACAGTGCAGCGCCATCCGGAGGACGACTGGCGCATGTTTTCAGAACGGACCGTCTATATTATGCGGGACAGCCTTCTCTCCCGTTTTGACCAGCTCTGCCGGGAATACGAGGCGGTCCGGGGGATTCTCCCCATTGAGAATCCATTCGCGTCCACCTTAGAAGATGCTGTCGGCCGCTTCCTGAGAATGAACAGCTATTCTTATGACTACTGCCTGTACGACAGCCTGCGGGATAAAAAGGGGCCAAAGCTCGTCCTGATAGTCGATGATGAGTTTGAAGCGTACTACGACATTCCGGACGCGCTGTTCAGCATACTGGATATATGTAAGGACGGGATTGACCATCTGGAGACTGAACTGGCCCGCCTGAAACGCGAAGCGGAGGAAAATAAGCGGAAGGTCATCGCCTTTCCCAAAAAGAAAAACGCCCGCAGGAGAAAGGAGGCAGCTTGATGGAAGACCGCGTATCCATCCACTTTTCTGTGGAGGATGGGATCATCGAAGTGGAACAGAAAAAGGGTCCTCTGATCTCCCGGAAAGAAATTTCGCGGGACCAGCTTCTAAATTGCTTCCGGAAAAGCGTCTATATCAGGGAAGACGCACCGCCCGTCCTGTCTTCCGGGTTTCTGCCATTGAATACCCTCGCTGTCAGGCAGACCAAGGAGTCCGTCAGCGTGGTCGTATGGTACCCCCGCCTCCGTGCGGATCTGTCGCTGTATAAAACGCCTTATCCGGATTTCCCGATCCCCCGCCTTGTCTTCGGTTTTTCAGTCGGGGCCGCAGACGGCGCTGTGAGCGCATGCCGGATCGGAGTGATCGCGGATGAAACGCCAACACCGGATACTATTATGTATCATTATCCATTCAGCAATGTTGATTCATCCGGCAGCCTGTGTATCGGGGCCAACACGCTCCCTAAATATAAGGAACTGCGAAAAGCAGCCGGACTTCCCGCATTGCTGCTCAGCATTCCCAATAACTTTGACCGGTTTGATCCGTCCGACAACCAACTGGGCCTTGACTATCGGGATCTGATGCAGCATTTGAAGGACAAGGAGCCTGCCTATTACTATACCGATATTTTGATCCCCAATGGACAGACGCTTGCCCATTTTATTCAGCACATGTGACGGCGCCGGCAACTGACTTCAATGGAGGCGATGTGAATGTGGCAAAAAACGCCGGAAGAATTGCGCGCTGTACTCAGCGCCCCATTTTCCAGCTCCGACATTGAGTGGCGGGTTTCCGCCACCAATGCGGAAAAAACCAAGGGACTGGCCGTGCCCTACGTTACCAATCGCGCCATCCAAAACCGTTTGGATGATACCGTCGGGATTGACGGCTGGTACAACGATTTCCGTCCCTGGAAAAATGGCTCAGCCCAGTTGTGTGGAATTTCTATCTTTTTCCCACAGCTTGAACAATGCCTGACCAAATGGGACGGAGCTGATGACAGCGAATTTGAATCGGTCAAAGGCGGCCTTTCTGATTCTATGAAACGGGCTGCGGTCGAGTGGTCGATTGGGCGCTACCTCTATGGTATGACTCAGGTATGGGTCACGGTCCAGATCACCAACAGCGGGAAGAAGTCTAACGCCCGGATTCGTGACGAGGAACGCCCCCGGCTGGATCAGGCCCACGATGAATGGGTGGCATACCTGCAGGCCAAAGAACGGGGAGAAAACCCGCCGAGGCCGAAAGCTCCCCCACCGTTAAAAGCTCAGAAGGGCCAGAACGGGCCGCCCGCACAGCCCCAGGGCCAGTACCAGGCGCCCCCGCAGGGCGCCCAGCAGCGCCCACAACAGGGTCAGGGCAGACCACCCGCGCAGCCCCAGGGCCAGTACCAGGCGCCCCCACAGGGCGCTCAGCAATACCCACAGCAGGGCCAGGGCAGACCGCCCGCACAGCCCCAGGGCCAGTATCAGACGCCCCCGCAGGGCGCCCAGCAACGCCCGCAGCAGGGCCAGGGCAGCCGGCCGATTCCTAGAGGCTGCCTTCTGGTCACTGGGGCACGGCTGAAAAACACCATCAACGGCGGGCAGCGTCTCAGTCTCCAGCTGGCGGACGAGAACAATTCTGTGTTCCAGGCATATCTTCGGGAGCTGGATACCAGAATTGCACCGGGCGTTTTGCTCTCCGATGCGCAGATCACTACGCAGAACAAGGGCGGTGTAGTCCTCTATATACTGGAATCGTATCAAATTGTGGGCTCACCGGAAGAAAACGCAGCATAAGGAGTTTTGCATTATGGTAAAACCGATCAAGCAGTTTGAGATCTCATCCCTGAAGGTATCGGGCTTCAAGTGCTTTGCGGAAGAACGCAGCTTTTCGTTTGGTCCCATGAACGCAATTTTCGGCCACAATGCCCAGGGGAAAAGCACCATTGCGGACGCGATTTCCTACGCCATCACCGGAGTGTCCTTTTTCGGCAGCAACCGGATGGACAGGCTCCGCGCCCCAGGCAAAAACATCAGTGTTGAGCTTCAGATCGTGGACGGCGAAGGGCAGCCCCACTGCCTGATCCGGAACAGGGTCGGCGACAACACAGATGTCTTCTGGGATGGACAGCCCATTGCGGCAAAGGACCTGAATACTGTCTTTGCGGAACGCGACCTCTTTTTGGCGGTGTTCAATCCCCTGTATCTCATTGAGGTGCTTGGGAACAAGGGACGCGATCTCTTTGAACGGTACATGCCGGAGGTGCCCCACGAAAAGGTAATGGAACAGCTGAGCGAACACAACCAGAGCATTTTGGCTCAAAATCCCTTCCTTTCCCCGGAGGCCCTGGTCAAGCAGACGCGGGAATCGATCCGGGAGCTGGAGAGCACTTTGACCTACTGCCAGGGGCAGCAGGATCTGCTTCGATCCCAGAGGGAGCAGTCCGGAGTGCTGCTGGCGGACCGCCAAAAGGAGCTTCAGGATTGCCGCGTACGAATCCAGGAGCTGGAATCCATCCGCACCACTGGCTTTGATGGCTCCGATTTGAAAGAACGACTGGCCGACCTTTATTCCCTGCACGAAGAATATGTGCGTGAGCAGGCGTCCCTGCCGCAGACAGACGATTTAGACGCCAAGTTCCGCGACCTGACGCAAAAGCGGGCAAAGCGTGAGGCGGATGTCTATCACAGCCAGTACGCCCAGGCCCTTGCTGACACACAGAAGCAGATCAACGAGCTCGGCATGGAGCTGGCCCGCCACCGGCACATTCTGGCCGGCCTGCAGCCGGGTATCCGGTGCCCGATGTGCTACCAGACGGTAACACAGGAAACGCTTCCCGCCCTAAAGGATGAGTTCGAGGCGACGATCCGCCGGATCTGCGCACAGGGGAAAGAGCTTTCCGGGCAGCTTGACGAGCTGCACGGACTGGACGAAAAGGCCAGAGAGGTATTTGAAGCCTTCCGGGCCCAGGACATCGCCATGTGCAATCTGGAGCTTGCCGATATAGAGCTCCGCCGCCAGCAGGCGGTCGATGCTGTCAGGGCGGAAAATGAGCGCCGCCAGCAGAAAATCTCGGAGATCCGAGAGGAGATCCAAAATATAGAGCTGGATCTGGAGACGGGGCGCCTCTCCTCGGAAGAAATGGTGGAACTGGAGTGCTTCAAGGAGCGCGCAAAGGCGCTGGAAGCGGAAATTGAGGTGCTGACCGAGCAGCAGGGGAGTTCCATGGGGGCCGATGTGGCCCCGGGTATCAGCGCGGAGGAAATCAACGCTGAGATTGTCAAGAAAAATGAGTTGCTTACCGCGCTTTCCAGCTACATTGCGGAACGGGTCCGGCAGCGGTTTGACCACCTGGACCTGAATCGCGTCTCCATCAGCCTCTATGAGGTTTCCAAGACGACCGGCGAGGTGCGCGATGTATTCAAGTTTAACTATGAGGACCGGCCGTACGTGATCCTCTCCCTGTCGGAAAAAATCAAGGCCGGTCTGGAGGTATCCGAACTGCTGAAGAAGATCGCCGGGATCAACTACCCTGTCTTCATTGACAACGGCGAGAGTGTCCCTGTGATCGACAATGTGAGGCCCAGCGGACAGACCTTCATCTCGCAGGTAGTCAAAAACGAACAGCTCCGTGTTGAGATTCTGGGCGCTGCGCCGGCAGGCCGGAGCGAACAGGCCGCGTAAAGGCGGTGTCGCACGGATGGGCAGGCATTACCCGCACGATCTATATGAGGAAATCCCGATTTTGGAAGCAGCGCGGCGGTGTGGGCTTGTCCTGAATGATCGCACGCTGGAATGGGACGAGGTGGAAGCCTCGTGCCCATTCTGCGGCGATCGCGGCCCGGGGAAATATCATCTCTCCCTCAACACACGGAAAAATCAATACCGCTGTAATCTATGCGAGGCTTCCGGAAACAGCGTATCCCTGTACGCGAGAATGAACGGGACCTCTTATCGGCAGGCGCATGAGGTGTTATCCAAGGATGGAGGCATCTACCGGTTTCCTCAGCAGCCCCTGTCACAAAAACCGCCCGAGCCGGAGCCAAAGCCCCTGGCCATGCGGCATGATGTTTACTATGATATGCTCTCCCATCTGACGCTCTCTCCGAAGCATCACAATGATCTGCTCTCCCGCGGTTTGTCAGAGGAGCGTATCAGTCAAAATATGTACCGCAGCCTCCCAAGCGGCACGTCCGCCCGGAGACTGCTGGCCGGCATGCTGTCTGATTTTCATGACCTGGAAGGAATCCCGGGCTTCTATGTGGATAAGGACGGCTTTTGGAACATCTCCGGACACAGCGGCCTCCTGGTGCCCTACTGCACAATGGATGGGTATATCCAGGGCCTTCAGGTCCGTCTGGACGATGAGAAAAACCCGGAGCGGAAGTACCGCTGGCTCGCCAGCCGGGGCCGCCCCCACGGAGTCCGATGCCCCGCGTGGATTCATGTTACCGGGAATCCTAGCGCCACGACCGCCTACCTGACAGAGGGAGGTTTGAAAGGGGATGTGGCGAGCTTTCTGGATGATGACGCCTTGTTTCTGTGCTTTGCGGGCGTCACCGCGGTCAAGCACCTGGAGGATACGCTGAGACAGATGGAGCAGATCCAGGAGGTAGTTATCACGCTGGATATGGACAAGCTCATGAATTGGCGTGTTCAGAACGCGCTGACGAAGATCATTGCGCTGGTCCGGTCCATTCGTGGGATCAAAATCCGCGTGATGAACTGGAATATGACATTCAAAGGCATTGACGACTTCTATCTCGCCCGCAATTATGCGGCAAAGCAGGGGGTCAACATTTTGGATATGAGCTCCAATTTTATCACGATCTATTTGGAGGACCTGTGGAAACGGGAGTATCCCAAGCAGGACCGCGGCTTTATCCACACCTGCGAGTGGGAAGAGCTGACGCTCCCAGTCAATGAACTGACGGCAGACCCGCCCAAAGATATGCGGAAGGCCAAAAACTATCTGCGGCTCCTGCAGGAAGGGACAGCGGACTTTCCACCCCTGGTGTGCGTCAACCGCATGGTGATCGACGGACAGCACCGCTTCTGGGCCTACCGGCAGGCCGGCTTTCAACAGGTCAAAGTCTATCAGAACAAGCCGTGGGCCATGCCCGCGGCGGCGTAAAAGTCCAATGGTATTAAGTCAAGGGGATAATACGAGAAAATTTTGAGGAAAAGTAAAGCAAAACGGATGTTTAGAGTGCAAAAAGGCAACACCCAATAAAGCCCTGCCCCTATAATTTTTGAAACAGGGCCTTGGCGTCAGAGAGGCAGGCGATATCGCTTAGCCCTCCGGCGGGATATACAGGCGGTTGTCCTTCAGCAGCCGAAAGACCAACCGAACCAGTTTTCTGGCAGTTAAAGCGAGTGCGCGTTTGTGCTGGTACTTGTTAACCTCTTTGAATTTGAGGTCATAGTAGCGCCGGAACTCGGAGTCGCATCTTCTCACAGAGTTGGCAGCTTCCAGGAGGTAGTAGCGGAGATAGCGGTTGCCTGATTTAATCATCCGGGAGTGTTCTGCTTCAAATTCACCGGACTGGTGCTGTGTCCAGACAAGGCCGGCAAACTTGGCGACAGAGGCTTGGGAAGCGAAACGGTGGATATCGCCAATTTCAGCGATAATACCGGCGGAGTAAACCTTGCCAACGCCTGGAATAGAGGTCAGGGTATTTGGGATAATCTCAAACTGTTGTTCAATGGCTTTGTCCAGAACCTTGACCTGTTCTTTCAGCGCCCGCATGGAGGCGATAGAAACGGCCATGGCCTGGTTCACGGTGTCGTTCACTGTTTTAGGCAGACGGTAAGAACCTCTGGCCGCAGCCTGTACAGCCTTAGCGGTGGATTCTGGATCTGCAAATCTGCCACGCCCCGTTTCAGCAACAAAGGCAGTCAGGTCATCCAGATCAGCATTTGCCAGGTTGTCTACCGTTTCAAACCGCTCCATGAGTGCAATGGTGGTGGCGCTGGTATTCTGAATACCCTTGTCCTGAGCCATGCCGGAGCATTTCAGAAATAAGTAGTTGGCAAACCGCTGCTTCTCGCGGGTCAGATTCTGAATGACATCAAATCTTGCCCTGGTAAGGGTTCTAAGTGCCTGGTAGCGATAGTCGTCCATATAAACCTCCTTGGCAATCCTGCCGAAGCGGAGATGGTCGGCAATCACAAAGGCGTCCACCCAGTCGTTTTTTGGCAGGTCAGGATAGGCTTCCTTGAACTTTTTGACCTGTTTCGGATTGAGGACATGGATTTTCCGCCGGAACCGGCCCAGACCGCCATCTTCACGAAGAGCATAGACCAAATTGTCCCCGTAGATGGAGGTAGCCTCCAGGCCAATCACCACATCACTGAGCCGCATAGAGCTGAGTGCCGACACGATTCTCTCTGACAACAGTTTAGCACCACCGAGGTTGTTCTGCACGGAGAAGCTGGAGTGTTTGCTGCCGTCCGGCTTCATCAGGTAGGCTACATTGTTCTTGCTGCTCACATCAATGCCAACGAATAGTGGATTCACACTTTTCACCTCCCCTCGTGGAGATTTCAGGCCAGCAGGCTTTGAGATACCCATGATAACCGGAGCATCTGGC
>OGHV01000954.1_pt1 | contig 17903 bp, 14 predicted proteins | sample 1571551 | NCBI WGS metagenome assembly OGHV01 (sample SAMEA2581960, study PRJEB24529) | metagenome | biome: Human gut stool | place: China | collected 2011 | reverse complement strand
CAGAGCTGGACGCAGCCACCCTTAACCGCTTAATCAAAGAAATCGTCGTGCATGAGCGCATTGACGAAGATAAAACAAGACACATTTCTATCGAAATTCATTTTAATCTCAAACCCATCCCGGAGGTGGAACAGGTCACTGCCTGACCTGTCCCGCCGGGACGGTTCTCTTAAAAACACCATATAGATTTTTTGTACGCCGCCGCCCGCCATCGAGCAGAGTTTTACACCTAATTGGGGATAAAACAGCTCATGGCGGGCGGCGGCGTTGCCCTTATCGGCACTATCCTTGTACCTCTGCTTTCCGGCTTGTTCGGTTAAGCGCGGGTAGCTGCCTATGCAGAGCATACTTGACGCGATTAACGAATGGATAAAGGAAATCCTTATCGGAGCGATAAACGGTAATCTGTCAACTATGTTCGGGGACGTAAACGAAAAAGTCGGGACTATCGCAAACGAGGTAGGACAGACCCCGCAGGGTTGGAACGCAAACATTTTCAGCATGATACAGACCCTTTCTGAAAATGTAATCGTCCCGATTGCGGGGCTTGTCATTACCTATGTCCTATGCTACGAGCTTATCAGCATGGTAACGGAAAAGAACAATATGCACGACATAGAAACATTCATGTTCTTTAAGTGGATATTCAAAGCCTTTGTCGCGGTGTTTATCGTAACCAACACGTTCAACATCACAATGGCGGTCTTTGATATGGCGCAGCATATCGTTTCCGGCGCAGCGGGGGTTATAGGCGGCGATACGAATATCGACGTTGCCGAAGCCCTTGCCGCCATGCAGGAGGGGCTTGAAGATATGGAAATCCCCGAACTGCTCTTACTTGTGCTTGAAACAAGCCTTGTGAGCCTTTGCATGAAAATCATGTCCGTACTGATAACCGTTATCCTCTACGGCAGAATGATAGAGATTTACCTTTACTGTTCGGTATCGCCTATTCCATTTGCGACTATGACCAACAGAGAATGGGGACAGATTGGGAACAACTACCTAAAAGGGCTGTTCGCTCTTGGTTTTCAAGGCTTCCTCATTATGATATGTGTCGGTATTTACGCCGTACTGGTAAACGATATGATAATCGCAGACAATCTGCACAGCGCGGTATTTTCCCTTGCCGCCTATACGGTTATCCTCTGTTTTTCCCTGTTCAAATCCGGCACACTGGCAAAATCCATATTCAACGCCCACTAAGGGCAGAAAGGAGGTTTTTTCTTGGCGTATGTACCTGTACCAAAAGACCTATCCAAAGTCAAAACAAAAGTCGCTTTCAATCTGACAAAGCGGCAAATCGTTTGTTTTGCGGCGGCTCTCTTAATCGGACTGCCGCTGTTTTTTTTGCTCAAAGGCAGCGCAGGGACAAACCTTGCGGCTATGGCGATGATTGTCGTCATGCTCCCCTGTTTCCTGCTTGCCATGTATGAAAAACATGGGCAGCCCCTTGAAGTGGTGGTAAGAAATGTCATTCAGACAAAGTTTACCCGCCCAAAGGAGCGACCTTACAGAACCGAAAACCTATACGCTGTCTTGGAAAAGCAGCGAAACTTAGAAAAGGAGGTATCAGCGATTGTCAAAAGGACAAACAAAAAAGACGCGGGAAGCCGCAGGAAACAGGCGTAAGCTGACCCGCGCCGAAAAGAAACAGATTGCCGAAGCTATCCGAAAGGCAAAAGGCGACGGCAAAGCCCGCACCGCACAGCAGACCATTCCCTACCTTGCCATGTACCCGGACGGTATCTGCAAGGTTACGGAAAAAAGATATTCAAAGTGCGTCATGTTCGAGGATATCAATTATCAGCTTGCACAGGCAGACGATAAGACCGCCATTTTTGAAAACTGGTGCGATTTCCTCAACTACTTTGACGCGAGCGTGAGCGTGCAGCTTTCTTTCATCAATCAAGGAACGCAGCGGGAACAAGCAGAAAAAGCAATCTCTATCCCCGCACAGGAGGATGCTTTTAACTCTATCCGCACCGAGTATTCGGATATGCTGAAAAATCAGCTTAGTAAAGGCAACAACGGGCTTGTGAAGCACAAATACATTACCGTTACTGTTGAAGCCGATAACAAGGCGGCTGCAAAGTCAAGGCTTTCCCGTATCGAAACCGACGTGCTTAACAATTTCAAGGTGCTTGGCGTAACCGCCCGCCCCTTATCCGGCTATGAACGCTTAAAGGTGCTGCATGGGGTATTCCACCCGGAGGGCGAGCCGTTCTCCTTTTCCTTTGACTGGCTTACCCCGTCGGGGCTGTCTACAAAGGATTTTATCGCCCCGTCCTCTTTCCGTTTTGGCGAGGGCAGATATTTCCGCATGGGGCGTAAAATCGGCGCGGCGAGCTTCCTTGAAATCCTTGCGCCGGAACTCAACGACCGTATGCTTGCTGACATACTGGACTTGGAAACAGGTGTAATCGTCAACTTACATATCCGCAGTATCGACCAGTCGGAAGCAATCAAGACCATTAAGCGCAAAATCACAGACCTTGACAAGATGAAGATTGAGGAACAGAAAAAAGCGGTTAGAAGCGGCTATGACATGGATATAATCCCGTCCGACCTTGCCACCTTTGGCAGCGAAGCAAAGAACTTGTTGCAGGACTTACAGAGCCGCAACGAGCGAATGTTTCTCCTTACATTCCTTGTGGTAAACATGGCAGACACGAAGCGGAAACTGGAAAATGACATTTTCGCTGCGGCGGGTATCGCACAGAAATACAACTGCCGCCTGACACGCCTTGACTATCAGCAGGAAGCGGGGCTTTTATCCAGTGTGCCGATTGGGAAAAACCTTATCCCGATACAGCGGGGGCTTACCACATCAAGCACCGCTATTTTCATTCCCTTTATCACGCAGGAGCTTTTTCAGACGGGGCAAGCCCTGTACTATGGCTTGAACGCCCTTTCTAACAATATGATACTCTGCGACAGAAAGCAGCTCAAAAACCCAAACGGGCTTATCTTGGGAACGCCGGGAAGCGGTAAGAGTTTCGCCGCCAAAAGGGAAATGACAAATGCTTTCCTCATTACTGACGACGACATTATCATCTGCGACCCGGAAGCCGAGTATTTTTCCCTTGTGCAGCGTCTGAACGGGCAAGTGATACGGCTTTCCCCTACGGGCAGGGGCATTGACGGCAAGCCCCAGTATGTAAACCCTATGGATATAAACCTTAACTATTCCGAGGACGACAACCCGTTAGCCTTGAAATCTGATTTTATCCTTTCCCTCTGCGAGCTTGTCATTGGCGGCAAGGAGGGCTTGCAGCCTGTCGATAAGACCGTCATTGACAGGGCTGTAAGAAATGTGTACCGTCCGTTCCTTGCAGACCCCGACCCGGCAAAAATGCCTATCTTGGGCGACCTTTACGACGAGCTGTTAAGACAGCCGGAGCCGGAAGCTGCCCGTATCGCGGCGGCGTTGGAGCTGTATGTTTCCGGCAGCCTTAACGTATTCAACCACAGAACCAACGTGGAGCTTTCTAACCGCCTTGTCTGCTTTGATATAAAGCAGCTTGGGAAGCAGCTTAAAAAGTTAGGTATGCTCATTGTGCAAGACCAGACATGGAACAGGGTAACGATAAACCGGGCAGAAAAGAAATCCACCCGTTACTATATGGACGAGTTTCATTTGCTCTTAAAAGAGGAACAGACCGCCGCTTACAGCGTGGAGATTTGGAAGCGTTTCCGTAAATGGGGCGGTATCCCCACAGCCATTACGCAGAACGTCAAAGACCTTTTGGCAAGCCGCGAGGTGGAAAATATCTTTGAAAACAGCGATTTTGTCCTTATGCTCAATCAAGCGCAGGGCGACCGTACTATCCTTGCAAAGCAGCTTAATATTTCCCCGCAGCAGATGAAGTATGTTACCCACACCGAAGCGGGCGAGGGGCTTATTTTCTATGGAAATGTGGTGTTGCCTTTTGTAGACCGCTTCCCGAAAGATACCGAGCTTTACAGGGTAATGACGACGAAGCCAGAGGAAGTGAGCAGCCTATGAAAACAGATGTGATTATCAACCGGGACGCGCTTGCCGCCTTAAAAGAACTGCCCTCTGAAAGCGTCCATTGCTGCGTTACAAGCCCGCCGTACTATGCGCTGCGGGACTATGGGCTTGACGCACAAATCGGACAGGAGGACACGCCGGAACAGTATATTGACAGGCTGACCTCTGTTTTTGGCGAGCTTTACCGGGTGCTTAGAAAGGACGGTACGTTATGGCTGAATATCGCAGACACCTATTGCGGCACAGGAAATAAAGGCGGCTATGCTGACCCGAAAAATCCAAAGGGGCGCACCGGACAGCGGATTGCAAGGAACAGCCGCGTTACCGGCTGCAAGCAAAAGGACTTAATCGGTATTCCCTGGCTCCTGGCGTTTTCCCTGCGGGAACAGGGGTGGTATCTTCGGAGCGATATTATATGGCAGAAACAAAATCCTATGCCGGAAAGCTGTAAAGACCGCCCGACACGCTGCTATGAACATATCTTCCTGCTTTCAAAAGAAAAGAAATATTACTATGACGCTGCCGCCATTGCGGAACCCTTAGCACCTACTACCGCAGAACGGTATCGCAGAGCGCGCAGCACCAACAGCAAATACACACAGGAAATCCCCGGACAAGGAAAGGTACAGGGACTAAACCGACCGCGGGACGGTGGCTACTATGACGACGCGCTCATGCCGACCACGCGGAACAAGCGGGACGTGTGGCTGATTAACACTGTCCCATATAAAGGGGCGCATTTTGCAGCTTTTCCCCCGAAATTAGCGGAAACCTGTATCTTGGCAGGCTGTCCCAAAGGCGGGATTGTCATAGACCCGTTTTTCGGAAGCGGTACCACAGGATTTGCAGCAAAAAGCCTTGACCGCCATTATATCGGGATTGAATTAAATGTAGAGTATTGCGCCCTTGCGAGGGCGCGGATTGGAGGTGCAGGACTATCAAGCAATTAAAACCACGCGATAAAATCACACAGAAAATGACCCGCGACGGCGTGGTGGAAGTAAACGAAACACAGCAGACCGCCGAGCGTATCAGCAGCCGGGAAGCAGACAGCGACTTTTCACAGCCGGACAGTGCCGCAGCGGAACGCATCATAGAACATCTTGACACAGCACATACTCGAAAGGGAAACAAAAAGGCTGTCAAGAAAGAGCAGGAAGCTACTGCTTTGCGTACTTCCACTTCCCGCTTACAGTTTACCGATGAGGAACGGGCAACGCCGGAACTGGAACCTTACATCAAAAAATCGGAAAAAGCCGCTGACCGACTGGACGCGGCAAAGGCAGCTATCCCAAAGCAAAAGAAACTGGTTAAGAAGCGCACCTTTGACGAAGCCGCAGGCAAGGCAAAGACCCGCTTACGCTTTGAAGAACAGGAAAAACCGATACCCGGCGGCAAAAAGGGAAACCCGCTGTCCCGCCCTGCACAGGAAGCAGGGATTTTCGTCCATAACAAGATACATTCCGTTGAAAAGGACAATTCCGGCGTTGAGGGGGCGCATAAATCAGAGGAACTTGCCGAGCGCGGCGCGAAATACGGAGCGCGGAAGTTAAAACAGGGCTACCGCAGCCATAAGCTCAAACCCTACCGGGAAGCAGCAAATGCAGAAAAGGCAGCATTTAAGGCAAACGTCAACTTCCAGTATCACAAGACGCTGCATGAGAACCCGCAGCTTACCTCTAACCCGCTTTCCCGTTTCATGCAGAAACAGCAGATAAAACGCCAGTATGCAAAGGCGGCAAAGAAAGGAGGGGCAAAAGCCGCAGCGGAAGCCACAAGAAAGACGGCGAAGAAAACCGCCGAGGAAACGAGGAAAGCCGCCGCATTTGCGGCAAGACACCCGGCGGGCATTTTGATTGCAGTTGCCGCGCTGCTTCTCTTTATTATGATTTCCGCAGGGCTGTCCTCTTGCGGGGCTATGTTTTCGGGCTTGACAAACGGGGTACTTGGCACGTCCTACACGTCCGAGGACAGCGACCTTGTGGCAACGGAACAGAACTACACCGCTATGGAAAATGCCCTGCAAAGTGAGATCGACAATATCGAAAGCACCCACCCCGGCTATGATGAATACCGCTACGACCTTGACAGTATCGGGCATAACCCCCACGAATTAGCGTCTTACTTGACCGCCCTCTTACAGAGCTACACCCCGCAGAGCGCACAGGCAGAGCTTGAACGTATCTTTGCCATGCAATACACCTTGACGCTGACCGAGGAAGTGGAAATACGCTACCGCACCGAAACAAGCACCGACCCGGAAACCGGGGAAACCACCACCGAGGAAGTCCCTTATGAGTATTACATCTTGAATGTGAAACTAACAAACAAGCCTATTTCCGAGCTTGCGGAGAAACTTCTTACGCCGGAGCAGCTTGAAATGTACCGGGTGTATTTGGAAACAAGCGGCAACAAACCGCTGATTTTTGGCGGCGGTTCTCCCGACGGAAGCCCGTCCGAGGATTTAAGCGGCGTGGAGTTTGTAAACGGTACGCGCCCCGGAAATCAAGAGCTTATGGAGCTTGCAAAGCAGCAAGTCGGAAATGTGGGCGGCTACCCTTACTGGTCTTGGTACGGCTTTAACAGCCGCGTGGAATGGTGTGCCTGTTTTGTATCATGGTGCTACAATCAAGCCGGAAAAAGCGAACCGCGCTTTGCGGGCTGCGAATGGCAGGGTGTCCCTTGGTTTCAGTCAAGGGGACAATGGGGCGCACGCGGCTATGAGAATATCGCACCGGGCGACGCTATCTTTTTCGATTGGGATTTAGACGGCGTTGCCGACCATGTGGGGCTTGTGCTTGGCAGGGACGGCAGCCGCGTCTATACCGTTGAGGGCAATTCCGGCGACGCTTGCAAGATAAAGAGCTATGACCTTAACTATCAATGTATCAAAGGCTACGGGCTGATGAACTGGTAAAGCAGCCCAAAAAAGAAAGGAGAAATGACCTATGGCAAACAATAAAATCGACCGTATCAATAAGGAAATCGCAAAGACCCGCGAGAAAATCACAGAGTATCAGAACAAGTTAAAAGGACTGGAAGCGCAGAAAACCGAAGCGGAAAACCTTGAAATCGTACAGCTTGTACGAGCTATGCGTCTGACCCCGCAGGAACTGAACGCTATGCTGTCCGGCGGCGGTATTCCCGGCATGACTGCCGCACCCGCAGAAGAAAACGAACAGGAGGAAAATGCAGATGAAGAATAAACTGAAAAAGACCATGACTGCCCTTTGTGCCGCCCTTATCCTTATGGGCGGTTTTTCTGTCCCTGCCTATGCACAGGGCGCAGCCACAGAGCCGACCGCCGGGGACGCGACCAACGACAGCAACGTAGTTGTGGAGGAAAAAGAGGAAACGTCGCCCCTTACCCCAAAGGGAAACGCAACACTGGTTGACGATTACGGCGGCAATAAGCAGCTTATCACTGTTACCACCAAAAGCGGCAACTATTTCTATATCCTCATTGACCGCGCCGCCGAGGGCGAACAGACCGTACATTTCCTAAATCAAGTGGACGAAGCCGACCTTATGGCACTGACCGAAAACGGCGAAGCTGCCAAAAAGCCGGAAATCTGTAACTGTACGGAAAAATGCGAAGCCGGAAAGGTAAACACGTCCTGCCCGGTATGTGTTACCAGTATGACAGGCTGCACAGGCAAAGAACCCACCCCAACACCAACGGAGCAGCCGGAAGAACCGAAAGAAAAAGGCGGCAATCCCGGTGTGGTGCTTGCCTTAGTCCTCTTTGCCCTGCTTGGTGGCGGCGCAGCGTTCTACTACTTTAAGTTTATGAAGCCGAAGCAGAATGTAAAGGGCGATACCGACCTTGAAGATTTTGAATTTGAGGACTACGACGAGGACGAGCCGGAAGCAGATACCGGGGAAACTCCCGAAGATGAAGAAATGGAGGAAGAAACCCTATGACCCTGTTTACCGACAATCCCTTTGAAAAGATGATGATACAGAAACCGAACGGGCGGCGTGATAATGCGCCGCCTGTTCCTTATCCCCCGGCTTGCACTTCCTGCCCTTACAAGGGACAGTCCCCTTGTGTGGGGTACTGTGTCAAAAATTTGTCTTTGAAAACTTCTAAATAGACGCAATTATTCAAATATGATAAGATAAAAAGAAAAGGGAGTATAGCCTATGGAGAAAAAAACTTTGTTTGAAATACCTATTTATGCTATGAGCAAGAAAGAATTTAATAAAAGGTGGGATAAGCAAAAAAAGACCTTATATGATACATACATTAGTCATGGTCATTCTGAGGAAGATACGAAATATTATGTATCAAAATTTAGCTTTCCACGAAGTCTATGGGAATATAATCAAATTATAGGCTATATAAAAATTTCTGTTTCTAAGCATGATGTTTGGTTTGATATATATTGCTCTCTTGATAAAGTATATTATGCAGATAGTAAGCAAAAACATTTTATCCAAAATATTCAAGCAAATGGAACACATTTTTATCTTTCTAATCCACAGGATAAAGAGATTAAAACGAAAATATTTGAATGGTTAAGGTCAATAGAAAGAAATTATTTAAGAAAAAGTTTTTATGTTGATTACTCTACTTTTAACAACATTATTGAATATATCAACATTGAACAAATAATGAAAACTCTGTAAAAAAATCATGTTGATAGCGACAAATTTCTTTTAGAAGTTTGTCGTTTTTTTATGCCTGAAAGGAGGAAATTTTATTTGATTTTAGTTGTCGCAGAAAAGCCCAGTGTGGCGCAAACAATCGCTGCCGTACTTGGGGCAAAGGAAAAGAAAGACGGATTTCTCACAGGAAGCGGCTATATCGTTTCTTGGTGCGTAGGACATTTGGTAGGGCTTTCCGAAGCTGCCGCCTACGGGGAGCAGTATAAAAAGTGGAGCTATGACAGCTTACCGATTTTGCCGCAGGAATGGAAGTACACCGTTTCGGCTGACAAGGAAAAGCAATTCAAAACCTTAAAGGAGCTTATGCACCGGGCAGACGTTTCCGAAGTCGTCAATGCCTGCGACGCAGGGCGCGAGGGAGAACTCATTTTCCGTTTTGTCTATGAAATGGCGGGCTGCAAGAAACCTATGCGCCGCCTTTGGATTTCCTCTATGGAGGACAGCGCAATCAAAGAGGGCTTTTCCCGTCTGAAGAACGGCGAGGAATACGACGCGCTCTTTGCTTCCGCATTATGCAGGGCAAAGGCTGACTGGTTAATTGGTATCAATGCCACCCGCCTTTTCTCTGTCCTTTATAATCATACCTTGAACGTGGGGCGCGTACAGATCCCGACCTTAAAAATGCTTGTTGACCGGGACGCAGCGATTACCACTTTCAAGAAAGAAAAATACTACCATGTGCGCCTTGCCTTATCCGGCGCGGAAGCTGCAAGTGAAAGAATTTCAGATAAGGCAGAAGCCGACGCATTAAAAACGACTTGCGAAGTGTCAAAAGCAGTCTGTACTTCCCTTGTGAAAGAGAAAAAGACCGCAGCCCCGCCGAAGCTCTTTGACCTTACTTCTTTACAGAGGGAAGCAAACCGCCTGTTCGGATATACGGCAAAGCAGACCCTTGACCTTGCACAAGCCCTGTATGAAAAAAGACTTCTTACTTATCCGAGAACCGACAGCGCATTTCTGACCGACGACATGGGCGACACAGCGGCGGGCATTATCAAACTGCTTTGTGGAAAGTTTTCTTTTATGGCGGGAAAAGACTTCACGCCGGAGCTTGGAAAGGTGCTGAACAGTAAAAAGGTATCAGACCACCATGCCATTATCCCGACTATGGAACTTGCAAAGACCGACCTTGCCGCGCTGCCGGAAAGCGAAAGGAATATCCTTACCCTTGCCGGGGCGCGTCTACTTATGGCGACCGCTGCACCGCATACCTTTGAAGCGGTTACAGCAGTTTTTGAATGTGCCGGACAGTCCTTTACCGCAAGGGGCAAGACCATTCTTTGTGAGGGTTGGAAAGAGATTGACCGAAAATACAGGGCAGCCTTAAAGAACAAGCCCGAAACGGACGACGCAGACAGCGACACAGAAAAGACTCTGCCGCCATTTACCGAGGGACAGACCTTTGAAAATCCGGCGGCAACGGTAACGGAGCATGACACAACACCGCCAAAACCTCACAACGAAGCGTCGCTGCTCTCTGCTATGGAGCGCGCCGGAAGCGAGGACACCGACCCGGACGCAGAACGCAAAGGGCTTGGAACTCCCGCCACCCGCGCCGCCGTCATTGAAAAACTGGTAAAGGGCGGCTTTGTGGAGCGAAAAGGCAAGCAGCTACTTCCCACAAAAGACGGTATCAACCTTGTGTGCGTCCTGCCGGACACATTGACAAGCCCGCAGCTTACCGCAGAATGGGAAAACAATCTGACGCAGATTGCAAAAGGCAAGGCAGACCCCGCTGCATTTATGGAGGGTATCGAAAATATGGCGCGGGAACTGGTAAAGACCTATCCGTTTCTTTCTGATGATAAAGCGCAGATGTTCAAGCCGGAACGGGAGGTGTTGGGAAGCTGCCCCCGCTGCGGTTCTCCTGTCTATGAGGGAAAGAAAAACTACTATTGCAGCAACAAGGACTGTATCTTTACCATGTGGAAAAATGACCATTCCTTTGAAGAACGAAAAGTAACCTTTACCCCGAAGATTGCCGCTGCACTCTTACAGTCCGGCAAGGTAAATGTGAAAAAGCTCTATTCCCCAAAGACGGGCAAAACCTACGACGGAACTATCGTATTGGCTGATACGGGCGGGAAATATGTCAACTATCGCATTGAACTGCCGAAGAAAAAATAACTGAATAGCAAGCATAGGAAAAGAGTACCCTTTTCCGTAAAATCCCTGCTTTCTCTACCGAGAACGGCGGGGATTTTTGCTTGTTGGGAAGTTTCCCAAACCCTCTGAAACAGCAGAAAGGAGGTTACACATGGTAAGTTTACGGGACACCGTAAAGGACTATCAAGAAGAATTAAGGGACGGTATCGCTTGGGTGGCGTTTTGGAAAACGGGACGTTCTTGGAACGCCGAATATTTCCACCTTGAAATGAGCGACTACCTTTACCCGAAGGACAGAAGCCGCATGGAAGAAATCAAACAGGCTGACCCTGCCGCCGTTGTGGTAAACGGCTATTATTCCGGCTATCTTGGCGAGGATATGAACCTTGACGAGCTGACCGCCGGGGTGCACCGCCACTACGAAAACGGATATAGCAATATCGGGGAATTTATCGAAGTCCACGACGACAGGCTGCCGCCGGAGCTTATCGAGGAAGCAAGAGCCGCCGCCCACGCTGCGGCGCTTCCGTTCTCTGAAAAAGCCTACCGGGATGGCGAAGAACCCGACCCCTATCTATTTGACGGGAGCATGAGCATTGAGGACTACGAACTTATGCACCGCATGATTGAAAACGAAAGGAGTGAACGCATGGCAGAAATAAAAACAGGATATTCCACATACGACCATGACCGCTTAGACCCGGCAGACAGTATGAGGATAGAACGCAAGCTATATTTTGAACAGGACAAAGCCGATATTTCCGGGTTGACTGTCTTATCTATGGAACAGCTACGGGAAATCCGCGAGGAAAGCGCGGCGGCTGAACAGACAATTTATGAAGATTTGAAACAGCGGGCGGCTGCATGGGAAGCACAGGCAGGACAGACCCTTGCCGTTGATAAAGCCATTGAGTATGTGAGGACACCCGAAGTCAAGCATACCGCTAACCAGTGGGAAGCCGCAGAAAATGACCGCCATATCATTAGCAACCGCGTTTATCAAATGCGCTACCACATTTATGAGAATACCCGCTATGACCGGGAAAAGGAACAATCCGTTCCCTATGCGTGGACGCTCTCATGGAACGTTTACACCAACAGCCCGGACGGTTACAATCAAGCAAAAATCGCCGGACAGGAAAAGAAATTTGCAGACAAGGCAGCTATGGAAAAATATCTGAATGGGCGTATCAAAGCCTATCAGCATTTATTTACTGAAATATCGCCGCCTATTCCGAAAGAATATGCCTACCATTTCAAGATAAACGGGCAGCTTTTACCGAACTACACGATTGAGGGCGAGGAACGGGAACAGCCGACCACTGAACAGGCAGCACCCGTCCCGACAGAGCCACCGCAGAACATAGGGCAAAGGAACGAGCCGGAACAATTTGCAATTCTGATTAACAGCCGCAGCCGTTTTGAAACAGGCGAACCGGGCGGCGTGTGGCTTTCCATGCCGACCACAAAGGAGCAGCTTCACGAAGCTATGAGAACTGTCGGCATTACCGCTGACAATCCACAGGACTTTTTTATTAACGGATATTCTGACAATGAAAACAGGCATATTGCCTTACCCTATGACATGGTATGCGCCGCTGACATTGACAGCCTTAATCTTCTTGCAGCGCGTATCGCACAGCTTGACCCCGCAGAGCTTCCAAAGCTCAACGCAGCCTTGCAGCAGAAACAGGGATTTGAAAATATCGGACAGATAATTGATTTTACTTACAACGTGGACTATTTCGTACATATCCTCGGAGTGAACACGTCCCGCGACTTGGGCGACTATTACCTTAACAAATCCGGCATGGTGCAAATGCCCGCTGAATGGAAAAACAGCATTGACCCTATCGCCTTTGGACGAAACGCCGCCGCGCAGGAAAAAGGCAGCTTTACGGAATACGGCTATCTTGTGGAAAGCGGCGACGCATGGGAGCAGCACTTTGAGGGGCGCGATGTGCCGGAGGACTACCGCATTATGAGCTATCCGCAGCCGACCGTCGAACGGGACGCAGCCCCGGCAGTACAGACAGCAGCTATTCCCGAAGCGCAGCCGCAGGAGCCGCGCCCGGTTATCCCTATCGTGCTGACAAGCGAAAAACCCGCAGAAAAGATGAAAGAGATTACCGACCGTTTGGAGCAGGGCATTACAGAACTCTTTGACAGTGAACGCTACAAAGAATATCTCAAAGTTATGTCCCGCTTCCACAATTACAGCTTTAACAATACGCTGCTTATCGCCATGCAGAAACCCGACGCTTCCCTTGTGGCAGGATTTACAGCTTGGAAAAATAACTTTCAGCGCAACGTAATAAAAGGAGAAAAGGGTATCAAGATTATTGCCCCGTCGCCGTTCAAGGTAAAACAGCAAACGGAGAAAATCGACCCACATACAAGGAAGCCTGTTATGGGGAAAGACGGGAAACCTGTCATGGAGGAAAAGGAAGTCACCATACCCGCTTATAAGGTGGTATCTGTCTTTGATGTGTCGCAGACCGAGGGAAAAGAATTGCCGGATATTGCGGTTGACGAGCTGACTGGGGACGTTGACCGTTACAAGGACTTTTTCATAGCCCTTGAAAAGACTTCTCCTGTCCCTATTGGTTTTGAAAAAATCACAGGTGGCGCACATGGCTACTATCACTTGGAGGATAAGCGTATCGCTATTGATGAGAGCATGAGCGAGTTGCAGACCCTCAAAACCGCTATCCATGAAATCGCCCACGCAAAGCTGCATGATATTGACTTAAACGCCCCGAAAGACGAGCAGCAGCCCCGCGTTGACCGCCGTACCCGCGAGGTGGAAGCAGAAAGCGTAGCCTATACTGTCTGCCAACATTACGGACTTGATACGTCTGATTATTCCTTTGGATATGTCGCCGGTTGGAGCAGCGGGCGGGAACTTGCGGAGCTGAAAGGCTCTCTTGAAACAATCAGAAGCACCGCTGCCGAGATAATCAACAGTATAGATGAACATATCGCACAAATCCAAAAGGAGCAGGACAAGGAACAGGCAGCCCCCGCACAGGAGCAGCCGGAACAGGAAGCCCCACAGGACAAAGACACCTTTTCCATTTATCAGATAAAAGGCGGGGACGAAACAAGGAACTTGCGTTTTGAACCTTACGACCGTCTGACTGCCACAGGACACCGGGTAGACCCGAAAAACTATGCGCTTGTCTATTCCGCAGAGCTTACGCCGGGGACTTCCCTTGAAGATATTTACACCCGCTTTAATATCGACCACCCGAAAGATTTTAAGGGACACAGCCTTTCCGTTTCCGACATGGTGGTGCTTCATCAGAACGGGCAGGACACCGCCCACTATGTAGACAGCTTTGGTTATAAGGAAGTGCCGGAGTTTTTCAAGGAGCAGGAAAAAGCCCTCATTCCCGACGACTTGGAAACGGGCGAAACAATCAAAACACCGAGGGGGACTTTCTATGTAACCGCCATGAGCCGCGAGCAAATGGAAGCTGCCGGATATGGATTACACCACCAGTCCGACGACGGAAAATATTTAATTATGGGGAACGGAACGCGGGCGTTTGCCATTTTCGCAGAGCAGCCGGAAAACTATCTGAAAGCCGCTGAGCAGACCACCGAGCAAAACTACAACATGATTGACGGGCAGATAAACAACACCCCGACCGTTGCAGAACTGGAAGCAAAGGTAAAGGCAGGAGAAACCATTTCCCTTGTTGACCTTGCGGAAGCTGTCAAGGCTGATAAGGAACGCGGAAAGGCAGCAAAAACGGAAAAGAAGCCCTCTATCCGGGCGCAGCTTAAAGCAGATAAAGAAAAGACCGCACAGAAAAAAGCGACAAAATCAAAAAATCACGAATTGGAGGTATGAGCATGATTAGACTGACCGTTGAAGAAACGAACCTGTTGAGCATTTACAATGAGGGCGGTAAGCGCGGGCTTATGGAGAACATCAACGCTGCGCTGCCGTTCATGGACGAGGATATGCGGGAACTGGCGAAGCGCACCCTTGCAAAAATCGCACCTCTGACAGAAAATGAGTATGCGGAGCTTGCTATTTTCGCCGCTGATGAGGTATGACCGGGGGTAAGCGGCTTACGCCGCCCCAAAGCCGAAAAGTCAACAGCCTTGTAAAAAAGGAGTGCTGCAACTGCGATAACGGACACTGTATTTTACTGGACGACGGGGAGGAATGTGTCTGCCCGCAGCTTATTTCCTATTCGCTTCTATGCGAATGGTTTCAGACTGCCGTACTTCCTCTTGATAAGCTGCTGTATGCAGAGCTTTTCAAGACCGAGGATAAAAAGCGTTGTACCGAGTGCGGAGTTTCTTTTGCGTCCACCTCTAACAGTGTAAAATACTGCCCGGACTGCCGGAAGCGTATTACCCGCAGACAGGCAGCGGAGCGCATGAGGAAACGACGCGCCCTTGTTACGCAGTAGGGGCAAAAAAAGCCTTATTTTATGCGGCTCTGACAGCCGTTTTCTAAGGCGGTAAGGGATTAAATACCTTTCCCCTCAAAATAGGACTTTTACTGCGTAACACATACTTAAAACGCACCTACAAGAAATGGGGCGCGGACAGTCATTTACTGGCTGTCTGCGCCCCGTTCTTTTTGCATTATAGAGGTAATGTACCTAACAATGCGATTATTCCAGATGCTATTAAGCTTCCGCTTGCACCAACGGCTAAGTCTTTGAGAATACGCAAAGACTTTTTCACGATACCGACATCTTCTTTACTTTCAACTGCTTTAATTGTGTCCTCAATAATTGTTTTTACATTTTCAGAATTTTCTTTGAAAGTTGTTTGAAATTGAGGAAAATCAACATATTCCCTTATCTCTTTTAAAACTTCAAGAGCCTTGTCATAATTGAATGTCTGTGAGTTAGTCATTTCTTGCGTAGCACCATCGGAATTTTGCTGTATTTGTATTCCATTAGCGTTATCTCCGATAACTATTGTTGCTCCTTTTTCTCCAGCTTCTTTCAAGGCAGCGACTATTTCGTTATGTCTGCGTAATTCCTCGGCTTCTTTTTCTTCTCGCGCTTTTTGAATGCTTCTAATGGTTTGTTCCTGTTCTCTTTGTATTCGTGCCATTTGGTCTTGTACCGGATTTACATATTGCATGGTTTTTGTCAAATCCAGACTAAATTTTGATAAATCAATATCTTTGAAGTCTGACATAATTAAATATCCTTTCATTTTCTTTTTGTAATAGGGATTACTCTGGAATAATCTGTGCTAAATCGTCCTCTACATCAAGCCCATAAGATTTAGCAATTTGTCCTATCATAATGCCAAAAACACCGCGTAATTCACCAACCGCAGAAGTGAAAATCCAGTTGTCAATATTTCCGCTTTGGCAAGCATAGCAGCGGAAATCTTTACGGTCTGGACATTTACTTAAAAACTTATTACAAGCGTTACGCATTGCTCGAACATAAGAATTAAGTTCTGAATTTTCATCAATTTGCTGAAGTTCAGATGTAAGATAATTCTTTATTTCTGTAACTGATGTAATACACGGACATACAGATTCATATTCATATGCAGAATACAACACCCTGCGAGGTTCAAGAAATACAATTATGCGCCGAGCAATACTTCTTTCAGTATCAACAGGGTTCCACGATAATCCAAAAATAGGGCAACTAATACCTGTAAGCCTATTCATTATTTCTGAAAATCTCAATGTCCTTCACATCCTTTCTATTTTTTTAATTATACTATAAAATTATGAATAAATCCACCATAGAAGGCTATCCACGCTCTGGTTCCTTGCCCCGTTCCTGTTCTTTGCCCTGCCGCAAAATACTGTCTATGTTCTGTTTGATAACGTCGTATTCCTTGACCTGTTTTTTCAGCTTGCCATAATCAGTGTAAAGGACTTCTTTTTGCGCTTGTAGTTTCCCGTATTCTTCCTGCATGGCGGCAAGGTTGGGAAGTTTAGTAACGCCCGCCGCTTTCAGTGTCTTTACTGCTGCTTTGTGGAGTATCAGACTGCTTTCCTGCTTTGCCCGGTACGCGTCCTTATCCTTTGCCCTGCGGTATGCTTCATAAACAGGCTTTGTCTTTTGGTAGGTGGTAACGTGCTTCATCAGCACTGCCATGTCTGCAAGATGCTTCTCCACGCTCTTTAATGCGTCTGCTGTCTTTACATTTTCCGCATTTATTTCCTCAATCCGGCTGACTAAATCTGCGTACTGCTCAATCTTATGTTCCGTCAAGAAATTCATAGTCTTTGCAGCCAGTTTCAGATTATGGATTTTCGCCCACTGTTCATAGCCCCGGCTCTCTTGTGCCTTGATACTGTTTTCAATGTCGATAAGCAGCGATACGCCGCGCTGCTCTTTGGGAGCTTTCGTCGCCTTTGTGCGCTTGCCCTCTATCCGTTCTCTTATGGCTTCTTCTGTATAATCTACACCGAGAGTTTTTAAGCGGGTAAAGCGTTCCTGTCCGGGAGCGCGGCAGGAGATATATTTTCCCGGCTTTATCTCATAACCCGCTGCCTGTAACCGCTGCAACAATTCTTCAAAACTTGCTACTTGGGGGATAAGCGTATCAACGGCAATTTTCAGCTTGCCTTTCCAACTTGTACCGACCTTTTCCGCTTGATATTCTGCATAGCTTTTTCCCTTGCTGCCTTTGCCCGGAACGACAACAGACAGCCCGTTTTCCCGGCACAGCTTATCGCTCATGTTCCGTATGCCGTAGTAACTGCGTTTGTTGGAATTGTACTTATGGTAGTCAACAAAATTGACCGCACAAAAAATGATATGGTTATGGATATGCCCTTTGTCTATGTGGGTAGTTAAGACGTATTCATGCTGTCCCTTTGTTACCGCGTCGGCAAGCTGCTTTCCGATTTCGTGGGCTTTCTCATAGTCTACTTCTCCCGGCTCAAAGGACTGTATCAAATGGTGGGCGAGATTGTTCCCTTTCTCTATGGCTTGTGCAAGCGTAAATCCGAACTCAATGTCTGCCGTTTCATAGCTGCACCCAAAGGAGGACACAAGCATTTTCCCGTCTGTTTTATCCGGGTTTTGGATATAGTCAAGGGCTTTGCTCAACGTGCTTTTAATAGGCTTAATCTTTGTAACCGCCATATCTCCGCAAGCAC
>OGHV01000953.1_pt1 | contig 17911 bp, 18 predicted proteins | sample 1571551 | NCBI WGS metagenome assembly OGHV01 (sample SAMEA2581960, study PRJEB24529) | metagenome | biome: Human gut stool | place: China | collected 2011 | reverse complement strand
GGATCGGAGTCATGGCCACTTTCACACCAGAACTTCCGTCATGACTGTTGAAGATCACAAGATATGGTACTACTTGATCTCCAGCGATAAGATATTTCTTTGGAAGCCTTGCCAGCATCCAGACCTTCTTGCCGCCCTGCAAAGAACCGGCAGTTTCGTAAGTAACACCTTCACCCAGCAGGTCATCGGTGAACTGGAACGCTTCTTCGTTCTGCACAATGCGGTAGCGGTCAGACACCACGCCCAGAACAGCTTCATCGGTGCTGCGGACATTGGCACGATAGCCGGGGATCATAGCACCCGTGCCAGAATAGATGTTGCGGCTTTCCACCTGCCAATCCAGACCAGCCAGCTCCAAGGCTTCACGGCTTGCAGGGGCATCCATCACGATACGGCCAAGGCCATGCCAAGGGGTCTCACGGACAGAGAACATGGTTTCAACGTTTGCGGACATAATCTTTACCTCCAAAATTTTTGATTGTCTTATTTCTTTTCGATTTGATGAGCCGTCCAGACAATGATTTTCGCAACACCTTTTCCGACTGCTTTCATCACCTCCACCAATACTTTTTCAAAGATTTCTGCCATTGATTTTTCCTCCGTTTTTCTGTAAAAATCAAAGACCAGTAAGCTGATGTGGTTGCTTACTGGTCTTTCTATCCAAGGGTATAATATATCATTATATCTGCTTCAGATACGCCTAACTTGTACCAAGTGTGTCCGATGTGTCAGTGTTTTTGCGAATCAGTCTTATGTTTTCGTGTCTTTCAGGTGTTTTATGGGTGGAGATATAAGGATATAATAAAACTTGTTTTGAAAATCTCTGACACAACCGGCACAGCCGACACAGCCTCCTACTTCTTCGTTTTCGACCAGATTCCCACAACCACCGTGAGATCCTGCCATTCATTTTTGCGGATTCCCTGATTTCGGGATGCCTTAAAAGCCTTTGCCTCCTCAAAGGAAATCGAAAAGCGTGCCATCTCTACAAAGCCATCCATCGTATATGCTGCAGCGTTTCTCGCCTGTACCTCTGACATCTGAAAGTCGAGTACCCAGCGAAATTCTTCATTTGTCAAGGGCGTGATTTGCGCCACACAGCTGTTGATAAGCTCCCGATCAACATCGTTCTTTGATGCCCGCTGCCATTCATCCAGCTTCTGCGAGATCAGATTCATGTCCAGCGCTCCACTGCGTTCATCCTCCTGTTCTACGCTCTCATACTGAGATTGCAGATCTGCGATCTGGTTGTCTAAGCCTTTGCGACGTTCCATAAGTTCCTGTTTGGTGATGATGCCATCAGCACACAGGTCAATATACTTGTCCAGCCGTTCTCTCTGCTTAGCGATGCTCTTTTCCAGCATTGCCTTTCTGGAAATACGCACAGTCTTTTCCTCTGCCATGCAGCGGTTCAGAATCCGGTATACCTCTTTGACGGTCTTGCCTTTGTCAAATGTGAGATGTTCAAACACCTTTGCCGCCATCAAATCCAGCTTCCACTCACTGATGGCCTTGATTTGGCAGCTGATGCTCAAATCAAGGCCATGTTCCTGCAAGTAGCTGATGCTCGGCCTGCGTGTACGGCGGTAGCACTGAAATCCATGAATTACAGCACCATCCCGGTTCACACGCCACTTGAACTGAATAAATCCTGCACCGCAGCTGCAACGCAATTTTGCCGTCCAGATGGATTTCGGCGTGTTCCGCATATACTTGTGCTTCTTTCCGTTTTCATCGATTACTCGTTCTGATTTTGAAGTCAGAATCTGCTGGCACCTGTCCCACGTTTCTTCTGACACCAGCGGTTCAAAATCGCCTTTCACATAGACGTAGCTGCTTTCGTCCAGATTTTTGACACGTTTTTGCGTCAAGTAGCCGTCACTGTGGGATTTATTGTAGCAGATACAACCCTTATAGGTCGCATTATGTAACACCCGGCTCACCTTGGAAGCGTCCCACGAAACATGGCCGCTTGCATCCAATCTGCCTAGCCTGTATAATTCTGCTGCCACTTTTTGAAGCCCAACCTTTCCAGTCGAATACATCTGGTAAATCAGTTTTACGGTCTGTGCCTGATCCGGATCTGGAACATAGGTTCCATTCTCTCTGCGGTATCCCAAGATATTTCCGTTGCCATACAAAACATGCTTCTCCCGACTGATTTCTTGCCCCGCCTTGACGCGCTCTGAAATTTTTCGGCTTTCATCCTGTGCCAAGGAAGACATAATCGTCAACCGAAGCTCACCATAATCGGTGGCCGTGTTGATACCATCGTTGATGAAAAATAGATTCACGCCCACAGCCTTCAACTCACGGATATAGGACAACGTATCAACTGTATTTCGTGCAAACCGGCTCACCTCACGGGTAATGATAAGGTCAAATTTACCTTTCTTTGCATCCTCTATCATATGCAAAAACTCTGGCCGCTTCTGTGCCTGTGTTCCGGTGATGCCTTGATCCACATAGACCTCCACGATTTCCCAGTCCGAGTGCCGGGAGCCTTCAATTTTATACCACTCCAACTGGTTTCCCAGTGCATTGATCTGTGCCTCATGTTCGGTTGAGACACGCGCATATACTGCTACTCGCATATTTTACCTCCACATTTTGAGATTTCAGGATAAAAAGAAAAGCTCTGGCAGAATTCTCCACCAGAGCCTCTCTCTGTCGCTTACGAAGCCTTTGCAGGCGGTTCTTCCTCCTGCTCACGCTTCATCCGAAGGAAGTTCTGATAGGTGGGCAGGTTCAGCAGTCCTGCCACAAAAAGAGCTTCGATCAGACAGTAAGCCATCGCCTTTTCGTCAACGTCCATCGTCGTAACACCTCCGTAGTGCTTGTGATCGTGCTTCGGCTCACAGATATAACGTATCATCGAAATGTCTGACGTTACGGACGAAGGCGGATACCATAGAACCCCCACACCGGGTTTTCCGAGGCGGTGAGACGCTTTCGGTCACGAACACCGCCAGCCTGCTCCATGTACTTGTTGAACGCTGTAGCGCTGCACGGACATGTGCCGTTTTCATCGCAACAGGCCTCATACGCCCTCCTCAAATCAGATGTAGCAGTAAAATAGTTGTAGTCCCCCATTTCACAGTGGTTTTCAAGGAACTCTTTAAGATAGTCCATCGAGTTTTTCCGCTGTATCCCTCTCATGCAGTCCACATCAGGAATCGGTGGAAACTGCCAGCCTTGCTTCATCAGTTTTCTGGCATACTGAAGTGCTTTCGTCACGATTGCATCGCGCTCCTTCCAGAGTTTTTTAGCAAGATCCGGGTCTCTTTCATCCTTCGGAACAGATTTCATGAACGGAAGGAAGATAATCCGGTCAAGAAATGCCGGATCGTTTGAATCGATTCTCAGGAGGAAATTGGTCGCAAACAAAAACTTCATATTATGATCGAGCTTTAGCGACCTCTGATTTTTGCGCTGGATTTCGATGCTGTCTCCACCGGTGATCCGCTTCAGTTTGGACACTGCACTTGCATTCAGCACTTCCTGCGGAAGATCTAAGGAGATGTTGATTCTGGAGTACAGCAGCGACTCCGTTTCAAACTTACCACCCAGTTCACCAAGCGAGAGGTTGCTCACCGAGTTTTCCGGATAAAGTTTCTGTATGGTATTGCCCAAGATACTCTTGCCAGAGTTCGGAGCATACCCCATAACGAAGAAATATTTTCCGCTTGAAGGCTCAATCAGAAGATACCCAAGTGCCATCATAAAACGTTCCTTCAGATCTTCACGTCCCTCAGTAATCGTATCGAGAAACTCGTCGAACACCGGGCATTCGGCATCTTCATCATAGCAAGCATCCAGAACGGTAAATGTTATACGCTTGGAGCTATGATGTTTCAGCTTCATTTTATTGAGATACAAGATCCCGTTTTTCAAAGGACAATATGGTTTATCTTTAAGCGAATCTTCGTACTTCAAACGAGGATTTGCCTTCATACATTTATAAATATCCAGATGATTTCGGAGGTTTTTCACCCCGTCAAGCCCTGGACTTATGTATTGACGGTAAAGAGATACAACGCCCTCAGCGTCGATCGATTCATAGTATCGATCATTATAATGGTATAACACGGATTTCCTATAGAGAAAGTCCGTTTTTTCAAGCAGATCTTCTTCCATCTGGCAAACAGATGGTTGCCTAAACCGCCCCTTTGCTGGCGATTCTTGTTCGCCATCGGTAAATTGTGCATCTTCATCACCCCCTTCCACAAAAGCAGCCAGTTTCAAAAGATCTACGCCCTCGGATGAAGCATTGGCCTTTTTCTTGGCTTTCTTCTTGGCCTTCTTTTTTTGTTTTTTCTTACGTTTTTCCTGACGCTGCTTCGACGCCATCTCATACATCGAAACAAACGGCTCATCGCTGTTATCAGGAAATTCGTCCGGATATTCACCCATATCTTCTTCAAATACAAGTGAGTCCGTATCCGCTGGTGAGCCGCGTCGTTCCACTATCATGGGCTCATCATCTGGGCCTGAGTCAGGTTCCAGACCACGCCTTGGCACAATGAACGACTGGTCACCATTTGGTGGTTGGCCTGTGCATTCTTCATTGTACAGATCGTAGTTCGAGCAGTCATCGTAGTTCATACTGAACCTCCTTAGAATATTAATTGCCGAAACACTATCACGTTCCTTGCAAAAACAGCATACCACATATGATACTCTCCCCGCTAACCGGCATTTTTTTTAGTTCGTTTTCAAAAAATCACCTGTTAATATCTGCTAACCAATTTAAGCTATGCCTATAAAGTAAAAAACCTCTCAAACTTTCTGCGTTTGAGAGGTTTTTATCTTACTTATTTTCTCAGCATTTTCTCCCCAAGAGTAAATATCATATGCTCACAATCCATCAAACAACCTGTGATTTCTCTATATATCTCCTTATTGTGCTCTAAGTTATGTGGATACGTCATTTTGTAGTGTGCAACTGTATTCGAAACATATTTAAGAGCATTTTCCATATTTTCAGTCGCTCTTTCTCCAGAGATATCATTAGAAAAAATGCGCAAAAGACATCCTTGAATCATATCATCTGTATAGTTCAAATGCTCATTTTTTGCCAATGATTTTATACCTGTCTCAACCAAACATTTTACTGGGAAGTCATCGAATTCTCTCGGATCATCACCTTCTATTCTCTTTGCAAATTCCGAAAAAGCTTCTTCATCGTCTTTTCTCAGTAGAAGGTCAAAAAATTGGCAGTTCTCCCTTGTGAGCAATGTCGGTGTTTTTCTCGATGAATTCATTGTTAATATCTTATAGGCTGGTACCTTTTTCCCTTCGTATAAAACCTCCCCCATGATTCTATTTAGTCTTCTACTAAGCATTTCTGCAAGATCATCAATATAGCTACTGTCTCTTCCAGTCAATTTTCTTGTTACAGCGTTGAATACCTTCTCGTCTATTCTTTCTTGTGTCAAAAGTTCATTTAACGCTTGTTTATCTGAATCAATATATTTATCTTTGTAAATTATAATCCACCGGCGAATAAGATATTGCCTATAAGGTATTAAATCATCATCTGTGTCATCATATTCATCGTCATCAAAAAAGCCTTCCCATATCTGCCCCGTTTTTTCTCTGCATATATTCCATTCATCGGATGCTTTTTCTAATCTTTTCATCTCTTCTTCTGTAAAAGCAAATGTTTCTTCAGACATTTATAAATCAACTCTATTCATGAAATAAATTTATATCTTATTAAACGTACAAACCCTCCCCGGCAAAACCATTCAGTTTCACCGGGGAGGGTTTATCATACGTTTATCTTCCCATGTTTTGCACGATTAGTGCATCTTCATGCAACAATCTTACTTTCTGGGATTTTTGATAGCAGCCTGAGCAGCAGCCAGACGGGCGATAGGCACACGGAAGGGAGAGCAGCTGACGTAGTCCAGACCGACGTTGTGGCAGAACTCCACGCTCGTGGGATCGCCGCCGTGCTCGCCGCAGATGCCCAGACCCAGATCGGGGCGGGTCTCGCGGCCATCATGGGCAGCCATCTTGACCAGCTTGCCGACGCCGACCTGATCCAAATGCTGGAACGGATCGCTCTCGTAGATCTTGTTCTCGTAGTATGCGCCCAGGAACTTGGCAGCGTCATCACGGCTGAAGCCGAAGGTCATCTGGGTCAGGTCGTTGGTGCCGAAGCTGAAGAACTCAGCCTCCTTGGCGATCTCGCCGGCAGTCAGGGCTGCGCGGGGGATCTCGATCATGGTACCGACCTGATACTTCATGTCAACGCCGGCAGCAGCGATTAGCTCGTCAGCAACCTTGACGACAACGTCCTTGACGAACTTCAGCTCCTTGACCTCGCCAACCAGCGGGATCATGATGTGCGGGGTGATCACATGACCGGTCTCAGCAGAGACGTTCAGAGCAGCCTTGATCACAGCACGGGTCTGCATAGCAGCGATCTCGGGGTAGGTAACAGCCAGACGGCAGCCACGGTGACCCATCATGGGGTTGAACTCGTGCAGAGAAGTAACCACGTTCTTCAGGTCGTCGTAGGTCATGCCCATGTCGGCAGCCAGTTCCTTGATGTCCTCGTCCTTGGTGGGCAGGAACTCGTGCAGAGGGGGATCCAGGTAGCGGATGGTCATCGGGCGCTCACCCATGATGCGGTACATGGCCTCGAAGTCGCCCTGCTGGAACGGCTCAACCTTGGCCAGAGCAGCCTCGCGCTCTTCCACGGTGCGTGCGCAGATCATCTCGCGGACAGCCTTGATGCGGTCCTCAGCGAAGAACATGTGCTCGGTACGGCACAGGCCGATGCCCTCAGCACCCAGATCCACTGCCTGCTGTGCGTCACGCGGGTTGTCGGCGTTGGTCATGACCAGCAGCTGACGAGCTGCGTCTGCCCAGCCCATGAAGCGGTTGAAGTTCTTGTTGCCGGTAGCGGCCACGGTAGCGACCTGCTCGCCGTAGATGTTGCCGGTGGAGCCGTCGATGGAGATCCAGTCGCCCTCGACGAACTTGTGGCCGTTGATCTCGAAGGTCTTTGCCTCCTCATCGATCTTGACCTCGTTGTCGTTGCCGCAGCCGGAAACACAGCAGGTGCCCATACCACGTGCAACAACGGCTGCGTGGCTGGTCATGCCGCCGCGGACGGTCAGGATGCCCTGAGAGACCTGCATGCCCACGATATCCTCGGGGCTGGTCTCCAGACGCACCAGAACGACCTTCTTCATCTTGCCGGACTTGACCATCTCCTCTGCCTCTTCAGCAGTAAAGACGATCTGGCCGCAGGCAGAACCGGGAGAAGCTGCCAGACCCTTGCCGACGACCTCTGCAGCCTTCAGGGCAGCAGCATCGAACTGGGGATGCAGCAGGGTATCCAGCTGCTTGGGCTCCACGCGCAGGACAGCCTCCTGCTCGGTGATCATGCCCTCGTCCACCAGATCGCAGGCGATCTGCAGAGCAGCCTGAGCGGTACGCTTGCCGTTACGGGTCTGCAGCATATACAGGTGGCCGTCCTCAATGGTGAACTCCATATCCTGCATATCGCGGAAGTAGTTCTCCAGACGGGTAGCGATCTCGACAAACTGATCGTACACCTCAGGCATCTGATCCTTCAGGTGGCTGATGGGAGAAGGAGTGCGGACAACTGCAACAACGTCCTCGCCCTCAACGCGCGCGGCATCACCGACGTGATCGCCGTCGACAACCTCGAAAAGAGCGAGAAGTTCATCAACCTCGCGAAGTGCCGCATTTCGGACTACTTCGACAAGCGCGACTTCATCGCCCGCGTGCGCGCCGGGACCGCCCCGAAGCCCACGGCGATCTTCCATCAGGGCGCCTGCTCCGACACCATGGAGCAGGACGGCGTCTACATGATGGAGAACAACTACCGCTACACGCTCGATCTCTTCCATTGGGCGCAGGAGCTCCGGATCCCCTTCATCTATGCGTCCTCGGCCGCCACCTACGGCGCGAAGACGGAGTTCGTCGAAGACCTCCGCTGCGAAGGGCCCCTGAACGTCTACGGCTACTCGAAGTACCTCTTCGACCAGGTTCTGCGCCGTGAGATGCCTTTCCTGCGCGCCCCGGTCGTGGGTCTTCGCTACTTCAACGTCTACGGGCCGCACGAGCAGCACAAGGGCCGCATGGCGAGCGTCGCCTACCACCAGTACTTCCAGTACCGCCGCGAAGGGCGCGTCAAGCTCTTCGAAGGGTGCCTGGGCTACGCCGACGGCGCGCAACTTCGCGACTTCGTCTACATCGACGACGTGACGAACGTCCTGATGCACTTCCTCGACAACCCGGTCTCGGGGATCTACAACTGCGGCACGGGCCGTGCGCAGCCCTTCAACGACGTCGCGCTCTCCGTAGTGAACAGCCTCAGGGAAGCCGACGGCCGCGAAGAGCTCACGCTGGAGGAAGCCGTCGCGAAGGGCGAAATCGAGTACATCGCCTTCCCCGAAGCTCTGAAGGGGAAGTACCAGGCCTACACGCAGGCGAATCTCGAGAACCTGCGCGCCGCGGGCTGCGACGTGCCCTTCCGCACCGTGCAGGAAGGCACGCGCGACTACGTTCAGTACCTCCTTCAGGCCCACCCGGTGGAAGGCTGATGCGCCGCGCCGCCTTTCTCGACCGCGACGGCGTGATCAACATCGATCACGCCTACGTCCACACGATCGAAGCGTTCGAATGGGTGCCGGGGGTGCTCGACGCCGCCCGGCGCCTTCACGACGCGGGCTTCGCGTTGGTCGTCGTCACCAACCAGTCCGGCATCGGGCGCGGCTACTACGACGAAGCCGCGTTCGGAAAACTCACCGACTGGATGAAGGCCGAGTTCGAACGCGCCGGAGCGCCGCTCGCGGGCGTCTTCTTCTGTCCGCACCACCCGGAAAAGGCGCTTCCCCAATACCGGCAGGCCTGCGGCTGCAGGAAGCCCGAGCCGGGGATGCTCCTCACCGCCGCCCGAACGCTCGGGCTCGACCTCACGAAGAGCGTCATCTTCGGGGACAAGCCGGGCGACTGCACCGCAGGTGCCCGCGCGGGCTGCCCCGAACGCGTGCTTTTGGGCACCGACGGGCGCGCGGCGCCCGAAGCGTCCGCGGACGCGACGCAGACCTTCCGCAGTCTTGCGGAAGCGGTCTCCTCTCCCTGGTTCACTCAGTTTGAAAAGGCCACACGATGAGCACGCGCCTTCCCGCCCCGGCTTTTGAGTCGAAGATCTGCACGATGGAGGAGCTCGCCGAGCGCGCCGCGGCGCTCCCGCACCCCGTCGTCTTCACGAACGGCGTCTTCGACATCCTGCACCGCGGTCACGTGACCTACCTCGCGCAGGCGCGCTCGCTCGGGGCGAGCCTCGTCGTCGCGGTCAACAGCGACGCCTCGGTGCGCATGCTCGGAAAAGGCGACGACCGCCCGATCAACGCCGAAGCGGACCGTGCGGCCGTGCTGGCGGCTCTGGAAGCCGTGGACCTCGTCGTGGTGTTTCCCGACAAGGTCCCTCTGGAAGCGGTCCGCCGCGCGCGCCCCGACATCTACGTGAAGGGCGGCGACTACCGCGTCGAGGACCTCCCGGAGGCGAAGCTCGCCGCCACCTGGGGCGGGCGCACCGTCACGGTGACGTTCGAGCACGAACGCTCCACGACGGCGCTGCTCCGGAAGGTCCGCGGGATCAGTTGATCCGGAAGCCCCGCTTGCGGGCGAAGTGGACGGTGGCGTCCAAGAACCCCTGCTTGCTCCCGCAGTCAAAGCGGGTGCCTTCGAAGCGGTGCGCCCAGCAGGGCGTGTCGGCGAGCGACGCGGAGATGCCGTCCGTCAGCTGAATTTCGCCCCCGACGCCCGCTTCAAGACCGGCGAGGTGCTTGAAGATTTCGGGTTCGAAGACGTAGCGGCCGATCACCGCAAGACGCGAGGGCGCCACGGCGGGATCGGGCTTCTCGACCATGCCGCGCATGCGCGCGGTGCGCTCTTCGGCGTCGTCGACGCTGACGATGCCGTACTTCTTCGTTTCTTCCGGCGCGACGTCCTGCACGGCGACGACGGAGCCGCCGCCCTGCGCTTCGCGCGCCTTGACGAGCTGACCCACGCAGGAGGAAGGCGCGTCGACCAGGTCGTCCGCCAACATCACCGCGAAGGGTTCGTCGCCGACGACGGGTTCGGCGCAGAGCACCGCGTGGCCGAGACCCAGGGCCTTCGGCTGACGGATGTAGATGCACTTCACGCCCGGGGGCACGATGCTCTTGACGATCTCCAGAAGTTCGTCCTTGCCCTTTTCGGCCAATTCGCGCTCGAGCTCGGGATAGGCGTCGAAGTGGTCTTCGATCGCACGCTTGTTGCGGCCCGTCACGAAGATCATTTCGGTCATCCCCGCGGCGGCCGCCTCCTCCACGGCGTACTGGATGAGCGGCTTGTCGACGATCGGGAGCATTTCCTTCGGCATGGCCTTGGTGGCCGGCAGGAATCGCGTGCCGAGACCGTTGACGGGAAAGACGACTTTGCGGACGGGCTTCATGGGAATCCTCAGCTATCCCGGCGGACGACGGGTCCCCGGGTCAATGTTGGGTGACGGCGCGCGCGTTTCCGTGCAATCCTCTTACAATGGACCGCACCGACGGCGCCGCAGGCGCCGAGGAGCTTACCGCGGCGGCCGCCCGTTCGGCAACCTCGCGGCCGCACGACATCCGGATCGAACACCATGCCCGACACTGCGCTCATCGCCATCGGCGACGTACAGGGCTGCCTGGAGAGCCTCGAAGGCCTCATCGAGCAGTTCCCCGACGACGCCCGCCTCATCTTCGTGGGGGACATCGTCAACCGCGGACCCGATTCGCTGGGAACGCTCCGGTTCGTGAAGAATTTGGGCCCGCGCGCGAGCGTCACGCTCGGGAACCACGACCTGCATCTTCTGGCGGTCGCGGCCGGGGCCGGAAAGCCCCACAAACGCGACACGATCAGCGACATCCTCGCGGCGCCGGACCGCGACGAGCTGATCGATTGGCTGCGCCGTCAACCGCTCATGATCGAAGAGGCGGGCGTCGTGTTCGTGCACGCCGGGATTCATCCGCTCTGGCCCATCGAGCGCGCGCGGATGCTCGCCGCCGAGGCCGCCGCCGCGCTCTCGGGCCCGGACTGGGCCGCGTGGCTCCAGGGCATGTACGGGAACTCCCACTGGGAGGAGGGAATCGAGGGCCCCGCGCGGATGCGCGCGATTCTGAACGCCTTCACCCGCATGCGCTTCGTCGACCGGGATACGGGCGAACTGGACTTCGAGCAGAAGGAAGGCGTCGCGGACGCCCCCGCGTGGCTTCAGCCGTGGTTCGAGTTCCCGAACAGGAAGTGCGGGGACCTCACGATCTGCTTCGGACACTGGTCGATGCTGGGGCTCATCAACCGCCCCAACGTCGTCGCGATCGACACGGGGTGCCTCTGGGGCGGGAAGCTGACGGCGGTGCGCTTCCCCGACCGCCGGTTCTTCGAAGAGCCCTGCCCCTGCTGGGCGGATCCCTTCGCCTTCAAGAAGAAGTGATCAGGCCTGCGCCGCAGGCGCCTCTTCCTTCACTTCTTCCTTCCTTTCCGCCGCGGCCGCACGCGCGAGGCGCTTCGCCTCGAGTGCGGCCGTCGCGTCTTCGACGCCCAGGGCCGCGGACATCACGCGGGAGGCTTCCGCGCAGATGTCGCGGCGCTCGCGCCCGGCGGCTTCGATGACCGGAAGCACCTGAATGTCGACGGCGAGGCCCGGCGTCGCGCAGATGTCCTTGAGGACCGTGAAGAGGTCGCGGTGCGCGTAGGAGACGAGCGTCGTCACGGCGCCGTCCTTCGTGTAGCGGAGCGTCACCGGAAGAATCGGGGCTTCCGCCGCCACCGCCGACGCGAAGAGGTTCGCGTGGAAGGGGAGAAGCCCTTCGCCCGTCCCGGTCGTCCCTTCCGGGAAGAAGAGCACGTTGCGGCCCTCCTTCATCGCGTTCGTCATCGCTTCGGCGATCTCCAGCACCGCGCGGCGGCGCGTGCGGTCGATGAAGATCGTGCCGGTGCGCTTCGAAATCAACCCGAAGACCGGCCACGAGGCGATCTCCTTCTTCGCGACGAAGCGCACGGGGAGCACGCAGGAGAGCGCGAAGATGTCGACGAAGGTGACGTGGTTCGAGCAGACCATGTAGCCCGGACCCTCGGACGCCCAGCCGATCGCCGCGGCGGAGGCGTCGGGCACCGTGCCCGTCACCCGCACGCGGATCCCCATCACCCACATGCTGAACTTCGCCAACGTGCGCGTGAGGCGCCCGCGGCCCGCGTTCCCGGCGATGGGAAAGAGCACGGTCACCGTGAAGAGGATGATCAGGATGAGGAGCGCGACGAGCGTGAGGCGCCAGGCCTTGCGGATCGAGGTCATAAAAAGGAAAAGGAGAAAGGTCGGAGGGCGGACGTTTCAGTCGGCGTTCTCTTCAAAGTACTGCCGGAGAATCACCTCGGCGGCAAGATCGTCGATGCGGCCGCTCCCGTCGTCGGCTTCAACCGACGAGTAGCGTTCGTCGACTTCCTTGGCGGGACGGCGGAAGCGCCCTTCCAACTGACGCGCGAAACGCCGGCAGCGCTGCGTGATCGTCGAGTCGGTGCCGTCGCCGTGAACGGGGACGCCCACGACGAAGAGCGCGGGATCCCATTCGGCGACGAGCGCCTCGATCGCCTTCCAGCGCGCGTCGTTCGTCTGCGCTCGGATGATCGTGAGCGGTTCGGCGGTCCGCGTGAGCGTGTTGCCGACGGCCACACCCGTGCGGGCGAGGCCGAAATCGAAGCAGAGCACCGTACCTTCCGTCATGAGTATCCCTATAAAAAAAGCCGATGCGCGGCCGGGAAGATGCCAAACCGCGCGGATCGGCGTATTTTATCGTCTTCGTCTTTTCCCGCGCCCGAAATCCACCCGGTCCGGGCGCCCCACGACCCCACACCTTCCGGAGTATGCCCAATGGTTGAGAACGTCCTTGATCAACTCGTCGAACGCTTCAGCGCGGGAGGCGCGCGTTTCCGCGTCATGCATCACGAAGCCTGCGGCACGTCGAGCAAGTCCGTTTCGGAAATCCGCGGGACCGAACTCGGCCAGGGCGCAAAGGCCCTTTGCTGCACGGTCAAGGGCAACGGCGTCAAGAAGCACGTTCTCGCGATCCTTCCCGCCGACATGCAGGCCGATCTCACGAAGCTCGCCCAGGCGTTCGGCGCGCGCCGTGCCTCGCTCGCGAGCCCCGACGAAGTGATGAACTTCACGGGCTGCGTCTTCGGCGCGGTCCCGCCGGTGAGCCTGCACCCGGAGCTGGAGATCGTCGCCGATCCGTCGCTCTTCACCCGGTACGAAGAACTCGTCTTCAACGCGGGCCAGCGCGACGTCTCGATCTTCATCAACACGGAAGACTACCGCCGCATCGTCGCGCCCCGCGAGGTCGAATTCCTGCGCGACGAAGAACCCACCCAGACGGAAGACAAATGATCGCCGCACAGTTTCAGGGCATGCTGGCGAATTCGCTCACGCCCATCACGCTCATCTCCGGCGTCGGCCTCATCATGCTCTGCATGACGAACCGCTACAACCACTCGACGGACCGCATCCGGCAGCTCATCAAAAAGCGCGAGGACCTCGGGCTCGCGGGCGAACCCGACATCGACCGCGAGATCCGGATCATCTTCCGCCGCGCGCTCTTCCTGCGCCGCGCGATGCTCTGCCTCTCGCTCTCGGCTCTGTGCTCGGGCCTCATGGTGGCGGCGAACGTCATCCAACACTTCAGCGGGACGAGCTTCGTGGCGCTCTCGAGCCTGCTTCTCGTGGCGGCGCTCCTTCTGATCGTCGTCTCCACGGCGTTCTTCTCGGTGGAGATCGGCGTGTCGCTCCATGCCCTCGGCATGGCGGTGAAGCACCTCCCCGGCAAGAAGCGCACGCAGCACTGAGGAGCGTGAATCATGGTCGACATCAACGAATTCAACCAAATCCTCGCCTCGTCGCTCACCCCGATCACGCTCATCTCGGGGGTCGGGCTTCTGATGATCTGCATGACGGCGCGCTACAACCACGCGACGAACCGCATCCGTCAGCTGATAGCGAAGCGCGCCACCGCCGCGGCGAAGTTCGAACCCGTGATCGACGCGGAGATCGACCTCATCTACGAGCGCGCGAGCCTCGTGCGCCGCGGGATGCTCTGCGTGGCGCTCTCCGCGGTCTTCTCGGCGCTGCTCGTCACGCTCTGCGTCCTGGCGGACTTCACCGACGTGAGTCTGCTTTACGTTGAGGGCGGGCTCCTCATGGGCGCGATCACGCTCATCGTCGTCTCGACGCTCTACTTCTCGGCGGAAATCAACCTGTCGCTCCACGCCCTCAAGATGGCGATCGACAACATGCCTCCGGCGCCGGAAGGGCCTGCCGGGCAAATCGAGAAGACGGAGTAAGGACTTCCTTCGGGGCACGCCCCTCAGTGCGGGTGGCCCCAGACGAAGTAGAGCGCGCTCCCTTCGTTGCGGGTGCGCCCGAAGATGAGGTAGAGCGGCCCGATCACGCTGTCGAGCCCGACGTACGCGGAGGCGGACGAACGCCACGTGTCGTCGCCGCTCTCGGACCAGCCCGGATCGCTTCCGTTGTAGGCGCGGCCGGCTTCGAGCCGCCCGCCCACCCAAATCGGCGTGTTTTCAAGGAGCGGCGTCGCGAAGCGCCGCGCGAGCGCGATGCTCGCGTAGTCGTAGTCGCACCCGGTCCAGCGCCCTGCGGGCACGCCCGCCATGTTGAAGGCGCCGCCCAGACGGAAGGCGTCCGGCTGGGTCGAGCGTCCCTTTTCGACCTGAAGGAGCGCCGTCCACGGGCCCACGCTCCAGGGAACGAGCGCCTCCGCCATGAAGATGTAGGGCGAGCGCCCGTCGGCGTCGGCTTCGGTGACGAGCCCCTCCGCGGAGAAGAGATACCCCTTCGTCGGGAAGTCGACGTCGTCCAACGTATCGAACACCACCTGGCCGCCCAGGTAGCCCGTCGAGACGACGCCCTGTTCGTAGTCCATGTCCGAGACGCCGATCTCGCGCTTCGCTTTGGTGCGAAGCCACCCGCCCATCACGCCCGCGTGGCCCAACCCGGGGAATTCGCGGCCGAACATGACGTGGCCGTCCAGCACCTCGTTTCGCCACCGCATGATGGGTTCGCCCCCGCGGTAGATGTCGAAGGGCGTGCGCTCGTACGAGCCCTCCAACTCCACGAACCAGTTCGTGTTGGGGCCGATCGGCTGATAGAACTCGGTGAGGAACCGGTGCTGGTCGCCGAAGGCCGCTTCGTTTCGCCACTCCGCACCCCAGCTGTTGAGGAGGTGCCACGTGTGCGAGAAGATCACGTTGTAGTTGTTGTTCTCCTCGAAGTCGGTCTCCAGGGAGCCGCCGATCCGCACCGTCGAATAGCCTTCTTCACGCTCCTGGGGTTCCAAGACCAACACTTCGGTCGAGCCCGGGCCTGGTTCGAACCGGTACTTGAGGCTGCTGAAGTAGCCCTCCGCCCAGACGCGGCGGGCGCCCTGTTCGACCTCTTCGTTCGTGACGGGCTTGTTGAGCGGAATGCCGGTCGCCGCGATCACGCGCTCGGGCGTCACCATGTCGTTCCCCTCAACGCGCATCGCGCTGATGACGTGCTCGGTGCGTTTCGGTGCCTCGGTGATGAGGCTTCGGCGCTCGGCGTCCCAGGCCGCCCACTCGGCGCGCGGGCGCGCGAGGCGCTCCAACGCTTCGGCGTGGGTCTGCGCGGCGGTCTCCCCGGCGCGGATGATGTCGGCGCTCTTTTTGAAGTCCGTGCTGGAGAGCCCGGTCAGATCCGGCGTGATGAGGATGTCCCGGTCGCCGAGCGAGCGGATCGAGCGGCGCACGTTCTGTTCGGTGAGGATGTTCACCATCTGCGCCATCACGCCCACGACGGACTGGAGTTCGTCGCGGCCCGAGAGCGGCGTCCCGACGTTCACCGCAATGATCACGTCCGCGCCCATCTCGCGCGCCAACTCCACCGGAAGGTTGTCGACGAGGCCGCCGTCGACCAGCATGTGGTCGCCGACGTTCAAGGGCGCGAAGGCGCCCGGCACCGACATCGAGGCGCGCATCGCGGTGCCGAGGGTACAGTTCTTCTGCATGACGACGCGCTCGCCCGTGATGAGGTCGGTGGCCGACGCCGCAAAGGGAATCGAGAGGTAGGAGAGGTCCTCCACCATCGAGACGATCCCGGTGTGGCGCATGAGGAAGATGTCGAGCTCCTGCGAGGGCACGATCGCCTTGGGGAGCCGCGCCCGGCCGTCCGCCGTGATTTCGATCGCGGCGGAGGAGAGCCCCTGGAAGTCTTCGGCCTTCCTGCGCCACGGGAGGAGTTCGCGCTCCGGCCGGACCGCGAGCATCTGGTCCCAGTCGACCGAGAGCACGATCCTCTCGATCTCCTCCGCGGTGTAGCCCGCCGCGTAGGCGCCGCCCACCATCGACCCCATCGAGGTGCCGGTGACGACGTCGATTCTGACGCCCAGGGTTTCGAGGACCTTGAGCACGCCCGCGTGCGCGAACCCGCGCGCGCCGCCGCCCGAGAGCACGAGCCCCACGCAGGGACGGCCCTCCGCGCGGCAGGCCGCGCGGACTTCCTCCGGCGTTTTGGCGTCGGCGGCGCCCGAAAGGATGAGGGCGGCCGCGAGCGCCGCGGTGAGTTCACGAAGACGGATCATGAGAAAGGTCGGCCAGGGCCGGGCCCCCTGCTAGACTTTGAGTTCCAAAAGCATTTTCCAAGTCTAAGGGGTGACGCCGTCATGCGCATTCTCCTCACGGGCGGCATGGGCTTCATCGGCTCGCACACCGCCGTCACGCTTCTCGAAGCCGGCCACCACGTCGTGCTCTACGACAACCTCTCGAACGCGGACGCGGGCGTCGCGGCCCGCATCGAGAAAATCACCGGCCGCGCCCCCGTCTTCGTCGAGGGCGACATCCGCGATGCGGCTCTTCTTGAGCGCGTGCTGCGCCGCGAGTCGATCGAGGCCGTCATCCACTTCGCCGGCCTCAAGGCCGTGGGCGAAAGCGTCGAGAAGCCCATCGAGTACTACGACAACAACACCGCGGGGACGTTGAAGCTCCTCGAAGCAATGCGCGCCGCGGACGTGAAGCGCCTCATCTTCAGCTCGTCTTCGACCGTCTACGGGACTCCTGAGAAGCTCCCCCTCACGGAAGACTGCCCCACGGGCGAGGCGACGAATCCGTACGGGCGCTCGAAGCTTCACATCGAGGAGATCCTCGCCGACGTCTGCCGCGCGGACAAGCGGATGAGCGTGATGTGCCTGCGGTACTTCAACCCGATCGGCGCGCACCCGTCGGGCCTCATCGGCGAAGACCCGAACGGCATCCCCAACAATCTTCTCCCCTACGTCGCCCGCGTGGCGAACGGGCGCCTCGAGCGCCTGCGCATCTTCGGGAACGACTACCCGACGCCCGACGGCACCGGCGTGCGCGACTTCATCCACGTCGTGGACCTCGCCGAAGGCCACGCCGCAGCGCTCCCCTACGTCTGCGCGCACACGGGTTGGCGCGCGGTGAACTTGGGCTGCGGGCGCGGCTACAGCGTGCTCGAAGTCGTCGCCGCCTTTGAGCGCGCCTCGGGGCGGAAGATCCCGTACGAATTCGCGCCCCGCCGCGAAGGCGACATCGCCGCCAACTGGGCCGATCCCGCCCTCGCGCTGGAGCTCTTCGGTTGGAAGGCAACGAGGACCCTGGACGACATGTGCCGCGACAGCTGGCGGTTTGAATCGATGTTGACGAAGGACTGATCCGACCCTTCTCCACAAGAATTTGGGGCCCGGCTCACCGCTGGGCCCCAAGTTATCCACGGGGTTATCCACATTTTTTGTCTTTGAAAATCAAAGAGATCGGAAGAGCGTCGTGTAGGGAAAGAGTGTAGATCTCGGTGGTCGCC
>OGHV01000943.1_pt1 | contig 18096 bp, 12 predicted proteins | sample 1571551 | NCBI WGS metagenome assembly OGHV01 (sample SAMEA2581960, study PRJEB24529) | metagenome | biome: Human gut stool | place: China | collected 2011 | reverse complement strand
CGGAGCCAGTCAACGGTCAAGATGAACGGCGCAAGCGCCGCCGTTGACAGCCCCGCCCGCCTTTGCAGATAGGCAATCAAGGGGCGACAGCAAGGAGTGCTGCCGCCCACAGTATTATCAGAGAGGGAGAATTCTATGAGAAATCGGATTGTAAAAGTGACAGAAGTTGTAGTCAGAAGCGCTTTTTACATCATCTCAAACTATGTATTTGTTAGCATGGGACTATCATTTCATACTCAATGGATTTCAATTCTATTTTTGCTTTCAATGGTATGGTCTACTATTGATTACGGAAAGTCCATAAATGAAATAATCGAAAAAAAGGTAATTGCTGAAATACTATGTATATGTTGCATTGCACTGAGTATAGCGATGGCATATTTTGTGGGATATATTCAAGGAGCATTCGTTTCCCTCTGAAAATACAGGGCCACAACTTTCCGCTTAATATATCAGTATGGAACAAGTTATCAAAAAGTCATGAATGCTCGTAGCTCACCGGCCCGGCCAGCAAAAGCAGTAAATCTGAAATTGATTTACTGCTTTTTTGCTCAATAGACTCTTAAATCATCTGAAAATATTTCAACGCATCCCTGATCGCCGCTTCCTTCTCCGGCGGACATTTTGGCACTTTGGCATCTTCCTTCTTTGACAGGTTATAATTTTGCCCCACATCCAGCCCGCACTTGCGCTTTATCTGTGAGATGTACAGGGAAGATACCTTCAAACCGGTATGCTCCAACACATACGCCTTGATCTGCTCATAAGTCGCGCCCTTCTGGAAGCCGGACATATCCATATCTTCCAGCGAGAACTCCACCCGCACCTTCTTTGAGTCGATTTCTCCCTTGGAAAGCAAAACAACCGTCTCCACATGCACCGTCATGCCGAACTGGTCCACACCACGGACTTTTCGGATCTCATAGCCTCCATCGCAGAGGATCTTCAGGTCTCTGGCGAGGGTGGCGGAGTCGCAGCTGACGTATACGATGCGTCCGGGTTGCATGCGGAGCATGGTGTTTAAGCAGGCATCGTCACAGCCTTTTCTTGGTGGATCGACAACGATGACATCCGGATGGAGCATTTCATCGGAAGATGCTTCTGTAGTTGCCTTTTCGTAGAATTCCGGCAGGACTTCCTCTGCTTTGCCCACGAAAAACTCAGCATTTTCAATATGGTTTCTCTTTGCATTCTCTCTGGCATCGTCGATGGCCTGGGGGATGATCTCCACGCCACACACCTTTTTGGCTTTGCCCGCCAGGAAGAGAGAGATGGTTCCGATACCACAGTAGAGATCCCAAACGGTCTCTTTTCCGGTCAGTCCCGCATATTCCAGTGCCAGGCTGTAAAGCTTCTCGGTCTGTATGGGATTTACCTGATAGAAGGAGAGAGGAGAGATTTTGAAGGTTAATGCATCCCCGGTATAAGGGTAATTTTCTTTCTGCATGTCCCTTACGTGGATCGTATCCTCAATGGTGCTCTCACCCCAGAGATTATGGATCATGGTACCCATGATCACATTGGTTTTCTCGGCATTGATACTGACTGACACACTTGTCATACCTTGGATTTTTGCCAGTGCAGCCAGTAATTCTCCCTGATTTGGTAAAAACTCATTCGTATTCTTCTGTACTCCGGCAGTAGGGTATGACATTTTTGTCATTTTCTTGTTAATGACCAGACATACCATCAACTGTCCACTGGTGAAGCCTTTCCTGATCAATACATGACGTACCAGACCCTTGCCAGTGACTTCGTCATAGGCAGTTACTTTATTTTTCCGCATATAGGAGAGTATGGTTTCGAGGATCTGCTGATTCTCAGAAGCACCAAGGGCGCAGTCTGTATTGGCAATGATGGTATGGGTGCGTCCGGCATAGAAACCGGTGATAACATTACCGTCTCTATCAGTTCCTATGGGGTACTGCGCTTTATTACGATAGTGGAAGGGTTCCTCCATGCCTACAATAGGCTGCATGCGTTCATCAATGTATTCCGCATCGAACCCACCGATCCGGATCAGATTGTTGCGGATCTTCTGTTCCTTGAAATGCAGCTGCTCAGAGTAGGAAAGTGCCTGCAACTGGCAGCCGCCGCACTGTCTGTGGTATGCACATTTCGGTTCTACACGAAAAGGAGAAGGCTGTAACACCTTCTCTAATCTGGCATAAGCGTAGTGCTTTTTACTTTTTATGATCTTGGCTTCCACCTGATCGCCGATAACGGCATCTTTGATAAAGAGGGTAAAACCGTCTACTTTACCGATTCCTTCTCCGTCACTTCCCATATCCTCTATGGTTACCGTTACACGATCATTTTTTTTATATTCCATAAATATCCTTATGCCTTTCCGTAACCTGCAAACTTTTTTGTACTTTAGTGCCATATTCTAAAATAGCTTACACAGGCTCATATTTGCGTGTGAAAAATTTTCTCAGCAAAGTTCCTCTGCCAGCTTCCCGATTTCTTCTTTGTTCTGCGCATTCATAGCCGACTTGATGCTTACTTTTGTCTCCGTAAATGTCAGATTTTTACTCTTTTCAAACATTCCCAGAATCAACTTGCCTGCCATGGGTGCCCAGGTGCCATTCTCAATGATAGCCACTTTACGATTCTGATAATTACGTTCCGTCAGACCTTCGATATAACTACGCATGCAGGGGAAAAGGTCTCCGTTATAAGTAATCCCCGCCAATACCAGTCTGTCATAGCGGAAAGTATCGGCAATTGCTTTGGCCTTGTCACATCTTGCCAGATCATACAGTACCGTTTTCTGTCCTTTTTCCTGTAAAACATCTGCCAGATGTTCTGCAGCATTTCTGGTATTGCCGTAGACAGAAGCATAGGCAATGACCACACCGGATTCCTCCGGCTGATAGGAAGACCACCTATCATATTTTTCCAGATAAAATCCCAAATTCTCCGTAAGCACCGGTCCATGAAGAGAGCAGATCGTCTGAATATCCAGTCCTGCTGCCTTTTTCAGCACCGCTTGTACCTGCGGACCGTATTTTCCGACGATGCCGATATAGTAACGCCGCGCCTCATCGGTCCATTCTTCCTCTACGTCCAAAGCACCGAATTTACCGAAACCATCTGCAGCAAACAGTATTTTTTCGGTTGTTTCATAAGTCATCATGACCTCCGGCCAATGCACCATGGGAGCATAGACAAAATGCAGGCTGTGCTGTCCAAGCTCCAGGACTCCGTCATTCGCCGCAACAATGCGTTGTTCCGCAGGTAATCCCTGTTCGGCGAAAAAAGCCGGGAAAAACTGTTCCATGAACTGGAATCCCTTAGCTGTAGATACTACTGTGGCTTTGGGATATTTTTTCAGAAAAGCCGGAATACTGGCGGAATGATCCGGTTCCATATGCTGTATAACAAGATAATCGGGCATTTTCCCGTCAAGAACCTGTTCTACATTGTTCAGCCATTCTTCCGTAAAAAATCCATCCACCGTATCCATAACTGCGATTTTATCATCCAGGATCACATAGGAATTGTAAGACATTCCGTTTGGAACCTTATACTGTCCCTCAAACAGATCTACCTGATGATCGTTTACACCCACATATTTTACACATGCACTGATTTCCATATGCTTCCTCACTTTCCTGTCTGTTCATAGAAGAATTGTCATTTACTCCATTTTGGTAGCACGCAGATTGGATTCAAACAATCTGTTGTAACCAAGCCAGCCACTGTTTTCACTGTTATTTTCCAAAATTTCCTTAAAGGTCTCCATTTTGGCATCCGTATCATCCGCATAATTCAGAGCCACCGCCTCGATCAGCGCCGGCACCTTGGGAGATCCGTATTCCAATTTACCATGATGTGCCAGAATGCAGTGCTGTAATTCTGCCAGGAGATTGTGAGGGAAGCCGTCGATCTTGGCAGCACGTTCCCCAACCATCTGAGTGCCCATCACGATATGTCCCAATAACTGACCATCATCGGTATAATCGTTTACCGGAAATGCAGAAATCTCTTTTACTTTTCCGATATCATGACACATAGCCGCTGTCAGAAGCAGATCTCTCTGTAAAATAGGATAAGCAGAGCAGTAGTAGTCACACAGCTTGGTAACGCTTAGAGTGTGCTCCAACAGTCCGCCTACAAAACCGTGATGTACCGTCTTGGCTGCAGAAGAGTTGCAGAATTTCTTCGCGAAATCAGCATCGTCAATAAACAGATCCTGCAACAGCTGGTGCAGATAGGTGTTCTTAATGCTTCCGATCAGAGTCTTTAATTCATTGTACATAGCGTCGATGCCTTTGGAGCTCACCGGCAGATAATCGGAAGGATTGTATTCTCCCTCATGGCAGACACGGATACGCTTCACGCTGATCTGCAGCTGCCCCTGGAAATTCGTCACATCACCATATACCTCTATGTAATCCAGATCATCATAATCACCGATGCCCGGATTGTTCGGCTCCCATACCTTGGCATCAATAGTTCCGGTCTTATCCTGTAAAATCACGCTTTCATAGGGTTTGCCGTTCTTGGTAACAGCCTCCTGTTTATGTTTGCACAGATAAATATCAAACACTCTGTCGCCTTCTTTTAACTCTTTAATGAATTTCATATTGTTGTCCATACCTTTCTGTCAATCTATTTCAACACCGTTAATGTGATGTCGAATTTCATCTCTTTATATTCCTGCTGTGACTGACGCATAATCGTCAGTTCTACATTGTCTCCCGGTTTCATACTGAGCAGAGAGTTCGTATACTCGTCAAAGCTGACGATCACGCGCTCACCGAATCCCGTGATGACATCTCCCTGCTGAATGCCCGCCAGCATGGCAGGAGAGTCCATTTCTACCTCTGTAATATAAGCTCCGTAAGGAACCCCAAGTTCGCTGTTGGCTTCCTCCGTAACATCCACACCCTTGAGACCCAGATAGGCAAATTTTTCTCCATTCGACATTTTCTCGATATGACGCTTCAATTCCGTAATACCATAAGCACATACCATATTTTTCATATCTGTGGCAGATCTGCCATTGGTAATGATACCAATGACCTGTCCCTGAAGATTGAATAATACACCGCCTGCATTCTGACTGCCTACAATATTCGTCTGCAGAATCCGATAAGTGGTATCCGATGCCGCCGACTCACTGGCGGAAGAAGTAATGATGCCATATCCCAGTGAGCCGTTAGTACCCATGGGACGTCCCAGAGCCACCACCGGAAGTCCGGCAATATCTTTGATATTAGAAGATCCAAAAGTAGCGATCGTAATATCATTCTTCAGAAAATCTTCATTCAGAGTATCCAGTTCTACGGCAATCACCGCCAGACCTGTAGTCTCATCTTTTTCCTTCAAAGATGCATCTGCCTGTGTGCCCTCGTTGAATGTGACAATAATGTCATCTGCTTGTTTTACCGGAGAATAATCGGTTAAAATCAGTAATTGCTTGCCATTTTGCGCTATGATCACACCGGATGACTGGTTTTTGCTCTCGTTTACATTGTTGAACCAGTCCACACCGGATGACACTCCTGTCACAGTAACCATAGAACGGTTCATCTCTGCCACATACTGGGCAAGAGCGTTGTAAATCTGCTTATAATTATCCAGGTCCAATATGATTCCGGATAACAGTTCCCGGATCTGCTCCTGTTCCATAACTTCACCGGAAACAGAAGAGGACTGATTGTTCTGATTCTCCTGCTGCATATTCTCTGTCAGCATCTGTTCCGGAGACATCTCATCCTGATCTTCGGGGAATACCACCACCTGTGGTTCCTCCTCCGGGTACAACCAGTTACTGATCACCGGTTCCAATACCAGAAATGTGAAACATGCTACCAGACCGAAGATCACCGCCATGGAAGCCGTGATCAAAGTCCTGCGCAACAGCTTTTTCTTATTTACCGGACGTTCCTTGATTTTTTCTATCATAAATTTTTTCTCAGAAACGTCATTTTGTTCCTTCTGCTTATTTTCTTGGGAATCCGCCATAAATATGCCTCCTCTGCTGCCTACAGATACTTCGGCTTTTCCTTAGGACTCTAATATCTCAATTATACAAAACTGTACCCAAAAACGCAACTGAATGGTATAATGTGAATTAGCATTGAGCAGTACCAAAATCGAGAGATGTCAATTCGACTGCTTGCAGGCGAAATTGACAGATCCGATTTTGATAGGGCGAAAGCCCGGCAGTGAGCTTGTACTGCGTATTTTCAATAATATTAAGGAGCCCCACATGAACACAAAAGTACTCACCACTTTAGAATATAATAAGATCATCGACCTTCTCACAGAGAAGGCCGACTCCGAGCCCGGTAAAAAGCTTTGCCGCGATCTGGTGCCTTCTACCGACCTTTCCGCCATCAGAACAGCCCAGCGGGAGACCAAAGATGCCTTGGCCCGTCTCTTCCGTATTGGAAGCACCTCTTTTGGCAGCAACAGAGATCTAGGATTTTCGATCCGTTCTCTGGAAATCGGCAGTTCTCTGTCTATGTCCGAATTGTTGAAGCTGGCATCCTTTTTGGATAATGTCAGCCGGATCAAAACCTATGGAAAAAAAGAACGGGAAGACTTCCCAAATGACAGCCTGGATGCCTACTTTGAAGGCCTTACTCCTATGACACAGCTGGCTAACGAAATCAACCGCTGTATCCTGTCGGAAGAAGAGATGGCTGATGATGCCAGCCCAAGATTAAAGAGTATCCGTCGTTCCAAGCTGTCCACCAACGAAAAAATCCACAGCCAGCTGACCTCTATGGTAAACGGCGCTTACCGTACCTTTTTACAGGATGCAGTCATTACCATGCGTGATAACCGCTACTGTATCCCCGTAAAGGCAGAATATAAGAGCCAGGTGAGCGGTATGGTGCATGACCAGTCCTCCACCGGTTCCACCTTTTTCATCGAGCCGGCTGCTGTCGTGAATCTGAACAACCAGTTAAAAGAACTGGATCTGCAGGAGCAGGAGGAGATTGAAGTTATTCTGGGTGATCTGAGCAGTCAGGCTGCTGTTCATACCTCAGAGCTTGCTGCGGATCAGAAGATCATGACTACGCTGGACTTTATTTTTGCCAAGGCAAAACTCGCCATGGAACAGAATGCCACAGAGCCTATTTTCAACACTGAGCATTACATCCAGATCCGTAAGGGCCGTCATCCACTGTTGGATAAGAAAAAGGCTGTTCCCATTGATGTCCGTCTGGGGAAAGATTTTGACTTGTTGGTGATCACAGGTCCCAATACCGGTGGTAAGACCGTGTCTCTGAAGACAGTGGGACTTTTTACTCTGATGGGACAGGCGGGACTGCATATTCCGGCACTGGATCGTTCCGAACTGTCCATTTTCTCGGAAGTTTATGCAGATATCGGGGATGAGCAGAGTATTGAGCAGAGTTTGTCCACATTTTCTTCTCATATGACCAGAGTTGTCCACATTTTGCAGCACGCAGATGCGGATTCCCTGTGTTTATTTGATGAACTCGGTGCTGGAACAGATCCTACAGAGGGTGCCGCTCTGGCAATTGCTATTTTAAATTATCTGCATGACCGTGGCATCCGCACTATGGCTACCACGCATTACAGCGAGCTGAAAATCTATGCACTTTCCACTAATTTCGTAGAAAATGCCTGCTGTGAATTTGATGTGGAGACCCTTCGCCCCACCTACCGTCTGCTCATCGGTATTCCCGGTAAAAGTAATGCTTTCGCTATTTCTTCCAAGCTGGGACTGTCCGATGAGATCATCAATGCCGCGAAAGAACAGATCAGCAAAGAAGACGAAAGCTTTGAAGACGTCATCGCAGATCTGGAACAGAGCCGCGTAACCATTGAAAAAGAACAGCAGGAGATTGCAGAATATAAGGAACGGATCCGCACGTTACAGGAACAGTTACAGAAGAAAAACGAGAAAATCGATCAGGCAAAGGATAAGATTCTGCGGGATGCCAATGAAAAAGCAAGAGCCATCCTTCAGGAAGCAAAGGATGTAGCCGACGAAACCATCCGTGATTTCAATAAAGCAGGCGCTTCCGCCGACATCAAGGAACTAGAGAAAAAGAGACAGAAGGTTCGTGACAAGATCAACGAAAAGAACGGAAAATTGGCTCTTGGTAATAACCAAAAGAAGCCGGCCAACCAGAAGACCGTGGATCCCAAGAAACTGAAAAAAGGAGATTCCGTAAAGATCATTTCCATGAATCTGAAAGGAATTGTGAATACACTGCCGGATGCCAGGGGTAATCTCTTCGTACAGTGCGGAATTATGAGAATGCAGACGAATATTAGCGATCTCGTACCGATAAAAGAAGAGACTATTACAGCACCTGCCCTGCAGCGTACCAACACCGGCAAGTTGAAAATGTCCAAGTCTTTCTCCGTGTCCTCCGAGATCAACCTTCTGGGATGTACGGTAGATGAAGCCATTGCAAAACTGGATAAATACCTGGATGACGCTTATCTGGCTCATCTCCCCAGTGTGAGAGTCGTACACGGAAAAGGCACCGGTGCTCTGCGCAATGCCGTACAGTCTCACTTAAAACGTCTGAAATACGTCAAAGAATACCGGTTGGGTGAATACGGTGAAGGTGATGCCGGCGTAACCATTGTTACTTTTAAATAATAACTGACAGGAGGCCTATACTACATGGTAAGTAAACAGAAAATTCTCATTGTAGATGATGATAATAATATTGCGGAACTGATCTCCCTATATCTGACGAAGGAATGTTTTGATACCATGATCGTCAATGACGGAGAATCGGTGATGCCGGCTATGGAGACCTTTGCTCCGAATCTGATTCTGTTGGATCTGATGCTTCCCGGCATTGATGGTTATCAGGTGTGCAGAGAGGTTAGAGCACAATACTCTGTTCCCATCATCATGCTTTCCGCAAAAGGTGAAGTCTTCGACAAAGTATTGGGACTGGAGCTGGGTGCGGATGATTATATGGAAAAACCTTTTGACTCCAAGGAACTGGTGGCACGCGCCAAAGCAGTCCTCAGACGTTACAAGCCCTCCAATACCCCCACAGAAAATTCCAACGACAAGTGTGTGGAATATGCGGATCTGACCATTAATCTGACCAATTATTCCGTCATTTATATGGGACACACTGTGGAAATGCCGCCGAAAGAATTGGAGCTTCTCTACTTTTTAGCATCCTCACCGAATCATGTATTCACCAGAGAACAGCTTCTGGATCAGATCTGGGGCTATGAATATATCGGTGATACCCGTACCGTGGATGTGCATATCAAGCGTCTCCGCGAGAAGATCAAGGATCATGCCAACTGGAAGATCAGCACCATCTGGGGCATCGGCTATAAATTCGAAGTACGTAATTAAGTCATACCAAAAGCAGGATTTGTTATGAAAAAAACACTTTATCTAAAATTTATACTCGCATATTTTATTTTTGGTGTATTTGGTTTCATCATTGTTACAACTTTTGTTCCCAATATGACCAAAGAACATCTGATCCGGGAAAAGGCAGAAAACCTCTATTCCGAAGCAACCCTGATCGCCGGAACCTATGCCGGCGGATTGTACACCAGTGAAACAACTTTGGAGACCGTTAAAATGCAGCTGGACTCCCTGGCGGTCTACCTGAATTCCGAGATCCGCATCATCAATCCCTCCGGACGACTGGTACTGGATACCAATAGTCCCTTAGATGTGGAGAATGTGGTAGTCATCGAGAATTTTGATTCGACCGTAACCAGCGGCTCCTACTACACTGTTGGTGATTTCTTCGGTAATTTTGATTCGGATGTACTTACTGTATTTGCTCCCATTACCTCCAACTACAAGGTAAAAGGCTATGTAGTCATCCATACCGATATGAATGATATTCAGAAATCCTGTAACAGCCTGCTGAATATTTCCTATATCACCCTGGCAATCCTGTTCCTGCTATCCCTGATCATTCTGATCTTTTTCACTGAGATCGTATATATTCCTCTGAGGAAGATCACTCATGCCACAGAGCAGTATGCTGCCGGTAATATGCATTATGAATTTCAGGTGGATAGTGAGGATGAAATCGGTTATCTGGCTTCCTGTCTGAATTATATGGCAAGCGAAATTGCCCGTTCCGAGGATGATCAGAAAAAGTTTGTAGCCAATGTGTCCCACGATTTCCGTTCCCCTCTGACCTCTATAAGAGGATATCTGGAAGCCATGCTGGATGGCACGATTCCACCGGAAATGCACGAAAAATACATTACTATCGTATTGAATGAAACAGAACGACTGACGAAGCTGACCAACAGCCTGCTGACTCTGAATAATCTGAACACCAAAGGAATGCTTTTAGATAAAACAGATTTTGATATCAATCAAGTGATCCGTAATACTGCAAGTACCTTTGAGGGCACCTGTCATAACAAATCCATTGCTATTGAGATGATCCTGACCGGCAATGAAATGTATGTCCATGCAGATATGGGCAAGATTCAGCAGGTACTCTATAATCTCATGGACAACGCCATTAAGTTCAGCCACCATGATTCTGTGATCCACATTGAGACCTCGGAGAAGAAAAATAAATTATTTGTCTCCGTAAAAGACACAGGAATCGGTATCCCGAAAGAAGATCTGAAGCTGATCTGGGATCGGTTTTACAAATCGGACTTATCCCGTGGCAAGGATAAAAAGGGAACCGGGCTGGGTCTTTCCATTGTAAAAGAGATTATCAATGCTCACAATGAGCATATCAATGTGATCAGTACTCCCGGCGTTGGAAGTGAATTTATCTTCTCCCTGCCGAAATCCCATCAAGAAGACGAAGAGGATTAAGCCATACGGCCTAATCCTCTTTTTTCATCTATATATCTATATATCCATGACACGATATAAATAACTGTTTCCCTGTTTTCCTACTCTTTCTATTGTCCCCATTTCAAACAATATATTCAATACTATCTGTGCCAGTGAGAGAGGAATGTGGGCTGCTTTCGCAAAATCCCTACTGTGAAATGGTTCTTCCAGTTCATAAGGTACAAATTGCAGATAATCCTCCGGCTGTCTGATTTCCACCTCTTCGATCAGATCCGTTGGAATCCTGTCATACCGTGTGGAGCCCTTTTTCTTATCATGGCTCCAGCCGTTCAACAGCCGGTATTCCTCCATATTTACCAATACGAACTTAAATCGGATATTCGGATCCTTCAGGAACATTTTGATCTTATATAGTTCCTTAAATACCTGATAAGGGGATCCCTTTTTTGGGGATTTTCTCTTTTTGCTCAGTTCTCCGCTATCTTCGTCGATCCAGATCAGCCATTTTTCATAAGGAATGGGATAGACAATTGTCACCGGATACAAAGGTAAAAACGCCTGTAACTTTCCCCGCATACGGTTGAACTGTCTCGTCTGGATCTCTATGATCTCCCCATCCTTGTAAATATCCGCCACATAATTCTCTATGGGAATCTCCTGATGATCCTCATCCGGCTCATAATAATCCTTAAAAATAGCATGAACCGTCTTCTCTGAGAGAGTTCCGATTCCCAGTCTCTGACGGTCCACACCTATTATTTTTCTCTTGGCTTCTTCAAAACGCTTCTGATCCATATGATCCATATTTTTTAATCAATCTCGGCATGCTTCGTATACAGAATCTTAAGCAGGATAGGAGTGGAGATACTGGATACAATGATCAGCAGAATGACTGCTGTAAAGTATTCCGCACCGATCATTCCCACAGACAATCCCTTCTGTGCTACGATCAGGGCAACCTCGCCTCTGGTCATCATACCGACACCGATTTTCAAGGCATCCGGTCCTTTGAATCTGCAGATTCTCGCCATTAGACCGCAACCGATGATCTTGCACAGCAGAGCAACAATAACAAATCCGATAGAGAACAGTACAAATTCTCCGTTCAAATGGTCAAAGCTGGTCTTAAGTCCGATACTTGCAAAAAAGATCGGTCCGAAGATCATATAAGAATTGATATCCATCTTCTCGGCTATGTATTCCGAATCCTGAATAGAACACAGGATAATACCTGCCACGTAAGCACCTGTAATATCCGCAATACCGAAGAATACTTCCGCTACATAAGCAAAAATAAAACAGAGCGCCAGACCTAAAATAGGAATACGTCTTGTATGCGGATATTTGTTATCCAGATACTGGAATACCTTGAACAATACAAATCCGACACCAATTGCAAACAGGAAGAACAGAAGAGTAGAAATTACTACACTTCCTGGATTGGAATCCGGATTTTTAAATCCGATGACAAAAGTAAGTACAATAATACCAATGACATCATCGATAATAGCGGCACTCATGATTGTTGTGCCGACTTTACCTTTCAGTTTTCCCAGTTCTTTCAGAGACTGCACAGTAATACTTACACTGGTAGCCGTCATAATGACACCGATAAATACAGCTTCATAGAATTTCTCAGAGCCCCAGGGTGCCACTCCGTAAAATCCCATGTACAACAATGTTCCTCCTACCAAAGGAACAAATACACCCATGCATGCGATCAGAAATGCCACAAATCCCGTCTTCATCAGATCCTTCAGATTCGTCTCCAGTCCGGCGGAGAACATCAGAAGAATAACACCGATTTCTGCCATCTGGATCAGAAAATCCGATTGTTGTACCAGTCCCAGTACACTGGGTCCGATCAACAGACCGGCAATGATTTCACCTACCACCTGTGGTGCCTTACATTTTCTCGCAATGATACCAAACACCTTGGCAAATACAATAATAATTGCCAAATCTCTGAAAATACTATAAGATTCCATTTTTCATACCCCTCTTTTTCATTTAAGTTATTACATTATAACTTCACGAATTCGTGCTATTGCATTTTACATCCTGCTTTGCGGGATATTCGTTCACTTGTGAGCCTATAAAAACAAATATCTGCTTCGCAGCCGCTTGCTTTTATCTGTGTCTCACTAAATTGAGCACTTTTGTTATATCACATATATATCTTTTTCTGCAATATGAAAAGTGCTCAACTTAATCATTAACTCTTATTTATTCATCATCTTCAGAATCCTCGGTAGGGAAAATCAGATTTTCTTCTGCTTCTTCCTCATCCTCAGAAACAGCTTCCTGTGCTACTTCTTCCATGGCTTCCTCAAGATTGTCGAATTCATGGTCTCCGTTGGAAAGCTTCTCACGTACCTTGGCAATCTGTGCAACCTTAACACCCTCATCCAGATTGATCAGCTTTACACCTGATGTAATTCTGCTCAAAGTGGAGATATCCTGCACACGCAGCTGAATAATAATTCCTTCGGTAGTGATCATCATGATCTCGTTATCATCATTTACAGCCTTGGCACCTACCACATCACCGGTCTTTTCTACGATCTTGTAGCATTTTACACCCTTACCGCCACGTTTCTGTACGGTAAATTCATCCATATTGGTACGTTTGCCCATACCGTTCTCGGATACGATCAGCAGATCGCTGCCCTGGGTCTGTAACTGCATACCGATGATCTCATCCCCGGGAGATAAGTTCATACCGATGACACCCATGGAAGCTCTGCCCGTAGCCCGGACATCCGTCTCCTGGAAGCGGATGCACATACCCTGTTTGGTTACCAGGAAGATTTCACTGCTGCAGTCAGTGATTTTCACCTCGATCAGCTCATCCTCTTCTCGTAAGTTAATCGCTGTCAGTCCGTTCTTTCTGACATTGGAGAACTCCATCAGAGGGGTCTTCTTCACAATACCGGTCTTAGTTACCATGAACAGATTCTTATCATCACTGTATTCATGAATAGGAATCATAGCAGTGATCTTCTCACCAGGTGTCAGCTGCAAGAGGTTCACGATAGCAGTACCTCTTGCGGTACGGCCTGCCTCCGGGATCTCATATGCTTTTAATCTGTATACTCTTCCCATATTGGTGAAGAAGTTCAGATAATGATGAGTCGTCGTCATCAGCAGATCTTCAATATAATCTTCATCGATGGTCTGCATTCCCTTGATTCCACGACCACCGCGGTTCTGTGCCTTGAAATTATCTACGGTCATACGCTTGATATAACCGAGACTGGTCATGGCAATAATAGTATTTTCCCTCGGAATCAGATCCTCCATGGAGATATCCAGTTCGTCATAACCAATCTTACTGCGTCTTTCATCGCCGTATTTCTCAGCGATAGCACTCATTTCTGTCTTAATAACACCTAATAACAGCTTTTCATCTGCCAAAATAGCCTTCAACTCCGCAATTTTTGCTACCAGATCCTGATGCTCGTTTTCCAGCTTCTCTCTTTCCAGACCTGTCAGAGCACGCAGACGCATATCCACAATAGCCTGTGCCTGTACATCAGAAAGTTCAAATCTCTCCATCAAACGTTCTTTTGCAATCTGGGCATTCTGACTGCCACGGATAATAGTAATAACTTCGTCAATGAAGTCCAGAGCCTTTAACAATCCCTGTAAAATATGATCTCTTTCCTCAGCCTTGTTCAGATCATATTTGGTTCTTCTGGTAACCACATCCTCCTGATGTTTCAGGTAATAAGTCAGCATATCCAGCAGATTCATGACCTTAGGCTGATTGTTGATCAGCGCCAGCATGATCACACCAAAAGTATCCTGAAGCTGTGTATGCTTGTACAGCTGATTCAGGATAACATTGGCATTGGCATCCTTACGAAGCTCAATGACTACACGGACACCTTCACGGTTGGATTCATCACGGATATCTGTGATACCATCGATTTTCTTTAATTTTACCAGCTCGGCAATCTTGATGATCAGATTGGCCTTGTTGACCATGTAAGGCAGCTCAGTAGCAATGATCTGACTCTTGCCGTTTGGAAGTGTCTCTATATTGGTCACCGCACGGACTCTGATCTTACCGCGGCCGGTACGATAGGCTTCTTCACAACCTCTGGTACCCAGGATCAATCCTCCGGTAGGAAAATCAGGAGCCTTCACAATGGGAAGAATCTCATCGATCGTTGTATCTCTGTCTTCTTCCACACGATTATCAATAATTTTTACGACAGCCTTTACCACTTCACGGAGATTGTGAGGCGGAATATTAGTAGCCATACCTACGGCAATACCGGTAGTACCGTTGACCAGCAGATTCGGATAACGACTGGGCAATACTACAGGCTCTTTTTCGGTATCATCAAAGTTCGGTACGAAATCTACGGTATTCTTACCGATATCTGCCAATAATTCCATGGAAATCTTGGAAAGTCTTGCCTCGGTATAACGCATTGCTGCGGCACCGTCACCATCCATGGAGCCGAAGTTACCGTGACCGTCTACGAGAGGATAACGCGTAGACCAGTCCTGTGCCATATTAACCAATGCACCGTAGATGGAGCTGTCACCATGAGGATGATATTTACCCATGGTATCACCGACAATACGGGCACTTTTACGATGCGGCTTGTCGGGACCATTGTTCAGTTCGATCATGGAATAGAGTACACGTCTCTGTACCGGCTTCAGACCATCCCTCACATCCGGAAGCGCACGGGATGCGATAACACTCATGGCATAGTCGATATAGAAAGTTTCCATTTTTTCTTTCAGATCGACTTCATGGATTTTATCAATCTCAGCCTCCGAAGGCTTATCAAAAATATCGTCGTTCATGTTTCCTCACAATCTGTCGTAAAATACGACTCTCTATTATTAAATATCGTAACTATTCAGAGCCTGATAACGGCTCTGAATAGTTATTAGATGTCCAGATTCTTAACAAACTGAGCATTTTCTTCGATGAATTCTCTTCTGGGTTCTACCTTGTCACCCATCAGTGTGGTAAAGGTCAGATCCAGTTCGGATTCAGTCTCTTCATCGTAGTTGACTCTGAGCAGAATACGTCTCTCCGGATCCATGGTGGTCTCCCAGAGCTGTTCCGCATCCATCTCACCCAGACCTTTGTAACGCTGGATCTTGTTGTTCTGGTCACGACCTACTTCAGAGAGAATGCTGTCCAGTTCTTCATCACTGTAGGCATACCATACCTTCTTGTTCTTCTCCAGCTTATACAGAGGCGGCTTCGCCAGGAATACATGTCCCTGCTTGATCAGCTCCGGCATAAACCGATAGATGAAAGTCAGCAGAAGAGTACTGATATGCGCACCGTCTACATCGGCATCGGTCATCAGAATGATCTTGTTGTAACGAAGCTTGGAAATATCAAAATCCTCATGGATTCCGGTACCAAAAGCAGTGATCATTGCCTTGATCTCAGCATTGGCATAAATCTTATCCAGTCTTGCCTTTTCTACATTCAGTATCTTACCACGCAGGGGCAGGATAGCCTGTGTTGCACGGGAACGTGCTGTCTTCGCACTTCCTCCTGCGGAGTCTCCCTCTACGATGTAAATCTCGCAGTTCTTTGGATCCTTATCGGAACAGTCTGCCAGCTTACCGGGCAGAGCCATGGTATCCAGAGCGGTCTTTCTCCTGGTGAGGTCTCTTGCCTTTCTGGCTGCCTCTCTGGCACGCTGTGCCAGAATCGACTTCTCACAGATGGACTTTGCAATCTGCGGATTCTGCTCTAAGAAATAAGTCAGCTGCTCACTGACAATATTGTCAACAGCGCCTCTTGCCTCACTGTTACCCAGTTTCTGCTTGGTCTGTCCTTCGAACTGAGGATCCTCGATCTTGACACTGACAATGGCAGTCAGGCCCTCACGGATATCTTCACCGGACAGATTCGGCTCACTGTCTTTTAACAGCTTTGCTCTTCTTGCGTAATCGTTAAATGTCTTCGTAATAGCATTACGGAAGCCCTGTAAATGAGTACCTCCCTCGGGAGTATTGATGTTATTTACAAAGCTGAATACGCTCTCATTATAAGAATCATTGTGCTGGAAGGATACTTCCACGTACACATTATTCTTCTCACCCTCAAAATACAGAATGTTTTCGTATAAAGGCTCCTTACTTTTGTTCAGGTAAGCAACAAATTCCTTGATACCACCTTCATAGTAGAACTCAACGACTTTCTGCTTCTTACCATTTTCCAGAGTAATGGTATGTATCTTACCGATCTTGCCGCCGGTATGAGCTTTGGTGGATTCCTCGGACGTAGCAAAAGCATCTGCAAATGCTTCAGAGTCATTTGCTGTATCCACAGAAGCTGAAGTTTCTTCGGAAGTCACTGCTTCTGTGGATGCTCCTGCTTCCATGGCATCTTCCTGTGCCCTCTGTAACAGTTCACTGATCTGCTTCTTTTCGTGCTCTGTAGACATAGCTTCCGCAGCTGCACTGTCAACGACAGAACCACCTTCCAGAGAAGTTTCCTCTTCCGTACGATTATCTCTTAAAATGATGCGCAGCCCCTTGGTCAGGAATGCCATCTCTCTGAGTCTTCTCTTCAATACATCAAAATCATATACCGTTGTCTCAGTAAAAATCGTATCATCTGGCAGGAAAGTAACTTTCGTTCCGGTCTTTTCCATAGGGCAGGTGCCGATTTCTTTCAGAGCATAGCATACATGACCTCTCTCATAACGCTGCTTATATACCTTGCCACCCTGGCAAATTTCTACTTCCAGCCAGTTGGAGAGGGCATTTACAACAGATGCTCCAACACCGTGAAGTCCTCCGGATACCTTGTATCCTCCACCGCCAAACTTTCCTCCCGCATGCAGTACGGTAAATACGACTTCTACCGCAGGAAGCCCTGCTTTGTGGTTGATACCAACCGGAATTCCACGTCCATTATCGATAACGGTCACCGAATTGTCTTTATTGATTGTTACATAAATCGTATCACAGAAGCCTGCCAGAGCTTCATCTACGGCATTATCGACGGTCTAGCATACAAGGTGATGAAAACCTCTGGAAGATGTACTTCCAATGTACATACCAGGACGTTTGCGGACTGCCTCAAGACCTTCCAATATCTGAATTTCATCTGCGCCGTATTCATGCTGTACTTTTTCTGTACCCATTCTCAGTCCTCCTAGTTTTCTTTCGTTACCTGTCCATTTTGGACATGGAACACTTTGTTTATTGAAAAGCGGTGATTTACAAAATCCTCAACTCCTGTACAGGTGATCAGGGTCTGTATATCATGTATGCTGTCTAACAGATAGTTTTGCCTGTGTTTATCAAGTTCAGACAATACATCGTCAAGTAAA
>OGHV01000925.1_pt1 | contig 18429 bp, 17 predicted proteins | sample 1571551 | NCBI WGS metagenome assembly OGHV01 (sample SAMEA2581960, study PRJEB24529) | metagenome | biome: Human gut stool | place: China | collected 2011 | reverse complement strand
CTACGCCGCTGAGGGCATAGCGGGGCTGAGAGTAATTTCAGCGTGGAAATTCAGGCCTTCGGCATCCAGAAGCCCATTTCGCTCACGGGGGTGAGCGGGTCGTCCATAAAGACGGCCTCGAGCTTCCCCGTGAACTTCTTCAGATAGATCTTCGCTTCCGCGGTTTCCGTGATCATCACGTCCCCCTTCCCTTCGGCGATGAGGCCCGGGATCTCGTAATTCTTTTCATGCGTCGAGATCTGCGCCTTCTGCATGTGCTCCAGGACGTACTTCTCGTTCGTGCCGCCCGGATTCTTGATGACGCGCACCGTCGGCTGGTTCAGGTCTTCGGGGACCTTGTAGCGGTCGGACGTCCCGGCCGTCACGAGCGCAACCTTGCCGAAGGGGGCGTAACCGGGCAGGAAGACGCCCCAACCGGTGCGCTCCACGGTCTGCGTGATGCCGCCCACGGCGACGTCGAACTTGTTGCCTTCGATGCCGGCTTTGAGGTCCTTCCACGGTGTGCGCACGAACTCGACCTTCCAACCGGCCGTCTCGGCCATCGCCCGGATGAGCTCGATGTCGTGCCCGACGTAGGCGTTGTTTTCCACCATGGCGAAGGGGCGGTAGTCCGCGGGCGTCCCGACGCGGAGCTCCTTCTTCGCGTTCACCGCATCGAGGCGTTCGCCCGCCTGCGCGCCGGCGGCGAGCCCGAAGGTCATCGCGGCCGCGAGGATCGCGGCGGCGGTACGGGTCATGGTCTTCTGAAACATGGGCAGTCTCCTTCTTGGGTGGAATGTGCGGTCGGCGGTCGGTCCCGGCGTGTCGAAATCATCGGAATCGTCGGGACAGGCAGCCTGATCCTTCCATTGAAGCGCGGCGCGCGCCCGGCTTCTTACGGTGTTGGCCGTAGACCTCTTGCGCCGCGCCATGAGGCGGCCGGAAATCGGGAAACTCCCGACCACTACCCCGATGTGGTGCCCCGTTTGACATTCCCCACATTGGGTTTTCAGTCCCCTCTTCGCGGACTCCCCGTCAATCCCGGGGTTTTGGCGCCGAAACCCTTCTCGCGCAGGCGTTTCGGGTGTTTCTCCAATGCGGGAAAGCCCGAATGCGTGATAGCATCCGCGTCCCTTGCCAAAAACGCTCACTCACGTATGCTCACCACGCTTCGTGCCTGGCTGCCGGTCGCCATGCTGGCGGTCGCGGCCTTCGTCTACAACACGTCCGAATTCCTTCCGGTCGGGCTTCTCCCCGACATCGCCGAAGGCCTCAACGAGTCGACCTCCTTCACCGGGCTCGTCATCACGGGCTACGCCTGGGTGGTGGCGATCGCCTCGCTCCCCTTGGCCATCGCAACCGCGAAGCTCGAACGCAGGAAGCTCCTCTTGTCCCTCATGGGGATCTTCGCCGTCGCCCACCTCGTGATGCCCTGGGTGACCTCCTTCATGACGCTGCTCGCGGCCCGCGTGATGGTCGCGCTCGCGCACGCCGTCTTCTGGTCGATCATGTTCCCGCTCGCCGCGCGCATGTCCCCGAAGGGCCAGACCGCGAAGGGGGTCGCGGCCGTCATGGCGGGGACGGTCCTCGCCACGGTCTTCGGCGTCCCGATCGGGACGAAGCTCGGTCACTGGTTCGGCTGGCAGGAAGCCTTCGCGATCGTGGGCGGCGCGGCGGTGATCTCCGGCCTTCTGATCGCGATGGTGCTGCCCGAATCGCCCTCGCGGAAGGCCGGTTCGCTCGCGAGCCTCCCCGTGATTCTGAAGCGCCCGGCTCTGCGCCAGCTCTACTTCATCGCCGCCGTCGCGATGTTGGGGAACTTCACGGTCTACTCGTACGTGTCGCCCATCGTCACGGAAGCCGCGGGCGGGAGCCTGGAGACCGTCGTGACGCTTCTGCTCGTCTTCGGGCTTTCGGGCTTCATCGGGACGATCGTCAACACGCGGCTTCTGGAAGCGAACACGTCGCTCGCCGTCGTGCTGCCGCTCTCCTTCCTCACGCTCGCCTTCCTCTTCTTCCTTCCCACGGCGTCGCTTCCCTGGATTCACTGGCCCTTGATCGTCCTTTGGGGCGCTTCCTTGACCGGCCTCATGATGGCCTTGAACAACCTCGTGCTCGCGGCCGGGCACGACGCCGCCGACATCTCGTCCTCCATGCTCTCCGGCATCATCAACGTCGGGATCGGCGGGGGCGCGTTCTTGGGGAGCATTCTCTCGTCCGCCTGGTCCTTCGCGAGCCTCCCCTACGCGGGCGCGATTCTGGCGGGCGGGCCGCTTCTCATGACGCTCCTCATCTGGAAGACGACCGGCGCGGCGATCCTTCCGTACGACCACGAGGAGAGCGTGCGCGACCACGGGCAGCCGCTCGACCTGGAGAGCGGGCGCGCGGCGAAGACGGAGTGAGCCGTTCAGTCCCTGCGGCTTCAGTGGACCTGAAGCCCTGATGTCCTGACCGCTCAGCAAAACGCCGACGATTCCCGCGGGAGCCGTCGGCGTTTGTTTGAGAGGCGGCGTTCGGAATCGAAGGACGCCCGGCGTCTCTTTCGGCTCAGCCGACCATCTTCAACCCCACCACCCCCGCGATGATCATGAAGACGCAGAGGAGCCGCGCGAAGCTCGCGGGGTCGTGGAAGAACGCGATCCCGATCAGCACCGTGCCGGTGGCGCCCAGCCCCGTCCACACCGCGTACGCGGTCCCGATCGGGATGGACTTCTGCGCGAGGTAGAGGAAATACCCCGAGAGCGCCATCGAGGCGAGTGAAAAGGCGACCGCGGGCCAGTGCCACTTGGGGAATTCGTTCGCGATCTTGAAGCCGAGGGGCCAGCCGATCTCAAACGCGGCCGCAATGACGAGCACAAGCCAAGGATGCATGGTTTGTCTCCAAGAGAGGTCGCACGGGTCGACGGGCCGGGTCGGAACATCCGGACCGATGCGGGAAAGCAAAAGGGAATTGTGGAAAGACGAAACCGCACGGGCGGCCGGTCGTCCCGGTCCGTGCGGTTCCTTCATGAGCGGGATTCTACCAGGGTCTCTTCGAGTGTCGGGGTTTCCGAGAACCTTCGAGACCGCCAAGAACTTCCCGCGCGCTCAACGGCTTCCGACGAAACGGGCATCGTCCTTCACCGGTTTTCGCCCTCGGAGGAATTCAACATAACTCATCGACCACCAAACTCCGTCGCCTTCCGATGACCGTCCATCCCCGTTCCTTTCCAATTGCAAAAAGTCTCAGGATGGTCAGGCAAAGCTAAGAAAGCGGTCCTAAACTTTCCCGTATTCGTTCGGGTTAATCCCAAGCACACGGAAACTTGAGACCCGCGGGACGCTCAAACGCACGTCCCGCAGCCCGAATCTCCTGACTTGATTGAGTCGGCTCCGGCGACCTTCTGGGCCTCCGGAGCTTCTTTTTCATGCGGACCGCGCCGAGGATCCCGGGACGGTCCCGCGCTCACCCGACTCAATCGCGCTTCGCGTACTTCTTCGCGAGCGCTTCGAGGTAGGCGGGGACGCCCTCCCCGCTCCAGTCGACGAAGCCGCGCACGAACCCGACCGTGTGGCCGTGGCCGTCCAAGACGAAGAAGCTCGGAATGACGTCGAGCGGAAGGGTTTCAGAGAGCTTCTGCTCCGGGTCGTGCCAGGTGTGGAAGCCCTGGAAGTTGTGCTTCTCGATGAACTTCGTGACGCGGCGCGCGTTCTGGTCGAGCGCGATCGAGATCACCTGAATGTCGGAGCCCTCCTTGTTGTAGCGCTCCTGAAGGGCCTTCACCGCGGGAAGGCTGCGGATGCAGGGTTCGCACCACGTCGCCCAGACGTCGACCAGGACCATCTTGCCGTGATACTCAGAGAGGTTGACGGTGTTGCCCTCCACGTCCTTGAAGTCCGCCGTCGAGAAGCCGCGGGCGGTGCGGAATTCGATCAGCGAACGGAGTTCGCCGGGCTTGCCTTCGATGGGCTTGCCGTTGGGTTCGAACTTCTGGTTGAAGCCGAACTGCGCGGCGGGGTTTTCGACCGGGGCCGCCTGCGCGGCGCCCGTCATCGTGAGGCCGAACGCGAGGCCCAACGTGAGGCCGAGCGTGGTGAGGGTGTGTTTGATCTGCATGGGTCGTCCTTGGGTTGATGTCTTGAAAATCTTGGGGTAATCCGTGTCTTGAATCCTGGGGTGCGGTGCGCCGCTCATCGGCTCATCGGCTCACCCGCGTCATCCTTGCGTCGCGTCGGTCGCTTTGGCCGCCACCGCCTTCTTCCGGCGCATCCGCCAGAAGACGAGCCCGCCCGCCACGACCAACGCCGCCCAGGGCGCGATCCACAAGGGGGCGGTCCCGGCGTTGACGTCCGGCATGTAGCTGATCTGCTCGCCGTAGCGCTCGATCATCCATCGGATGATCTCGTCGCGGCTCTTTCCTTCGCGAAGCATCATGAAGATGCGGCCTTTGAGCTCACTCGCGATCGCCGCTTCGGACTCGTAGAGCGTGAGGTTCGGGGACGCGGGGCAGCGAAGGAGCTTCGAGATCCGGATGGCCTCTTCCTGGAGCGCGGGGCCGGAGAGCCCGGTCTTCCCGGGTTCTTGATTCGCAGGGGCGTCTTCGGCACGGACGGCCGCGACCCCGAGGGCCGGGACCGTCAGGCCGAGCGCGTTGCGGAAGATCCTGCGTTTCGTGATGTTCATTCGTCGTCCTCCGCTCAGCGGGTGCCCGCCGGGGCGTCGTGCTGATGATCGTGATGGTGATGATGCGACGCCCTGTGCTTCCGGGCCCCGATCAGAAGGACCAGGAACCCGCCCAGCATCATGATGAGGCCGCCGCCCCAGATCCAGCCCGCGAAGGGCTTGATCGAGAGACGCACGAGCCAGGTGCCGTCTTCGAGCGCGTTCCCGAGCGAGACGTAGAGGTCGCGCGTCAAGCCGTGGTCGATCCCGGCCGCGGACATCTGCATGCCGCTCGAAATGAAGGTCTGGCGTTCGGGAAGAAGCGTCGTGATGAGGGCTTCGCCCTCCAACTCACGGACTTCGATCACCGCCTGACGCCCGTAGTAGGAGGGCATCGAGACGGCGCGGGTTTCGGTGTAGACGAAGACCACGTCGTCCAAAGGTCGACCCAGTCCCGGGCCCATCCGCACCAGCGCTTCCTTTTCAAACTGCTCGACGCCGACCGCACCCAGAATCGACACCGCGATCCCGACGTGCGCGACGAGCGCGGGCCAGGAAAGACGCCCCGGGCGGCGCGGCTTGGCAGCGTGCCGGCCGTGATGATGGTGGTGACGGCCGTCTTCCGCCTCCATCTTCCCGCCGAAGGTCTTCGGCAGGAACCCCGCGGCCGCCGTCGAGACGATCCACGCGGCGGCCGAGACGGCCGCGGCAGTCATCCAAAGGTCGCGGGGATCGGTGGTGAAGGCGAGCGCGCCGCCTGCGGCGAGCGACAGCACCGCGCAGACGCCGGCCGAAACGAGGCCGCGGCCCCGGAGCTGCGCGGCGCCGACCAACACCGCGGCCAGAAGTGCCATCGGCGCGAAGAAGCTGTTGAAGTACGGGGCGCCGACGGTGAGCGACTTCCCCACGGCCATGTCGTAGGCGAGCGGATAAAGCGTCCCGAAGAGGACCCCGAAGGCCGCCGCCGTCACGAGAAAGATCCCGGTCGTCATGAGGGCGTCGTCCGTCGTGGGGGAGGTTTCCTCACCCGCGGCGGTCTTCTCGACCCGCATCGCGTAGAGCGCGGTCGCCGGCCCCATGATCGCGATCATGAGAACGAACAATGCGGTCCCGCGGGTCGGGTCCGTCGCGAAGGCGTGGATCGACTGCATGAGGCCGGATCGGACGATCAGGGTCCCCAAAAGGCACAAGGCGAAGCCGAAGAGCGAGAGGAAGATCGAGAGGCGCTTCAGCTGTCCCGTCGCCTTCGTCTGAATGAGCGCATGGAGGAGCGCCGTCGTCGTCAACCACGGGATGAAGGAGGCGTTCTCGACCGGGTCCCAGAACCACCAGCCGCCCCAGCCGAGTTCGGTGTAGGCCCACCAGGAGCCGAGCATGTTGCCGGCGGTGAGAAAGATCCACGTCACGACCGCGACCTGCGTCACGAGCCGCACGGCGCCGCGCCGCCAGGCGCCTTCCGACAAAAGCGCCGACATCACCGCGAACATCACCGCCAACCCGGCGTAGCCCAAAAAGAGCACCGGCGGGTGAAGGATCATCCCGATGTCCTGAAGGACCGGGTTGAGGTCGCGCCCCTCGGTGGGGACGTCGGGGAGAAGCCGCAGGAACGGGTTCGAGGTCGCGAGGATGAAGAGCGAAAAGCCCCCGATGACGAGCAAGAGCACCGCCCCCGTGCGGGCGTCGAAGATCTTCGCGGTGAGCGCGTCCCCGCAGGGGCCGGAAGCAGCGACGGAAGCGGCGACCTCCGGCGCGTCGGTGCGCTGCCCGTTTAGCCGCTGGGAGCGCCGCGCGAGCCACAACGCGCCCCACGCCATGAAGAGGGTCCACAAGAGAATCGACCCCTCGTGCCCGCCCCAGAAGGCGGCCGCCTTGTAGACGGCGGCAAGCTTCGTGTTCGAGTGGTTCGCGACGTAGGCGACGGAAAAGTCGTCCGTGAGGAACGCGTGCATGAGCGCGATGGAGGCCCCCGTCATCCCGGCGGCGACAATCAGCGCGGCCGGGCGCCAGAGGCGCGTCAGCACGGCGTTCCCCGACGCGACGCCGCGGAACACCGCGACGGGGACGAGGAGCGCCGTCACCGCGGCGAGAATGAGGAGAAAGTGGCCGATTTCGGGGATCACGGATGGTCCTCGGGGTCAGGGGTTGCGTTCTGAAGTGTCGTCGTCATGATGGGGCTTGAGTGTTCGTCTGAGCTTAAGGAGCGGTCGTTTTCGTCCGGTTTAGTGGAACACCCTTAGAAGGCGATCCTTTTGAGCTTCCCATAGGCGCAGCCGAAGAGCGCCGCCGCCCAAAGGACGAGGATCCCCGCCATCACCGCGAAGGGCGGCACCGCGGAATCGACGATCCCGAGCGCGGCCTGGTTCATCAACCGGAAGACGCTCGCGGGGTTCGCGAGCATCATCCCGGTCACGAACCCACGTCCGAGATGGTCCGCGCCGGCGACCGTCACGACCAACATCGCCAAGTCGTAGAGGAGCACCGACGCGAACCACAAAACGAGGAGAAGCGCCAAGGCCTGCGCCTTGTGCCTCACCGACAAACTCACCCAGTAGGCGAGCATCACGAAGACCATGCCGAGAAGCCACGCAGTCCCGACGACGCGAAGAAGCGCGAAGAGGAGTTCCCCCATCCCGTAGGGGACCGCGAGCACGCTCTGCACGACAGGCAAAACCGCGAAGCCGAGGGTCAACACCGCAAGGAGCGCCCCGCCCTGCCCAATCGCCTTGCCCAAGAGCCACTCGACGCGCCCGATCGGGTACGTCAGCATCAGAAGGAGCGTGCCGCCTTCGCGCTCGCCCACGAAGGCGTCGTAGGCCAAGAGCACCGCGAGGAGCGGGAGCAGGAAGACGGTAAGCGAAAGAAGCGAATTCACGACGGTGACGAGCGGTTGGTACTTGAGCGTCCCGCCGATCGCCGCCGTCCCGAAGAAGACCGCCAAACCCAGGATCGCGAAGAGGAGGCTCCCCAAGAGGAGCCACCGGCTCCGGAGGCAGTCCCCGAATTCCTTCCCCGCCACGATGCGGATGCGCGTCCACGCGCCCACGTCCCGGCCCAAATGCTGTGAGGTCGTCATGTCAGAGGTCCTCCACCGGCACGTCGAGAACGAAGTGCGCGAAGATCATGCCGAGGTCGGCCTTGCGGAGCTGAAAGTCGTAGATCCCGTGGACGTCCGTCAAGCGCTTCACCACCGCGGGCACGCCGCCCTGCGGGACGGCCAACTTCACGTCGGCGCCTTCGCCGCGGAGGAAGGGCGCGAGAAGGTCGTCCTTCGCCACCGCCGCCGCGTCGATGTTCGAAATCAGCGCGGGAAGCCCCGCGCGCCCGCGCAGGTCTTCGAGCGTGCCGCTCCCCCGCATTTCGCCCTGAGCGAGGAGGAGCACCTGGTCGAGATGCGGTTCGACCAACGCCAACTCATGCGTGCACACCACCACGGCGCAGCCCGCGTCGCGAAGCTTCGAGAGTTCGCGGTACATGAGGGCCGAAGCCGCCGGGTCGAGCCCCACCGTGGGTTCGTCGAGCATGAGAAGACGGGGTTTGGACAAAAGCGCCTGCGCGAGCCCGAGACGCTGGCGCTGGCCCTTCGAGCACTGACCGAGCTTCCGGTCGATGACGACGCCGAGCCCCAACTCCTCCACCAAATCCTGCGCGCGCGACGTCGGCACGCCTTTGAGCGCGGAGAAGTATTGGAGGTGCTCGCGCACCGTCATCGCGTCGTAGAAGCTCAGGTTCTCGGGCAGGTACCCCACGTCCAAGGGACGCGCGCCGGGCTTCCCGCCCAGAACTTCAAGCGTCCCCGAGGCGGGGGTGAGCAGCCCCAGCATCAGCTTGATCAAGGTCGACTTCCCCGCGCCGTTGTGGCCGATGAGGCCCAGAAGGCGGCCGGGTTCGAGCGTGAAGGCGATGCGCTTCAACACTTCCGTGTCGCCCCGCCTGAAGACGAGGTCGCGGCAGAGGACCGCAAGGTCGTTCGGTTCCATGTTTATTGGCGTGTGAGTCGTCATGGCGGACATCAGCGTACCTCCCACGAGGCGAGCGGGTGACTGTCGGTGACGCCCTTCCCGCGGTCGATTTCAAATTGGTCGGCGAGCCAACGGAGCAGCGCCACGACGGGGCTCTCCATCAGGAACCTCGCCTCCGGGTAGATCCAGAAGATGCGGTCCAGGCTGTCGTTCGGCTGATAGGGCGTGTCCGCGATCCCGTCGTGGTCCACGTCCCAGGTCATGTGGGTGCTCCAGAAGTTCCCGCGGTCTTCAAAGCTCCACTCCAAGGGCGTCTCGCCCACGTAGCGGACCTGGATGCCGTTATCGATGAAGGCGTTCTCCCAGAGGACGTTCCCTTCGCCCCCCATCGCGACGCCGATCCCGATGTCGGAATGCAGCACCTGGTTCCCGTGGATCTTCGAGGTGCCCGGCCCGTAGATGTGGATCCCCTTCCCCTCGGTGTCGAGCGCCGGGTTCCCCTTCGGGTTGTGGACGTCGCGGATGCGGTTCCCGTCGACGACGCAACCTTCGCAGACGTTGACGAGCACCCCGAACTCGATGTTCCCGGAGGTCTCGGAATCTTTCAACGTCACACCCCTGCTGCTCATCAGCGCATAGCCCCCGCGCACGCCCGCCGCGCGGTTCTTGGTCGCAAAGTCCCCGCGGGTGTACATCCAGTGGATGCCGTACTGCGCGCCCGTGAAGAAGTTTCCTTCGCAGTAGCTCTCCTCGACGTTTTCGAAGTAGAAGCCGTCGCGGACGTTCCGCACGCGGTTTTCCGTCAACTTGGGGCGCTTCACGTAGTTGAGAAAGACGCCGTCGCCGCGGTCCAGCACATGCATCTTCGCGTCGCCGGTAATCGACGTCCCTTCCAAAACGAGCCCTTCCAGACGGTCCGCGCGCACGCCGAACCCCGGCCCCTCGATCACGAGCCCGCGGATCACGATCCCGTCCGCGCCGTCCATGACGCGCACGCCCGCGTCCTTGGCGTAGAGGTCCGACCCGTAACCCTTCACGGTGAAGTTCTCCAACCGCACGCCCGGGACCCGCACCGTCACGACGGCGCCTTTCCCCGGGCCTTCGATCACGATGTCGTCGGCGTTGCCTTCACCCCGCATGACGATCGCGCTCTCGATCACGGGCTGCAGTTGGTAGTGCCCGGGCTTCAGCACGATCTCGTCCCCGTCGAAGGCTTCGATCAGAGCATCGTCCAAGGCAGTCGTCGAGTCGACGACGAAGGTTTCGGCGTGAAGGGTGGGGGCGGCCGTGAGGGAAAGAAAGCCGATGGCGACCGAAAGAATCACGGAAGAAAAGAGGAAGGAAAGAAGCCCCGACGACGCCTTCAGCGCGCGCACGCCGACCCCGCCCAGGGCGCGGAGGCGCCGGGCGGCGGGAGTGTTCACGGCATGTCGGGCGATGGTCGGCATGGGGCGCTTCCGGGCTCGTCGGGTTATTCGTTCAGAAGTTCCAACGTCACGTCGGCGTAGCGGACGATCTTCCCGCCTTCCTTCTCTTGGAAGGCCTTCGCCGCCGCTTCCGTGCCGAAGGCGATGGGTTCCGTCCCCATCACGCCTTCGACCTTGGACCCGTACACGTACCAGGCGTCCTTCGCAGGGATCAGAGCCTCGTCCGAGGGCTCCGCCCAATCGGTCGCGCCCATGTCGTGGATGAAGAACGCCAAAAGACGCCGCTCGTTCTCTGGCTGACGCGCGAAGCTGAAGGCGTCGCGTCCCGAGCAGAACTTGACGGGTTCGCCTTCCGCACCCTTGATGACCACTTCGGCCTTGGGACCCTCGTAGTGGCTGATCACCATGCCGCAGACCTGGCAGCGGTCGTGCTTCCCGAAGGGCACGGGCCTGAAGGTCTGGGCCGCCGTCTCCTCCCCGCCGCAGCCGGCGAGCGTGGCCAAGAGCGCCGAGAGCGCGGCCGCGCACGTCAGGAGCCCCAGGCGTCGGGGCGTCGTCGGAATCATCGGGGTCGACATGGTTTTTGTTGTCCTCTTGCGGTGGAGTTGGTGCCGGATGCGGGGAACCTCCGGGGTTCATCCGGGGTTCACGTCGAAAACGGCCTTCGAAATCCCGTCATTTCCGCCTGCGGCTTCCCGCCGGGGGAAGTCTGCGCCGGGCCCCGAAGGGAACCCCGCGGCGCATTCGGTCAGGCGAAACCGACCGGGATCGCTCTTGACAACTCACCCGGAGCGTCCGCGCTCCGGGTGAGTCCTCGCATAAAAAGGGGCGGACCACTACAAACCAAGCCAGCCGCAGTCCGAGCCCCGAAAAACCTGTTGTCGCGAACGCCTTCCTTCTGCCTCACCCTCCCCGAAAAGCTTCGGGACGTGACGGTTTCGGCGTTCACCTACAGTTTTACAGCTTTTTCCTCTTGTTGGGGCAGCCGAGCGTCCCGCGCGAGAGGTCTTCAAAGCGAAGAAGCTTCCCGCCGAATTCCGCTTGGAAGGCCTCGGCCGCCTCCTTCGTCGCGAAGGGCGCCAAGGAGGGCCCCATCGTGGCCTTCTTCGACGACCCCAGCACGAACCACGCCGCCTCGGCATTGAGATGCGGCTCGTCCGCGTCGTGGCCCGACCAGTCCATCTTTTCGGCGTCCTCCATGCGCCACCCCTACACGTCCGCCTGGTTCAGGAGAAGCGTGTTGCAGGTCATGCAGCGCGTGGAGCAGAACTTCACGACGTCGCCCGACTTCAGATGGACCTGGCCCTTGGGCCCGGGGTACTTCGTGATCCACATGCCGCAGCCGCCGCACTGGTCGGCCTCGGTGTAGGGCACCGCGTCGGCGGCGTGAGCGGTGGAGGCGGCCATGGACGCAACGCTGAGCGTCGCCGCGGTGAGGACGCCCGCAAGGGCGTGTTTCCAGCATGATTTGATCACGAAGGTCTCCGGGTTGGTTTCGTCAAGAAGCAGTCTTCCCTGAATCCGGGCAGGCGGGAAGACTCGGGGTCTTGGGAAAAGGTTGGGAAAGTTGGGGTTGGAGGGAAGAATCCCGCCCGGAGCCGAAACGCCGGGCCCGAAATTCCAATCGATTTCAGTGAGGGATTCCGTTGGTCCTCAACGGGATCGGCTCAATCAGATGCTGAAGAGCTGACCGGCGTAGAGGATGAAGAGACGCAGGCACATCATCCCGGCGACGCTCGCGAGGCCGCCAAGGAAGAAACCCGCACGGCTCTTCATGCAGCCGAAGAGGAGCGGGAGGACGAACCCCACGCCCACGACGCCCACCCAGAACTCGGTGGCCCAGGGGCCCGAGACGAAGGCGGCCGCAGCGGCCTGCTGCGCGGCGTTGCCCAGGATGAGCGAGACCGCGATCATGAAGATGCAGAGGATTTCCGCAGCCATCACGGGATACTCGACCCCGTGAAGGATGTGTTGGTCGTGGCTGTCCAACTTGTCCCCGAACATCGAGACGGCGATCATCTTCGAGGCCGCGGCGCCGGCCGAGAGACCGGACGCGACGAAGAGCGCGGGAAGCACCGCCGTATTGATGAGGGGGAACCGGATCAGCGCCGAGATGAGGAAGCCCGTGTACGCGCAGATCGTGAGCGCCAGAACGAGCACGATCCAGTGGAGCGCACCGCGCCACCCGTTGAAGACGCCGATCAGACCGTCGAGCCAGGCGAGCGCACCGCACTTCTTCACTTCGTCGCGCAGGGCCACGAGCGTGAGCACGAAGACCAGCGGGATGTAGAAGAGAAGCGCGATGACGCCCAAGCTCATCACGGACGAAAGGTTGTAGTAGACCAGAATGCGCCAGAAGAAGAGCGGGTTCGTGAGGTCCAGCACCAGGCACACCATCCCGAGCAGGATGGTGATGAGCCCGGTGAGGCTCGCCGCCTTCAGAACCGGCGTGTTCACCGTCGTCTGCTTGCGGTAGAGGTTCAGGATCAGCGCAATCGCGACGCTCCCGCCCGAAATACCGGCCAAGAAGAGATAGACGGCGATGGGCCACGGCCAGGCCACGCCTTCAGAGAGGCCCAACGTGAAATTCATGGCGATGTCCATATCACACTCCTTGCTTCACGATGGGGATGTAGCGCAGACTCGGCTCGGTACCAAGTTCCGGACGGATGCGGACGGTGTCCTTCACCTTGAGGAGCTTGTTGATGTACGAGTTCGGGTCGTTCAAGTCACCGAAAACGAGCGCGTCGTACTTGCAGGACTGAACGCAGGCGGGGTCTTCGCCCTTCTGCAGTTTCGTGTGCAGGCAGAAGTCGCAGTTGTCGGCAACCTTGGTTTCCTCGTTGATGAAGCGCACGTTGTACGGGCAGGCCGCAATGCAGTACTTGCAGCCGACGCACTTCGAAGCGTCCATCGTGACGATGCCGGTCTCGGGGGCGCGGTGGGCGGCCCCGGTCGGGCAGACCTTCACGCAGGGCGCGTCCTGGCACTGCTGGCAGGAGACGCGGACGTACTTGCGCAGCGGGGCGTACCCGCCGCGGGCCGTCTTCACCTCAACCTCGCCCTGGAGCTCCAGAAGGAGCCTCGTGCGCCCGTTGGGGAGCTTGTTCGTCTCGTTGCAGGCGATGCGGCAGTCGCGGCACCCCACGCACTTGTTCTGATCGAAAACCATCGCGTAGTGCGGTCCCTTGGCGCCCTCTTTTCCGCTCTGGGCGCATCCGCCCAGAGTCATGAGGGTGAGGGAGCTCAAACCCGCACCAGTGAGGAATTTCCTCCGGTCGATTTTTTCGCTCACAATTTTCTCCTTGATCATCCGTCCCGCTTCGCCCTCAGGTTCCTCTAGGGAACCCGAGCGGGCGAGGGAAACCGGGACGAACGTCACTCAATTTTCCTGATGAGCCATCTCGGCTTCGGCTTTGGCGATCGCGTTCTTCAACGCCCTCGTCTTCTCCGGGGCGACCCCGGATTCCAAGAGCATCCGCCACTCCTTCACGGCCGCTTCCCAGCGGCCCTGGAGGAAGGCGTCCTGACCGAGGAGCATCCGGGTCTGAACCTCATGGGGGTTCTTCGCCAGAATCTCCGCGACCAACGCGTTCGACTCGTCGGTGAAGCGGCGTCCGTCCCTGTACCAGAGCGCGAACACCTTCTGCGCGAGCAGATCCGTCTCCCGGCCCCCGAGCGCGATCGCGCGGTCCAGGGCCTCGACGGCCTCGGCGTACTGACCGACGTCGAGGTGCGCGAGCGCTTCGCGCTTCTGCGCCCCGGCGTCATCCGCCATGAGGTCCGCCTGACGGCGTGCTTCGTTCACCTTCGCCGCGCGCAGATAGCCGACGTCGGCATCCGCACGCTGCTCGGTCCAGCCGGCGGGTCGGCCGAGCCAGGCGTAGACGCCCGTGCTCAGCGTCACCAACACCAAACCCAGAAGGGCGACGACCGGGCCCGCGGTCTTGGTCGAGGGCTCGTCCCGGCGCACCGCGCCCAGCACCAGCACCCCGACCGCGGCCGATGCGATCAGAAGAATCGTCGTGAAAAGCCCGATCATCCGGTCACTCCTTTAGTGGGGCGACGCCATGCCCTTCAGGTTCGCGTTGCCGAAGTTCTGATGCGCACCGACCTTGTCCACCTTGACGAGCTCAAGTTCGAACACGAGGACCGATTCCGGCGGGATCTGACCGGCGCCATCCGGGCCGTACGCAAGCGCGGCGGGGATGGTGAAGCGGTACTTCGACCCGGGCGTCATCAGCGCGACGCCTTCCTCGAGGCCGGGAATCACGGACATCAGCACGAAGCGGGCGGGTTCCGCCTCACCGGTCACGTCTTCAAAGACGGTCCCGTCGATGAGCGTCCCCTTGTACTTGACGCTGACCACGTCTTCGACGCGGGGCTTCTCGCCCTTGCCTTCCTTGAGAACTTCGTACTGAAGGCCGGACGCCGTCGTGACGACGCCCTTCTTCTTCGCGTTCTCGGCGAGGAACTTCTTCCCCGCCTCCAGGTTGGCCGCGGCGACCTTCGCCTTGGCGTCGGCTTCCAACTTGTTGAGGACCTCAGCGCGGTCGTTGAGGATCTTCAGCATGTCGTCGTCGGACAGCTCCGCCTTGCCTTTGAGAGCCGCCTCAAACCCCTGGACGACGAAGTTCATGTCGATCTTCGCGCCAAGTTCGGTCTGACGGTAGATCTGCGAGGCGATGTAGTTGCCGACGGTGGCACCCATGGAGTAGGACTCCTTCTCCAGCTGCGTCGTCGGGGCCGCAGCGTGGGCCGCGGCGGCGAAGCCGATGGCGAGCGTGGCGGAGAGAGCGATCTTCTTCAGGGCAAACATAGTGGTCTTCATCTCGTAAGTCGTTTCGTGAGTGTCATGAGCATCCGCCGGATCACGGGCGTTCGATCGGACGGTTGGAGAGCCTCCAGCCGTAGATGCCCTCGGGCATCTGACGCACGTCCGTGTAGCCCAACTTCATCACTTCGCGCGCGGCGATTTCGCTCGACGTGCAAAGCGGGTTGGCGCAGTAGAACACCACCGTCGCGCTCTTGTCGGCGGGAAGGAGCTTCTTCCAGTCGTTCACGTTGAAGAAGATGGCGCCCGGAATGAATCCGTCCGCCCAGATCTCCAGCGTGTTGACGTCGTAGAAGGGCACCCCCGCGTCGTGAAGCATTTCGGCTTCGCGAAGCGAGATCTGGTTCAAAACCTCGTCGTAGACCGGAGCCGGTTCGATGGGGCCGTCGGCGCCCGCCTGCGCACCCATGGGGAGCGCGAGCGCGAGACCGAGGGCGAGCCCTGCGAGATGCTTGTTCATGATTCCTCTTGATGCTGTCGTTTCCCGGACCGGACCCGTGGGTCGGGTCCGGGGTCGGCGTTACGGTGCCGGCGGTTTACTTCTTGGCTTCTTCCTTTTCAACGGCGGGGAAACCACCGTTGTCGAGGATCGCCTGAGCCTTCGTCAGGTAGGCGTTGGCCGTTTCGACGCGGGTCTTGAGGTAGTCGGGAGCGTGAACGCCCCACGAACCGTCCTTCTCGACTTCGATCGTGATGTCGCGGGCCTTGTCCACGAGCATCATGATTTCGGTCTTGGCGTCGACGGGCACCTTGGTGACTTCAAGAAGCTTCGCGATGCGTTCCTGAGCGGCGACCGCGGTCTTGTAGCCGTCCTTCACCGGGTTCTGCCATTCCATGACTTCGTCATAGATCTGCTTCTGGTCGGTGTACTGGAGGCCTTCCTCAAGCTCGGACAAGAACGCCGAGTGGCAGCCCTTGTTGTCGGTCACGCCCTTTTCAGCGTTGGCGGTACGCGCGCAGCTCCACATCAGGTCGACGTAGCCGTGGCCTTCCTCATCCTTGGCGATGCGCCAGCCCTTCGAGTTCGAAGCGCGGCTCTGGCCTTCGGCGGGGTTCAGCATCTTGGCGGTCGGGTCGACCTTGATGTTGAAGATGTGCGAACGGCGGACGGCATCGAAGCCGGCCATGTCCGGACGCTGGATGGCGGTGAAGTTTTCACACGACATCGTGAACGGCATATGGCAGTCCACGCAGTCCATCTTGCTGTGGGTGTTGGTCTGCGCAACCACGTCGGCCTGATCCTTGTGGCAGTCCTGGCAGGTCTTGCGGATCGCGGGCTTCGTGTAGTACGAGGTCCAGTCGTTCGACGTCACTTCGTGCGGGTCGTGGCAGGTGACGCAGCGCATGCCCTTTTCATAGTGCTTGGACATCATGAGCTGCGAGCCTTCCGTACCGCAGGACGGGCACGAGGACTTCATCTTGGCGTTGAAGCCGTTTTCGATCTTGCCCTGACCGGCTTCGGTGTTCACGTCTTCGGGGATGAAGTTGGAGCGCTGGTGGCAGCGTTCGCAGTTCGTCTGGAAGCCGTTGCTTTCGGCGCCGACCAGGTGGCCGCCCGCGCCGTGGCATTCTTCACAAGCGATGCCCTTCGAGATCGTGTGCTTCTGGAGTTCCTTCGGGTCGCCCAACGCCGCGAAGAATTCGTCCTTCGTCTTGAAGTCGAACTTGAACGCGTGGCAGACCTCGCAGTAGGAGGACGCCGGCTGGAAGAGGAATTCCTTCTCGAACGAGGCGCCGTAGGAGGTTTCACCCCACTGGTGCGAACCGGAACCGCCGAAATCCTTCATTTCGGTCGGGAAGCCGGGAACGACCTTGGCGATTTCCTTGGCGCGTTCGGGCGTGAGCCACTGGGCCCAGCCGCGGGAGAACTGGTTGCCGCCGGCGACGATCTTGCCGGTGCCGTCCTTGAGCAAACCGTCACGGACGTGGTAGGAACCACGGACGAGCCAGCCGTCGATGTAGCCGTACTTCGTGCGGGGGGTGCCGACCGTCGCGTAGATGACGTCCGGCGTGATGCCGTCCGGCAGGATCGAGGCGTCCGACCCGTAGAGCTTCTTCTTCAGGTCGTTGTCGACTTCGGGGTGTTCGCCGGGGAAGCGGATCGTCTGCGCATGACGCGAGCGCTTCCACTTCTGGTACTGAACCGCGTGGCATTCGCCGCAGCGCTCCGGACCGACGAAGCGGTTCGGGTAGTCGAGGATCGACTTCGCCGAGAGACGGTACTGCGAGGCCTGGGGCTTCTTGAAGCCGCCCGCCTTCGTGTAGCCCGCGGCGTTGCCTTCGCCCAAGTATTCGGACCCGCGGGTCGAAACCTTGTAGACGCCGACGATGTCGCCGCGTTCGGCGTACTTGAAGATCGGATGGTTTTCGAAGAGGAACTCGAAGAGTTCCTTTTCCTGGACGATGTAGTCCTGGAGGGTCTTCACGCCCTTGGTGGCCTGGTCGCCATCAGGGTTCGCGTAGACGGCCTGCGTCACGGGGTTGACGTTCTTGTTGCCCGTGCCCGGGACGGCGTCGGCGGCAAAGGCCGTAGAGGCCGCGGCAGCCGAACAAAACAGGACGGCGGTCACTGTTTTGAGAGTTGCATGCATAGTTGGTTTCTCCTGTCTTGCGCCGGCTTCTTCTTGGGGTCCGCCGGCAAAGAGTCGATCCCGAAGGATCCGCCCCGCCGCCCTTCCAGCCCGGCTTCGTATGGCTCTCGGCTCGGGGGTCGGGCGTCACGGAAAAGCACCCCCTCATTTGGGAGGGGACGCCACGGGGCGCACGTAGTCCTTTCGGTCTACGCCCGCATGATCGCACCCCCTCGGGGCTTAATTTCGGCTTTATCTTTCAACGTCTGAAATATTGATTTATATCAATTGTCAACCGTACACCGAAGGCGGCATAACGGATCTTTCCCTGCACCGCAGGGAAATACGTCTTTCTCGTGAGTTTTGCAGACCTTTACAAGTGATGAAGGATTATGACGGACGGGGAACTTCGGGTCAGCCGAACGGGGCGTACCGCTCAGCCGATTAGATACCCCTTTCGGGGGGTGTATTCGGGGGTTGAGACAAGGTAAACCCCTACGGAGAGCTGTGGTCACTTCACAAAATGGAATGACTGATTCCATTTCATCAATACTTAACCCCTTCCAAGGTATGTGTCCGGGGCCTTGACGGGCGGCTCCGGATTTGTTCTCCGTCAAGCACCCACTGGTGTTTTTCCTAAGGGTGGTTTTGCGTTGAGGCTATCCGTTTTGAATGGTTGTTAGATTTCTTTTATCGTCGCTTCTGCGACGACTTTCGTCGCACGTTCCCGAAGATCCCTCAAGAAAGGCCGATTCCGGTGTCCGTCGTTTTGGCGCAAACGGGCAACAAAACCCGACGCAGAAACGGAAACTCAGGATGACTAGCCGCACAAGCGTTCAGATGGCTTGAACACGAAATCGGGGACCTTCAGACGGGATCCTCCGCGTCGGATCGCGTCGACCGGAACCGGCGTCGGCGAAGGAAAGATGACGCCGGATGACGATTCGGAGGGAAATGCCCTGCTGTGTTGCGACAATAAGGAATCCCCAGAAACGTCAATAAGAATTCCCCACTTCCG
>OGHV01000921.1_pt1 | contig 18593 bp, 10 predicted proteins | sample 1571551 | NCBI WGS metagenome assembly OGHV01 (sample SAMEA2581960, study PRJEB24529) | metagenome | biome: Human gut stool | place: China | collected 2011 | reverse complement strand
AACTATCTATTAACTAGTGAATTACACGCGTTTGGTTGCAGGTGGCAGATGTTTTTATGTTTTTCAACTTTATAGTAGGAAAAAATTTCATTCATTTCCGTACCTTTATGAGTCTTTTTATCCATAAATAATATCCAGTCAGTGGTAGTGCAGTCCCCAATAAGGCAGCAATAAAGGTAAGTATGCGAGTAAACATTCCTCCCCAGTTACCAACATGCACAGAATAAATCCAACCACGAATCTTTCCCGACTTGTCTTGATGTTGATAAAGACTTGTTTCTGTAAATTCACCATTATCCGTATTGAAAGAATAACGGTCAGATGCCCGCTGATTCCCGAAACGGTTGAAAGACACGCTTGCCGTACCAGAAGAAATACTGATTTGCTTATACTCCGGATTCTGACGTCTTAGTTTATCATAAATCTCCTGCCAATAAACGAATGGTGAAGTTACCGAGTACATATCACTGTGATTGTTTTCCGGACGTCCGCTTCTTTCACCCTTTTGAACCTCATTTCCTTCTCTTTTCTTTTCCCGATGGGCTACCAGTTTGGTATCCCTCTTTTGAGCATCACTTTTCTGTTCATGTCCTTGGGCGGCACGTTGCTGTACTTCTACCCCGAAGACCTTATAGAAAGCCGTCCGATACCACGGAAAAGACCAGGTCAATCCCGTCAGTGCCATAGCCAGTAGAAAGATCAGAGCATACATTCCACCTGCCACATGCAAGTCATACCAAAACCTTCTCCAACCTTTTGTTGCTGTTATTTTCAGGCTATTCTTCAATGCTTTACGTGTACGCGGCCACCAAATGACAATTCCCGAAATCAGTACAAAAACAAGTAAAAGCGTACTGACACCTACAATCATTTTGCCCCAAAAGATCCCTTCATTTCCCGGATTCATACTATCCAGCAGCCAGCGATGCATTCGGAACATAAACATAAAAAAGCCGCTACGCTCGCTTTTTCCTTTTACTTCTCCCGTATACTGGTCTACATACAAAGATGCACGACGTGGTTTGGAAAGACTAACCTGATACGCACGTCCGGGATCAGAAGATATGCTGACACCGGTCACCGATACACTGTCAGGCAATGTCGTCGCCACTTTTTCAAGCAGCTTATCCATAGGAAGAGGAGACTCCTTTACCGTTTCTACGTAGTAAAGATCGCGTCGAAACCACTCATTCACCTCATTTTCAAATACCAGCATGGCACCGGAGAAGCAGACAAGAGTTATTATCAGTCCGAAAGGGACGGAAAGCCACAAATGTATCTTTCTGAATATTTTTTTCATGTTTTCAATCCTATTTCTTGAAAAAGCCTGCAAAGCTTTCCGCTCGGCAGGCTTTTATCTACAAAAGATTCTCTATTTAACCGACTGTATTATTTTGAAAGATATTCCATCTTACCTACCGTAGTAATAGCGTCAGCTTCTACCGTCAAACCTTTGACTGCCTTGCCTGTTTTTGCGTCTATTTTATAGAAGGCCGGTTTCTCGCCCGTAGTCACAGTGACAGCCATATAAGCATAGCCTTTTTCTCCATAAGGCTCGCCACCAAACTTTCCGTCAGCCGGCAGACCTGTAACAGGCATAATCGTCTGATCTTCCGCCTTGAAAACAGCTAATTCGCTGACATCTGCACTTGTACCGCCATTAATCATATCTTCCGCTCCCTTTTTATACAATTGAAGCAGGAAGTAATCTTCAGAGATGTGCCAGCAACGGAAAATAGGATGTTTAGTGCCTATCTCTTCAAAGTTCACATAGTAATCTGGATCGAAATCTGTTGCGCCTGCCTTGATACGCATTGCACCCGAAGGCTTCTGTCCTGTTACCTTCTTCAAATCTGAAGATGAAACTGCCGTACGTCCATATCCGGGAGAGAACACATAGACGTCACCATTATCAGCGGCCCAAATGGTCTGATAATATTGTGAACGCATACGACCGCATGCATAGCCTATTTTATCAGTCTTGGCAATCACCGGAGTCTCATTAAAGTTCGTGCCACTATAAATTGCCACGTAAGCATTATCCGGGTATTGTGTAGAAGGAATAACACCGGCTGTATATGCACCGCTGCCGCTACCACCGTCAGTCTTAGTCACAAGTTCCTGATCTGTCACAGCTTCCGGCCATTTTTTAATACCGTACTTACTCATTCCCATCGGGATGACAGATGTATAAATCTTATTGTTAGCTTCAACCAGACCTGCCCATGAAACTTTTTCACCATTACCCAAGTAATTTTCGGCAAGCAAGGTACCCTCTTCCTGACTGCCGTCGGTCGCATCCAGATAGTTGAACAACAATGCTTGAGCCACATTCTGATCCTCATCCGTTATTTTCGAGTCCCCGGTGGAAACAGTCACCACTTTATCCCCCCAAGTACCGTATGACGTGATACGATTATAAGTGTATGTGTACTTTTCTTTCATTTTACCATCTGCCCCCAGATAATAGGAAGCTCCTGTACCTGCGCCACCTTTATTATAAACTAAAGCAAACACATAATCCAATCCTTTATATACCCAATAGGTACCGCCAATCACTTCAGTTCCATTCCCTTGGGTCGACACTGTTCCTTCATCCAAAGAATTGGCTACTACCAAATAACTTGCTTCACCAGTTGTGGCAGCCACCACATAAGCCGTTTCTCCATCAATCGGCGGGTTATCCACCGGATTATTATCATCGTCGCAAGATGCCACAAACACACCGCTACTCAAACAAAAAGCTACGGCAAAAGCCTGTAATAAAAACTTCTTCATATATTCTTTATTATTGATTGATACTAAAAACTTACTCTTATTATTTACCGAAAAATACTCTGAACTTTCCATAGAATGCGCGCCCCGCTTTTTGCAGGCTAAAATTGTCAAACAGTTGGGCATCGGTGAAATTCCGACATTCAAATGATACATTATAACGTCCATTTTTCATGGTGTAGGACAAAGACAGATTATGAGAAAACTGTTCCGGCACCATATTCTTTGAATCTTTATCTCCGAGATTTTCCCAGTAAAGAGGAAAATCGTGTTGCCAGTAGCTATCATAGCCGATGCTCAACACATTTCCTTTGACAAACAGGTCATTCCAATAAAAATTTGCATTGATATTAGCATAACGATAGGGCAGATTCGGCATACGCACTTTATAGTGCATGCTTTCCTGCAAAGAAGAACCCGCCAGAAACTTTTCGTAATCACGAGTATCGATGCTATTGAATGTTCCTCCTATATCAAACCAATGCAAGAAGCTATAAAGCAATGACAAATTATACCCTTTGGTCCTTACGTGACCGTGGTTCTCATAATATCCGTAGCTTGTTCCTCCCAATACGTCCAGTCCTCTTTTTATATAATCTTTCGTATCCCGATATATCAAACCGGCCTCGGCATACAATTCATGCTTGCCAAACTGATGATTATAGCTGAAACTCAAATTGACATTATCACTTTTCTCCGGTTTCAGATTCATTTTACCAGCTTCAAGGTCTTCATCTCCAAAGAGTTCGTCCGTGGTCGGCAGGCGGAAAGCCTTTTCGTACGAAAGTTTCACCTGAAGATCTTTCCATATAAAATAGGTACCTGCCGCTCCATATCCAAGAGCGCTTGCCGTATTGGACAGATTGATATAATTGCCTATTCCATCCGTATTCTGCGATACCGGTCCCTTGTTGTATTGCCGGTAATATTTGGCAAATGCCGACACATTCCATCTGTCCGACGGCATCAGACGGTAAGAAAGCCCGCTGACGTTTTTACGGGTGATTTTAGGAATAGAAAAGTCCGTGAATTTGGAAGAAGCACCGATGGTAGAGCGGCTCGTACGTTCAAAATCACTGATTACATGACTGAAAGTAAACGTATGCGCCTGTCCGATATGATAATTCATCTTCAGCGTCCCATTCCAGTTTTTATTTTTAGATTCACTGTTCTGGTAAGACTGTTCTCCCCGGCTACCTTTTTCATAAAAATCTCCACGCCAGTTGTAAGCCCGCGAAGCGGTATCGACATTATTGGTGATATTATGATTGTAATTGGCAGTCAACAGCAGATCCAGGTTTTTCACCAATAAGTTCTTTTTGTAATATTCTAAAGAAGGGACCAACGAATGTCCTTTGCGGAATTTTTCACCGAACACGACATCTTGATAAACGCCTGTTTGTATCTCTTTATAGAAATGAGAATAATTGAAACTCAACGCCAAACGATCTGCCCATTTCTTTCCTACCAGGCCGATTTTTCCAATCACGGCTTCATTATGATACTGGTCATTAAAACGTTTCAGATGATAAATCTTATTTTTGTCAAGTGGCGGAAAACGTACGCTTCCATCTTCTTTAATCTCAAATTCGCGTACATAAGTGTCTACATAATAATCATTATCCGAGAAATTCTGAAAAGCATTGACCTCATACATAAAACCATTCTTGAACGTTTGTCCGAAGCGCACGTATGATTTATGAGTATTAAATGACCCGTAAGAATAGGAAGCGTCCATAAACCACTTTCCGGGTTGCTTGTTGGTGACAATATTAACCACTCCCCCAATAGCATCGGTTCCGAATCCTACAGGAACTACTCCTTTATAGACTTCTATACGGTCGGCAAAATTAATAGGAACATTGTTCAAATCGAATGCGGCACCGGCTCCCTCCTGTGGTATGCCGTCAATGAAGATTTTCACATGTTTCCCGCTAAAGCCATCGATATACAATTGCATATCCGACCCCACTCCACCTGATTCGCGGAGTTTTACACCGGGCACTTTAGTCAGTGCACCTGCCAAAGTCTGCGTACTATTATGCAATTTCTTCGCATCAATGGCTACCGCATTAAAAGCAGACTGATTCACACGACCGACTCCGGATGTCGTGACCAGCACCTCTCCCAGTTCTTTTACCGCCGGCGCGATAGTGACGTTTACTTTTATTCTTTCTCCCTTGGCTAATTTAACTTTCTTTTCTACCGTTTGATAACCGATAGCCGAAACGACAAGTGTATATTCACCGGCTGTAGTTTTCAAATGATATATACCTTTTTCATCTGTATAGCATCCTTGGTTGGTTCCTTTCAGATAAACTGTCGCAAAATCCACCACTTCTTTCTCCGTGGACATTACTCTACCCGAAATTAAACTATTACGGTGACGCCCATGTTGTGAATATACGGATACGGAAAACAAGAATGCCAGAAAAACCAAAAAATATTTATTGCTCATCTCCTTTTTACCTTTTTACTTTATACCTTTTCATTGCTCTAAAAGCGATGCAAAGGTAAGCAGAAAGAGGGATGCCAAACAATCCCTATCTATTGGTAAAAATAAGACAACAAAAATGAGATATATAGATATGTACAATACCTATATATAAGTAAATACTGGATAATTTAAATAAAAAAAGAAAAGAAAACCTACTTCAGCCAACTCGCCAACGCACGTTCCGTTACCTCCCACAACTGCTCTTTTTGCACATGATTCGTGTATTTATCAGACAAGTTTTTCCGGTGGTTATTGACATACAGTTGTCCTGTCACACCGGCTTCCTTTTCGTCCAACAGTAAACCGATTGCCGTAGAAGCCCCTTTCTTGGGTTTACGGATAAAAGGACGGAAAAAAATATCCGTTAACGGATCGAACCACTTGTGCATAGTGATGATATCAGTAGAAACAATTCCCGGATCGGCAGCATTGACGGTAATCCCCTTCTCTCGAAGTTGCTCGGAAAGCTCGAAAGTAAACAATAATAAAGCCAACTTCGTGTTACTGTAAACAGGAATCCGCCAAAACGTTCCCGTTTTCCCTCTATGAAAGAAATCTGGGAAGTCGAGCTTGCCGATTGCGTATGTACAGGAAACCATATTTACGATACGCGCTCCACGCACCATCAACGGAATTAATTTCCGGGTAAGCAGATAAGGTCCCATGTAGTTCACACTTACTGTTCGTTCGAATCCTTCGGAAGTAGTATGAAAACCTGTCTCCATCGTTCCGGCATTATTCATTAACAAAGAGATGGGAAGATTCCTTTCTAAGATCTGACTGGCAAAAGCAACTACGGATTGCATAGAAGATAAATCGATAGCTATTACTTCCAAATCCGGGTTTCCAATTTCCTTGCTCAAACGTTCACGAACAACCTCCGCTTTCTTCGGATGATAACAAGCCATTATGATTCGATAACCGGCTTTGGCTACGGCACGTGTTATTTCTGTTCCCATTCCTCCGTCCGCACCGGTGATGATTGCCCATTTCATTTCACTCATTTTTTCTCCAGTTTATCAATCTCCTTTTGTAAAGAGGAAGGTAATTGTTCTTTCAAATGTTGATGACAAGCCATTTCTATCGTATACATACGTCCTATGCAATAATTACTGTGTCCACAGTTGCAGCGTGCTTGTTCCTCCTGTTTCATCCGGTTCACGAATCCCGGTTCGTTCAGTAATGCTCTCGCCATCTGCACGGCATCAAAACCGGAATCGAGCACTTCATCTATTTTCTGACGGGAAACAAGACCACCGACATAAATCAACGGCGCATCCGGAAGAGCCGCACGGAATTTCAGTGCATCTTCAAGGAAATAGGCCTCTTTGAAGGGCACAGAGGGTATCATCCATTTGCCAAACATACGGACTCCGTATTTCAGCCACCAACAATTCATATAGTAAGACATCGAACGAATCGGCATGGCACCTCTCATTACATACATCGGCGCTTTGCTGACAAAACCACCACTCAACACCAATCCATGAGCGCCAAGTTCCAACAGTCGTTTAGCCACTTGTATGGATTCGTCAATCTCCATTCCTCCTTTGAAACCGTCGCGCATATTCATTTTTACGAAAACTGCCATATCACTGCCTGCCGCTTTCATCACTTCTTCCATCACCATATCCATAAAACGCATCCGGTTTTCGAGCGAACCGCCATATTCATCTTTCCGATGATTGGTGTAGGGAGACAGGAATTGACTAATCAAATAGCCGTGCCCCGCATGTACTTCAACGGCGTCAAATCCGGCTTTCCTCGCCAGATTGACTGCATTTCCATACGCTTTCGCCATTTCCGGCAGCTCCTCTTTTTCCATTCCACGCACAAACGTAGGAGAATAGAGGTTGAAGCCTGAAGATGCGGATATAGGAGTGACACCACATATATTTTTATGGGACATATTTCCACAATGCCCGATTTGTATACCTACTGCGGCACCTTCATCGTGCACGGCTTTTGTCAGTTCGTGTAAACGGGGAATAATGGACGGACGCAACCACAACTGACGGTCGAAAGAAAGTCCGCTTTGTGTCACGGCAGCATAAGCCACTGTTGTCATACCCACTCCCCCCGCAGCTACCGACCGATGGTAATCCAGCAACATCTGCGTGGGAGTATTCTCCGGACACATGCTCTCAAAAGCTGCCGAACGGATTGTTCGATTCCGCAGCGTCAAAGGACCAAAGGTGACCGGGCTAAAAAGTTTAGATTCCATAGTAGTTGATATTTTATTTAAGTCATACGTAAGTCGTGATGAAAAGCGCCCCTAATAAAGAAAAGGGAACACTCGTTTCCGTTCTCCCACTGCGTCTCCGAATTCTTCGCGGTAACGGCACCAAATAGCGTTGGCACGGGGAACAAGGTTAGCAATCGTCCACCAAAGGAAGACCAGACCGGAAAGTGAACAAGTGAGTATCGCCCAACCTGCCCATTCTACTATCTCACCGAAATAGTTGGCGGAAGTGACATAACGGTACATTCCTTTTTGAGGCAGATAATGCCGGGTGTCTCCCGGTTTGCGCAAATGACGGATGATATAATCCGACTGCCAGTTCAACAGCATACCTGCGAAAAAGAGCAGTGTGCCGATAATAAACCACGGTGAAGTGAACCAACCGGATTGATACATCGTTTCGGGAGCAAGATAGAAAATCCATTTTCCTTGCATATAACCATTCAGCAGATTAAAAAGAACTCCCATCGACATGATTGCCAGCGGCATCTTACTTTTTCCTTTCAATAGCAAAGGGAAGATGAAAGCACGCTGAAAATAGTGAATCTGAAAGAAGAGGAAGAAAGTGAAAATCACCGGCTCGAACCGACGTTCGGAATAGATCCACATCACGCACATCACCACGAAAACCGGAGCTTCCATCAATATCCAGGCTAGTTTATTGGAGATAGCTACTCCCCACGATGCTGTGCGGAAAATACCATATCCGGCTTTCACAAAGTAAAGGGCGATAAAAACAAACAAAGCAATCAGGCTCATCACCCCCAGAAACAGATTAAAAGTATCTATACTCATACCGATCTATTTTGTAACACGCAAAAATAACAAAAATGAGATAAATGACGATACAAAAAATAGAAAGAATCTGAAGTACATTCTTTTACGAACATAAAAAAGGAGAAAATGTAAAATTTCCCGGATGCGCTTCTGAAATGATCGGGCACACATCCGGGATTACTTATCTATTTAATAAAAGGATTTGTTCTTATCAGCGTTTCTTAATTGGGATATAAGCCAAATCATCAAGTACATTTTTATAAGCCGGGCGGATAATCCGTTTACCGTCGAAGGTTAATTCTTCATTGCGGTGTGCACACCAGCCTACGATACGCGCCATGGCAAACAGTGGAGTGAAGATTTCCTGCGGCAAACCGATCATTTCATACACGAAGCCCGAATAAAAGTCGATATTGCTGGACACTGTCTTTCCGTTGTTTTTAACCCGTCCGAAAGTAGCGATGGCACGTTCTTCCAGCAGTTCAAGAAAAGCAAATTCGCTTTCTCTGCCTTTTTCACGGGCAAGGTCGCGAGCCAGTTCTTTCAATAGAAGAGCACGAGGGTCGGAGATGGTATAAACGGCATGTCCGATACCATAGATCAATCCGGTTTTGTTATACACTTCTTTGTTCAACATTCGGGTGTAATAAGTGTCTATCTCATCTACACTTGTCCAGTCTTTAATATTTTCCTTCAGGTGCTGAAACATGTCGGCAACCTGAATATTGGCACCTCCGTGAAGCGGGCCTTTCAGCGAACCGATACCGGCGGCGATGGCCGAATAAGTATCTGTTCCGGTAGAAGAAGTAACACGAACGGTGAAAGTGGAGTTATTACCACCACCGTGCTCTGCCTGAAGAATCAATAACAAATCAAGGGTGCGTGCATCCAGTTCGGTATAGTCTTTTTTCAGCATATACAGGAAATTTTCGGCAATAGAGAGCTTTTCCTGCGGATGGCGGATATGCAGAGAACGTCCGAAAGTAGCATGACGAAGCATATTATAAGCATAAGCGATGATAGTGGGGAACTTTGAAATCAGTTCAATACTCTGACGCATCAGGTTATCCCGGGAGGTATCATCCGCATTTGCGTCAAAACGATACATTTCCAATACACTGCGTGAAAGAATATTCATGATGTTGTTTCCTTCCAACTCGATGATGTTCATTTTCGTTTTCTGTTCCAACGGCATATTGTCGTTAATCAACTCACGGAAAGAAAGCAATTCTTCTTTATCCGGCAGACGTCCGGAAAGCAATAGGTAAGCCACTTCTTCGAAGCCAAAGCGTTTCTCTTTGATTATAGCGTGAGAAATATCTTCTACATCATAACCGCGATAGAACAGTTTTCCCGGTATGGGTTTCAGTCCACCACCCGGAACACGTTCATATCCTACTACATTACCGATTCTGGTTAAACCTACCAATACACCTGTGCCGTCTTCATTACGCAATCCGCGCTTCACATCAAACTTGGAGAACAATTCTGTATCAATCCGGGTAGCTTCCTTCATTTCCTCGGAAAGCTTGTAAATCAAGTACTCTTTTTTCATCTTTCTTCGTTTTTTATTCGTTACTTTTGTTTTTCAATTCTTTCCACGATCTCACGAGTGAAAGCGGAAGTAGAGAGGGAGGTTCCATTCGGCATAAAACGGGCTAAATCGTGTGTAGCGCGAGCGTCCAGGAAGCTTTGTTCCAAGGCTTTCTCTATCAGAGCAGCCGCTTCTTTCCAGTCAAAATATTCGAGCATCATTACTGCCGAAAGGATAATAGAACAAGGGTTCACCACATCTTTTCCCGCAATATTGGGGGCTGTTCCGTGAGTCGCTTCAAAGATGGCATGACCTGTCTGGTAGTTGATATTTGCTCCCGGAGCGATACCGATACCGCCTACCATAGCCGCCAGTTGGTCAGAAACGTAGTCTCCGTTGAGGTTTAAGGTGGCTATTACGGAATATTCTTCGGGAATCAGGAGTGTATTTTGCAAGAAAGCATCTGCAATGCAATCTTTTATCACCAGTCTGCCATCTGCCAAAGCATCGCCAAATTCACGTTGCGCCAGTTCGTAGCCCCATTTTTTGAAACCACCTTCGGTAAACTTCATGATATTCCCTTTATGCACCAGCGTTACGGAAGGCAAATGATGGTCGATCGCATACTGGCAGGCAGCACGTACAAGACGCTCCGTGCCCTCACGTGATACAGGTTTCACACCGAAAGAAGAGGTTTCCGGGAAACGGACTTTTGTCACGCCCATTTCGTCTTTCAGGAATTGATAGAACTTTTCAGCTTCCGGAGTTCCGGCTTCCCATTCGATACCTGCATAAATATCTTCCGTATTTTCACGGAACACACACATATTCACTTTCTCCGGTGATTTGACAGGCGACTGTACTCCCTGATACCAACGAACCGGACGAAGACAGACGTATAAATCAAGTGTCTGACGCAGTGCTACGTTCAACGAACGGATTCCACCTCCGACAGGAGTTGTCAACGGACCTTTGATTCCTACCAGGTATTCCTGAAAGGTTTCCATTGTTTCATCCGGTAACCAGGAACCAGTCGCGTTGAAGGCACGTTCTCCCGCCAACACTTCTTTCCATTCGATACGACGTTTGCCACCGTATGCTTTCCGGATAGCTGCGTCCACTACGGCTTGCATGGCAGGAGTCACTTCGGCTCCTACTCCATCGCCGGTAATATAAGGTACGGTAGGCACATCGGGTACCAACAGCGTACCATCTGTTTGCATGGTTATTTTGCTCATTTTTTATCTTGCATTTAAGGCAGAACCGGCACGAAACCAGGCTATCTGCTGTTCATTATAGGTATGTTGCACTTCAAAACTTTCTTTCGTTCCGTCTTCGTGATGAAGAACAATCGTCAGATTGCGCCCCGGTGCGAAATGGACTAAGCCTGATACGGACAAAAGATCGTGTTCCCGAATCTTGTCATAGTCTGCTTTATCTACAAAAGTAAGAGCAAGCATTCCTTGTTTTTTCAGATTTGTTTCGTGGATACGGGCAAAACTCTTAGCCAAAATGACACGTACATTGAGGAAGCGTGGTTCCATGGCTGCATGTTCACGGCTGGAACCTTCTCCATAATTCTCTTCGGCAACAACAATAGACGGAATACCTTCGGATTTATACATCTTTGCCGTACCGGAAACTGTTCCATAAGTATTTGTCGAACGATTCCAAACACGGTTCGTTTCACCATTGAAAGCATTGACAGCTCCCATCAGCATATTGTCAGAAATATTCTCCAAATGTCCCCGGAAGCGGAGCCATGGACCTGCCATAGAGATATGGTCGGTAGTACATTTTCCCTGTGCTTTAATCAATAAAGGCATGTTCAGCAAATCCTGTCCGTCCCATGCCGGGAAAGGAGTCAGAAGCTGGAGACGTTGGGAATCCGGTTTTACCCTGATTTCCGTTTTTGCTCCGTGCGGGGCAATATACCCTTCATTTCCCTGTTCAAAACCTTTCAAAGGAAGTTCATCTCCTACAGGCTCGGAGAGTTTCACTTTTTCTCCGTTATGATTCACCAGTCTGTCTTTCAACGGGTTGAAACAGAGATCACCGGCTATTGTTAACGCCATCGTTAGTTCCGGAGAAGCTACAAATGCATAGGTGTTGGGATTACCGTCAGCGCGTTTGGCAAAATTACGATTGAAAGAGGTGACGATTGAGTTCTTTCGTGTCAGATCGTCCGTCTCACGTTTCCACTGACCGATACAAGGTCCACAAGCATTTGCCATAATCGTGGCTCCCAACCGTTCAAAAGCTTCAATCATACCGTCTCTTTCGGCAGTAGCCCGGATTTGCTCCGAACCCGGATTGACGATCAGCGGAGAAGCGACGCTCAAATTCTTTTCTGTCACCTGCTTTGCCAGAGAAGCTGCACGGCTCAAATCCTGATAAGAAGAATTGGTACATGAACCTATCAAGCCCACCTCCATTTTACGGGGGTAGCCGTTCAATAACACTTTTTCTGCAAATTCAGAGATAGGAGTAGCGGCATCCGGTGTAAACGGCCCGTTTATATAAGGTTCGAGTTCTGACAAATCTATTTCAATCACACGGTCGTAATAGTTGGATGGTTCGTCGGTCACAATGTCGTCTGCACGAAGATCTGCATCAACAGATTCAGCCCAATCAACTACACAATCTCTTCCGGTAGCTCTCAAATAAGTAGCCATGCGCCCGTCAAAGGGGAACAAAGAGGTAGTAGCTCCAACTTCGGCACCCATATTGCAAATGGTGGCTTTCCCGGTAGCAGAAAGGGATTCGGTTCCGGGACCAAAATATTCGATAATAGCATTCGTTCCTCCTTTTACGGTAAGGATGCCGGCCAATTTCAGGATTACATCTTTCGGAGAGGTCCAACCGCTTAGTTTTCCGGTCAGACGGACACCGATAATCTTCGGCATTTTCAGCTCCCATTCCATTCCTGTCATCACATCCACGGCATCCGCGCCACCGACACCGATAGCCACCATGCCCAGTCCGCCTGCATTAGGCGTATGAGAGTCTGTTCCCACCATCATACCGCCGGGGAAAGCATAGTTTTCGAGCACTACCTGATGGATAATTCCTGCTCCCGGTTTCCAGAAGCCAATGCCATAACGGGAAGATACATCACGGAGGAAGTCGTATACTTCTTCATTGGTCAGTCTTGCCGTAGCAATATCCGCCTTTGCACCTTTATACGCCTGTATCAAGTGATCGCAATGCACTGTCGAAGGCACAGCCACCTGATCCTTACCTGCATTCATAAATTGAAGCAAAGCCATCTGCGCAGTTGCATCCTGCATAGCCACACGGTCGGGACGGAAATTCACATAATCCTCCCCCCGTTTGTAATCTTTCAAATCGGCTACATCATACAGATGAGCATACAAAATCTTCTCGGCCAACGTCAAAGGGCGTTTCAGTATAGCCCGTACGTGTTCTACCTTTCCTTTATAAGCAGCGTAGAAAGCTTCTAACATAGTCACATCATATACCATATTGCTTTTTGTTTTTTTAGTCTATCTATTAAAATAACGAACGACGTTCGAGTAATGTTTAACAAAATGAAATATTTTTTCTACCCGGAACGAAGATTTGTTACCTTTGCGCCTATTATGAGTAATAATCCGAAAAGTCCCATTATAGATCTTCAGCAACAGCAACTCCTCCTGCGGATGGAGTATGAATATGAGAAGGAAGAATTTAAGCGGCAGACCGAAACAATGGGCGTTGCCCGTAAAGTGAAGCGCGGTCTCTGCTGGTATCCTGTCTCTCTTGGCCGAAGTTACTACAATTCGCTGAATCAGCTTGTAATAGATATTACACGGACCGAAAATAAAGAAATAGAGCATTCCTTTGAGTTCGGTCGCCCTGTTTGCTTTTTCCACCAGTCATTCGAAGGAAAAGTGAAGTATATGGATTTCATCGCTACCGTCAGCTTTGCCGACGAAGAACGAATGGTCGTTGTACTCCCCGGAGCGGGAGCTTTAGCGGAACTGCAAACTGACGGTATACTGGGAGTACAACTTTATTTTGACGAAACATCGTACCGGGCCATGTTCGAGGCACTGGAAGACACGATACGTGCCAAGGACAACCGCCTGGCGGAACTGCGCGACATTTTGCTGGGTACCCAAAAGCCGGGATTCCGCGAATTATATCCCGTCCGCTTTCCATGGTTGAACAGTACACAGGAAACAGCTGTTAACAAGGTGCTCTGTACGCGTGACGTATCTATTGTTCACGGTCCTCCGGGAACCGGAAAGACAACGACTCTTGTCGAAGCGATTTACGAAACATTGCATCGGGAACCACAAGTGCTTGTTTGTGCGCAAAGCAACACGGCTGTCGACTGGATTTGTGAGAAACTGGTAGATCGGGGAGTCCCCGTGCTCCGCATTGGAAATCCAACCCGGGTCAACGACAAAATGCTTTCATCCACCTATGAACGCCGGTTTGAAAGTCATCCTGCCTATCCGGAGCTTTGGGGAATCCGTAAATCTATCCGCGAAATGGGTAGCCGGATGCGCCGGGGTAGTTATTCTGAACGGGAAGGAATGCGTAATCGCATGAGTCGTCTCCGCGACCGTGCCACGGAGTTGGAAATACAAATCAATGCCGATCTTTTCGACAGTGCCCGCGTTATTGCTTCTACCCTAGTCAGCAGCAACCACCGCCTGCTCAACGGACGTCGTTTTCCGACTTTATTCATCGACGAAGCTGCACAAGCCCTCGAAGCTGCCTGCTGGATCGCTATCCGCAAAGCAGACCGGGTCATCCTTGCAGGAGATCATTGTCAACTTCCGCCGACTATCAAATGTATAGAAGCCTCCCGTGGAGGATTGGATCATACGTTAATGGAAAAAGTGGTTCAGCAAAAACCTTCCGCGGTCTCTCTATTAAAAGTACAGTACAGAATGCATGAAACCATCATGCAGTTTCCCTCCGACTGGTTTTATCACGGAGAACTGGAAGCTGCTCCGGAAGTACGCTATCGGGGGATTCTTGATTTCGACACTCCCATGAACTGGATCGATACTTCAGAGATGGACTTTCACGAAGATTTTGTAGGCGAAAGCTTCGGACGCATCAATAAGCAGGAAGCCAACCTACTACTACAAGAACTGGAAACTTACATCGAACGTATCGGCAAAGAGCGAATACTGGATGAAAGAATTGATTTCGGTCTGATTTCGCCATACAAGGCACAAGTGCAATATTTGAGAGGAAAAATAAAAGGAAGCAGCTTTTTACGTCCTTTCCGCAGCCTCATCACCGTGAATACGGTAGACGGCTTTCAGGGACAGGAGCGAGACGTTATTTTCATCAGTCTCGTACGTGCCAACGAGGACGGACAAATCGGATTTCTAAATGACTTGCGAAGAATGAATGTAGCGATTACGCGGGCAAGAATGAAACTTGTTATATTAGGAGATGCCTCCACCCTTGCCAAGCATCCTTTCTATAAAAGGTTGATGTTATTCATTAAAAAGGAGGATTAAATACTTAATCCTCCTTTTAACAAAGCACACTTTCTCCCGAAACCACACTTTTTTTAACACAAACAAAACAAACAATATTTTACATCAGTACTATTCTTAATTTTTCATCCTCAAAGATAGTCGATTATTCTAATGCGATCCAACTATTTCCACCATTTTATTTGCGGATCGCGCGTTTTTGCCCATTCTGCAAATTTAGGATATGTTTTGTCAATGCGCTGATTCTCCTTTTTAAGATCTAAATTCAAAATAGAAGCGTCCAAACGTGCATCTACATGAATAGCAAACGGAAAACCATCCTTGCAAATGAAATAGGTACCATCTACATCACCACGAGAAATATCAGCTCCGGAAGGGAAACGATTATTCGCACCAGTCGTCGGCTTATGATCTGTCAGATGGACTTCTGTGGCAGAGTTGAATACTTTTATAAAAGGATTATAAGGAGCTACCACCACTGATTTATCAAGAGTAGGGTTATTAAATTGTATGGATACCGTATATGTCTTCTCTTGAATATTCTGATTAATCATATCCTCCGCATTCACATTGGATACTCCCAATTCAGCTTTAGCATCCTTGAATAATGTTATCACATTACCTGAATAGGAAGAAGTTTCACTACCATTAACCGTTACTTTAGAAGCTTTACTCAAATCGAAAGGAACTTCATAAGCAAACGAGTTCTTATAATTAGCTCCCGTCCAAGCCAAGGTGAACTTATCAATAATATTAAGCACCTTATTATCTATATTATAATCAACGCTTGACTGATATTTCATGACCACATCATTCAAGTCATAATCTCCTTGTTCCGGCCAGTTATCTTCAAAACCAAGCACTCCAGAATACTTTTCTGTTCCTTGCCGATCACCCGGATTAGGAACATCCGGCACTTCAATAGCAGCAATAGGATTAGAAGAGATGACGAAAGCAACATCATTATAGTCATTTTCTCCATTTTTCCAGTCTTCCATTGTTATCACATTCACTCTTTCACCTACTTTATTTTTTGCTGCAAAAATTGCAGTGTGAGAAATTTTGTCACTATTCAAAGATTTAGTCGAATAGAACATATTTCCATTGGCCTTAACACCTCTCCAACCGTCATTCCAAATTAGGAAACCAATCTTTGTACCTGCTGGGATACGTTCCGGTTCTTCTTCCGGAAAGCTGCCTGTCTCATTTATATATTTCAAATTTACCGCAACCCCACTATAATTACCCAGACTACTTTTATGTGCATTAGGGAAGATTACACATGCATGCTTTGCAGCTTGTCTTATTTCATCAATACTGGCATTTTCCGAATAACAATAGTAAGCAAACACACTTTGCGCACCTGTATCTCCTCCGAAATAGTTGACAACGACATTCGCATCTTCTTTTATCAGAATATCAGCATCATCAGAGACTAAATTAGTTCCTACATTATTCTTTCCTTCCGGAAAATATGTCGTTATATAACTCTTGAGAGTTGCGTCCACATTTATTTTTTTGGAAGCATCCAGATAGTTAGGTCTACCAGTATTTACATTCCAAGTTCCTAATACATTCGGAATTACATTTGTAATAAATTTCAAAGAGGATCTTGTTTGTGCACTTCTCGTTGATGAATCCACAGGAGTAACATCAAGAGCATTCTCGAAGGTTATTTTTGCGCTGACATCCGAACCGACAACTTTAGTTTTATACAAAGTCGGCACACCAAAATCCGGAGAATAAATATAAACTTCTGAAACAGCTGTCGGGAAAGAAGCCGGTTTGATATAACGTCCTTGTATATCTGTAAATCCGGTTGCAATGTGTGACACCCCTGCTTTCTTTATAATCTGACCGCCTTCTGCCACATAAGAAAGCGGATTTTCAGCATAAACTTCAAAATAAGCTCTAGGACATTCCTTTCCATAATCAATATTCAATTGAATATTTTTAGTAGTAGCAAAGTCGAAATAGTTATCTAAAGTAACCTCCTCTTCTTTATCTCCTGAATTAGCAGGATCATATACATCTTTCTGCAAACAGCTGGAGAAAGCAACAGAAACAACACCAATAACACATACTAATTTAGTAATGTTAATCATTCTTTTGGGCAAGTTAAAATACATCATACTTCTCGTTTATTTTATTTGATGGTGCAAATATAAACATAAACTTGCATATTTTAGTCATATTATAGATATATTTTTCTAAAAAAAGCAATTTAAAGGATTCACTCCTCCTTTTATACAATGTATTTCCAATAAAAAAGGAGAGAACTATTTGCTCTCTCCCCTCTTAAAACTTGTATAATTTATCCAGTTTAATTATTCTCCGGACGAAGTTTACGAACAGTTACAGCAGTCTGCCACATTTCGCTCTCGCGTAATTGACGGAGTTCTTCGTTCAATTTTTCACGATAATCAGGTTGTGAATTACTGTCGATAGAAATCTGTGCTTCGTTACCAGTCTTCACACTGTTATACAACTTTTCAACTACCGGTTTGATAGCATCGTGGAATGGGCCCATCCAATCGAGAGCACCACGTTGAGCAGTAGTAGAGCAGTTAGCGTACATCCAGTCCATACCGTTCTTTGCGAACAACGGCATCAATGACTGTGTCAGTTCTTCCACTGTTTCATTGAATGCTTCAGAAGGACTATGACCGTTTTCACGCAATACTTCGTACTGTGCCAGCAACAAACCTTGGATAGCACCCATCAATGAACCACGTTCACCTGTCAAGTCAGAAGTAGCTTCACGTTGGAAAGTTGTTTCGAACAGATAACCGGAACCGATACCGATACCTAGTGCGATAGTTCTTTCGTAAGCCTTGCCTGTAGCATCCTGATAGATAGCATAAGAAGAGTTCAAGCCACGTCCTTCGAGGAACATAGTACGCAAAGATGTACCCGAACCTTTAGGAGCAACCATGATAACGTCGATATCAGCAGGAGGAACTACACCTGTACGGTTGTTCCAAGTGATAGCAAAACCGTGTGAGAAATAAAGAGCTTTTCCGGCAGTCAGGTAAGGCTTGATAGTAGGCCATACAGACATTACTGCTGCGTCAGACAACAGACACATTACAATAGTACCTTTCTCACAAGCTTCTTCGATACCGAACAAAGTTTCACCCGGAACCCATCCGTCCGCTACTGCCTTATCGTATGTTTTTCCTTCACGTTGACCAACGATTACATTGAAACCGTTATCACGCAAGTTCAGCGCCTGTCCAGGACCCTGTACGCCATAACCGATTACAGCGATTGTTTCATTTTTCAATACTTCACGAGCTT
>OGHV01000910.1_pt1 | contig 18814 bp, 16 predicted proteins | sample 1571551 | NCBI WGS metagenome assembly OGHV01 (sample SAMEA2581960, study PRJEB24529) | metagenome | biome: Human gut stool | place: China | collected 2011 | reverse complement strand
TCAAAAAGTATTGCCTTTAACTAATCGGAAAGCCGGATGAAAAATATAATCATATATTTGGAATAATCTCATAATCCGCTAAGAATAAAAAGTTTATGCGGAAAGTTCAAGAACGAGGTAATGAGTTGGCAACTGTTCTGATTTCTACATACTTGCGTGATTTGCATTGATGTACAACTCATCTTGGAACAAAGGTACAACTTTTTTATGAACGAGCAAAAGGACGGTGCAATTTTCATTATTACAGGGTAGTATTTGAATTTGGTCTATCGTCAATCTGCGATATTATGAGTCTCCCGATTCCGTCATTCGCCCCTTTCCTTTGCTCGTCTGCGAAGGTAGTACAATAGCCCTTGAAAGTTGAAAGGTCGGTGCGGCAAGCCGTTTCGGACTGAATCTTCCTCCTACGGAGAGTATTCAGCCCGAAAACCTTTCCCCTTTCAATGTCTGTACTTAAAAATGCAGACGGCAACGGAAATGAACGACTGACGAAAATGTAGAAAAAGATAAACAGACAGCATACAAATGAGTTCTTACATTGATAACCCTTTTGTATGCTGTTCTTGTCTCTATCCATATGGGCACTATTATTTTGCAGTAGATGAATATATGGCAAGCGATAAATTTCACTCCCTCCAAAAATATAGAAGAGATTTATCCGCTGTTATTCATCAGGTGCTTGCCGTTGTACTCCCGTTTCAACGCCTGTTCAATCTCACTTCGCTTATACAGAACTTTGCCACCGAGCACATAGTAAGGCAATGTACCATTGCTTCGATATTCACTTAATGTCCTTCGGCTGACTTTAAGCATATACGCCACCTCCTTGTCGCATAGATACTCATCATCGTGTTGTAATGCCGCACCATCTTTGGGCATACTATCGAGAATTTCCGATAGTTGGTCGATACTCTCGTGAATGGACTGCATCCACGCATCATCTTTGGTTCTCATCTCTCGATACATAGTTCAAATGGTTTTATTGTTATACATCGATTAGATTTCTCGTCCCTTCCATCTGGCTTCTTTTCGTCTGTCCTCGACCTTTGTTACAATGCTCTCTACATCTTCGGGCAGGTAGTATGTGCGGTTGCCGATTTTGGTGTAGGCAAGCGTTCCGTTATCACGCAAGGTCTGCAATGTACGCTTGCTTATCTTCAATCGCTGACAAACATCCTGATGGTCGAGCCAATTGTTTGTCTTTTTCTTCCCGTTCTTGACAATGGGTGAGTTTGATACTCGCAGAATGAACTGCTCAATCTTCGTGGCAAATTCCTCGAATGCCTTTCGCTCAAAAATGATTAAATCCATACGCTTTATTTTAATTTATTACACTTGTTTTCTTGTTTCGCACTGCTAAATAAGGAAGAGATTTTTATACTTCAATGGCACTAACAACAGGTGTCATTCCTTGTCATATCGTTTCATCACAGACACGATATTCAGCCATTGAAATAGGCTCTGTTCTCATACGCAGTTCCGTTTTCTGATGGCAAAGAAATAGATAAGTTATCACACCTCAATCATACGGTGAGCCTGTTGCAGTATGTGGCACAGTTCGTGGCACTTTTAGATGTATATGATGAAACATTTTTAAGCATACATCACATTGTAACCAATATTATATAAGAATATCCCCAAGCGACTACCCGTCTCGGATCTTGTCCGTGGCATTGTCGTTTGTCAGACCGATGCCTATCCGTCTGACAAACTCGTGTCCCGAACAGCCGAAACGGATAGTCGTTGATTCTATGATAGCAGGATAGCGGATAGACCAACTCCCGACACTTCGGCAGTCAGTCTATCCGCTATCGTATTTAAGCCCTTAATTTCCTCAATTAAGCATGTCGTCCTAATCCATAATTACCCGTTCAACTTGGGAAGAATTATGCAGTCGGCACTGCCTACGAATCACCCCTAAATGCAATACAATTCATAATTGCCTATATAGACCTAATTAGTTGTGGTAGAATTGTATGCATATTTTCTTTGCAACAGATAATCGGTCAAAATTGTGCACAAAGACCATAGTATTAACTTTCAAAACCATTCAAAAAATGAGTAAAAAACAGACTTTAAGTAAAACAGAGTTGCAGGAAATGACAGGTTTGGATTTTTCCGAGCAGAACTCACAAGTAGAAGAGAGTCGAAAGAAGAGTATTGATGCCGCATTGGAGGATTTCTCTATTGAGAACATCAAGCCACTTCCTCTACCATCAGTAGCGGAGCAAGCACAAACGGAAGCAGTGCCTTCCGTTACAGAGGAAACTGATGAAGTTCTTCCTACCAATGTAGTAGAGCAACAGCCATCGGCTCCGACCATCCAACGCAGAGTGAGCAGCAAGCAACGCAAGCTCTCGTTGGAGGAGTACCGCAACACCTTTATGCGACCTTACAAGATTGAAGACCGCAAGCCCGTATTCATCAGTGGTAAGTTGCGAAAGATGCTTGATAAGTTCGCCTGCAAAATTGGTGAGGATAGAATGAGTATGTCGGGACTATTGGAGAACATCGTTCGCCACCACATCGAGCTATATTCAGAAGATTTCGAGCATTGGAAAGGGATGTAACCTCTTAATCCATTCTATTTAAGAACTATTCCAACGGTATCTCATTTTGAGGCACTCAAATTTGATTGACCTTCGGTTAGTGGGGAAGCAAGTTTATGTTTTGGGCAGACCAAAACCACTTGCTTCCACTCCCAAAGGTCGCAGAAGAGGACATCCCGTTGGTCTATCAAGTAAACAATGTATGTATCATTTTCTAAATCAGAGATCGTATGAAACGAAGTATCAATAACAAAATACCCAACAAGGGAGGACGACCCACGAAGAAGTTGTCCGAGAAACGCAAGTACCGCATAACGGTAAAGATGGCAACCGAAGAGTACTACGCTATGAAACTCAAAGCCAAAAATGCAGGAGTCTCGGCAAGTGAGATTGTAAGAATGGCTATCCGTGATTGCCATATCAGGGCACGCCTGACAACCGAACAAGCGGACTATATCCGCAAGTTATGCGGTATGGCGAACAACCTCAATCAGCTTACCCAAAAAGCACATCGGGAGGGCGTAAGGCTGCATTACGGGCAATGCCAACATCTGTTGCTGTCGTTGGAAACCATTATAGACCATATCAGCCTATGATGGCGAAGATTGTCAAAGGCTCAGGAGCCAAAGGTATTGTCGATTATATCCTCGACAGTAAGAAGCAAGCCACGCTCATAGATTGTCAAGGTGTGTTGTTCAACGACAACTCCTCCATTGCCCGAAGTTTCATTGCTCAATCACAACTTAATCCACGAGTGGATAAGTTCATCGGACATATCTCACTCAGCTTCTCAAAGCAGGATTTACCAAGCTTAACTGACGAACTTATGATACAGATAAGCCGAGAATATATGGAGAAAATGGGTATTCGTGACACGCAATATATCATCGGACGGCACTATGATAAGGAGCATCCGCACGTGCATATTGCCTTTAATCGAGTAGATAATAACAGCAAAACCATCAGCGACAAGAATGACCGTTACCGCAGTGAACGCATCTGCAAGGAGCTGACACGCAAATACGGGCTATACTTCGCAAATGGTAAGGTACAGGTAAAAACGCACCGATTGAAAGAGCCTGACAAAACCCGTTACGAGATATACCAAGTTCTCAAACGGGAGGTTGCAAGATGTTCGGATTGGGTTACACTGCTGAAACGGTTGAAAGCCGAAGGAATAGATGTCCGCTTCAAGTATAAGGGCAATAGCAATGAGATACAAGGCATAGTCTTTTCCAAGAACGGCTACCACTTCAACGGCTCGAAGATAGACCGCAGTTTCAGCTATTCAAAGATTGATAAGGCACTGAATGGTAATAGTCAATCGGAGAATCAGCGACAATATGAACCACACCATATGCAGATAAGCCATTTCGACAACATAGAATCTGAGCTTATCAGCGGTTCATTAGGCTTGTTGGACTTCACATCTTCGCCAGATGTGGATAGTCAGGAAGAGGCCGATTTCCGCCGTTTGATGCATCAGAAACCTAAGAAAAAGAGAACCAGAGGATTCAAACTATAATCATTAACCACTTAAAAACAGAAGAAATATGCAGGAAAATAACTCAATTATTATCGCAATGTTGGAAGAGTTGCTGACAATCAGCAAGAGCCAACAAGCAGGACAGACAGTAAATGCCAATGTAGATTTGACGCCCATTAAAGAGTTAATCGAGAATGGCAACAGAGAAAACAAAGAGTATTATGATGCTAAAACCAACAAGCTTGCAGGCTTTGTTGTCAATGAATTTAGCAAGATAAACAAGCGAATGGATGGCATCAGTGAGCAGGAGCAACCCGACTTTGAGGGTGTAAAACAACAGCTTGCAGAGGCTATTGACAAGATGGATGAAATAAAGGTAAAGCACAACATTGACGAGAAACGACACTCGTTTGCCCTTTATACAAAGGAATCTTGGATTCTTTTGTCAATGATTGTCATACTATTGGCATCAGGAGCATCTGCAATATACCACTTGTCAAGACCAAATGTTCAAAGGGATGATGATGCTCTCAAATACCGTTACATCAAGATGAAAGGCGATGCTTCGGCTGAGCAGATAGCCACATTGGAGGACATCTTTGAGTTCAACCGCAATACCGAAGCAATCGAGCAGATGCGTAAAGATGTGGAGACCTATGAAGAGGCTGTTCGCAAACAAGCCGCCCTTGCCGAGCAAGCACGACTCAAGGAGCAGGCTGCAAAGGAGCAAGAATCCAAAGCCAAGTCCATTAAGAACAAGCAGGATAATAGTAAGGTTAAACAAAATAAATCAAAACCCTGATTGTAATATGGCAACAGTAAAGATTAAGTTCCGAGCATCAACGGTTGATGGCGGACAAGGCTCAATTTTCTATCAAGTAATCCATAATCGTGTAGCCCGTCAGCAAAAGACGGGCTACCGTCTCTACGGCTATGAGTGGAACAGCTACTCTTCAGAGGTAGTGTTACCCAAGTTCAACGAGAACAGAAAACGCTATCTATCGGAGATTGGCGACAAAATCCGAATGGATGTCAAGCATTTCCAGAAGGTCATCACAGATTTTGAGCATAGCGGTTGTGATTATACCGCAGATGATGTGATAGCAGAATTTTCATCGAATAACCCCGAAAATTTTCTCTTCCCATTTATGGAGGGCGTTATTGCCAATCTGAAAACATTGGGTAAGATACGCACATCGGAAACATATGCTGCGACCCTTTGCAGTTTCAGACGCTTCCGAGAGGACAAAGATGTGACATTGGATGATATGGATTCTGATATGATGATGGCATACGAAGCATATTTAAAGAATAACGGAGTGAGTCCAAACTCTTCATCATTCTATATGCGTAATCTCAGAGCAGTATATAATCGTGCCGTAGAGAAGGAACTTACCCCACAACGCTTCCCATTCAAGCACGTTTATACGGGAGTGGATAAGACCGTCAAGCGAGCCGTACCTCTGAAAGTCATCAAGCGAATCAAGGAGATGGACTTCTCGATGAATCCGTCCTTTGATTTCGCCAGAGATATGTTCCTTATGAGCTTCTATACCCGAGGTATGTCATTCGTGGATATGGCATACCTGCGAAAAAAGGATTTGCAGGATGGTGTGCTTTCCTATCGCAGACGCAAGACGGGACAACAACTCTTCATCAAGTGGGAGAAATGTATGCAGGAGATTGTGGATAAGTACGATACTTCGCAATCCAATTACCTGTTGCCCATCATCAAGCCTTTCAACGATATTGACGAACGCAAACAATATATCTATGCAGCGCACAATATCAACCGTTGCCTGAAAATCATCGGTAAGGAGTTGGGATTATCCGTTTCGCTCACTCTGTATGTTGCCCGTCACGCTTGGGCGAGCATCGCCAAGAGTAAGAATGTCCCGCTATCGGTAATCAGTGAAGGTATGGGACACGACTCGGAAGCCACCACACGCATCTACCTTGCATCATTGGATACCGTAGCCATCGACAAGGCGAACAGTATGATATTGAAATCTCTATGAGTGAAGGAGTGTTGAGCGAACGAGAAAATCTCTTGATAAGAGAAATGATTACCGTTGCAAATTTACGAAGAATAATATAATCGGAACCAAAAAAGGAATTAAAAAAGCAGGTTGATTTTCATTTTGTTTTGCTCCACAGGTCTATTGTTGAGCAAATTCCAATGTATCAACCTGCTAATAGACTCATTCATAGAATAGACCTACAATATGAATTGCTCTTATCAAGAGAGGTTTACTCTTTAGCTTCTTTATATAGAATTAAGAACTTGTAAACCTGACGATTGCCTACCCCAATTAAGTAACCCATAAAAAATGGCAACCAACAGTTGAAAGAGCAACGAGGAATTAGAAACGAAACCAGAGAAAAGTATAGCGATGCAATTACCCTCTATGTAGAGACCGGTCTTTCCATAAAACAAATATGTGAGCAGACCGGGGTCGGCTTTTCCGCGTTCAGTTCTTACCTCTCCACTCATCACCGTGACCTAATCCTCAAACGACATAATCTTACAGAATTTAAGAATGTCAAACTTAGAGGAAAGAAAGGTCAAACTACTGCCGCCCATTACAAATACAAGGATGCCATTGCCGCTTGCGACAGTATGGAGTATATTGAATACAATATATCCCAGATAGCACGTATCTTCAACGTAGATTGTTCCTCTTTGGCAAGCCAACTTCGCAGACATTACCCCGATATCGTACCACGCAGAGAACAGGAACGCAGACGGATAGGAATAACCGTCAATCTGCAATATGGAGCACGCAAGTGGAGCAAGGAAGAGTATACTACTGCCATTGAGATGTTGCAATCATCCGATAAAACCATTGAAGAGGTTGCAGAGGCTTGTAATGTATCCTACACGGGTTTGCGAGAACACATCTTAGCCTATTACCCACAAATTACCCGTAATAGGGAGGAGAAACGTATCCGTGCAACAGGTCAAAAGGTCAGAGGTCTGCGTAACGGGAATTGGACTGTCTGTGAGCCAGACCGTGAAACTCTTGAAAAATATGAGAAGGCTATAGACCTGTATCGTACAACATCGAAGGATGTAAAGGATATAGTACGTATTGTTGGGGTAACTCTCGGTGGCTTCCGCTACCACTTGAGAACTTGGCATCCCGAGCTGATGGTTCTTAGACGGGGCTTTGACGAAGGTATGGCATTGGAGCAAACCAAACGTTATAAAAAATCTTCTGCTGAGAAATATGCCAATGCAATCGAAAGATTACAGAATACCGATTTGCCAACAGCAAAGGTCGCAGCGGAATTTGGACTGAATCCCGAAACATTCAGGATGTATCTCAGGGAGCATCATCCCGAATTGGTTACAGCCCGTGGAATGATAAGGACATCTGACGGTAAGGTCGTTTCCAATCGTAGTGCAGAAAAGTATGCGGAGGCGCTACGCATCTATGCAACCACTTCCGAGTCCTTGAAATCCATTGCCAAACGGTTGGGACTTACCTATAATAGTGTAGGCGGTTTTATACGCCGTAACTATCCCGAAGCCATCGAAAAGCATAATTCGTTGCTTGTATCCAGTGAACAGATGTTTGCTGAAGGGGTAGAAATGTTGAAATCAGGGAACGCCACTATCCATGCCGTGATGGACGAGTGTGGCTACAATGAATATTTCAGAACTTACATAAAGAGCAAGTATCCCGAACTGCTTCATCGTAAGACGGAACGCAAGCAGATACTTAGGAAACAAAAGACGGCAGATAAATATGCAGCTGCTATCGAATGTCTGAAAAACGGCACAGATACGATGAAGGATATTGCTGAACGATTTGGACTTAACATCCATTCTTTCCGTAAATATCTCTATAAATATACTCCTGAAATTATAAAGTCAAGACACAATAAGCCGTAAGAGCCAAAAGAATAGGGCTGATGTTGAAGGTGCAGAGCAGAATAGATTGTTGAGCGAATGAAAGGTCTCTTTGGAAGAGAGAACTTATCTCTTTGGAAGAGAAATGATTACCGATGCAAAATTACACATTTTTCGGCAAATAGCACCAATTTACAATAAAAAATGTTATGCTCGATTCAGATTTTGTTTAGTGGCAATGTGGATTGTTGAGCAAATTATGTCGTGACTGTTCAAATAACCTACTCGTAATCAATAGCAGTATGTCGCATAAATCACTCTTCCAAAGAGAAGTGACCTATTATTCTGATTTATGCGCATTAAGAAATATTGTATAACACTGATTCTCTTGCTATTTGGTGTAGGTGTTGCGCATTCGCAAGAGAGACACACGGAAATCTGTATTGACTTCCGTGTGAACAGTACTGTCATAGACTCCGCCTATTCGGACAATGCCGCCCGTATGCAGGAGATGTTGGAGTTCCTACGAACTATACGCCAAGACAGTACATTCAATATCATTGAAGTATCCTTCTGCGGAGCAGCTTCTCCCGAAGGCAGTTATCAACTCAACCGCAAGTTGGCACAAGGCCGTCTCTCGGCACTTGAAAAGTTCATCCGCAGTGAGGTGGATATTCCCGACAGCCTTATTACCTATAATAACAGCTATATCCCGTGGGATTATCTCAAATCGCAGATTGAGGATTCGGGACTTATCCGTAAGGATGAAGTAATTACCATCTTGGAGGAAGAAGCCCGATTGGTGGACTATCATCACCCGAATACGCATATCGACAACCGTGTCGTAAAATTGAGAGCATTGGACGGTGGTAAGGTATGGCAGCAGATGAACAATCTCTTCTTCGAGCAGATGAGAAATGCGTGTGCGGTATTCGTAACCTACAAGAAAGAGTTGCCACCCATACAAGTGTCTGTAATCGTGCCTGATACCATTAAGGTAGAGCCAATAGTTGAAGCCGTTGAAATTGTGCCCGACACAACGGCTATTATAGAAACGGTTATTCCCGAAGTGGAGGAATGGACACGCAAACTGCACGTCAAGGCCAACGCCATCGGCTTGGGAATGGGCATTGCCAATGTCGCAGCGGAAATCGACTTGGCAAAGCATTGGTCGTTTACGCTTCCTGTCTATTACTCGGCTTGGGACTATTTCAAATCAACCATCAAGTTCCGCACCTTCGCCGTGCAGCCTGAGTTCCGCTATTGGCTGTCGGAAAACAACGATGGTTTCTTTGCAGGAGCACATTTCGGACTGGCATACTACAATTTTGCTTTTGATGGCGATTACCGCTACCAAGACCATGACCGTGAGACGCCTGCCATCGGTGGAGGTGTGAGCATCGGTTATCGTCTGCCCATCAGCAAAAACAACCGTTGGAGGGTGGAGTTCTCACTCGGAGCAGGAGTATATTCAAATCACTACGACAAGTTCCACAATACCCCACGCACAAAAGACGGTCTGATGATAGAGAGCATCAAGAAGACCTATTGGGGTATCGACCAAGCAGCGGTATCGTTCTCCTATTCGTTTGACTTAAAGAAGAAAGGAGGCAAGCGATGAGAAAGATTCTATACTTTATTATGTGCTTGCCGATATTGTTTCTTTCGGCTTGTGATGTTCACGAATGGCCTGAAACGCCGGAGTTTGTAAAAATGCATCTTCGCCTCAATTATGAAACAGATATGACCGAATGGGAACATCTGTATGATGGGATATCGGTCATTGAACAGGGATATGGCGAGACATACGACAATCATCGTGATTATGGCAAGATACGCTACATTGTCCGTACCTATCCCGTGTCGGAGAAAATGCGTACCACATCGGATTATACACAGGAGTTCGTATTCACGAAAGATATATCAGAGGGCTACGACCATGAAGTGACGCTCGACCTCTTGCCCGGCAACTACAATGTGATGGTATGGTCGGATTTGGTGCAGACAAGCGGTGACAGCCATTTCTACAATGCCGACAACTTTGCGGAAATCAGACTGCAAGGCGACCATAAGGGAAACAATGACTACCGTGATGCTTTCAGAGGTACGAACAACATAACTCTTGTAGCGGATATTGTGGAGCATCTGCCGGATACACTGGATATAGTGATGCAACGACCGCTTGCAAAATTTGAATTCATTACCAATGATTTACAGGAATTTATAGATAAAGAGATTGAATATCTGAAAAAAGAAGCCGCTACACGTGGAGAAAATGCCCCGACACGAGTTGATACAGATAAGTACAAGGTTGTATTTCATTATTCGGGATTTATGCCTAACACCTATAATATAAATACAGACAAACCTATCGATTCTGCAACGGGAGTAATGTTTGAATCAAGACTCGGGATATTAAATGATAATGAAGCATCATTGGGATTTGACTATGTATTCGTAAACGGAAAGGAAGCCGGAGTATCCGTTCAAATTGGGTTGTATGATGGGGAAGATAGGCAGATTGCTCTGTCTGAACCTATTGATGTATCTCTAAGGAGAAGTTATCATACAATACTGAGAGGATCTTTCTTGATGCAACAGGCAACGGGAGGTATAGTTATAAATCCTGATTTTGATGGAAACCATAATATAGTAATTGACTAACAATGAAGATATATAGATATATTGGATACTTATTCTTTGCTTTTGCAACCTCGATAATGTCTGCTTGTACTGATGAAGATATGTTGGGGCAGAGTGGAGATAGCGTGAACATAACATTCCGTCCGTCGTTGGGCGGTGAGTTGAATACCCGTGCCATAGGAGATGCTACAGGTATAGACCAACTGGTTGTTGCTGTTTACGAAGGGAACGGGACATTATCAAAAACATTCTCTTATTCGGAGGATTGGAACACTGTTCAGCAAGATGGTATAACACTCTCATTGATTGAGGGTCGAACATATAATATCATCTTCTGGGCGCAGGATGCTGACAATAAGGCATACAGTCTGACCGATGACGGAAAGATAAGTGTAAACTACGAAGAATATCTGAATGATGGGTTTTCCCAAATGGAGCAGTTGGATGCTTTCTATGCTACCGAAACAGTGACTGTAGGGGCACAAAAGGTAGAAGATAAGGGAACAATTTATCTTACTCGTCCGTTAGCTCAAGTCAACTTTGCGGACAATACCACAAAGCCAGTTCAGGAAACACATAAGGCGGTGGTTACCTTTCACAGATTCCCCACTTCTTTTGACCCGTTCTCTGGTATGATTACGATGTCCGAAAGTGACATGTCTTTCATCTTTAAGGATTTTCCAGAAGAAGAGACTTTGAATATCAACAATTCTTCATATTACTATGTAGCGAGCAATTATCTGTTTGCTCCAGCAGAAGGAACCACCTCTATTGAAGCTACTCTCGAATTACAGCAGATTGACGGTACATCCATAAACACTTTTGAGTTTAAAGGAGAAAAATCTATTACATTGGAGAAAAATAAGAAGACCAATGTACTTGGATCCATTATTCTTCAGCCTGAAACATGGAGTGTGTGGGATGGTGAAATGCCGACAGAATCCACTTTAACTACTGACCCTGAGAATCAGAATCGTTACATCATTGATGAAGCCGATGATGTGGCTTGGTTGAGTGTTCAAGAAAATGCCCAAAGCCTTGCCGCTAATAGCACTTTCATTATGACAGTCGATGTGGATATGAATAACGGCAGTGGTCTCGCCGCTATACAACTTCCTTCGGGAAGTATATTGGACGGTGATGGACATACCATCAAAGGCTTGCAGTTAGAAAATGCTCTCTTGGGGGATGTAACAGACATTACTGTCAAGAACTTAACCATAGAAGAAACAACTGTAGCTAATACATCTGCCGATGTGACCCATGTAGGAGTATTGGTTAATACACTCAAAGGAAGTAATACATTCAGCAATATCCATATAAAGAGTTCATCCGTCAGCACACAAAATGGAGCTGCAGGTGGTATTGTAGGATATATTTCCCGTAAAGACCCGAATAATAGGGAAGAGACATTGACCGTAACCTTTGATGATTGTCACGTAACAGAAACAACAGTAAGCGGCACACAAAGTGAAGGTCATTTTGTAGGCCTGTTTCGTGGTTATGATAATAAAGAAACTTTGCAATTCAATAATAATTGTACACTTACACTTTCTGCGACCGTAAGGTCGGCTGATGAATTTGTATCTCCTTATCGTGAGGGTAATGAGGGCGCTTGGCTGGCAGACAATGACTATTCTAAATATGATGCCTGGTTAGGTGATGAGGAATGCTATCGTGGCACTGTAATGTATGGCGCTAATCGCTTTATCCCCTGTTGGGATGGTATAACTAAAATCACACCGCTTACAGATGGAACTACCAAATTGATTTATTCGGCATTTGACTTGGCTAATTGTGCAGGAACAAATCCAGGCACGATTAAATTTATGCAACATGTAGATATGGGAGCGAAGAACTTTGCTCCATTGACAAATATATCCAAACTTTTGGGTGAATATATGACTATCTACAATTTAAAAGTAGAAACGACCTTTAATACCAATTCATGGGACGGTGGTGGATTTATAAGAAGATGTGGAACTGCTACAATTCAAAACATAACCTTCAATAATGCTAATGTAAAAGTAACTCATGCTGAAGGCAGTGATGGTGACGCTTATGCTTCGATTGTTTGCGGTACTGCCGAAGGGAACAATACTTTGGAAAATGTCAAAGTTATCGGAGGAAAATTGTATGGATGCAACAAAATGGGAGGACTTGCCGGTTATATTACGGGAACGTTCTCTGCTACGGGTTGTGTTGTCGATGGATTAAGCATTGAGAACTATGATTCCGGGGGTAAAGATTCTTTTGGATTCAAAGCCAACGGCGAGGTTGGCGGAGCATTTGGCTTTATTGCGGCAAACGCAACCATCTCAGGATGTTATGTCAAGAATACAACTCTAAATTGTGTCGGTGTTAATAATGGAAAAGTTTTTTGGACTAAAAAATATGCCGGGCGACATGTTAATGAATTTATTGGAGATATTCGTACGACATCCGGACAGACCATTACCATTACATACGATGAGAAGAATTTTAGTAACAATACCTATAAAAACCGAAAAGACCAATATTCGCAATGCAAATATATCGGTCATTGCTACTATACCAGCATAAGTGTATTGGGGATTGGTATTACTGATACAATGGGAAAAGTTTATGTAAATGGTACTTCTATTACTGTAGCCAAAAATTATTAATCAATATGAAAAAATTAATCTATCTACTATTGGCAATGCCACTGCTCTTTACATCGTGCAGTAAAGACGAAGGGATGGCGAGTGAAGAAACAGTTCAGGTAAGCTTCAGTACAGAACTGCCGAAACGAATTGGCACACGTGCAGGTACGACCGATTTGAATGTGAATAAGGTGGTGTGTGCTGTGTTTGAAAACGGTGCAGAAATTAGCACTTTGCGAGAGGTAATTGATATTCAAGATGGGGAAGACATTGTATTTGCTCCTCGCTTAATTAAAGGCCGTACATACAATGTTGTCTTTTGGGCTATGAAAGACGACAATTATGATGTGGACGATATGACCGCCATTACTCGTGCTTCGGGAGCAACTGCTGCTGAAAGTGATTTTGACGCATTCACAGAAAGTGTAGAGGTCGAAGTAACAGGCTCCAAGTCGGAAACAGTAACGCTCAAGCGTCCACTGGCACAACTGAATCTGGGGGTAACATCTGATGACTGGAACGCTGTGGCAAGTGACGAAACATTTGGAATGACTCCTACGAAGATGGTTATCACAATGACAGGCAAGAATACATTCAATGCCTTAAGTGGTACAGCCATAGGTGAAGATACAGAAGTAACATATACTCTTGATGTGTCCGGTGAAGACCTTGTAGCGGGGGATGAGACCTACAAAAGTATTGCAATGTGCTATGTATATCCCGATGCCGGACAAGAGAATATAGATATTATGTACACAATCTATGACCAAAACAATGAAGTTATTCGTGAGGATGTAACCATTCAAAACATTCCGTTGGAAAACAACTATCGTACAAATGTGGTAGGCGGTCTGTTGACAGGAACAATTACATATACCATCACCTTCGAGAAGGATTTCAATACGACCGAAAATAACGAGACAATAGAATAAAGTGTATAACCTATTAATTCAAATTCAAAAAACAGAGTTAGATAGTACAAAGAAACAATTGGAATCCTTATGTGATCCGTTTGGAATCTCTCAATGGAGATTTTTACTATGATGAATTTGCTGCCTAAGGAATAATCCTTATGAATACTGAACGAAATCCGGCATATGTAAATGTGTGGGAAAGCGTGAAAAGAAAGAAAAGAATATAAACTTTTTGTTTAATAATTTTTAAAACATTTCAAGATGAAAAAGAATTTGTTTATGAGTATGCTTGCAATGGCAGGTATGCTATTTGCGACCTCATGTTCGCAAGATGAATTGCTCAACGAACCATCAACGGGTGATTACGTTAATGCAAAGTTTACAATCGGTACAACTGATGGTATTGGTACACGTGCCGCAGTGAATGTGGGAGAAGGTACAACCGTAAACTACGTGGCTTGTGCTGTTTATGATGCAAAGGGCGTAGAAATGGATGAGTTGCGTCAGTATGTGCCTATCTCTGACAAGAAAGCGGAATATTCTATTCGCTTGGTAAAAGGTCAAGAGTATCGCATAGCTTTCTTCGCATATTATGGCGATGATAAAGGTAGTAGCGATTATTATGACATGACAAAATTGACTGCAATTACGATAAAGCCAGCTGCTTCAAACATTGAGTATCGTGATGCATTTACCAACTATGTGAATGTCACTGCAAATGAGTCTATGACGGCTATTGAGAAAGATGTAACTCTCTATCGTCCGTTTGCGCAGTTGAACCTCGGCTCTACCGATGCTGATATTGAAGCCGCTCGTAAAGCGGGTGTTATTGTTACTAACAGTAAAATTACTGTAAGTAACGTTTACACAACATTTAATGCTTATAATAACGAAGTAGCGGGCGAAACTTCTGAAGTAACATTCTTGATGAACGAGATTCCCGGTCAAGACTTGTCTGTTGATATGGACAACAATGAGGATACTCCTGATGAAACATTTGAATATTTGGCTTTGAACTACTTGCTTGTAGGAGATGCTGGTAGTGAAAAGACTTTGACAGATGTTACATTTGAATGGCTGACTGCTGATAACAAGACTAATAATCCTGCAACTGTATTCAAAAACATCCCTGTTCAGCGTAACTACCGCACAAACATCATTGGTTATTTGTTGACTAATCCCGCAGTATTTAACATTACTATTGATGAGAAATTTGAAACTCCGGATTATAATATTGTTTATGCCGGTGGTACTGCCGAATATCCTGAAAAATTGGAAACTGTATTGGAACAGGTTAGTGCTGAAAAGAACCCGGTTATCAAGGTCGCTACAGGTTCATATGTTTCTTGGACAACAGGTGGTTCTCATGGTTCAACACCTCTTATCGGTGCAACTAACACTATCACAGAAACTATTACAATCGAAGGAGAGGGCAAAAACAGTGTGCTTGTTGTTGACGGTGCCGGCGTAGGTTCACTCCGTGCTGCAAATGGTGCAAAACTTATTGTTAAGAACATGACCATCGTGGATAATAGCGTATCTTATGACGAGGATGCTTGGGAACTTACATACTTGGAATTTGCAGGTAATCTTGAGTTTAACAATGTAACCTTCAATAGTGGTATTCAACTTCAAACAGAAGGTTCTGAAGCAGCCCTCAATGCTACATTCACAAATTGTACATTTATTACAGAAGAAGAAAGTGTTTATTCTGTTTGGGTTTCTGATGGTACATCTACTTTCTCTAACTGTAAGTTTCAAGGCACTCGCGGTTTGAAAATGCATGAAAAATATGGTTCTGAGATTGCCGAGGTTACTATTGATGCTTGTGAGTTCGGTCCTCTTTCTAAGAAGCCCGGTGTAGCTATTGGCGACTTGAATGCAGATACTAAGGTAACTATCAAGAACAGCTCATTCATTGGATGTCAGCCCGGCGATCAAGGAAATTATATGTATGAGTCCGACACTGATGTGACAACATTTACATTAAATCTGTCAAACAACAGTGTAGAATCAGACCCTGCTAATACTGTAAAAATTGGTACATTAACTGAGCTTAAGGCATTTAAGGATGCTGTAAATGTTACTGGCAATAGTTATTCCGGCAAGACAATCAAGTTGACAGCTGATATCGACCTTGCAGGTGAAGCTTGGGAGCCTATTGGTCAGACAGGTGGTAATGGTGTTGCAACTTATTTCCAAGGAGTTTTTGATGGACAGGGTTATACAATCAAGAATATGACTATAGAACCTAACGCAACATACGGTGAAGGTGCGAATTATGCAACAGGCTTCTTTGGCTTTGTAGATGCAGGAGATGCAGTTATCAAGAATGTTACATTTGATAATGCAACTATTAATGGACATCACTGGACAGCCGTAGTTTGCGGTTACATTTCCGGCACAATTCAAAACTGTCATGTGACCAATTCAAACGTTGTTTGCTCTCACGCAAATAGTGATGCCTGCGGTGATAAGGCTGCAATGATTGTTGGATATACCAACGAATCGACAACTTCTGTAAAAGATTGTACTGCAAAGAATGGAACAGTTAAGGCAGGTCGTGATGCAGGTCAGATTGTCGGATGTAATTCCGCAAATGTAACTGTTAGCGGTTGTTCAGCAGAAAATGTAACAGTATCTGCTATCGAAGGTTGTACCGGTGCTAATATTAAGAATGATATTGTTGGAAGACAAAATTAAATTGTTTTACAGCTATATTAATAAAAAGCACAGAAAAGTAAAAATTTACATATGACAAGTTTTCGAGACCTGCCGTTCGTGAGAATAGCAGGTCTCATTTTGATATTAGCACTGTCCTTTAGATGAGATATGATGCCCGAAATTTCCTAACGATAACAGTATGCTAATCCCATTCTCTTTTCGCTGGCATAAACTCTCCAACACCTTTTGCCTTATTCTGCTCGCTTCGTATGTGGTCAACCGAAACGCAAGAGCAATGACCACTTCAAGGTTGTAGAATGTAGCCCAACCTTTGGGCGTTGCCAAATCGCATCGTTGGGTGGTTGCTGGGCAAAGTATGCCACTCTTGTATATCGCTTTGATGGCGGCTCGGAGTGTCGGGGCTATCACCCCGAACAACTCCACCAATTCCATTTCAGACATCCAAACATTACCGCTTGGGATATTCACTCTGCCATTTTCACTGATTGTTATAATTGCTCGTTCCATAGTTACATCGCTATTGAGATTTCACTAAACGATTGATTAAGTCTGTTGCCGAACATCGTCAAATCCTTGTCAATTTTCTCGGTGGTAATCTTGGCATACTTCTGTGTCGTGGTAATGTTCGTGTGCCCCAATACTCGGCTGACACTCTCAATGGGAACACCTTTGCTGAGAGCCAATGTTGCGAATCCATGACGACTTGAGTGGAATGAAATGTCCTTTGAAATTCCGCACTCTTTTATCATCTTTTTCAGTGGTTTACAGATGTTCCAATAGTTCAGATTCGGGAACACAAGTTTATTCTCTTGAAACCTCTCGTAACGCTTGATTATCTGTAATGGAATATCCAACAACTTCACTTGGAAATTGACCTTTGTTTTGTGTCGCTTGGATAGAATCCATTTCTCTCCGTTAATCTCTACAATATCATCGGTAGTCAGTTCCTTAATATCCACGAATGACAAGGCTGTGAAACTTGCAAACACGAACAAGTCACGGATATAAGCCAACTTCTTGTCTGCAAACTCGTGTGTCATTACAGCCTTGATTTCATCTTCTGTAAGATATTGTCGCTCCTTGATGTTCTGATTCACCCGATACTGAGCAAACGGATTTCTCGGTGTCAGTCCATTGTAATGTGCTTTTGAAACGATTGTTTTCAGCCACATACAATGCGACCATACACTACCATTATGCAAACCAGCATCGGTAGAAAGATAGATTTCATACTCCTTGATAAAATCGGGAGTAAGTTCAAGCATAGAAATATCACTGCGCTTGTAGCACTTTTTGATGAATGCAGCCAAATGATTTCGTGACCTAATACGCACCTTGTAGGAGCTTGCTGCACGGTCTATGCCGATACGCTTCTTGAAACTCTCGTTATCTTTATCAAATGCACCGAGCAGTGTTTCATACTCTGTTCCTATTCCTTGATAGGCGTTACGTACCATTTCGGCAGTTACAAATGCTTCTCTATCCGAAATGCGTTGATAGTGCTTGATGATTTGAGCCTTGATGTTATCCAAAGCCAAATTGATGTCTCTCGATTCTTTGCTCTTACCCTTTGCCCGATTACCTTTGGCATCCCACATTGTTTTTGCAATGGTCAGTTTGCAACTGAATTGTGCCACCGAACCATTGATTGTAACTCGCCCCATAATGGGGACAATACCGTTTTTCTCCTTACTTCCGTTCACGTAGAACAGCACCTTAAATGTACTTCGCATAATCCAACTCTTTTTGGTTACAAAATTAGTTATCAGCGAGTTGTACACTGTTATGCAGAATGTGGCAGAGAGTAGAAATAAACTCCAACGACCTATAAACTTACCTCATTATCGGGTAATGATTTGAAAACCGTCCGCCCTCATTACCTTTCATTTCCTTGCACTTTTGCATCGGCGAGGCTTTCATCAAAAGTACTCATAAGTCATTGAGCACCAGTGCCGCCATCATTATTTTCCCTCATTCGTTAGATTTTTCCAGAGATAATTAGTATTCTTGTGTCTTTGTACCATCTGTATGTGCCGCCTTCATGCTGCAGACAGCAG
>OGHV01000900.1_pt1 | contig 18996 bp, 15 predicted proteins | sample 1571551 | NCBI WGS metagenome assembly OGHV01 (sample SAMEA2581960, study PRJEB24529) | metagenome | biome: Human gut stool | place: China | collected 2011 | reverse complement strand
GGCATACAAGTGCCGGCCCTTTTTTGATTCATTTCAGACACACTTTTTTGGAACAGTATCTCTTGTTTTGTCAATACACTTTCCGGATGTAGTAGCTTACATTTGTGCGGAAGCATATCCAACAACTGTTCACGGGTTGCCTTTTTATGGCTATGACATCATTCAAGTATTCCCTTGGATTTACATCGTGTGGCTTGCAGAGAGCAGACAACCAACATATTGACCGTCGCCTCATGGTTGTCGCAGAAGAGATAATTCTTCCGTCTTTTTGAAACAGCCGTCCATGGTGCTTCCGTAAAGCCTTTCATTCCAATATGCTGGCACTTTTGTATCTGACGGTAGAACGGGAAGTGGTATTCATACTTCTGAAGCCGCATTTCGGCAAGCAGGCTGGCATCGGCAATACACTTGTCGACGAGCATCAGCGACATGGGAGCAATCTCAGAACCTTTCTGTCCACGGGAGGAAGCTGAGGCAGTCCTTAAGCGCATATTTGTGACGGATGATTTACTTGACATAGAGCATATCTCTGGATTGCGTTTGACGCTATTGGTAACTTCTTCGCCTGTTATGCAGTATAAAGACTGGTCCACACCGTAGGTTCTATAATCTCAGTTTCGATTACCGGCAGGTACTCCGTCATCTTGCGGTGACTGGAGCCGATAATTATGAAGACACCAGTGCATTTGTTCTAATGCTTACATACATCTGAATATACATTTATTACATTTGCGTTCAAGCAACAATCAACCAAAGATAAAATAGGAAAAAATTCATTATAAGCCAACTACGGCACTCGTATTTTATAATTCAATTCTTATTGTTGCGTCCCCACAAGGCATCCATACGTTCTTTCAACTTGCTCTCTTGAGGATTTTCTTGTGGTGTCCAGAAGCGTTGGCCTACGATTTCATCAGGAAGAAATTGCTGTACAACAAAATGGCCAGGATAATCGTGTGCATATTTGTAGTTTTCTGCATATCCCAGTTGTGCCATTAACTGTGTAGGAGCGTTGCGGAGATGCAACGGTACTGGCAGGTTGCCTGTTTGACGCACAAACTGCAAGGCTGTATTGATTGCCATATAAGCGGAATTGCTTTTAGGACTTGATGCAAGGTATATTGTTGCCTCGGCCAACGGGATGCGCCCTTCCGGCATACCAACTTTGGAAACTGTATCGAAAGCTGCGTTGGCCAGCAGCAGGGCATTTGGATTTGCAAGCCCGATATCTTCACTTGCTGATATGACCAATCTTCTCGCAATAAATACAGGATCTTCACCTCCTTCTATCATTCTTGCCAGATAATATATTGCTGCGTCAGGATCGCTGCCACGTATACTTTTAATGAACGCAGATATTATGTCATAGTGCATCTCACCGTCCTTGTCGTATGCCAACGGGTTCTGCTGCAGACAGTTGCTGACGATTTCATCGGTTATTTCAACCCCGTTGCCTGCTTCGGCAACAAGTTCAAGTATGTTAAGAAGTTTGCGTGCATCCCCTCCACTGTAGCGAAGTATTGCATCCGTTTCCTTTAATTTTATGTTTTTTTCCTTCAGGTAGAAATCTTTCTTCAGAGCATGGTCAAGCAATTGCTGAAGATCGTCTTTATCCAGCGACTTAAGAACATAAACCTGGCATCTGCTCAACAGAGGGCGAATGACTTCAAACGACGGATTTTCAGTTGTAGCACCTATTAGTGTTACAATTCCTTGCTCAACGGCACCCAGAAGCGAATCCTGCTGAGATTTGCTGAATCTGTGGATTTCGTCAATAAACAGAATCGGGTTCCCTTTGCCGAAAAATCGTGAAGACTTGGCTTTGTCAATAACCTCTCGCACATCCTTAACTCCTGAAGTTACGGCGCTCAATGTGAAAAAAGGCACTTCCAAACTCTTGGCTATGATGTTGGCCAGTGTTGTTTTTCCGACACCTGGAGGTCCCCAAAGGATGAATGATGAAACATTTTTCTGTTCTATCATCCTTCTGATTACAGCTCCCTCACCGACCAGATGTCTCTGGCCGATATAATCGTCAAGCGTTTGCGGTCTTAATCTTTCTGCTAAAGGTTGCATAAATGTAAAAGTGTTCGATTTTACAGTATTTGAAAATAAACAATACGTGATCGCTTTTACTGAAGCGAACATATAGACAAAATTATGAAATTTATTCCAATAGAGACTGTATGTAAGTGCAATTTGTTAACTTTGCAAACAGTCTGAAGGTCCTCTCGGGCCAACTTGATACTTATGATAAATAAATCTATGCTTTCAATCCTTATTCCAACACGCAATTACGATTGCAGCGAACTGATCAGAAGTCTTCACAGATTATGTACGCGCTCACAGATAACATTTGAAATTATTGTAAACGATGATGCTTCTACGGATACAAAATCTGTTGAATGCAACAGAATAACATGTTCAGAACTTTCATGTTGCACATTCATTCATCGCGACCACAACATTGGTCTTGCTTCCAGTCGTAATAAAATGGCAGAAGTTGCAAAATATGATTGGCTTCTTTTCATTGATTGCGATGCACAGGTTGCTTCAGATGGCTTCATCGACAAATATGTTGAAGCAATGCCTAAAAGCGACGCAATATGCGGTGGATTGCGCCATCCCGAAAACTTTGACGATTATAGACGAGAGTTGCGCTATAGATATGAACGGAAAGCAGACCAAAGGCGTGCTGCATCAGAACGTTCGAAACATCCTTACAACCAACTTTCAACTTTCAATTTTCTTATCCGTAAGTCAGTTTTCATGTCTATACGTTTCGATGAGGACTGCAAGGAATATGGATACGAAGATGCACTCTTTGGTGTTGAACTTATGAAAAGGAATATTCCTTTACTTCATATAGACAATCCACTTATACATACAGGCATTGATACAAATGAAGCATTCATAAGAAAATCAGAAACAGCCTTGCGCACACTGTATTCACTTAATGGAAAGATGCAGGGCAACAGCCGCGTGGAAGCAATGGCAGATAAGGTTGAATCTATGCATCTGAAATCGTTGGCGCTTGTCCTTTATCGTTGTTTCTATTCTATGATGCGCCGCAATCTGCTTGGCCACAAGCCATCATTGCTCATTTTTTCATTGTACAAGCTTGGATACTTCCTCAACCTCAAAAACTAAATTTCGAGTAAGTAATTGAAAGTTTAACAGATTGAAATACAAACTTGTAAGTGTGCATGTACAATCTTAAAATTCAAGACATGGAGCTACCGATATAAGTTTTCCACAAATATTTTTGCTGTCAAAATTGAATTTTCGCACAAATATGTCTATATTATATTGTAATAATTAAATAGACAGATTTATGAAGAAAAGAATTCTCTACTTTGACATGGATGGTGTATTGGTCGATTTTGGATCTGCGCTAAAAAAACAGCCTTCAGAAATTTTAGAACAATACAAGGGACATGAGGATGACATTCCCGGTTTGTTCGGTCAGATGGAACCTATAGATGGTGCAATAGATGCAGTACATAAACTAGCAGAAAAGTACGACTGCTATGTCCTTTCAACTGCACCTTGGGCAAATCCTTCTTCATGGGCAGACAAAGTAAAATGGATAACAGAACATCTTGATGACGTATTTCACAAGAAGATAATACTTACGCATCATAAAAATCTTCTTAATGACGGCAATGCCTTTCTTATTGACGACCGTACAAAACATGGTGCGGACGAGTTTGGCGACCGCCACATACAATTTGGTAGCGACAAATATCCAGATTGGCAGTCAGTCGTTGACTATTTGATGAAATTTTGATTGAGATATTCATCAGTAAGCGCCACATGAAACTTCTGTGACCATATTGCAAGAGATATGTTCATGAAACGCAATTACAAGTATACCAATAATTCAACTATAAAAAACATAGTAAAAAATGAATTTTGGGGCACAGTTTACTATATTATATGTGTAAACCAATAAACATGCATTAAAGATGAAGACACTTAAAACAGCAGAACTCCCCCACACCATTTACATCACTTTTAAGGGAGACAATGAAATATACGACGCTGAAATCGTTGAAATAGCAGATATTGACGAGAAAAACGACAGGTGCGTACTGATAGCAGACAATCTGATGCCTCAAAGATGCCGTCTGGCCATGCCGTATTCAGCGCTTGACAATCCTGTGATAGACTTCGGAAACGGCGCTAAAATCTACGTTGACCATCCGTAAACTATATGAAAAAATTACGCGTAAGTTGAAAAATATAATTTACTTTGCAAGAAGGCACGTTGCCAAAATGTTTGTCAGTCCTACAAACTAACCAACTTGTCCTATCGATTATAATTTTTTTGAATCTACAATCACAATGTCCAAACTCCTTAAAATATACAAAGCCTCTGCAGGAAGCGGCAAAACGTTCACGCTTGCCGTTGAGTATATCAAGTTGCTTATTCAGAATCAATACGAATATAAGAATATTCTTGCTGTAACTTTCACAAACAAGGCTACAGCCGAGATGAAAGAACGTATTCTCGGTCAGCTCTACGGAATAGCGCACAAGCTAAGTTCTTCAGAAGATTACTTCAAAGCTATATGTGAAAGTGAAGAAATCAAGCAGCTTGGTATATCCGGCGAAGAAATCCGCCGTCGTGCAGGATTTGCACTTTCGAACATTGTACACGACTACAGCCGTTTCCGTATAGAAACAATCGACTCATTTTTTCAGTCAGTTATACGTGAACTTGCTCATGAACTCGATCTCACTGCCAATCTCAAGATTGACCTCAACGACAAGGAAGTACTGGCAGAAGCTGTTGATTCAATAATTGACGAGCTCAACGTCAAGTCAGACATTTTCAAGTGGATAATCGAATATATCCAGGAAAAGATTGAAGGCGACAAGAACTGGAAAATCGATTCTGAACTTGAAGAGTTTGGAAAAAACATCTTCAACGAGCAATTCCTCGAACGCGGAAAAGAACTTCGCAAACAGCTTGCCGACAAGGATTTTCTTCGCACATACCGCAGCGATCTCTACGAACTCAAGCGAAAAGCTGAAACAGACCTCAAGTCTCATGGGGAATCATTTATAAAATTCTGCGAAACTCATGGTCTTACAGCCGACATGTTCAGCTATAAGGACAAAGGAGTATATTCGTTCTTTGTAAAGCTCAGCAACGGCACTATTCCCGAAGTTGGCAAACGCGTCAGCGACTGCCTTGACGAAGCAAAGAAATGGTCGAAGGACAAGACCGTTCAAGACATGGCAACTGCTACTTTCATTCCTATGTTGCGCGAATCCATTGATTCTATCGCCAAGAACCAGCCGACGATAACAACCGTAGAACTTATCAAGCGCCACATAACACAAATGCGTCTCTTGAGCGTCATTGATGAAAAAGTCCGCACGCTCAATCAAAACGCAAACCGCTTTCTTCTTGCCGATACAGCGCACTTCCTGCGCGACCTTATCGGAGACAGCGATGCGCCGTTCATTTATGAGAAAATCGGTGCCCAATTCAACCATATAATGATTGACGAGTTCCAGGACACTTCAACCCTTCAGTGGCAGAATTTCCAACCGCTCATATCCAACAGTCTGGCCACAGGCTCGCAATGCCTTATCGTAGGTGATGTAAAGCAGAGCATCTACCGCTGGCGCAACAGCGATTGGAGCATTCTGAACAATATAAACGAAGGTCCGTTTGGACCTCAAGTCAACAGCATCGACTTGGAGTATAACAGGCGCAGCTACGGGAACATCATCAATTTCAACAATAGTTTCTTCGCACTTGCAGTTGACAATCTCAACAAGACGTACTGCGAAGAACATGGCGTCATCAGTACAGATCTGGAGCAGGCATACAGCAAGGTTGAGCAGAAAATACTTAATTCCAAGAAAGACCGCGGATACGTACGCATCGAAGGGCTCAATGCTAAAAACAGTTCGGACGATGGTGAAGATTACGAAGAGCGCACGCTCGCCTCACTTGTAGAAACAGTCGAGCAACTGACAGAAAAAGGTGTGAACGTCAACGATATAACAATTCTCATTCGCTTCAACAAGTATATCCCTCGCATAAGCCAATTTTTCGTTGAGCACATGCCACAGGTAAGAATTGTCAGCGATGAAGCTTTCAGGTTAGACTCCTCTTCAGCCGTCAATATGATTGTGTCCGCCCTGAAGTGTTTGTCCGATCCATCCGATCTTTTTGCCAAGGCTTCTTTAGCCTATCTTTATCAAACAGAGTCGGATTCATCGACAGTATCAGTAAGCGACGTGTTTCAGCAGACAGACGAAGGCATCGATGCATTTCTTCCCGATGAATTCACTTCACGTATAGATAAACTCACCGTAATGCCTTTATACGAATTGGCAGAAGAGCTTTTCGGTATATTCTCGCTGGAGCGCCTGACAAACCAGGATGCCTATCTTTTCACGTTTTTCGACGAACTCACCGCATATCTTCAGGACAATCCTTCGGACATTGACAACTTCATCAACTATTGGGACGAAACTCTTTGTACCAAGACTATACCCGGCAACGCCGTCGACGGCATACGCATCATGTCCATACACAAGTCAAAAGGCCTTGAGTTCCACACCGTTCTGGTACCATTCTGCGACTGGCCCCTCAACGGCAAGCCGAACTCTCTCATGTGGTGCCAGCCGACGCAGTCGCCATACAACCGACTGCCCCTCGCCGCTGTGGACTATAACCAGAAAGCGCTCAACTCCATCTTTGCCGATGACTTCAACAACGAACTTCTGCGCAACTGGGTTGACAATGTCAATCTCCTGTACGTTGCTTTCACCCGTGCTGAAAACAATCTGTTCATCTGGTGCCAGGATGGAAGCAGCCAATCAGGAATCAGCGACCTGTTGCTTAAGTCTGTGCCTGAATTCATGGAGAAAGACGAAGACAGCGAAACACCACTCTTTACCTACGGTGAAATCGTGCCTTCAGCACCGCCTAAGGTTGAAACCTCCGGTGACAACGTCCTGACAGCCGTACCATCACCAGCAGAAATCAAGTTCACACACTTTGCCAATAAGGCAGAGTTCCGCCAGTCCAACAAATCTGAACAGTTCATCAGTGGAGAGACCGACGCCGAACACCAGACTTACATTGACGAAGGTCTGCTTTTCCATAAACTATTCTCCATGCTGACGTCGGCCGACGATGCCGAACGTGTTGTTGCCATGCTCGACGGCGAAGGATGTTTCAGCAGTGTTTCCCACCGCAACGATGTACTTCGTCTCCTACGCAAGTCACTCTCCGACCCTCGTGCTTCTGCGTGGTTCGACCCTAAATGGAAAACATTCAATGAGTGCACCATCATTTCGCGCGATGCCGACGGCAAAGTCGTCGAGCGTCGTCCTGACAGAGTCATCACCGACGGTTCTGAAACAATTGTCATAGACTACAAGACAGGCAAGCAGGATGAACGCCACGAGAAACAGGTACGTGAATATATGTCTCTCATCCAGCGCATGGGATACGCCAATGTCAAAGGCTACGTGTGGTACATCCGCCGAGGTGACATAATTCCAGTAAACCTCTGACGACACACGTCTCTACGCACTGGAAGTTTATATTAATCAAGTCTTAAAACATAACTTCAACGGAGCGCTAACAAAATACGCATCCAATGAAACAACCCTATAAATCGTGAAAACATTCCTAGAAATAGTCGCAAACGACCTATACACCAAGCTCGACGGCAATTTCGAGAACGTCAGTGTTGTCTTTCCAAACAAACGTGCAAGCATATTCTTCAACAGCCATCTCGCTCGCATCTCCGACAAACCGATTTGGGCACCGCGCTACACCACCATCAGTGAACTTTTCCAATCGCTCAGCACCCGTACGCTGGCTGACCCGATTCTGCTCGTAGCCTACCTTTATCGTTCGTATGTGTCCATCACCGGAAGTCAGGAAACGCTCGACCGATTCTATTCATGGGGCGAGATGCTCATCAGCGACTTCGACGATGTAGATAAGAACATGGCCGACGCATCAAAGCTGTTTGCCAACATCAGCGACCTGCAGAACATGACCGACTTCGGATTCCTCGAAGAAGACCAGGTCAAGGCCATACAGCAGTTCTTCGTAAACTTCAACCCTGAGGACAAAACCAAGCTCAAGGAGAAATTCCTGAGCTTCTGGAACATCCTTTATCCGCTCTACAACAGCTTCCGCGAATCACTGGCATCCGACAACCTCGCGTACGAAGGCATGATGAATCGCGAAATCATAGAATCCATCAAGTCTACATCCGTCATTCCAGCTTCCGCCGAATCTGATTTATATGTCTTCGTCGGTTTCAACGTGCTCAACGAAACGGAGCGTTCACTCTTCCGCATCATGCAGAAACAGGGCAAGGCGCTTTTCTATTGGGACTACGACGAAGCCTACATAGCTCCAGGTCAGGCCGGTCAGAGCACATTTGAGGCAGGACGTTTCATACGCGAAAACATACGCGACTTCGGCAGTGCTCTCGAACCCGGTCCTCAGTATGCCAATTTCCGCAAGCCAAAAAATGTGCACTTCATTTCATCGCCTACCGAGAATGCCCAGGCGCGCTATGTCAGTTCGTGGCTCGGCGGAGTGCTCAACGACAGTGAGCCATACAACGAGACGGCTGTGGTACTGTGCAACGAACAGCTTCTCCCTGCCATTCTCCATTCTCTCCCGTCGCAGCTCATCACCGGCAAGGGCAAATCCAGCTCCATGCTTCTCAACGTCACCATGGGATATCCGCTCACTGATACCCCTATCAGCTCATACGTCAGTGCCCTGCTCAAACTGCAGACCGACGGAGCATCCCATCGCGGCGAGTGGCGCTACCGTCAGGTGGCCGACATCCTGAAGCACCCCTACACATCGCGTCTGTCGTCCTCCGCAACCGGCATCCTGCGCACCATTCGCAAGAACAACATGATTTACGTGCCCGATTCGCTTTTTGCGTCCGATTCAGCCCTCAGCCGCATATTCGTGCGCACAGACTCGACACTCGCACTGCTGCGTTACCTCTCCGAGATGACAGAAATTGTAGGGCGAAGCTACATGAATGAGGATAAGTCGGACTTCAACATTCAGCTTTACGCCGAATCAATCTATACGACCCACTCCATCATCAACCGCCTCATAACCATCTGCGAGACGGGCATGCTCACCGTAACACCCAATACCGTGGCACGCCTTATCCATCAGATAACATCTTCGCGCACCATTCCGTTCCACGGCGAGCCGGCGATTGGCCTGCAGGTCATGGGATTGCTCGAAACGCGATGCCTCGACTTCCGCAACATCATCATGCTGTCGGTCAACGAAGGTCAGTTGCCGAAGTCAACCCACGCATCGTCGTTCATTCCGTACACCCTCCGCGAAGCCTACGGCATGACAACCATCGACAAGAAGACAAGCCTCTATGCCTACTACTTCTACCGTCTCATGCAGCGCGCCGAAAACATCACGCTCATGTACAACAATTCCACCGACGGACTCAGTAAAGGCGAGATGTCGCGTTTCATGCTTCAGATGCTTCTCGACAACGGACAGCTCTTCGCGCGCGGTCAATCCATCAGCCAGTCGGCAGTATCTTCGCCCAACGAAGCCTCACAGCTCCGCACGCTCAGTGTCGCCAAAGACAAATCCGTCATGGAAAATCTCTACAACCGCTACGACCTTGAGCGCGAAGCCCAATACAAGAAAACCCACGGCGACAAGGACATGCTCCTCACGCCGTCGGCCATAAACTGCTATCTCGACTGCCCACTGAAATTCTACTTCCAGTATGGAGCAGGCATGCGCATCAGCGACGATGTCACCGAGGAAGTCGACAATGCCATGTTCGGAACCATATTCCATTCCTGCATGGAACACATCTACGGTCCGCACATAGGGCGCCAGCTCCAGAGCAGTCAGCTTCTCGACCTTGCCAAGGACCGTGCTGCGCTCGAACGTGTGGCCGACCGCGCCTTTGCCAAAGAGTATTTCCACAAAAGCGACGAATACATCGAACAGCACGGCACCGCCCACCTCTACAACGGCGAACAGCTTCTCAACCGGCATGTCATAGTGAGCTACCTCATGAACCAGCTTACAGCCGATGCCGAACTGTGCCCAATGATCATACTCGGCGTTGAAATCGAGCGCTACCTCGACATAGAAGTACCGTCTGCCCACCGTTTCACCACCCGCATCGGAGGAATCATCGACCGCTACGACCGAATAACGACACCGACCGGCAGTCTCCTTCGCATTGTTGACTACAAGACAAGTACGCGCCCTCACAAGGCAAACTCGCTCGAAGACTTGTTCGACAAGTCCAATGCACACCGTCCGTACCACATATTGCAGGCATTCTACTATTCCGACGTGGTGAGCGCCACGGAGCACGAACCAATCTCCCCTGCACTCGCCTACATCAAACAGACATCAGCCGGCAGTTCACCTGCCATAAAGATTGGAAAAGAAGAGATTACAGATTTCGCCTCACAAGTCAAGGACGAATACCACGAAATGCTTGTCTCGACCATTGCCGAGATATTCAATCCTGACATTCCGTTCAGTCAGACAGACAATGTACACCACTGCGAATTCTGCGATTTCCGCACATTCTGCGGACGATGAAAAACAAATAAAAGTGAGAAGTCTATTCTAAAAATTGCTTGCATCTCCAAGCAAACAGTGTCATAAATTGCATTTATTCGTATTTCCGAGCGCTCGGAATTATAACTCTGGGCGCTCGGAATTTTTGTTTTGAGCGCTCAGAAATTCATAAATGCTTAACTATAGCGATTTTTATACAAAGTTGCAGACACAATCAACGAGGCAATTTTAACAGATTTTCCAGTTTTTCCTTAACTTTGTATATACTACTTGGACTTTGCACCCTAGCAACGGAGAGAGAGAACAAAATAATTCTTACATATTGAAGTGTAGAAAGCGAAGTTGGGTGAATCGGTACAAGAAGTATAGGACGTGGGCGACCAGTATTTCTATGTGACACAAGGTAAACAGTATTTTCCTGAAACATTGACCGAAACCTTGAAAAGAAGTACATCATCGCTTTGGTTTGAACGTGTAGCCTTGCTATCGTCTAGAGACTTTCTCTTCGAATGTAGAGCGATAGTAGTATCTGTTTAAGTTGTATGCTAAAATGACGAAGAAATGAAAAAGATAGTAGTTTATATATGTTGTGGTTTATTTTGTGTATTTGAAATAGTTTTATTAGTAATATATTTTAAAACTTTCAATGGCACGATTTCTCCAAATGCCGAAGATTGGGCATTGTTTTGTCAATTAGCAAATGGGGTAGTTATAACATTTCTTACCATAATAAATATTGCTGTTTTCTATAAAATATCTATATCTCTCGATGTAAAAGGGAAATTGTTTGAAGCACAATCTATTATCACTCAAATGCGTGTAGAGCAATATGAAAATATTCGAGATCTAATAAAGAAAATACAAGTTCAAGTGTTGCAGGGAAGTTTGGACAGGAATGACGTGGAAGAACTTAAAAAGAGTTTTATGGTTATGGATAATTCTTTTTTGTATAAAAATGACAATATAAAGGCGCCGACTTTTTTCAAGCATCTTATTGAAGAGATTTTAAATAAGTTGGAGGATACAGAAAAAAAAGAAGAAAACTATTACCTCTTATCTAATTTTATAATGATTTTTGAATTTTACATTATACAACAATTGACTAGAGATAAAGATTTGAAGAAATATATCAAGAACAATAAAGAATATATAGATTCAACGCTTACATGTTTAGATCAATTTGAAAATGATGTTATTAATAAGATGATTGCTAATGATAAGTAGAAATTCAAGAAAATAATATTTAAATAATAGATAGTCGTATAAATGTTCATAGTTGGTCAATACAAAATCGTATATTTAGCACACCTAAAACATAAGTATGAAAGACAAAGAACTTGATATCGCCTATTTTCTTTCATTCTGCATAGAGCAGTATGGAAAGAAACATCAGTTAAGTGGGGACGAAGTGGTCTCCCTGTTCGACCGATACGAAGTGTTGCCCTATCTGAAGGATAATTTCGAGGTGTTGCATACGCAAGGTTACCAGTGGCTGATGGAGGAAATAGATGAACTGATAAAAAAACATGAGGAAGCAACGGTATGATAGTATATCATGGCAGCATAGAGCAGGTAGAAAAACCTGAAATATGGGAAGCCAACCGAGCGTTGGATTATGGGAACGGTTTCTATACCACGACGTCCGAGGAACAAGCAGTTCTTTGGGTCAGACGAAAGTTAAAAGGTACGGGCAGCAAAGGGTACGTCAACATATATGAGTGGAACGAAGCCAGCTCATCACACCTCAACGTGCTTCATTTCAAAGAAACTACCGAAGAATGGCTCGATTTTGTGATGGGCAACCGGATGGACATGAATTACCACCACGCATACGACATTGTGTGGGGGCCCGTAGCAAACGATCGCGTGTATGCTGCATTTGCATTGTACGAAGGTGGCCTGCTGAACAAACAAGAACTAATAAAAGAGCTGAAGACATATGTGCTGGTCGATCAGTTGTTGTTTCACACTCCCCGCTCACTTGCCTGCCTGAAATTCAAAGAAGCCAAGGAGGTAAGCCTATGAATCTGGATATAACCAACAAGAACCTGTATCTGCTGCTGCCAGGCAAGATCAGTCGCGTGGCGCAAATATATGCGCACGAACACCACGTTACAATCATTGAGGCCATGCGCCGTTTCTATCATTCGGACACTTATAAAAGGCTGGCCGACGAAACCACTAAGCTGTGGCACTACGGACCTGTAGCTCTCTATCAGGAATTTGTAGACGAACTGAATCAGAAAGGAAATAAATAAGGGAATAAACAACATAGTAAACATCGAATCTTCCCAAGTGGACGATACGTTGCAACAAATTTGCATTTTTCCCGAATAGCTTATTAGGCGTTTGAAGGTGTTTTGCATTTTTAAGTGGAACTACTGATTGACGATGATGACAACGAAGTCCTGGAAGAAATAGCCCCGTAAAAGTGTGACAGTTCGATGCGACAAGTTGCAAGATTGTTCCATGGCTACCAGTTTAAGAGAATTTATCAACTAAGGGCTTACAGAATAAAAGATTGCTTGCTGTATAGTATCCCGATTATTTTCGATCAATGTTCTTTAAATGCGTAGTAATGGATATTTGTGAAAATATTTGTTAGAGAAGGCATCTATTGACGGGAACGTTTATGTTGAAATTCAAATAATTGATTCATTGTATAATATATATAATTATGAATGCTATACCGCTTGTCATTAGCCTCTTAGGCTTTATGTTTTTTCTCCAGCCGGCATTTGCTCAAAAGTTGCTGCGTACGGAGTACCAGATGATGTTCACGGAATTTCCGGTGCTTTCCGATTCGCTGATGACAGACAAATATAGGACCTCTTTTTACCAGGTGAATGATTGTGGCAGATGGAACTTTTATTCGCATGGGAATACAAATGCCAGATGGCGGTTTCAAGGGAAAGAAAAAGTCCTTGATTTTATTATTGCGGATACGACCAAAAGTTCCAGGCAATATTGGCATTACTTTAGCAATCCGTTTGCCATGGATGCCGATTCAATTACTTTTTCGGCGGACGTATTAATAGGCGAAGGAAATCAGGCACAGCTTCTTTTGAAACAGAAGGAGGATGATACCGCGGTCGATATCAAGCCGTTCCATGAATGGCAAAATATAAGTATCACACAGCCTTTTGACAAGTCGGTAGATAAGGAAATGATGATAGCAGTTGCAATTGGAGGCAATAAACCAGACACGATAAGTTTGAAAAACTTAAAAATATTGTTGGATGGCAAGCCGATAGACGAATGTTGCCCCATTCCTCCTGCCAATGCAGACCATGAATTCGACACGTCTTCCAAATTCAGTTTCCCCGACCAGCCTTTGACGGATGTGGAAGTTGAGCGTCTTGCCATGATTTGCAAGGTGTGGGGCTTGTATAAATATCGCCACCCAGAAGTCCGTGCCGGAGAATATGACTGGAACTACCAACTGTTCCGGATGCTTCCTTCCGCATTGTCCGCAAAAAGCGACAAGGAGTTTGTGAAAGAGTTGATGCGATGGTTGCCGGAACGCACCAAAGAGAAACATTTCACACCAATGGCGGATTCCATTGTGGCACAAGTGCATTTTAATTGGATTAAGCCATGCAAAAAGGAGAAAAAGCTTTACCGGCGTCTTGTGGATTTGCAGGAGGGTGGCACCAGTGTACCATGTTATTGTTTGGGATACATGCAGAATTCCGCTCGACTAACATATTTTTATAATGAGACCTGCTACGGCAGCATCCCAACGTACGACGACGGCTACCGCATGTTGGGATTGTTCCGCTTTTGGAACATGATGTACTATTTCCATCCATACATGTACCAGATGGAAGAGAAATGGGAACAGATTCTGCCGAACTACATTCGCCTCTTTGCCACAGCACGTGACCGGAAAGCATTCGAGGAAGCCTGCGTCAGGATTACCTGCGAATTGAGGGACACACACAGCGATTTTTACGGGTGCGAGAAAAACAGGGCTGCCGATGCCATGATGGAATCTACATGGTTGCCATTTGATGGAGTTCTCAAAGATGACAAATTCATAATTACGGATTTCTTTTTCTTGCCCGTGGACAGTTGCGAATTGCAAAAAGGGGATGTGATTATAGCGGTCAACCATAAGCCTATTGCGGAAATCAGAAAAGAAAAGCGCATTTACAACAACCTTGGAGACGGCTCCGCCGACCAATATGCAACATATTATACCAGTTTCGACGGAGATTCTGTAGTCTATACAATAGAACGGGGAGATGAACGCATGGACGTAACTATCCGCAATGTATATGAACGCTATTGGGAAAAACGAAAGGAACCGGAACCGTCGATCCATGAGCCATTCCGCGTGTTGGCGGATAGTGTTTTGTATCTTGATGTCACTCAGTTGAATTCGGAAGAACTTCGGACACGAATGAAAGGGATAAAAGATTACAAAGGTATCATATTCGACATGAGGGGGTACCCAAAGGAGTGGACTTGCTCGAACACCATTGCTTCATTCCTATATCCTCACCCTAAGGCTTTGTTCTACTATACCTATGCCGACTATTGGCAACCGGGCATTTTCCGGAAGAACCCAAATGTAGAACTATTTGGAACAGAAAATCCAGATTATTATAAAGGTGCAACTGTCGTACTTGTCAACGGGTTGACCATGAGTGCAGCGGAGCATGTTGCTGCGACTATAGGCAACGCTCCCAATGGGTATGTCATCGGAGAACCTACGTGTGGAACTTTAGGTCGTGTCTTGTACGTGCCTTTTGTATCAGGAGTCGCAACCCGAATCACAGGTCAAGGTGTCTATTGGCCGAACGGGGCATGCACTTACCCCGGCGGGGTGAAGATAGATAAATTCGTCTATCCCGATCCGGAAGCTATCCGGCAAGGAAGGGATACAATGCTGGAAGAGGCAGTGAAACATATTACTCAAGTTTTTACGTCAAGCCACGTTGAGTCCTATTAAGGATATTCAGTAAATGTTGCAAATTAAAAGTTCAATGTATTCATTATATCAGTATACCAATCAGCCTAATATCGGGATACAGCGTGCATGGATGAACCAACAAGAAGAACTGGTTATGGGCGAGTATTGTTTTTTTAGTAACAAAAACGTGTTTTATTAACTATCTGATGGGATTATATAACAAATAATCCGTATATTTAACACACTCTAAGCATTAAGCATGAAAGACAAAGAACTTGATATAGCATATTTCCTTTCTGCATTGAACAGCATATAAAGAAACATCGGTTGAGCGGAGACGAAGTGGTCTCTCTGTTCGACCGATATGAAGTGCTGTCCTATTTGTGTGTTGGCAGTTTCTATCGTTAAAACACAATTATAAAGATCTGAGACAAAACTACAATAATAGCCATAAGAATTATGAGACAACAAAATACGTTAGTCAATAAAACAGCTGATAGTAGAAATATTCAATTTTTATTCGTTCAGAGATGCAGACTCTTTTTATCGTTAAAGATGTTTTGTCTTATGGCATGTCTGAGTATATATTCCAGTGCTTTTGCTCAGGGAGTCCAACTTTCCGGAGTTGTTCTCGATGAACAAGGCGGTGCGCTTGAGGGCGTCTATCTGATTGTCGCAGACCCAGAAACAGCTCAGGTACTATCAATTTCGGCGTCTGATTCTGATGGCAAATATACCCTGACGTCTGTGCCGTCGCGCTTTGTGCTCAATGTGACCCATATCGGTTACGAAAGTGTCAACCTTCTTATAGAAGACGAAGCAGGTATGAAAGCTGCCCGGGAGATACGGATGCATGCCATCGCTACACAACTTGAAGATGCAGTCATAACGGCAGATGCACCTAAAATTGAACGTGAAATAGGCAAATTTGTTATGCGCAATATTGCTGCATCACCTTTAGCCAAGGGAAGCAATACTTACAATTTCCTGCGATTCATGCCGATGATTGATGTAAAACCTGAAGGCGGAATATCCATTTTGGGAAAGAAAGATGCCAATATACTTATTGACGGACGCAGCGTAGGCTCCAACAAAATGGCAGAGCAGATGCTGAAGGGCATTCCTGCAAGCGAAATTGCCCGCATCGAAATCATTCCTGTAAAGGGAAGCGCACATAGCGCAGAAAACCGCAACGGAATCATAAATGTTGTATTAAAAAGGCCGGATGAAGGTGTACGCCTTACTGCCACCCTTGAAGACAGTCAGGGCTATTACAATAGTCCTAATGGAGTTCTTTTTATGAACTATGCAGGGAAAATGTTTGACTTGACAGCAGGGGTAACAACTTCCTACAATCAACTTAGGCAGGAATCAGACCAAACATACGATTATCTGCAAACCAACAGTACTACCAGTTCTGATTTTCGTGAGAGTACCCGAACACTATTCGGTGGTGGATATTTGAATATGAATTATAAGATTTCTGAACTTCACCGCCTTGGAGCTCAAATAAGCCTTGGAGGTCAAGATTATCGTCAGCATTCATACTCATTGACTTCTTACGGCAAGATTGGCAGCAGCCTCGTAGATTCTGTCTATTCAGCAGGCGTGAAGACAAACAGCCCTACAGCCAACCTTAATTGGAGTGCGAACCTCAATTATGTTTTCACTATGGACAATAAAGGTTCCAATCTCAGTATCGATTTGGATTACAGAAACAATAATAGCAAAAGAAATATATACAGTATTTACAGCCGTGATTACAATATATCGTCCATCGTCACAGAAGATTTTCTTCAGCAACCGGAAACCAAGACCAGAGTATATGGAGGACAGGCTGACTATGTATACTGTTTCGACAAGGACAACAAATTAAAAGTCGGAGCAAGTGCTTACCATGGAAAAGTAGACAATAACTTCTTTTACGGAGTCCGCTCAGGTGAGGACTATATAAACAACAATCAAAGATCCAACAGGTTCGTATATAAGGATTACAATATTGCCGGATATGCCAGCTTCCAACGCGCCTGGTCGGACAAGTTCGAATCAGAAATAGGTGTCCGTGTTGAAAAGTATCATGCCCAAGGCACACAGCAAACCACCTCAGAAAAAATAAATAGAGATGAATTCGATGTTTTCCCATCAGTTTCATTGCTATATATGCCTTCTGACGACCACGAACTTTCGCTTGACTTCACCAGTTCGGTCATGCGTCCATACTACGGGGATCTAAATCCTTTCATAACCTACACCTCCCCGTCGACATATATTCAGAACAATCCTAACCTCCGTTCAAGCAAGGGATATGAACTGATGTTGAGTTACACGATGTTTGACGATTATATGCTGACCGTCGACTATCTTTACGATACGGATCTATGGACAGAGTTCATACTGCCTGTAGGCAACATGACGCGTACCTACTTGGACAATTACGGAAACAGTCACGCTTTGGACATTTCGTTGCTCGTATCCAAGAGATTCTTCAAAAATTATTGGTACATCTCGGCCGAGGCCACCTTAGGTTATGAGAATACAAACGGCTCAGTCAATGACCGGAAAATAGATTTCGACGACTTGAAATATGGCGTTACCGTCAAGAGCAACCTGGCATTGTCAAAGAAGCACAACTGGTATCTTGACTTCAAATACCAGTTTTCAAGCAAGAGCCGTGCAGCGGCTTACAGTCGTTCGGCCACGCATGGAATGGAGATTTATCTGATGAAGCAGTTCCGCAGAGCCTCTTTATCTGCTGGTGTATACAACATCCTAATGCCAAAAGTCACCGTAAGCAATACATTTCAAGACTACGGCTTCTCGATTACAAACAAGAGATTTGTTACAGGTGTAATAACTTTCTCATATACCTTCGGCAACATGCAGACTCGTCGCGTGGACAAGAGACAAAATAAGAATATTGAAAAACGCATGCAATAAAAATCGATTGTGGCTACATCCGAAAAGCTTACATAGTTCCTGAAGAAACGCCTCTTCATACTATGTTTTCTGATCCGTTGACCAATTTGCGGATATGTGTTTGCATATGTTCTTTAATTTTGCGAATATTGTATATAGGTTGTGCATGACTTGATTGTAAATTAACAGTTTAAGCTCTTCTAATTTACTAAAGATCAACGATATGTACAATCTTTATTCTTAATTCTTTTATAGTCTTATTCCACCAACGGATATGAAAGGTAAATTTATAATATATTGTTTAATGCTCTTATCTTGGAGCTGTAAATCCTTCGGACAAAAATTAAGTCCGGTCCAACAAACGGCCGATTTTGATACTTTATGTTCGAATTTGGAATATGTGCATCCAGATCTTTTTCTCTATCAGTCAAAAGAAGAGTATGAAATTAATAAAGCAACGATTAAGGCATCCCTGACTGATTCAATCAGCATATCAGATTTTTATCAGAAAATAATAGGATAAAACGCAGAATAAAGCGAATTTGAGCATTCTCACTGACGG
>OGHV01000884.1_pt1 | contig 19189 bp, 15 predicted proteins | sample 1571551 | NCBI WGS metagenome assembly OGHV01 (sample SAMEA2581960, study PRJEB24529) | metagenome | biome: Human gut stool | place: China | collected 2011 | reverse complement strand
AAACTGATCGTATAGCCTTTTCTTTTCCGGATCACTTAAAATCGTATATGCTTCTGTCACTTCTTTAAATGATTTCTCTGCCTGTTTATCTCCTGGATTGGTATCCGGATGATATTTTTTCGCCAATTTCCGGTATGCTTTTTTAATTGTTCCTGCATCTGCATTTCTGCTGACTCCGAGCACTTCATAATAATCTCTTTTTGCTGCCATCCTTTCTTCACCTCCTGTTCAAAAAAAATCCCCGGGATCACAATCCCGGGGAAAATACCTTTTATCCTTCTATTGTTACATATCGTTTTTCATCCACAGGTTTCTTTTCCTCTTTTTTCGGGATATCAAGCATCAGAATACCATTTTCAAATTTTGCATGAATATCGGTCTCTGTGATATCCTCTCCAACATAGAAACTTCGGCTCATGTTCCCTGCATAACGCTCTCTTCTAATGTAGGTACCATTCTTATCCTGCTCATCTTTATCGAGACCTCTTGCTGCACTGATGGTCAAATATCCGTCTTTCAGTTCCGCTTTCACCTCGTCTTTTTTAAATCCCGGCAGATCGATCGCTACTTCGTAGCCATGTTCTGTCTCTTTGACATCGGTTTTCATCATACGATCTGCACGTTTGCCATACAATTTCTTGTCAATATCCGGAAATGAAAAATCCATCCAATCGTTAAATAAGTTTTCTCCAAAAATACTAGGCATCATCATAAGTCATATCTCCTTCCTACTATACAATCATCTATGTAAAGCACAACCGGACGATCCGGAGTGTTGATTACTTTTTGATGAATCCTTGTTACCTTTGTTCTATTTGTAATATAGCATTCATTATTGGCACTGTCAAGAGGTGAGTGCTAATTATTTTGTGAAGATTTTGTGAAGCCTTGATTTTACGGGCTTCACAGGGATTTTTCACTTACTTTCGCACTCAATTTTCTTGGTTTGACCACATTTTTACGACAAATTCTTGGAAAAATATATTCGTCTGATTTTCTTACCACATTTTACGACAACAGCTTATGGTTTATACCACAGCAGGTACAGTTTCCGGCAGATTCATTTTAGACATCTCATTTTCCACGTGAGACTTCTCTGCAATATGATTGTAGACATTCATTGTGATCTGTGCATCTGAATGGCCCATCACATACTGCATAACTTTGGGATTGACATTGTTCTCACCCAGTCTGGTACATCCCGTATGACGAAGGGTATGCGATGAAATAGGAGGCATCAGCTCCGGCTCTCGCTTCTCTTCTTCTGCCAGTTTGCTTTCTTTCTTATTATAGGCATTAACAATATTTTTCAGAAAGCTGTTCACTCCCGCCGGCATGATTGGACGTCCATGCTTTGTATTGAAGATGAATCCACTGCGTCCACCGATCTCTACATTACTCTGCAAACCAAGCATCAAGTTCAGCTCTCTCTGTTTACGGAACGCATCATATACCATCTGTGTCATAGGAATGTCTCTGATTCCTGCATCCGTTTTGGTTTCTGAATCATGGAAACAATATCCGTCATCACCTTCATAATACACAAGCTGTCCACCTACATGGATCTCTCGGTTCTTCATGTCCACATCTGACCAGGTTAAGCCGATGGTTTCACTCACTCTCAGGCAAGCCCCAAACATAACCTGCATCATTGGAAGATGAGGCTTATACACATTACTCTGTTCAACAAACTTCAGAAGTTTTTCCTGCTGTTCCAATGTCAGTGCTTCTTTCTCTTTTGCCGGAGCCCCATAATCTCCAAGTGTTCCTGTTACCGGATTCTTACGGATAATCCCATCTTCCACTGCCAGTTCAAAACTGGGATTCAATAAGCCATAAAGACCTTTGATCGTACTGTGTGCCAGTCCCTCATCTGACAATGCGGAAAAGAACGTCCTTACATGTGATGTCTTGAAATCCACAACACGAATGTTTCCAAGAGTATTTCGTATCCGGTAATCCCACATACGGATATAATTCTTCTTCGTTCTTTCCTTGATATTCTTTGTTGCCATGTATCGCTCAAACAACGTATTTACAGTCAGCTTCTTGACTGATGCATCTGTAATAAGCAGATCATCCATATCCTTATTGATCTTCTTTTCCATTTCTCGTAAACTCGCCAGATCAGCTGCATAAACCGAATTACGCTTTCCGGTAATTTCATCCTTGTAGCGATACTCATAACGTCCATCCGGACGCTGGTATTCACCTGTTTTTAAATTTCTGCCTTTATTATCTTTTCTTGCCATATCAATCATTCCTTTCACTTCATTTTTCGTTATTCGGAATGATTTTTGTCCTGTCGGTATCAGTCATATACTGTCTGATATCTGCTCACAGATTAACATAATATTTTATGATTTCCAAGGGTAAATTCCTGCAAAATGCTAATTTTTATTTGCCTGTTTTACAGGAATATTTTCCCTTTTTTGCTTTTCATTCCGAAGGAAAGTTGTTGTATTTTATCTTCTCATCTTTCATTACACTGCCATTGCATCAAGATATTTTTTTATCTTATCCACGTTATAAAGAACACGTCTTCCAATAATCACTCTTGCTTCTGCATAATCTGCAATTTTCTTTGCAGTTACTTCTCCGCAGGATAACATTGCCATTAATCCTTCAATATCTACCGTCAGACGGTTCTCAGCCTTATACTCTGTTGTTTTTCTCATGATGCACATACCTCCTTTCCTTCGTATTCTTCTGCATCACCTCCCAGACAGCGGTTATGCCCGTTGTCAGTACACTCTACTTTTTGTTTAGACTTCTTACGATGATTTTCCATTCCGTTCGGCGTGTTGGCTTCCATTCATACACCTGCTGTCAATGTTACAATCAACCTCTATCAGAATTATTCTGAATGTCGGCAGCTTCTTTCCAAACATACCGACCGTTTCCGGAGTATCTTCAACGCTCCCCATAAAAAGCTATGGATCTTGGCATCTGTGTTAGCTACATTTTCTATAAAGGAAAATATGGTGTACAGCTCATTCAATTTTCAAGGTACAAGAAGGATTTTAAATATCCCCTCATCTATACAGCCCTGCGAGGGTAAAATGTTATTCGATTTTTGGAATTTTAAAAAATCCTTTCACTAATAAAGCCTGACAGAAGCGATTTACCAACCTGCTTTTGCGATAATTCACAAAATATTTACATTTCAGCTTTTACTTTCGCTTTAATGCGAACTTTACTGTTCTGTTATTATAGTTCGCTTTAATGTTAATGTCAAACATTTTATTCGCTTAGTTGCGAATGTTTCTGTTTACATTCTGAGATTTTGATAGTAAAATGGAATTATCAAATAGAAAGCAGGAAATCTGATATGACAATTGGTGATAAAATAAAAAAAATCCGGACATTCCGGAATATGACACAGGCAGAACTCGGTGCAGCTCTTGGCTGGGGCGATAAAGGTGCAAACCGCCTTGCCCAATATGAAACTAATTACCGGGTTCCCCGTAAAGATCTGGTTACTGAAATGGCTAAGATTTTGGATGTGAATCCACTGACACTGCATGAGCCAACTACGATGAATGCTTCTGAACTGATGGAAATCCTGTTCTGGATTGACGAATTTAATCCTGGCATGATTAATCTCTTTCAATTAGAGACTTATCCAAGCGAAAAATCAAATTCCAGTGGCGATACCGCTATCCGCTACCATGATTCTGATAGTTGGCCTGCTCATCCGCCTATTGGTATGTGGTTTAATTATGGGATTCTCAATGATTTTCTAAAAGAATGGACACTTAGAAAAGAAGAACTGACATCTGGTGCGATTACCAGAGATGAATATTTTGAATGGAAAATCAACTGGCCACAGACCTGTGATGATTGTGGTAAACGGGAACCGTCGAAACAGTGGCGGAAATCAAGCGAGTAGAGCTTAGTGAAACTTAGCAAAACTTAAATTTATTATATTTTTTTCTTTTTACTCAAGGAAAAGGCACTGAAAAACCGATAATCCATTGTTTTCAGTGCCTTTTTTGCATATTTTTCTATTAAGATTCTCTCACATGCTTATATAGGTGAAACTTAGCGAAACTTAAATTATGCCCAATATGGAATGTACTTTTTATATCTTGGTGCTGTATCCGGGTCCATTACTTTAATATATCCACCTTCGACAGCACTGGTAAGAAGTCTTGATGCCTTGGCCTTCTCTTTTTCTCCCAGACCAAATATTTTTCGAATATCTGAATTAGAAATACCTTCAAAATTGACATATGCTAGACACGCCTGCATATAGCAAGTCCGCATCCGATCTTCTTTGGTAGTTAATTCAAATGGTACTTTTGCAAACAATATTGCTTTTGTGAATTGATTATTCTGATTTTCAATTCTCGGAGCAAGCAGCTCATTTTTACCGGTTGCTTCAACAATCTTATCATAACCACTGCCACGCTCCTCACAAATACCACATTTGTGCATAAATCCGGCAATGTTTTCATTTCTGGATACTGGCACCGAATCTACAATTCTTTCGATTGCCACCAATGGTGCTCCGGCATTTGAAAACTCGATTCGATTTTTAAACACCTCCACCATTGGATTCGTTCCCCTTTGCTGAAGATCCTGATGTATCATAGCATTTGCCAACAACTCACGGATAGCAATTTCCGGGAAACTGACAACAGATTTTCTCGTAGCTTCCACAATGACTTCTTCTTGCGGAATAATTGTCATAATATACTGCACGATTTCTTCATGTGAAAATGCATAACCTGCACAAAATTCCTTTTCTCTTATAGCATCCAATCTGGAATTTTCCTTGTACCAAATAACTCGAACCGATCTCCTATGCAAAGATTCGAATTTTTTCAAATCTTTTGCAATCATCAAAGCACCCATATTCGTGATATCCCATGTCCCAGCGTCATTTTTCATAATAAATTTTTCATGTTGCAGGTCTTCTAGTACCTTATCTCGATTTCTCGGAATCGGCATTTCAAGTTTGTCATAATATTTAGAATAATCCAGTAATGACACCATTTCATCCTCATTCAGATTTCCCATCGCAATTCGCAATTCATATGGTGTGGAATCAAATGTTCTCCACAATTCTCTTTCTTTATCCGGATACTCTTTTAAGTTCTTTTTATTTGTTCCAATTCTTATATATTCCCCACCAGCGAACTGTACCGGCTGTTTTTCTGCACAAGGAATCTCCATCAGCACAACCATTCCTTCATCCATCGGAACCTCAAAAAATCGGAAATTAATTCTTGGTGAAAGCATCCTGGAAAGCCATGCTTCCAATTCCTCATTTCCCTTTTTCATTTTGCGATACTGAAATTCAGTGCCTACAATTTTGTGCGTTGCATCATCCACACCCCAAACAAGATATGCTTTTGGTCGTTCGCATAATGCTGCTGAATTGCTCAAAGCAGAAATATATTCACCAATCATCTGTGGCTGCTTGTTATTACATTTGAATTCTACCCACTCAGTCTCGTCCGGCAATTTTGCAAGCTCCCGAACAAGGCTTTGCAGATATTCTACTGATCGTATTGCCATAAAATCACCCTCTAACTTTACAATTAACACTATTTTGAAAGAATATCTCGAAAATTAGCATAAACCATCTTAATAATGTCTGGTTCATTATAATATCGTGCAACTAACTCGTATATTTTTATTAAGTTGTTAAATGTGTACTTTTTTCCATCAATTTTTGTAAACGGTCCATCACTTTCAATTAATACTCTTGTTTTTGGTATCAAATACAATTTTTCTTTATTCTTTTCATTTGTTACCATGTTAGAATTAAGTGAAAAATAACATCCTATATCCACTAATTGTTGCAATTGCTCTCCGTTTCCATTAAACCAATGAATAATGCACCTACGAGGACGATATTTTTTCAAAATAGATATTGCTTCTTCCTCCGCTCTTCTAAGATGCACAGACATTAATTTATCCTTTTCTGCACACGCTCTTACAATTTGCTCAAAATACATACATTGTTTATTACGCGAAATATAACTTTGTCTTGAAAAATCAAGTCCTATTTCTCCTACATAATTAGTTGTATTTACCAATTGCATAAAATCGTAAAAATCCGCATCTTTCAGTGATACATCCTGTGGATGGAATCCAAGTGCAAATTTCAAATATTTTGTTTCCGGATATATGCGTTTACAGGATATATATACTCCAGGCGAATTCGTCATGCACAATGTATATTGTTTTCTTTCATTTATTCCGTCATATATTTTCTGATGCTCTTTGTAATAATCCAGATGAAAGTGTGTATCAATAAGGTGTTGAATCATAATCCCAGATACTCCTTCATTCTCTGATCTGCGGAAAAAAGTTGTACTAAATCCTCTATACTTTTCTTGTATAATGATAAAAATTTTTCAACTTCCTCTTCTGTTAATTCTCCTACGCATCTAATATATCTTTTTAATTCTTTATCCGAAGAATGTTTACAACGATAGATACTTCCAAGCACCGCTCTTAAATCTGCACTCTTCTCACTTTCTTCATATTCTATCAAAAAATCATAAGCTTCTCCCTGATAAGAATATTTTTTTATCTCATCTATGTCCAAAAGTGAACTTTTGCGTATCAAACACGGATAACAGTATCCGCAGTTTACAGGATATTCTTTAGAGCCCTTTTTATTATATCTTGCTAAACAAGGATGTGAGCATGAAATTGTATCTGCATAACAGCTTTTAAATGCATCTGTATCTTTAACTTGTCCTACAATCTCTCTTTTTGTATTGTACGCAAAAAAATTGGTAATAGAATTCTTTATTCCTACCGTTTCTAAGATATCATTAAATTGTCTTAAAAAGTGTGGATGAGTAGTTCTTGTACTGCAAGTTCCTTTTCTTCCTCCCGTTAATGGAATATTAAGTCCGATGAATCCATTTTCCGGAATATAAACCGGTACATTTTCTCCTAAAATACCAGCCACGCTAAGTGCTGCACATAAAAACAGTAATGACCTGCCACGAGAAGTATTTTCGCTCCCCTTTAATATTCCTTCTTTTTCACTTATAGGAGCTCTGGAATTTGCTGTAAAACTAATAAATTTAACAGATTGTTCTGGATAAAGATCCTGAAAAGTCCTGACAAATAAATTCTGTCTTTTTGCAAGTTTAGGATATTCATTATGTCCAACCAGGCAAGGAGATCCCCCTTCTTCTAATAGTCTAATTGCACCACAAAAAGAATCCAATCCTCCAGAAAACAAACATACACAATTACAGTTTTGAACATTCAAATGAATTCTATTTGCACGTTCCCTATAACTATATATTATCTCACTTTTTCTAAATGTAATATGCCAATGATCCCCTGTCAAAAATCCCAGTATATTTTCCCATTGTAATTCCGTATGCTTCCATTTCTCATATTCTAATACTGGAATAGATACGCTTATCTCTCTAGTCCAGCAGTCTTTAAATTTTCTTCTGGACACTCTTTTATCCAAAGCAAAAATACTCAAACCTATTATAAATAAATCCTCATATATTGCAGGAATCTGCATTTGGTCCATCCGGTACCAGCTATTCGTTATATTTGTAAATATCGTACTATATTGTTTTCGATTAATCGAAAAAACATATGCATCTTTCCATTCGCTATCTGGCTTTTTCTCTTGTTCCTTATCAACCCAAAACCGCATTTCTACTCCTCCCCATAATACTTTTCAAATACAGACAAGGCATCTCTTAATGCATCCTCCACGATTTGTGATGTTCCCATGTTAGAAAAATCAACCGATTTCAAATTATCCAAGTTCAAATCACCGTCAATACTATTTTCTATATATTCATGCATATCATTTAAAATTGCAGATGTTTGTGCAGGTGTTTTCCCTTTGGATATTTTTTCTTCATATCGAAAATCAAAGTTTTCTTTTATGTATTCTTTCAACATTTCCTTCAGTAATATATCAACTGAAACATTCCCTATATCCGCAATATCTTCTATTTCTAAATTCTCCATAGCCTGTGACAATGCATCCGCTGCCATATTATCTTCTACCGATGCACCATAATTTGTAAATTCATGAAGTAATTCTGTCCAAACAACTTCTGACGATTTTCCAATAAGATCTTCACGATGATACTCACGTAATGCATTATCTATGCCTCCAGAGGCAACCTTTTGTGCAAAACCTAAGACTCCTGCTGCCGCCGATTGAAAACTACCACCTGTCGACATATCTTTTTTCATTGCGGTTGCATATTTACTGGCCGCTTTTGCTTTAGAATCAAAGCCTCTATTATTTATAAAGGCCGTCACTGCTCTTTTTGCGGTTGACCAATGCGGTGTTGTTGGTGCTATATATCCTTTTGATGTACCCATATTAGCTTTCCCTCTGCTCTTTTATTTCTGTAATCTGCTCGTCTGTTAACGTTCCTCTTTTTACCATGTTTTCTAATACAGTATTCATATTTTCCATATCACTATTATACATTGTTCTTAACGCAGCCATATCACCTGCTTTAATAGGAACTGTTGATTTCCCAATTGCATCCACTATTTTTCCTTTATATGCATCAAAATTCAAAAACAAATCTCTTACAACAAAAAATTTCATTTCACCTTTTTCGATTTTAGATGCAACAACCTTAAATGTATCCGCAATTTCTTCTGCACTCAATTTTTTCATATCTTTTATAATAGCCACCATTTGACCAGATTTAGCTCGTCCAATTCTTTCTAAAATTTCTTTCGTATTTTTACTGAATCCAGACTCGTCAATACTAGATCTTTTCAAATTTTCTCTTGTCAAATAAAAATATTTTTCCAATCGATATTTTTCTAATTCAACAGGTTTGCATTCTAGCCACTTTTTTATTTGTGATGTGTTCCACGGATTCTGAGCATCAACATTTCCCTCCATCACTTTTGTTCGAATTTCCTTAAATTCTTTATTTTCAGTATCAAATTCTTTATTCCATTCATTCAATTGTATAAACAAGTCATTATCCAACTTTTGCAACACTAATAATTTGGCTAAAATGGAAATATCAATTTCATCACCATAATAAATTTTTGCCAACTGGCGTTTGGTAATAAATGTGTTCAAAAAGCGTTTTGCCTGGCGTGGATTGCCTTTCAATGTAGATGCAACAATTTCTCTTATTTCATCAATAATTTTCGCCGTCTCATTAAAAGCTGTTTGTCCTCCATCCTGCCAATTCAATCCTAACTCACCAATCGACTTATTAATTTCTTCTAGCGTAATTACATCCCCAGAAATTGTTCTTTTTTCTTCGAATATCTTATCTATTAGATGCTTAAAACTCTCTTGTTCCAAATAGCTTTGTGTGACCAATAATAATAGATAATTTTGTATATCCTTTGCCGATAACTCCGGGATATATATTGGCAATTGAATAATTTTTTCAATGTATTCTTTGTCCAGTTCTACATCAAATCCATTCATTGGTGGATACTTTTCACGGATAGAGTACTTTATAACATTTTCATCTGCAGCAATAATAAATGTTGTCCTGTCAACAGACAAGAATAGTTTAATTACTTCCAATATTTCAATTATTCGTTCTGGACGACATCTGTCTAAATCATCTATCATTACAACTACATTTTTAATATCGTCACTTTTCAATGCATCAGAAAATTCCTCTCTAAATTTTCTGATATTGTTTATCGTGCTTTCATCATTTGATACATCTTCCTCTTTCCAATATTCATCTTTTAATGATTGTATGGAATTTGCTGCATTTTTGACTGTATTTCCAATTTCTTCAGCACTTCCCGTTACATTCAACAACATAGGCAATGGATTTCCTGTGGCCACGCTTGCAACTACAGGTGCAAGCGTGGATATTGCTTTTGTTCCTAACTTAAACCAGTCAACTCTTTTTATTAATTTGCCCAATTTCTTTTTAGTTTCTTCTACAGGAACTTCTTCTTTAAGTTCCTGTAACAAAGCCTCCATAATTGCGGTTTTAGCATCGTCATATGATTCAAACATCCATGCATTAATAGTTACACAAATAATTCCGTCCTGACTCTTAAGTTTTTCACCTATTAACTTCAATAAGGTTGATTTTCCTGCTCCCCATAATCCAAACACACCAACTGTCAATGGATTATATTGTTCATTTTTTGCAATATCGGCAATTATTCTTGCATACGGCTCATAAAATAAAATATCAATATCTGACGCATTATCTAGCCACATAAAAACCCTCCCTTGCCTTTTCATACCATCATAGTTTCTTTTTTATTTCCCATATTTAACCGGTTCTTCCGCCACCATTTGAACCTGCTCATCTCGTTCAACTTTCCGGTAATCCACAGTCTTTTTTGACCGCATTTCCCTATAAATCACCCCTGCTAACGCACTCATTACAGCATCGTACTTGCTTTTGTCCTCAAACAGTGATCCATAACTGTCCTGGGCCTCCATATAGCTTTCCATTGCTGCATTTCCAAACGCTGATGGAAAAATACTTTCTGTAAATATTCTTGGATCAGAAGTGCGAGCCGAGCTTGCCAGTTTATCATCTGCAATCAATTTATCATGCAAAGCACCCAGCATTACCCGATCACCTTCTGAAAATTGTCCTTTATACTTTTCATTAATCTTGTCCAATATTTCATCCAATGTACTTTTCTGTCTGTTCCCCTGTACTCCTTGCTTCTTGGACGAAACATACTGACCATCAATTTTATCCAGTGTTATCGCACCTTCAAATGTTTTCTGCAGCTTATAATATTCCAGTTTCAATTTTCCATCCAGATCAACTGGCTCTTCTTTTTCTTCTGGAAGCAGTCCAATCAGATAACTCAGAAACAGGTATTCCTTATGCATATCTTCATCAAACATGCGAACCACCTGTGTGATATAGCTGTAGCATCGGATCAGCTTTCTTACCAGTCTTCTGAATTGATACCGTTCTTCCGGATTCTTCAAATTGTATCTGTCTGCTATCGGTTTCAACACGCTCGTCATTTTTCCCATGGCAGTTGCATCTTGTTTTCCCGGATGATTCCATACGTTTATAAAAGCATTAATATCATGCTCATTATAAATCGCATAATCCAAAAGTTCTTTTTCTGTCTGGTAAATCAAATCCACATTTACTTCCTGCTCAAGGCTTGTCTCCTGATAAAATGGTTGAAATGCTTCCAGAATATCCTCTTTCTTATTTGCGAAATCCAACACAAATGTATCTACTTTTCCAGGACAGGTACGGTTCAAACGTGATAATGTCTGCACAGCCTTTACATTTTTCAATTTTTTGTCCACAATCATAGTATGTAGCAAAGGCTCATCGAATCCTGTCTGATATTTTTCTGCAACAACCAGGACATTAAAGTTATCATGAAACTCTTCCTTTGTTTGACCTTCTGATATATGACTTCCATCTTTTCTTACATTTAATCCGGACTCTGTATATTCTTCGTCACCATCCTGCACGCTACCGGAAAATGCCGCTAAAATATCCATATCTGCATAATGCCGTTCTTGAATATACCGTTTAATTTCATGGAAATATCGAACTGCAGCCAGTCTGGAGTCTGTGACTACCATCATTTTCCCTTTTCCACCAATTTTATTTTTGGTCGTTTCCCGAAAAGTTTCTACAATAATTTGTGATTTCTGGCTGATATTATATGGATGCAATTTCTCATATTTTTTGATAATCTTTGTTGCTCTGCTCTCCGGAAGCTCTGGATTTTCCGGTGTATCTTTTGCTATTTTGAAACAGGTACTGTAAGTCATATAATTCTGCAAAACATCCAAAATGAATCCTTCTTCAATCGCCTGTCTCATGCTATAAATATGAAATGGATGGAAACTTCCATCTGTCCATTGACTGCCAAACATCTCTAATGTCGCTGGTTTCGGAGTCGCTGTAAATGCAAAAAATGATAAGTTCGGATGCTTTCCATGTGTCAGCATTTCCTGAACAAGTTTATCATTCCTGTCAATTTCATCTTCTGCTTTTCCTTCTATTTCTGCGTATTCCCGTAATGCTGCCTCTGTATCTGCAAGCGCAGCCTTCAATTTCATAGCAGAACTTCCCGTCTGTGAAGAATGTGCTTCGTCAACAATGATTGCGAAGTTTCTTCCGGCAACCTTATCCACTTCCTGATAAATCACCGGAAATTTCTGCAAAGTAGTTACAATAATTCTTGCACCATTATTAATTGCATCTCTCAAATTTTTTGAATTCTTTTTATCATCAATCGTTTCTACTGCACCTATCGTATGGTCAAATCCTGAAATCGTTTCCTGTAGCTGAGCATCTAGCACAGTTCGATCTGTCACTACAATAACACTGCTGAAAACAGATATATCATTGGCATCATGCAAGGATGCCAGTCTATATGCTGTCCAGGCAATCGAATTTGATTTTCCAGATCCGGCACTGTGCTGGATCAGATAATTGTGCCCCGTTCCTTCTTTCCGTACATCTGCAATTAACTTACGCACCACATCCAACTGATGATATCTTGGAAATATCAGTGTTTTCTTTTTCGTAACCTGCTCTGTGCCATCCGACAAACGTTTCTTTTCTTCTTTGATTTGCAAATGGATAAACTTCTGAATGATATCCATCATACTGTCTTTCTGAAATACATACTCCCAGAAGTACGCCGTCGGATAGCCATTCGGATTTGCCGGATTTCCTTTTCCGCCATCCTTTCCTGCACCATTGGAACCTTGATTGAATGGAAGAAAATATGTATTCTTTCCTTCCAGCTTTGTTGTCATCCAGACTTCCAACTGATCAATGCAGAAATACCCTAAAATTCTTTTATTGAACTGAAAACAAATTTCTCTTGGATCACGATCATACATCCACTGCCGTTTTGCATGATCTACATTCTGTCCGGTATACTGATTTTTTAATTCCAATGCAAATACCGGAATTCCATTCACAGCCAGAACCATATCTACAGAGTTATGTGTATCGTTGGAATAAAACCATTGCCTGTTACAGGTAATCTCATTTTTTTCGTATAAAGACATCGCCGTCTGATTCAGACCTGATTCTGGTCTAAAATAGCAGACTTTAAATGGAATTCCTCTGTGCTTGAAGCCATGGCGTAATACAGAAATGAGTCCATCCATATCACAGGCATTATTGAACGCAAGACAAAATTTCCGCTCCGGATCCACTTTGTTTTGCAGCAAAAAACGCTTCCATTCTTTCGGTTGTGTTTTCTGAATAAACCGTAGCAAAGTATCTTTGTATACACCAAGCTGCGAATCATATGCATCTTGATTGTGTGTATATCCACCTGCTGGCGACAAAAAAAATTCTTCAATATCCGATTCAAAACGTTTCTCTGTGGTAACATCTATGCTCAAGATTCCGGCACCTCCTTCTTTCCAGTGACATACTCGTAAATCAGGGATTTTTTGTAATTTTCCAGTTCACTTATGAACTGTTCTTTCTTAGAAATAGCAGTCTCAATGCAGCCGCATTTTTCTTTCAAATAATCTACAATTTCATTCTGCTCTTCTATACTTGGCAAAGGAATTGTAAATGCTAATACCTTGCTTGAACTTGTACATGCTAAATTCGTTGTTTTCACCGCAGTAACATCAAAGTAAGTGCGTCCAACAGATGAAGCTGTTAAATATTCCAAATAATATGGATTTAACAGTTTCTCTTTTACTTTAACTGCAAAAATGTGATTCTGATGTAAACATGGTGCAATTCTTCCATCCCAAACACAACCTCGTCCCAGTTTATCTCTATCTCCACCTTCTGTCATAAGGACTTCTCCAGCAGATAAACTATACTTCTCTATTTCATCTTTACTTACTCGAAGAACAGCCATATCGTTCGTATCCACATAACCATCCTGAACATTTGCTACTCTTAAATATGGCATTTCAACTAATTCAGTATCTTTTGAATATGTTTTTCCCAATGTAATCCCAGATCTTATACTTGCACAATGTCGTAGTTGTGTTACTTTCCATGAAGCCGGAATTTTACCTATCCACTCAATTCCGCTCTCCTTCATCGTATCATTTTCATTGATCCCTTTTGTTACAATTTGTGTAATAAATGACTGTTTTAAATTTCGATATTCCTCGATAGATACTTTAGCTTTTTCTATTGCTAAATTTATTTTCTCACATTGTCCATCTAAAAAATCTGCAATTTTATCTTGCTCGTTCTCCAACGTTACCGGAATTTTGTAGGAATATATTTCTAAAATTCTTGAAGCGTGTCTGAAAAACATTTTAAATTGTTTATTTTAACCAAATTAATATTGAGGCGATACAAATAAATCCCAAGTAGGTTGCAGCTAATTTGTCATAACGTGTAGCGATTCGTCGGAATGCTTTTAATTTCAGAAAATACTTTTCTACTAAATGGCGTTCTTTGTATAACCACCAATCACAATGACGTTCAAATTTAGCTCCCTTTCGGGATGGAATGGTTGGCTCTCCACCGCGGGCGTACACATAATCAAGTAATTTATTACTGTCATATCCTCGGTCAGCTAACACATTGCTTCCGTTTATTTCAATTTGATCGAGCAAAGGGATTGCATAATTGATATCATTACGCTGTCCCTCACTGATCATTAAATAAACTGGATATCCATAGGCATCTACTGCCGCATGGATTTTGGTGCTGGCTCCTCCACGGCTATGCCCGATTTCATTTGAAGGCCCCCTTTTTTTGCACCGGCACTATGCTGGTGCGCCTGGATAATAGAAGCATCAATGGATAATTCTTCCAATTCTGCTTCAAGACTTAAAATACGGAAAATATTATCAAGGATACCATCATCGATCCATTTTCGGAATCGGCTATAGACAGTTTTCCATGAACCATAACGTTCAGGAAGATCGCGCCAAGGTGCCCCACTACGTGCAAGCCATACAATTCCATTCATAATGATACGATTGTCTTTCCTTGGACGTCCTTGTTTTCCAGTATTTTCAGGAGGTAATAAAGGTTCAATGCGAAGCCATTCTTCATCAGTCAACTCATATCGTCTCAACATAGTGAACACCCCTTTTTCTTTATTTTATCATGAAAAAGGGAAATAAAACATGCGTTTTGTGCAATTTTTATTTTTCAGACACGCTCTAGGGTCCATCTATTCTCAAAAGAAACACCTTTCCCATGTGCAAACATTGCCATTGACCAGTACTGTGTTTTAAAGTAATAATCATAGAATCTTGAACTATAGCCACCTTTTGCACGAAGATTGATATAAGCTGGACTAATAACTCCTTCAACCATTGAAATACTACAATTAGCACCACTGTATAAATCCATTGGATTCAATAACAAATCCCCAAACTCTACAAGATTATAATTGTAATAGCTTTCTGCTATTTGTCCTTCATTTTTTGATAAATCACGTACTTTTACTCCTGCCCTTGCAAGCGATAAAACAACTGGATTTTCTTGATGTGCTTCTGTTTTTTTTCGAACAAATGCATTTTTTACACGTTGCAGATTCCAATCTTCCGGTATCTCCCCAATCCATTCAACTCCAGAATCTTTCATCTCTCTACTCATATCATTCACCCCCAAACAAAGTATCCAAACTGCTCTGAATTTCCAGTTCCAGTTCATGCAGACGCACTGCGATTTCTTCCACTGGTTCTGGTGCCTGATATTCATAGAAATATCTTGTCATTGGAATCTCATATCCTTTTTTTGTCTTCTTCTCATCAATCCATGCTTCCGGTGCGTATGGTAATACTTCTCTCTTAAAATACTCCTTGATATCTTCTGTCAGTGGCACATTTTCTGTATCACGCAGAGATGTATCTGCTACAGGCTTTCCCTTCTTTAATACAATTTCTCCACTTTCATCTCTCTGGGGCTGTTCTACGACAATCTTCTGATATCCAAATTCCTCTGTATCAAATATTTTGCTCTGGCAGTAAATACCACTTTTATCTCCATATACAGCACCATTTTCAAATGCACCATATGCCTTTACAATCAACTCACGACACTGGTCTGTAATATCATTTCTTTTTGTTCCGATGCTTTTTCTTCTTGCTTCATAACAATGTGATGCATCTATCAACTGCACTTTTCCAGTTCTATGCAACGGTTTATCCTTGGAACAAATCCAGATATAGGTACTGATGCCTGTATTCATAAACATATCGGTTCCTAATTGCACGATTGCATCCAGCCAGTCATTTTCAAGAATATATCTTCTGATTTCTGACGGTCCGCTTCCCGCATCTCCGGAAAACAGTGGTGAACCGTTCTGAATAATTGCCATTTTCCCATTTGGTGCAAGCTTTGAAAGACCATTTAATACAAACAACTGCTGACCATCTGATATTTTCGGAAGTCCCGGTGCAAATCTTCCCAGATCACCTTTCTTTGCTTCTACTTCCACTGCTGCCTTTTCTCTTTTCCAGTCGATTCCAAAAGGCGGATTGGAAATAATATACTGAAACTGATAACCGCTAAACTGATCTTCTGACAAGGTATCACCGAACCTCATATTATTCGGATCACCACCCCGAATCATCATATCTGCTTTTGCAATCGCAAAAGTGGACGGATTGAACTCCTGACCAAAACAGGTAACGCCAATCTCTGTATTTAATTCCTGAATTCTTTCTTCCATACAGCTAAGCATCTGAGAGGTTCCCATTGCCATATCATACACAGTTACATTTCCACCCTTACTCAGATCTGCATCAGATAAAAGTAAGTCCGTCATTAAATAAATGATATCTCTGCTGGTAAAATGTGCTCCTGCTTCTTCACCAAAAGACTCTGAAAATCTCTTTACCAGATCCTCAAAAATATAACCACAATCTACAGCACTGATTTTATCCGGTCCCAGGTAACCTTTCTGGGAATTGAATTCTTTGATAACCAGATATAATGTATTGCTTTCTACCATTCTGCGGATAATGTTGTCAAAATCAAACTTCGATAACACATCCTGGACATTTGCAGAAAATCCATTTAAATAATCTCTGAAATTTGCTTCAATATTTTCCGGATCAGCAAGCAATGAATCAAATGTATATTTGCTGATATTATAAAACTGATACTGAGAGGCTGTTGTCAAAAATCCATCAATAACTGCAAATTTCTTTACTTCCTCATACTTTTCAAGTACTGCTTTATGCGTCGACAATAGGCAGTCATGAAATCTTTTTACTACTGTCATCGGCAGAATTACCAGACCATATTCATGCGGTTTGAATGGCCCTCTAAGCATATCCGCTACATTCCAGATCATTGTCGCTTTTTCTGCTATGTTGGTTCCAACTACATCAAATTTATTATTCTCGTCCATTTATTTTTCCTCCGTATAAATATGTTCCAGTTCTTCTGTTGCCTTTTCCAGTTTGTATTTTAATTCTTTAATCTCACTTAGCTTCGCATAATATTGATCTGCAATTTTTTTCTGACTTTCTAAATCCGGCAACGGAATTATCACCTTTTTTAATCCTTCCACCGGTAGATTTAACAAGGTAGCACCTACTGCGACTCTGGATAAAGCCGCCTTCCCATTTTCGCTTTCCAGATACGCTTTTAAGAAATAAGGATTTATCTTATCTTCATCCAGTTCAATAACATAGAGATTTCCATTTGCCAAAATCTTATTGCCTTCTTGTACAGACGCAATCGCCATTTTCACCGGCGATGCATTTTTGGAAATTACCAGACTTCCATTTTTTATACAATATTTTTCATATTTAGAGTCTATTCCCTTTAAATATGGAAGTTCGTCACTAATGATTCCATCCTGTAAATTTGCCAACATCAAGTACTGCATGTTCGTCGGTTCATCTGATACAATTTCATCTAAAACAGATGCTTTAATTTGTGCTCCTCTTGTTATATTCTTTATTACAGTTTCAAAAAACACACCATTTTTTACAACTGTTTCTTGTTGAAGATATCTTGACGGATTAAGAACATATTCATTTTCCGCTACTTCTTCAATAGAAATCAATCTTGAATTTTTGTCATCAGTATTCAACAATTCAACAATCTCAGAAATATTTTCATCACTAAGAATGTTCTGTCTCCGTCCGACCGATACCATTTCTGTTGCATCTATCATTCTTATATTTTTATTATTTCTGCTTAGCACCAGTAATGAACATGCAATTCCTGTATTCAGATATAAATTTTGCGGAAGAGCAATCACTGCTTCCACAAATCCTTGTTTAACAAATTTTTCACGAATGATTGTATTATTTCCACCATTCCAAGTAACTCCATTACTTACCGAAATAACAGCCTTACCATTTTTATTAAGGTGATTCATGACATTTATAATAAATATCCAATCTCCTGCTGCCACCTTCTGTACTTCTGGTATCACATCATATATTGCTTGCAATGCTTCATTACTTCCAATGCTGTCTTTTGCTTTTATCCCCCACGGATAATCACAGAATATTTTATCAAACATCAAATTATCCTTTATATTTAAAACTGATTTTTGCTCAATTTTTACCCGATCAGATATCAGTTCTGTACGGATTGCTGACACTTCTTTTACATCTCGCATAATCTCTGTACCATAAAATTGTGATTCTGGACTCTTTTCTATGGCACTCACAAGAAACGAACCAATTCCGCTGCAAAAATCTGCCACCTTATCATTTGAAATCTGAAGAATCTCATTTGCCAGCTTTATGACACTCTGCGGTGTTTCACATTCTCCCATGAAACGATTTCCCTGTAATTGCCACCATAAAACAGTCGCTAAAAGTGCAGCTTCTGAATATTCTTCTGAAATTTCTATTGCAACATTCCATAAATTTCCAATATTTTCTTTTATGAAACTGACTCTTTCTGGTGAAAAAGTCAGCTCCACATATTCTTTTAACTGGTTTATATCTGTTATCTTATTTTTTAAGGATACATAGGCCACATATGCTAAACAAAACCCACCGTACATAGAAGCATTTCCAAATTCTCTTATCCTGTTTGAAATATTCCAGCTAATCTCTTCAACTTTTGAGATTTCTTTTGCTTTTAGCTCTTTAACCGAAGTCTTCAATGCCACTTCCTCCTTTGGTTATTCACAATCAATTTCCATATTTTTACTATAGCACCCACATTATTGATTGTCAATAATCAAATTTGGTTTTTGATAACCATTGTTGATTTTTAATATATTTCATTAGCTCTACGATAATAAATCCTTATTTCCATGACAGCGATATTTATTATTCCAAATAATACCACAA
>OGHV01000878.1_pt1 | contig 19277 bp, 12 predicted proteins | sample 1571551 | NCBI WGS metagenome assembly OGHV01 (sample SAMEA2581960, study PRJEB24529) | metagenome | biome: Human gut stool | place: China | collected 2011 | reverse complement strand
CGGGCACGAGCCCCGGGAGCGCCTCGACGGGCCGTACGTCCATGAGAAGGACGAGCCCGGCCGTCACCGCCGCGGCGGTGAGGATCCGTTCGGAGGAGGTCGGCTTCAACGTCGCGCCGCGCGTCTTCGCGCGCACAACCCTCCAACCCCGCCAGAGGAACGGCACTCCGTAGAGCACCGCACCAACCGTCTCGGCCGGAAGCTTCAGCACGACCGTCGCGAAGCCAAGGAGAAACACGATGACGCCCGCGCCCGCGAGCACCTGAGCCCCGAGCACGAGCCCGCCCGGGCTCGGTGTCTCTTCGGCACCCTCCGCCGGATGCGCAGCGGACTCACCGCGACGGCGCATCCAACCGCCCGCCACGCTTCCCAACACCACCACGGCGACGGCGTTGATGAGCACCCCGGCGATCCAAAGGACTTCGTGCGCCTCGGTCATCTCCATGCCGATCCGCCCGAGGATGCCGTTCGCGAGGAGCCACCCGCCCGCCGCCCAGGCCGTTCGGGAAAGAAGCAGGTTGCGGCGGGTGACCGCGGTCCGGACGTCCTCCAACGCATCACCCTGACCTGCGGCCGTCCCGGCCGCCTCGGTCGTCTCAGTCGTGTTCCCGTGCTCCCCGTGCCCGTGGACGTTGGGAAGCCCCCGCACCGTGAAGACGAAGAAGAGCGCGGCCGTCACCGCGTCCTGCCAGAAGTACACGCCTTCGTGCCCGAGGAACTCCCCGAAGAAGAGCTGCCAGGTGATCCAACCGGCCGTAGCCGCCACGCCCGCGCCGAGCACGGCCGCGGAGAGCGTGCGCCAACGGAGCCCCAGGAGCGTCTCCGGAGAAAAGAGCGAGGGATGGGCTTCGAGCATCAGAACGGTCAGCCGCCCCAGGGCGCACCAAAGGGCCGCAACCATCATGACGGTCGGGACGTTCCAGCGAAATTCGAGGATCCAGAGGACGCCCGCCGTGAGGCCCAAGACCCAGGTGAGAAGGAGCGTCAGGGGCTCCCTCAGGAGCACCGCCCAGGGGAGCGTCAGGAGGGTCCAGATGAGAAGGAGCGTTTCGCTTCCCGCCCCGGACTGAAAGGTCTGCCCGTGCACGACGAGGAAGACCCCGATCGTCGCGGCGTGAAGGAGTCCGAGAACGTCGAGCGTGAGTCCCGAAGCGTGTTCCCGGCGGCGGGACAGGCCCCGCACGAGGAAACCGCCCAACGCGAGCACCGCGGCCCCGAAGACGCCGAAGCGCGCCGCAGGTCCCCACCCGACCCATTGCGAGTCGATGAGAAGCAGAAGCCCCAGGACGCAGAGGAGCCCGCCCACGGCGCGCCAGGGAAGCGCGCGGAGCGCGGAAAAGGTTTCAGAACGGTCGGCAGGCGGCGTCGCGGTGGTGCGGGACATCGGCGGCGTCTCCTTCGAAGAAGAGGTTTCGATGTCTTCGAGTATAGGGATCGGGTCGCCCCGCGCGCGAAGGCGCTTGTGAACCTCGGCAACCGAATGTGTCGGCGGCCTTCCTCACCCGAACCGCCCGGATCGCCCGGACCGCCCTGCCCGTTCGGTCAGCCGCTCAGTCCTCGGGCGCGATCCCCATCTCCTCGTCGCGGCGGCGCTCCGCCGCCTCCCACTCCAGCAACCGTTCGCTCACCGCCGCAAAGCGCGCGTCGATGCGGTCGAGCTCGTCCTCCATCGCGTCGATGGTTTCGGGTTCGGCTTCGATTTCTTGCAGGAATTCGAGTTCGCCTTCGACGTCGTTCCTCGCCTTGGCGAGCGTTTCGAGCACGAGCTCGAAGTCTTCCCGCGTCAGGGCTTCGAGCGGGGCGTCCAACGTCCTATCGAACGTCCTCACGGGCTGCGGATGGATGGGATCCTTGGGCGAGAGGAAGGGCAGCTCTTCGTCCGGAGGCGTCAGCGTCTGCGCACGGGTCGGCACATCCCCCAACGCACCGATCGACGGCGGCTCCGTGGCGGCCGCCCCGAAGACGGAGGGCACCGGAGGGAGACCCGGAGAGACCTGATCGGCCTTCTCAGCCTGAACCTCTCCCGCGGACTTCACGGATTCGGGCGGCACGGCGCCGGGCGCGACGCCCCCGAGCCCCGGCCTCCAGGCGAGCTCAATGACGCCGAGCGAGAGCGGGCCCGAGCCGCTCGTAAGCCGCATCTCCTCACCCGTCTCGGTGTTGCGCAGCACCGCCTCGCCGGACGGAATCCAAACCTCAAAACTCGTCATGTCGCACACCTGCGGTGGTTTCTCCTGCCGCTCATTCTACGGAGCGGAGCCCGGGAAGGAGAAAAGGAGTATTCTCGGCGTCCCTCTCCCGGGCATCCCGGAGGACGGCCCGGAAGGCGCCCCCTCAACAGGCCCCAACAAGCCTCCCCGAGCGAACGCCGAAACCTTCCGCTGCTACCACTTCGGTTAAGGCGCCTTTCATCCTTTCGGCGTAGTATTCGCACAAGACGGGCGCGAAGCCCGCACTCTCGACCAACCATTCGAACGGGGAAACCGACCGATGTTCACATTCATTTCCGTGGTTCTGGGGATCATCTGGGCCCTCATCTCCTTGGTGCTTCTCTTCAAGGTCTGGGACAAGATCGGTCCGGCCGTGCTCTCGATGTCGAATAACCACATCGTGCAGGTCGCCGCGATGGTGATCGTCTACGCCGTGATCTTCTACATCCCCGTGCGCATCTGGTGCTGGCTCTGGAGCTGACGCCCTGAAGGGTCCTTCCGGTTCCTTCCGACTCCTCCGAGTCCCCAATGAACAAAACGCCTCCGCGGCACGTTCCGCTGGAGGCGTTTTTGACGTCGGGACCTTTCTCCGGCCCCGTCGGCCGGAGCGTTCAGACTCAGGCCTTCGGCTTCGCGGTCTTCGCGCCCTCGACGATCTTCATGGCCGAGGTGATCATCCCGGCCAGATCGCCCATGTTCCCGGGCACGACCAACGTGTTCGAGGTCTTCGCGAGTTCCCCGAACGCACCGATGTACTTTTCCGCGACCTGGAGGTTGACGGCGGTCATGCCGCCCTCGGTCTGGGTCGCCTCCGCGATGCGGCGGAGCGCTTCGGCCGTCGCCGTCGCGATGGCGAGCGTCGCCGCCGCCTGACCTTCGGCCTTGTTGATTTCGGCCTGCTTTTCGCCTTCCGACTGTGCGATCGCCGCTTCGCGGGCCCCCGTCGCCAGGTTGATCTGTTCGAGCTTGCGGCCTTCGGACGCCGCCACCACCGCGCGCTTTTCGCGCTCGGCCGTGATCTGCTGCTGCATCGCCTGCAGAATCACCTGCGGGGGCGTCAGGTCCTTGATTTCGTAGCGGAGCACCTTCACGCCCCAATTCAAGGCCGCCTCGTCGATCGCCGACACCACGCTCTTGTTGATGAGGTCGCGCTCCTCAAAGGTCTTGTCCAATTCCATGCGGCCCACGACGCTGCGAAGCGTGGTCTGAGCGAGTTGGGTGATCGCGATCACGTAGTTCGACGTCCCGTAGCTCGCACGCTGGGGGTCGGTCACCTGGAAGAACAAGACGCCGTCGACCGTCAGCTGCGTGTTGTCGCGCGTGATGCAGACCTGGCTCGGCGTGTCGAGCGGGATTTCTTTGAGGCTGTGGCGGTACGCGACGCGGTCGATGAAGGGAATGATGAAGTTCAACCCCGGACTCAGCACCGCGTGGAATTTCCCGAGGCGCTCGACGACCCAGGCGGTCTGCTGCGGAACGACCTTCACCGACTGCGTGGCGAAGATCACGACGGCGACGACCAAGACGATCATCACGATCATGAAGCCTGAAAGCGCGTAGACATCCAACATGGCTGGTCCTTGGATAAGAAAGCTATGGAAAGGGGTGTGTGAGAAGCGTTGAAGGGATGCCGGAAAAGAGGCTCCCTTCGGAATCTTTTGGGAACTTTTGGGTTTCGTCCGCGGCTACCCGGCCTTGGGCGGCTCCACAGGTTCGAGGATGAGCGCCGCGCCGTCGACGCGGGCGATCTTCCAGCGCCCGGGCGTGAGCGCCCCTCCGTCCTTCGCGGCCGCACGCCAAAGCGTCCCGCGGTAGCGCACCACGGCGCCGCCCGAGGGTTCCACCTTGTCGACCGTCACCTCGCGGCCCACGTCCGCGTGCTGAAGGGCTTCGGACTCGTCCTTCTTCGGGCGCAGGAACCGGATCCCGACGACGCCCGCCGCGGTGGCGAGCGCGAAGAAGAGGAGCTGCACGGAGAAGCCCGCCCCCGCAAACGCGGCCGCGGCCGCCGCGAAGGCGCCGAGCGCGATCGCGAGCAGGTAGAAGGTGCCCGTGAACATCTCGAGCGACGCGGCGGCGATGCCGCCGATCGTCCAAAGCACGGTGGGGCTCATGGTGGGGATCCTCCCTTCGTGGGCGTGCGGTATGCGCCGCAGGAACGCTGCGGCGGGTCGTTGATCGGTCCGGATTCGGAGAAAGGAAGGCTGCGGGCGAAACCGGCGTTTCCTCCCCTCATTCCTTCACGTTAACACAGTGCGAATCTCCGCATTCGCCCACTGCTACACGATCTTGCAAAAACTCACCCCGGCAGGGAGAAAGCCGCCCGGAAGGCCCGGACGGGAAGAGGCACAAAAGGAAAGCCGCCCGGCTTTCGAAGCATTCGAAAGGACGGACGGCTTTTCATCGGGAGGGGCTCGACGCCCCTCCGTGTGCCTAGGGCTGCCCGCGGATTACTTCGCGAGGCGGCGCCAGGTGTCGACCACCGTGTCGGGGTTGAGCGAGATCGATTCGATCCCCTGCTCCATCAGCCACTCGGCGAAGTCGGCGTGGTCGGACGGGCCCTGACCGCAGATGCCGACGTACTTGCCCTTTTCGCGGCAGGCCTTGATCGCCATCGCGAGGAGCGCCTTCACGGCGTCGTTGCGTTCGTCGAAGGCGGCGGCGACGAGGCCGGAGTCACGGTCGAGACCCAACGCCAACTGCGTCATGTCGTTCGAGCCGATCGAGAAGCCGTCGAAGTATTCGAGGAACTGGTCGGCGAGAACGGCGTTCGACGGGAGTTCGCACATCATGTTGAGGCGAAGGCCGTTGACGCCGCGCTTGAGACCGTGACCCTCCATGATCTCGGTGACGCGCTTCGCTTCCGCGACCGTGCGCACGAACGGGATCATGAGTTCGACGTTGGTCAAGCCCATTTCGTCGCGGACGAACTTCATCGCGCGGCATTCCATCTCGAAGCATTCCGCGAACTGGTTCGCAATGTAGCGGGACGCACCGCGGAAGCCCAGCATCGGGTTTTCTTCGACCGGTTCGTAGTTGGCGCCGCCGATGAGCTTACGGTACTCGTTGCTCTTGAAGTCGGAGAGGCGCACGATGACCTTCTTCGGCCAGAACGCGGCGGCGATGGTCGCCACGCCTTCGGCGATCTTCTTTTCGAAGAAGTCTTTCGGCGAGGCGTAGCCCGCGGAGAGGCGCTCGACGGCATCGCGGAGTTCCGACGGAACGTTCGGGTACTCAAGGATCGCCTTCGGGTGGATGCCGATGTTGTTGTTGATGATGAATTCGAGGCGGGCGAGACCCACACCCTTGTTCGGGATCGACTGGAAGTCGAACGCCAACTGCGGGTTGCCGACGTTCATCATGATCTTGACGGGAATCTCGGGGAGCGCGCCGCGGCGGATTTCCTCGACTTCGACCGCAAGGATCCCTTCGTAGATGTTGCCCGTGTCGCCTTCGGCGCAGGAGACCGTCACCTGGTCGCCTTCCATGAGGCGGTCGGTGGCGTCGCCGCAGCCGACGACGGCGGGAATGCCGAGCTCACGCGCGATGATCGCGGCGTGGCAGGTGCGCCCGCCGCGGTTCGTCACGATGGCGGAGGCCTTCTTCATCACCGGTTCCCAGTTGGGGTCGGTCATGTCGGTGACGAGCACGTCGCCCGCCTGAACGCGATCCATCTCCGCGGCGGATTCGACGATGCGCACCGTGCCCTGACCGATCTTCTGACCGATGGCGCGGCCCTGAGCGAGGAGGCGGCCCTTTTCCTTCAACGTGTAGCGCAGCTGCACGTCGGCGTCCGTCTGCTGGCTCTTCACCGTTTCCGGACGGGCCTGCAGGATGTAGATCTTGCCGTCGTTGCCGTCCTTGCCCCATTCGATGTCCATGGGACGGCCGTAGTGCTTTTCAATGATGCGGGCGAACTTCGCGAGTTCGATCACGTCTTCGTCGGTGATCGAGAACTTGCGGCGGTCTTCGACCGGAACTTCGACCGTGCGGACCGTGCGGCCCGAGGCGGCGTCCTGCTCGAACTCCATCTTGATCAGCTTGCTGCCGAGGCCCTTCCTGATGATCGGGAACTTGCCGGCATCGAGCATGGGCTTATGCACGTAGAACTCGTCGGGGTTCACCGCGCCCTGCACGACCGTTTCGCCGAGGCCGTAGGAAGCCGTGATGAAGACGACCTGATCAAAGCCCGATTCCGTGTCGAGCGTGAACATGACGCCGGCCGCACCCTTGTCGGAGCGGCACATGCGCTGCACGCCCGCAGAAAGGGCGACTTCCGCGTGGGTGAAGCCCTTGTGGACGCGGTAGGAGATCGCGCGGTCGTTGTAGAGCGACGCGAAGACTTCGCGCATGCGGTGAAGCACGGCGTCGATGCCGACCACGTTCAGCACCGTTTCCTGCTGACCGGCGAAGGACGCGTCCGGGAGGTCTTCCGCGGTGGCGGAGGAGCGCACGGCGACGGAGATTTCGTCCTGGCCGTCTTTGAGCCACTCGTAGAACTCGCGGATTTCGCGTTCGAGTTCGGCCGGGAACGGGGCCGCTTCGATCCAACCGCGGATTTCCGCGCCGGCGGCGGCGAGCGCCTTCACGTCGTCGACGTCGAGGTGGGCGAGACGTTCATGGATGCGGCCTTCGAGGTCGCCTTCCTTCAGGAAGAGGCGGAAGGCCTCGGCGGTCGTCGCGAAGCCGTCCGGCACGCGGATGCCGGCGCTCGTGAGCTGGCTCAGAAGTTCGCCGAGCGAAGCATTCTTGCCGCCGACGCGGTCAACGTCGGTCATGCGGAGCTGACTGAAGGGGAAAACGTAACGACCCTGTACCATGTTGTCCTCTGATACCCGAGTGTCTTCGGGATGATGGATGGAAATCTTGAATGCAACAACCGTGGGCGCAGCCCGCATCCTGCGGGGCACCCGTCGGCTAGTTCGAATTGACTAGCGCGATTGTAACCGCTCGGGACCGTTTTCGGGCCTCGACGGCTCAGGAGTTGCCCGATCCGCGAAGAAAAGTTGCGGTTGTCGACGCTCTGAAACAGCCCCCTCCCAATCGGGAGAGGTTCGAGAGACGCCCCGAAGACGCCCGATGAACGCCGAAGCGGCGTGCGAAAGCGCCTCAAATCCCGCGCGCCGCGCGCGATTTCACCGCGCGATGACGGCACGCCGTACCCTTTTCGGTAGAATGATCGAACGACCTCTACCAGGAGATGCAGGAGATCCGTCCCATGGCCACGCCCCGCCTCGAAAACTACGCCCGACAGTCCGTCTTCGACGCGCTCGCCGCGCTCTTCATCCATCCGGAGACGAGCGGCGTGATTGAACGCTTCCAGGACGCCGTCAAGATTGCCGGCGCGCTCGCGGCCGAGCTCGGCATGGATCCGGCGCCGATGGACCGGCTCCTGGAGAAGCCCATGCCCGACCCGCACGCCGTGCAGGCCGAGTACAAGCGGCTCTTTCTGGACGACGCCCCGAACCGCATTCCCTTGACGGAGTCCGAGTGGAACCTGAAGGCCCAGTTGGGCATTCAGGCCCCGCGCGCCGCCTGCTGCATCGCCTACGACGAGGCCGAAATCGCGATCACGGACGAGCTCGGCGTCCCGGTCGACCACCTCGGGATGATCTTCGGGTTCCTGACGGTGCTTTTCTTGAAGGAAAACGCGGCCGCCGCCGAACGCTTCTTCGACGACCATCCGGCGAAGTGGCTGGCGCAGTTGGCGGCCGAAATCCGCCGCCGTCCCGACGCTCAATTCTTCGTCGACGCCGCCGAGGTGCTCGACACGGTGCTCGAAATCGAAGCGACGCTTCGTGAGGATCAAACGCTTTGACCGACTTCCTGATCACGTCCCCCGTGGTGCTCACGCTCCTCGGGACGGGCTTCACCTTCCTCTGCACGACGATCGGCGCCGCCGCGGTCTTCTTCACGAAGAACGACGCGGAGGGGAGCCGCATGGAGACGATGTCCTTGGGGTTCGCCGCCGGCATCATGACGGCCGCGGCCGTCTGGAGTCTCCTCATCCCCGCGGGCGACGCCGCCCAGGATCAGGGCCTCACGCCCTGGATCGTCACGACGGTCGGGTTCATTTTCGGGGCGCTCTTTCTGAAGCTCCTCGACTCGGCGCTCCCGCACCTTCACCCCGGGAGCGCCACGCCCGAGGGCCCGAAGACGAGCCTGCACCGCGCGCAGCTCCTCTTTCTCGCGATCACACTCCACAACCTCCCCGAAGGCGGCTCCGTGGGGCTTTCCGCCGGGCTCGCGGGGTTGTCGGAGAACCCCGTCGCGCTCTCCTCGGCCCTGGCGCTCGCGATCGGCATCGGTTTGCAGAACATTCCCGAAGGCGCCGCCGTCTCGATTCCGATGGCCTCCCAGGGGCACTCCCGCTGGAAGGCGTTCCTCTTCGGGACGTTCTCGGGCGTCGTCGAACCGATCTGCGGCCTCATCGTCGTCCTGGGGCTGCCCTACTTCATGGGCCTCATGCCCTGGATGCTCGCCTTCGCCGCGGGCGCGATGATCTACGTGGTCGTGGAAGAACTCGTCCCGTCCGCACACTTGTCCGAGCACTCCGACTTGGGGACCCTGAGCTTCATGACCGGGTTCGCGATCATGATGGCGCTCGACATGGGGCTCTCCTTCTGACGCACCGGCGCGGAAGACCTCCCGAAACCTCACGCTCAACGCCGCAGGGGCCGCCTCCTGCGGCGTTTTCCATCCGTTTCCGCATCGTTTTCCGGGCGGCCGAACCCCCGTCAATACGCCGGAAGGCGTAGGGCCCCGAATCCCCTGACCATTCTCAAGTCCGCCCCGATCCGTCACGCGCGCGTCACGCCGACGAAACCGCACTGAAAAGCTTCCGTCACAGAGAAAATCACCCCGAAGAACGCTCGTCTTCCTTCGTTTCCCGGCTTTTCTGCGGCGAGCGCGCGGGTTTCGGGCGCGGCCCCTCAAAAGCGCTTTGTCATCGAAATGTCATAAAGCCGTCATCCGGGTGTAGGGATGTCTGCGTAGGATGGCGGGCAATCCAACCGACATCCCTCCCTAAAATGGATTCCCTCTTCATCGTCTGCCTCGGGCTTCTCGGCCTTCTGGCAGTCTTCGACCTCTACGTGGGCGTCTCGAACGACGCCGTCAACTTCCTCAATTCCGCCGTCGGCTCCAAAACGGCTCCCTTCAACATCGTTCTCGCCGTCGCGAGTGCGGGCGTCCTCCTCGGGGCGACGTTCTCCTCAGGGATGATGGACATCGCCAAGTCCGGCGTCCTCGTCCCCGCGATGTTCACCTACCACGATGTGCTCGTGATCTTCTGCGCGGTGATGGTCACCGACGTTCTGCTTCTGAACCTCTTCAATTCGCTCGGGCTCCCCACCTCCACCACCGTCTCGATCGTCTTCGAACTTCTGGGCGGCACGGTCGCCCTCGCCGCGATCAAGATCTGGAGCGAAGGGCTTCCCATGGCTGACCTCGGGAGCTACGTCAACAGCGCGAAAGCGCTCTCGATGATCATGGCGATCCTGGTGTCGGTTTTGGTCGCGTTCGTCTCCGGCCTCGTCGTGCAGTTCGTGATGCGCCTCGTGTTCAGCTTCAACTACCAGCGCATCTACCAGTGGATCGGCGGCCTCTTCGGCGGCCTCTGCATGACCGCGATCGTCTACTTCCTCGTGATGAAGGGCGCGAAGGGCGCCTCCTTCATGACGCCGGAACTCCTCGCCTGGATGGAAGCCAACACCGAGCTCATCCTCTTCACGGTCTTCTTCTCGACAACCTTCATCATGCAGGCCTGCATTTCGCTTCGCCGCATGAACGTCTTCCCCTTCATCATCCTCTCGGGCACGTTCGCCTTGGCCTTCGCCTTCGCCGGGAACGACCTCGTGAACTTCGTGGGCGTGCCGCTCGCCGCTTTGGACGCCTGGAACATCTTCTCCGTCGTCCCCGGCGCCGACGCCGACACCTTCATGATGGGCGGCTTGGCCGAGAGCACCAAAACGAACTCCCTCTGGCTTCTCGCCTCGGGCGCCGTCATGGTCGTGACGCTCTGGACCTCGAAGAAGGCCCGCCGCGTGATTGACACCTCGGTGAACCTCTCGGCCTCGAGCCGAGGCGGCAAGGAGCAGTTCGGGTCATCGCTGCCCGCCCGCCTGCTCGTCCGCTCTTCCATCAGCACCACGAGCGCCGTCGCGCAGTTCCTCCCTGCCTCCGTCCTTCGTGCGATCGGCCGCCGCTACGAGCCCCGCATCACGAAGCCGGGCGACCCGCAGGTCGCCTTCGACGAAGTCCGCGCCTGCGTGAACCTCGTCCTCGCCGCGGCGCTGATCGCGTCCGCCACGAGCCTGAAGCTCCCGCTCTCCACCACGTACGTCACCTTCATGGTCGCGATGGGCTCGTCCCTCGCCGACGGGGCCTGGGACCGCGAGAGCGCCGTCTACCGCGTTTCGGGCGTCCTCACCGTCGTCTCCGGCTGGTTCATGACGGCCTTCACCGCCGCGGGCGGCTGCGCCCTCGTCGTCTTCCTCTTCGCGAAGACCGGCCTCGCCGTGATGATCCTCGCGATGCTCGTCGCCGCCGCGATCCTTGTGAAGACCAACCTCTTCTCGAAGGACGAAGCCGCCGACTTCGAAGAAGACCTCTTCGTCTCCGAAGGGAACGCCGCCGCGATCAACGATCTGCTGCAGATCGCCGTCCCGAAGAACTTCAGCGCCATGCTGAGGCTCTCGTCGGAGAGCATCGACGCGCTCCTCGGGAAGGACGCGAAGGAATTGAAGTCGCTCAAAAACGAAGCCGTGCGCTTGTTCGACCGCATCTCCGCCGAACGCGGCGCCTACTACATGTTCCCGAACGACAAGAACGCGCCCAAGATCGACCGCGACGCCCGCACCTTCTACTACCGTGCCTGCACGAACATGAAGGAAGTGAGCCATGCGCTGCGCGACCAGATCGGGCTGTCCGAGCACTACGTCGCGAACCTGCACTCGGCCTACACGGGTGAGATGCATCAGGCCTTGAAGGCGATCTCGCTGCAGCTTCACAAGATGCAGGAGAAGATGACGCCCGACACGATGCATGAGCTGAGCGATCTGCTCGATCGCGCGCAGGAAGCCTACATCCACCAGAACGCGCTCCAGCCGATTTCGCTCCGCAAGAGCGAGCTCTATTTGGGCAAGCTCATGTTCATCCGCGAAATGGCGAACCGCTTCGCCCTCGTGCAGATGCTCCTTCAGGACCTCGCGCACCCCGCCGAGGACCCCCAGAAGGATCCCGGCACGGTGACGCCCGCGACGGCGCACTGACCGCCCGCACGCTTGCGACGTGATCCCAAGGCCGCCCGGCGCACCGCGCCCGGGCGGCCTTCTTCTTGGACGCCGGAGGCATGGCCCGATCCTCTCGGTCGCGCCGCTCTCCTGTTGCCCGCCGGCCCCAAAACAAGAATCTTTCGCAACGGGCTTGACCTTGAAGTTGCTTCAAGCTTTTTAATGAGGGACATCTGAACGAACATCCGTCGCCCGAGTCCTTTTCCTGAGTCCAACGAAAGACGACGAAGGGCGGCGAAACTCAACCGGAGAGCACCCCAAGATGCCCACCGTCACGCTCCACATTCCCGACATGTGCTGCCCCGTCGAAGGGGCGGCCGCCGAGCGCTACCTCAAAACCCGTCCCGAAGTCGGCGCCGTCGCCTGCGACTACGGCTCGCGCCGCGTCACCGTCACCGTCGCGGGCGACGCAACTTTGGACGGCGCCGCGCTCGCGAAGCTTCTGACCGACCGGGGCCTCACGGCGGAAGTCGTCCCCGAAGGGCCCGCCGCCCGCACGGTCTTCTCGATTCCTGAAATGGACTGCCCGGTGGAAGCCGGCGAAATCGAGCGCGAGCTCGCCAAAGACGGGATCACGGGCGCCGCCCTCAACATCATGAACCGCACGATGACGCTCTCGGCCGACGAAGCGACGCTTGCGCGCGCCCGCGCCGCGGTCGAGCGCCTCGGCTACCACGCGATTCCCGTCACCGCGAAGCGCCGGGTAGTGGCCGAAGTGAAGGTCGACTGGACCCGCTACGGCACGGCGCTCGTCCTCGCCTTCCTCTCCGAAGCCGTCGAGCTCGTGCACGAATATTCGCCGGACATGCTTCCCCTGCCGGAGGCCTGGGTCTCCGGGATCACGCTCGTCCTCGCGTTGGCCGCGATTCTTCTCACCGGCATCGGCACCTTCAGGACCGGCATCAATTCGATCCTTCACGGCACCCTCAACATGAACGCTCTCATGTCGGTGGCGGTCGTGGGCGCCGTCCTCATCGGCGCTTGGCCCGAAGCCGCGATGGTGATGGTGCTCTTTGAGATTTCCGAAGCGATCGAGCAGCTCGCTATGGCGAGGGCCCGCCGCTCCATCCGCGACCTGATGAGCGTCACGCCCGAGCGCGCGTTCGTGTTGGACGGCGCGGGCGCCGTCACGCCGACGCCCGTTGAGGAAGTCATGCCCGGCGCACGCGTGCGCGTTTCGCCCGGTGAACGCATCCCTCTGGACGGCGTCATCGAAAAGGGTGAGACGACGCTCGACCAGGCCGCCATCACCGGCGAGGGCCTCCCCGCCGAAAAAGGTCCGGGCGGCGTCGTCTGGGCCGGCACGGTGAACCTCACCGCCACGATCGAGGTGCGCGTCACGGCGGCCGCCTCCGAGTCGCTCACCGCCCGCATCATCGATGCGGTCGAAAACGCCGAAGCGTCGAAGTCGCCCGTCCAGCGCTTCGTCGACCGCTTCGCCGCGGTCTACACGCCGATCGTCTTCGTCGTCGCCGCGGCGACGGCGGTCATCCCGCCGATTTTCCTCGGCGACTTCATGGGCTGGCTCTACAAGGGGCTCTGCCTTCTCGTCATCGCCTGCCCGTGCGCGCTCGTGATTTCCACCCCCGTCACGATCGTCTCGGCCTTGGCCTCCGCCACCCGCGCGGGTCTGCTCATCAAGGGCGGGCTCTACCTTGAAGAAGCGAGGAAGCTCCGCTTCGTGGGCCTCGACAAGACGGGAACCCTCACGAAGGGCGAACCCCACGTCGCGCTCGTCAGGACCATGAACGGGGCGGACGAAACCCGGGCGCTTGAAATCGCGGGGAGCCTCGCCGCGATGTCGAGCCACCCGCTCTCGAAGGCGCTCGCCCAGTACGCCGAATCGAAGGGGCTCGAACCCTTCGAGGTCGAAGCCTTCAAGGCGATTCCGGGCGCGGGGACCGAAGGCCGCGTCGGCCGCGGCTTCGCGCGGCTCGTGAACCTCCGGTGGCTGCGCGAAGCCGGGCTCGCGGACGAATCCGTCGAAGCGGTCTTCTCCGAGATCATGCGCGAAGGCATGTCCGCGACCGCCTTGACCGACCGCTTCGGCGTCGTGGCGGTCTTCGGCTTCCGCGATACGTTGAAGCCGGACGCCAAGGAAGGGATCGCCACGCTCGAAGCCGTGGGGTTGGAACCCACCCTTTTGACCGGCGACACGCCCGAAGCCGCGAAGGCCTTGGGGGACGAACTGGGCCTCACGCACATCCGTGCGGGGCTTCTCCCCGACGAAAAGCTCGCCGCCATCGCCGACATGCAGAAGACGGGTCTGACCGCCATGGTCGGGGACGGCATCAACGACGCCCCGGCGCTCGCGCAGTCCGACATCGGGATCGCGATGGGCGTGCGCGGGACGGAGAGCGCCGTCGAAGCCGCCCACGTCGTCGTGATGGACGACCGCGTGAGCTCGATCGCGACCCTCGTGCGGCTCTCCCGCATGACGCACGGCGTGCTCCTCCAGAACATCGTCTTCGCCTTGGGCGTCAAGTTCCTCTTCGCCGCCGCGACCTTCGCCGGCATGGCGACGATGTGGATGGCCGTCTTCGCGGACGTAGGCACCTGCCTCATCGTCGTCGCGAACGGCATGCGGATGCTGCGCGCGAACGAGAAGCTCAAAACGCACTGATTGGGACTTTCCCTAATAAGACATCGGAGACGGTCGAAAAGGAGGTGCTAAAGGGCTTTTCTGAACTCTTGGAAACCCCTTCCGAAATCTTCCGAGACTTGACGACATCTCCGTAGGCTCCGGGCCAGTCAGACCGTAAAGGCATCACCGAGAGGACGGCGTGAAAACGCCGCCCTCTTCATTTCTGAAAAATTTGTGGCACACCACCTCCGCCCCGTGCGCATCCGGAAAATTGCGCCTACGATCCAATCCAAGCACCACAACAAAGCTTTTTCGGAAAGCGAGCACGACCAGGAAGGAACCGCCCATGCCCGATGCCAAAACCAAAACCAAAACCAAAACCAAAACCAAATCCAACTCCCACGAGGACGACCTCTTCAAAATCGAGTACCCGGAAGACAGCTTCGCCATCCAGCGCGACATGCTGCAGGTGCGCCTCACCGGCGCGATCGAGGCGGTGTTCGATGCCGACGACCGCATCGAGACGTTCCCGGTAAAGAAGCACTCGCGCTGGAAGCCGAAGGACCTCGAGCGCTTCGTCGACCTTGCCTACGACCTGGGTGCGTACGAATGGGAGCCCGAAGCGCGCAAACCCTTCATCAAGGCGCTCGCGGACCTTCGCCGCAGGCTCGGACCCGCGCCCAAAGCGCTTCCCGAAGTCGACCGTTTGATCGACATGGCCGAAATCTTTGAGGACGACGACCTCCACACGGCGGCCCTCGACCCCAGCAACGAGATTTGGAGGCGCGGGGATGAGGAGGCGTTCCTCCGGTGCATGCGGGTCTTCCGCGCCGTCCTCCATCAGCTGATCCGCTACGAGATCACCGGACCGAAGCTCAAACCCATCCGCCCGGACCACCGCGCCCTCCCGACGAAGGCGCTCGCCGCGATCGGCCGCTCCAGGGCGGGCTGGACGAACCTGCGCGGTCATCGCCAACACTGGATCCCCCGCCGGGACCGGGACGTGCTCGTAACGCAGGGGCTCCCCGTATTCCTCGACAAGTTTTCGGAGCAGATGGGAATCAAACCGCTGCGCTTCCCCTTTGAGGTGGCGCTTCCCGTCAAGTCGGGGCTCCTTGCGCTCTCCAAGGACTCGCCCACGCCGGTGAGCGCCCTTCTCACCACGCTCTTTTTCGAGTCGGTCGTCTGCGCCGGGGCGTCCACGGACTTGGGCGATCCTTTCGCAGTCTTCACGGAGCTCTGGCCGCAGGACTGGCTCTTCACGCACATCCTCTTCATGCCCGTCGACGCCTATCCCGAGCTCGAAGCCGAGTGCGAGGCGCAGCGCCTGGGGCGCGAGACCCTCGGGGACAACTTCCGGATCATTGTTCCGATACCGCTCTACAAGGAAGAGGCGGCCTGGATACTCGACCACGGAAGGAGGGCCTTTTTCGAATCGCCCAACCGTCCTTCGCCCGTCTTCGACCCTGACCGCCCCAACCCCCTGGCGAACTACCTCAAAACGAGCTCGCCCCTCCGGTTGGCGGACGAAAAGCCTCTTTTGCCCGAGCGGCTCGCCGCCCTCCGCGTGGGCGTCCAGCGGAAGGTGATCGAAGAGAACGCGCCCGTCGCGGTCCTCGGCACGCCGCGCGAGCCCTACGACCATCTCCTCTTTGCGCTCCCCGACGGGATCAGCTTCCACGAAGCGGCCGATCTCGACGGACTCGCCCAGATCACGCGCAACCAGCTCGCGAACCTCCGGCCGGAGCTCATCCCGCTACTCAAATCCGCCGACATCCGCAGGCACGTCTACGCACGCGGAGCGGACGGGGGCTATCTCCCGCTCACCGACGAGATCCTCCTCTCGCCCGAGCGCTGGGAAGAGGTCTTGGGCCATCTCGCGCCGCCCGTCCGCGCCGCGGCCGTCGTGATGGGCGCGCCCTTTGCAGACGCCTTCGCCGTGGCGGGCGCGCACCCCGACACGACCTACTTCCGGGACTTCGGCCGCTACGTCGCCGCACTTCGGGCGTTGCCCTACCGGGGCGGCTCCGGCACGACCGAACCCGACCAACCCGCCAACACCAAGGAGTCCTAAGTCATGAGAAGACGCAGAAGAAGACCCTCAACGAACACGACCGACGCGCACGGAGCAACCTGCGCGACCGGCCCACCACGCCGTTCAATCTTTGAATTCAGGAAGAGTCATGTCCAAGAAATCCCACCGCCGCCAGGCAAAGCCCGCGGCCGTCCAGGCCTACCCCGTCTCCGACGCGCTCGGCGACGTCCTCTCCCGAGCCCTCACCGCCTTCGACCGGGCGGACCCCGAAGCAACCGCACGGGTCCTTCCCGAAGTGGAAGACAGCGCCGAACTCATCCCGCACCCGTACCTCCGCATGTTCGTCGGCGCAGCGCTGCGCCTCCCGGAAATCAACAGCCGAGAAGGCGCTGAGGGAGGTCTCCGGCAACTGAAGAAGGTCAGCAAGGCGCTCGGCCTCGCCCACTTCGAAGGACTTCCCGCCTTGGCGGTCGAAGTGCTCTCGCGCCGGCTCACCATTTCCACCCGCAACTACGACCTCGCACTCCGTGGGCTCGACGACCTCATCGCAACGCTCGACCGCGGCGAGGCTTCGACCGGATCCCCGGTTTTCGACCGATACCTTCAGCGCTGCGCGCACGAGACGCGCTACCTTGCCGAAACCGGTTCGCAGTCGGTCGGAAACGGGCCCTCCCCGATCTTTGAGCACGGACACTTCGTTGAGGACCTCCCCTTCGGCGACGCATCCTGGCACCCGCGCCTCATCACCCGCACGACGTCGTTCGTGGAGCAAGTGCAGGAAGCTTCGGAGACGCGCCTCCTGCAAATCGACACCGACGACAACGACGGCTTCTTCAAAGTGCTCGACGAGACGCGCAGCCTCCAGGAGCGCATCGCGGACCGTACGTTCGCGATCGTGCTCCCGCAGCTGCGCGCCGAATCCTTCGGCACCTTCCCCGCCGACGTGCGCGTGAAGACCTTCGCGAACCTCTCGACTATCCTCAACATGTTCGAGAACGGCGAAACCGCCGTTCAGGCCGCACTCGCGCTCGAGTTCCTCCAAAAACCCGGGCTTTTGGTCGTCCCGAAGCAGTGGGGCCCGGAGACGGCGAAGGACATCGCCACGACCACCCTTGCGGGCCTTCTCCTGAGCCGCCTCGCGTCGGACGAGCCCCTCAAGCCGCAGAAGCGCAGCGCCCCGGAAGCGCTCCGCACGCCTGCATTCGAACGTTGGCAAAAGCTGTTGGGCACGGAAACGCTCTCCGCCCAAACCTTTGAAGCCGCTGCTGCGTCCGAGCCCGTTCCGGCTTTGCAGGATCTCTACCGATGGCTCGCAGGCTTCATGCAGACGATCTCGCAGGCCCAACGGTCCGTCGCCCAAAAGCGCGTGGACCAGGCTCATGCCGAAGAAGTCCTTCGCCGACTCAAGGCAGTCCGGTTCGGCGAGAAGATCCGCGCAGCGGACCAACTCCGGCTTCTTGCGGAAACCTACGGGTGCGTCGGTGCCATGTTGGAGACTTCTCCCGCCTTCGCCGAGAAGCTTCGACTCGCCGCCGAACTTCAGGAAGACGCGCCCATTCTTCAGACCGTCAGCCCCAATCCGCTCCTGAGGGAGGAACACTGCTTCGCGCTCATTCGGCTCCGCCGACTTTTCTCCTGGGAGAATATGGAAGACCGGCTGTCGGACATCGATTTCGACGACGGGGTCAACGACGACTTTGAGGGCGGGGAAGTCTTCCTCGACGGAGAGGTTTGGGACGGGGAGGAGGACGGCCGGAAAGTTGTCCACGTCCGCTTTGACCTTCACGTCTGACGCCGGAATCCCCAAACCCCAAGAGCGGCAGGCACCGCATCCAGCAAGAACGCTTTCCGAGGAACCGCGATGAGACGACCACCACGAAGAACGACCGCCGCGCAGGCCGAAGCCTGCGCGGACGGCCCACCACGCCGTTCCTTTTCCAACCACAGGCACGACCATGTCCAAGAAATCCCATCGCCGCCAAACGAAGCCGGCGGCAGTCCAGTCCTACCTCGTCTCCGACGCACTCGGCGACGTCCTCGCCCGGGCCCTCACCGCCTTTGACCGAGCCGATGCCTATACGCTTCAACGCACGCTCAACGGCCCGCAGGCGGGCGTTGAGCTCGCCCGCCTCCCGAACCTGCGCATGTTCCTGGAGAGCTGCGTGCGCCTCATCGACCTGTCTGCCCAAAACGGTGGCCGTGCTCCCGCGCATGCCGCCAAAAAAATGCGCAAAGCCCTCGGCCTCGCGCTTTCCGAAGGGCATCCGTCCGCGGCGTTTGAAGTGGTCACCCGCCGCATCGCCATCATCGACAAAAGCTGCGCTGCGGCCCTCAGGGGACTCAATGGCGAATTGGAGGACCTCCTGGCGGGGTCGCAGGAAGATTTTTTCGAGTTCCTCGTCGGCTTTCGTTTGCAGATCTCGAGGTGTCAACCTGTGGTCCAGGAAGATTCGATAATATTTGCGCGACGAAGTGGCAGACATTAACCCAGCTTCGCTAACCGATTGATGCGTGTGTCCAGAAATCACCTGCAGGAGGCCTTTTCTGATTGCTGATATTTCAATCATACATTTCCATTGCAATCCTAATCCGCGGAATTGCGGTTTGTCATTGATTGCGATGGCGGATCCTACAGCATTGTTCCGAGACTCGCTTGGCGCCCCGTCTTGCCGCGGTTTTGGGTGATTGGCCGCCAGGAATTTGGCGATTCGGCCAGAGCGAGTTTGGGTGATTTTTCTTTATCTAAAAGCGATCTCAAGACAGCTTTGCGTGACCTGAATTTGTTTTTGGGTGATTATTCGCAAAGTTTGAGAGATTCGAAATCAGAAAAGGTCGATTTCTAATTAAAAATATGCGAACATTAAGTACCACGGTTTTTCGAAATACACTGTTACAGACAAGCCTCCACTTTAGGGCGACCAACAACCATTTTTGAGAGACTTCAGTTCGGTTTTGAGCGATTCGCGAGTATGGGCGACTAGCCGAAAGATTTGGGCGACAAGTCCAACGAGATTTGCCCTTTGCCCCATCCGCGAGGTCGGTGACTCGACGTCAAATTAGTGCGATTTCCGCGCGTTTCGGGGGCCCCAATGCAGGCCGGAATGCCGGCTTGGTTTTGGATTTGGCCTGCTACATGATTGTTGAGGGCCAGAATC
>OGHV01000877.1_pt1 | contig 19281 bp, 13 predicted proteins | sample 1571551 | NCBI WGS metagenome assembly OGHV01 (sample SAMEA2581960, study PRJEB24529) | metagenome | biome: Human gut stool | place: China | collected 2011 | reverse complement strand
GTATGGCAGAAAGGGGCGAAAAAAGTAAAAAAAGGAACGATAGACAGAAAAAGCAGAAGAAAAAAACAGGAAAATCAAAAGAAAATCGAAAGAAAAGGAGGCAGAGAAGATTGACGATGCGAGATTGATTTGGTATAATATTCCAAAAATAATTATTACATATAACATTACCATGAAAAAATAAATATCATATGGAGAGAAATATGAACAGAGAAGTAGAAACAATCAGAGAAAAAGTACATACAACAGCAGATGCAGCATTATTTTTATGCTTTCAGGAAGTGAAGGGAAGCCATTCCAAAGGAGTGATCCGGCTGCCGCTGCTTCATTATGACATTCCGTTTGAGGGATACGGAGAAATGCTGCTTCGGATGAACCGCATTTATGACCTGCTCGGCATGCCGGATGCAGGAAGCTGTATGCGGAGCCTTTCAGAAGGGGAAAAAGAAGAGTGGGAATTTACAGATGAAATGAAGAACAATCAGGATACAACGCTTCCAGCCGGAACCGAGCGTATGGTCAGTATTCAGATTCAGTTCCGACAGCACTGTAGTCTGCAGGGATTTCTGATCTGCGGAAAACAGAAAGCAGGTTTTCGTTCAGCACTTGAAATGCTGTATTTACTGGAAGATTGTCTGCAGGAACAGGATAACTGAATACGGGAGAAAAACGCAACAGAATGAGAGTGGGAGCTATGAAGGAAGAAAAAAAGATCAGAAAGAAAATAAAAATTGAGGATTTGTTGCCAAGAGATCCCATCCGGGTGGATCTCGATGCAATCCTGGGCTATGTGAAGGGAAAAACAATCCTGGTAACAGGCGGAGGCGGTTCGATCGGAAGTGAGATCTGCCGCCAGCTGGCCGGACACGACGTCGGGCATCTTATGATTTTTGACATCTACGAAAACAATGCGTACCAGATTCAGAAATCTCTGGAATGGGAGTTCCCAGATCTCAATTTGACAGTACTGATTGGTTCTGTGCGGGATGAGCGGAGGCTGGAATCAATTTTTTCGAAGTACTGGCCGGACATCGTCTTTCACGCAGCAGCCCACAAGCATGTGCCGCTGATGGAGGACAGCCCCAACGAGGCCATCAAGAACAACGTCTTCGGCACCTATAAAATGGCCATGGCCTCGGTGAAGTACGGCGTGAAGAAGTTCGTGCTGATCTCCACGGATAAGGCGGTAAACCCCACGAATATCATGGGTGCTTCCAAACGGCTCTGTGAGATGCTGATCCAGTCCATGAACCGCAGCTCCCGGACCAATTATGTGGCGGTCCGGTTCGGTAATGTACTGGGGAGCAACGGCAGCGTGATCCCGCTGTTCAAGAAACAGATCGTCGAGGGTGGTCCCGTGACTGTGACCCACCCGGATATTATCCGGTATTTTATGACGATTCCGGAAGCAGTATCTCTGGTACTTCAGGCGGGAGCCTATGCGAGGGGCGGAGAGATCTTTGTGCTGGATATGGGAGAACCGGTGAAAATTCTGGATCTGGCCACGAATCTGATCAAACTGTCCGGCTATCGTGTCGGGGAGGATATTCAGATCGTATTTACGGGCTTACGTCCCGGTGAAAAAATGTATGAGGAACTGCTGATGAATGAAGAAGGACTGAAGGAAACAGCCAATAAGATGATCTTCATCGGCAAACCCATTGAATTCGATGAAGAAGTGTTCCGCAGCCAGCTGGTGGAACTGGAACGGGAGGCTATGGATGAGACCAGTGACATCCGGGCAGCGGTGGAAAAAATTGTAACCACCTATCATCCGGCAGAGGAGTAACATCCGGGCCGATGCCGCGAGAACGGAGTGAACGGACTCCGGAACAGGTGACCGCAGCGAGAACAGCACGAAGGGAGAACACATATGACCACAGCAATGCAGAAACGTATCCGCACTTATACCCCCATAAAGAGAGCCATTGACGTCCTGTTAAGCGGCATTGGTATTCTTGTATTGTCACCAATCCTTCTGATCCTGTGCATTGCCATCAAGCTGGACTCTCCGGGACCGATCCTTTTCACACAGAAACGGGTAGGCATCCATAAAAGCTATTTTCAGATCTATAAGTTCCGCACCATGCGGACAGACACGCCGAAGGACATGCCGACCCATATGCTGAGCAATCCGGAACAGTATATTACCCGTACCGGCAGCTTCCTACGCAGAACCAGTCTGGATGAGCTCCCGCAGATCTTCAATATCTTCAAGGGAGATATGAGCATCGTGGGGCCGCGGCCGGCTCTCTGGAACCAGTATGATCTGATCGCAGAGCGGGATAAACACGGAGCCAATGATGTGCTTCCCGGGCTCACCGGTTGGGCACAGATCAACGGCAGAGATGAACTGGAGATTCCCGTCAAGGCAAAGCTGGACGGTGAGTATGTGAAAAAATACGGTCTGGGTATGGACCTTCGTTGCTTTTTCGGTACCTTTGTAAGCGTACTCAGGCAGGACGGTGTCGTGGAAGGCGGTACCGGGAGTCTACATAATAAGGAGAATTCCGACAAAAAATGAAAAAAATACTGATCCTGGGTGCCAATAGTTATATTGGCACTTCTTTTCATAATTACCTTACAACAAAATACCCCGGACAATACCAGGCAGATATTGTCAGCCTGCGGGGAGATGCCTGGAAAGCTTTAGACTGGTCCGGATATGACAGCGTAATGAATGTTACCGGAAAAGCCCATGCAGATATCAGCAGCCTCACAGAAGAACAGAAGCAGGAGTACTATGCGATCAACTGTGAACTGGCCGTAGAGGCGGCAAAAAAGGTCATTGCAGACGGTGCCGCACAGTATGTCTACTTCAGCAGCATCATTGTCTACGGAGACAGCAGTAACAGTCGGAAACCGGTCCGGATCACGGCGGATACGGAACCGGCACCTTCCAATTTTTATGGAGACAGCAAATGGCAGGCAGAACAAAAGCTGCAGGAGCTGTTTGGAACGGAGATGCGTTTGACACAGCCGGATGCGACGGATGAAAGCGTCAGTGACAGCCCACACACCGGTACCCAATTGGCAATTTTACGCCTCCCCATGATCTACGGCCCCGGCTGCAAGGGAAATTATCAGACACTGGTCAAAATTGCACAGAAACTGCCTCTGTTTCCTACTTATCACAATGAACGCAGCGTGCTTCGAATCGACCATTTATGCGAGTATCTGAGAACACTGGCAGAATCTGGAGAGGGCGGCCCTTTCTGGCCCCAGGAGGATGCTTACCGCAGTACCCCGGATATGGTCTTCGAGTTGGCACAGACCTCCGGACACCATATGTTTCGCGCGGGATGGATGAATCCTTTCGTCAGAATGGCATTTTATCTTCCGGGAAAGCCGGGAAAACTGGCCAGGAAGGCTTTCGGAACATTAACCATTGCCCGGAATGCCGGTAAGAAAGAGAAAAAGGAGCCACTGGTCAGCATTATCACGGTGTCCTATAACAGTGAGCAGACACTGGCACATACGATAGAGTCGGTATTGACCCAGACCTATACGAACATCGAATACTGGATCATAGACGGCGCCAGCAGGGACCGGACCGTGGAAATCGCAGAATCCTACCGTTCCCGGCTCGAGGCGAGCGGGATCAGCTATCATGTCCTCAGCGAACCGGACGGCGGGATCTACGATGCCATGAACAAAGGTATCCGCAATGCCACCGGTGACATCATCGGTATCATCAACAGCGATGACTGGTATGAACCGGAGGCAGTGCAGACAGCAGTAGAGACGTTCAGGAAGACAGGCTGTGATCTCATGTATGCCAATATACGAATGCATAAGGCAGACGGCAGTACCTTTGTCAAGAGAGCAAGGACCAGAAAGTTCCAGACCTCTAGAGACTGGAATCATCCTACGACCTTTGTACGGGCGGAATGTTACAAAAAATATCCCTTCCGCCAGTTGGGCATTCATGATGACTACGGATTCTTCCTCCAGATGCGGAAGCTGGGAAAACAGATCGTCACCGTGAATCAGGTATTGGCGAATTTCCACATGGGAGGTGCCAGCAACCATAAAGACCTGAAGGCGGCGAAGAAGCGGATCCGGGACAGATATCTGTACTGCTATCGAATCAACGGATACAGCAGATGGTATCTGATCGAATGCGTGGCTATTGAAGCTGCGAAGCTGATCCTGGGATAGAATACCAGGCCGGTCATGCCGGTATAAAAGTGAGGAACCTGCGGAATCGCAAAAAAGAAAATTTCGGGAGGCAAAGCGGACAGGCATGTATATAGGAGTGGATCTTTTATGGGTCAGACCCGGTATCTGCGGTGGCACGGAATCATTTATCCGCAATCTGTTAAACGGTCTGGCAAAATATGATACGGAAAACCATTATATATTATTTGTGGCGCAGGACAACGCAGATACGTTTCAACATTATGAGAAATGTTCACACATGCATCTGGAGAGATGCCCGGTAAACTGCGCCAGACAGCCGAAGCGCATTCTGTGGGAGAATCTCCATCTGGATACCTATGCGAAAAAGGCAGGAGTAGATGTCATGTTTATTCCGGTATACAGTAAGCCGAGAACTCGTGGAAGTATTCCCTATGCGGCTGTAATCCATGATCTGCAGGCATTGCACTATCCGCAGTATTTCTCCAAGGCGAGACGCATGTTCCTGCACTATGCCTGGAAGTACACCTGCCGGAGTGCCCGGAAAGTTGTAACGATCTCCGATTATTGCAAAGAAGATCTGATCCGGCATTATCCGAAGGTCAGAGAAAAAGTGAAGACCATATATAATCCGATCATTACGGAAGGAAAGACCTGCGATTTCGCCCCTTTGGCGGAAAAGTATGGCATCCGGACGGATGAATATTTTTACTGTGTGAGTTCCCTACTCCCTCATAAAAATATAGAAACGGTGCTGAAGGTCCTCAGTGTATGGGCAGGCAATGAAAAACTGGTGCTCAGCGGTGTGGGACAGAACAGTGGGGAAATGAACACGATCCTGCAAAAATACGGGATAGAGGACCGTGTAGTATTGACGGGATTCGTATCCGATGCCGAGCGAGACAGCCTGTATGAGAACTGTCGCCTGTTCCTGTTCCCCAGTGTATTTGAGGGCTTTGGCATGCCACCTATCGAAGCCATGCGGAAGGGCAAGCGGGTCGTAATGACCCGGGAATCCTGCCTGGAGGAAGTGACGCAGGGGAAGGCTGTCTATGTACAGGATCCCTATTCGGTAGTGGATTGGGTAAAACAGATGAATTATGCCCTGACACAACCGGAGACGATGGAAGAATTCCCGGAATATTCTCTGGGAAATATTACAAGACAATACATTGCATTATGGAAAGCCTGTAAAGAAGGGTAACCGATGAAGAGAACACAGAAATCATTTATCAATGTCATGACTTCCTTTCTGACAAATGCCGTATTTCTGATCACTGCATTTGTGGTACAGAAGACATTGATCGCCACCAAAGGGGCGGAATATAACAGCATCAACGGACTGTTCAGCAGTATCATTTCCATGATGTCACTGGCAGACCTGGGAATCGGTACGGCCATTATCTACCATATGTATCGTCCGGTAGCGGAACGGGATGAGGAGAAGATCAATTCCCTGTTAATGTTCTACAAACGCTGCTATCTGGTGATCTCCGGTGTGGTACTGCTCATTGGTATTCCGGTGGGACTGCTGCTTCCCCGGCTAGTGGGAGATACACAGATCCCTGACAGCATTTACCTGATTTATGCTTTATTTCTGGCGGATTGTATCAGCTCCTATTTTCTGGCATACAAAAAGTCCCTGCTCTATGCAGACCTGAAAAATTACATACCGGATGCTATTTATTTTGTGACATATGTGATACAGAACGCCCTGCAGATCGGAGCATTGTTATTCTGCAACAGCTATATTCTGTTCCTGATCATTAAGACACTAGGTAAGATCATTCCCAATCTGCTGACTTCCCTGTATATCCGGCAGAAATATCCTTTCACGAAAGAAAAAAATGTGAAACCGGTGGAAAAAGAGGTCCGGCAGGATATCATTGTCAAGGTAAAGGGACTGTTCTGTCATAAGATCGGAAAAATGCTGGTCACCGGCAGTGACAGTATCGTGATCACCGGTGTCCTTGGGTTGCAGGTGATGAACCTCTACACGAACTATTATCTGGTGATATCCGGAGTACGGGCACTTCTGGTGCGGATCTTCGAGATCCTGACCAACAGTGTGGGTAACTTCCTGTTAGACAGCAATCCGGAGAAAAACAGAGATATTTACCGCAAAATTGATTTTATCAATTTCTGGTGCTTCGGATGCGTGACCGTCGGAATGTATGCCGTGATGCAGCCACTGATCGTACTGTGGCTGGGTGAGGAGTTCCTCTTCGATAAAAACGTATTATTTGTACTGACCGTGAGCTTCTATCTGGATGGCATGCGGGCCTCCGTGAATACTTTCAAGGAGGCGGCCGGCATCTTCCATGAAGACCGGAGAATTCCCCTGCTGGAGGCGGGGATCAATCTGGTGGTATCCATTGTGCTGGCGAAGCTGATGGGGGCAGCAGGTGTCTTCCTCGGAACGATCATCAGCATGGGAATCGTCTACCTGTACAGTTACCCGAAATACGTGTGTAAACCACTGTTTGATATGTCGTATGGACAGTATGTGGGGAAAACCGTGGAACACCTGCTGGTACTGCTGGGAAGCCTTGGGATGACGGAACTTTGCATCCGCCCGATGGTCGGATGGAGCTCGATTCCAAATTTGCTGGCCTCGGGAACCGTGGCTGTGATCCTGTTTCATGCGATATTTTTCCTGTTGTATGGCAGAAGTGAGGAAATGAAATATTATTGGATGCTGGTGAAAAATAAAGTGAGAGAATAATGAGACAAGAGGGTGCATGGGATGTCCGCAATATCTGTAATAAATTATCCGCAGTTGATGTCCGCGGTGACAGAAAGCCCGAAAATCGTATATTTATGTGGTGCCGGGGCATCCATGTCCCTTGGAGCACATCAGTTGAGCTGGACGAGGTGGATCCTGGAGGGGAAAAAGTACCTGACAGTACTGGAGCAGACGCAGCTGGAGCAAAAGATAGGCGCATGGAGCACCGGTGAACTGATCGATGCAGCCACATATCTGTTGGCAGGACTGAAAGCCGCAGGATGTTACACAGAATTTATGGATCAGACCATGGGAGCCCTGCATCCTGTGGACAGAACCTTTCAGGATGCATTGCAAAAAATCTGGCGGGCAGGAGACCTGATCGCCACGACAAATTACGACCTGCAGTTAGAAGAGACCGTGGGAAGTACCGGCATCTCCTATACGACACCGGCAGATATCCTGTCTGTGATCCGCGGGAAAACCGGAAATAAAGTGATCCATCTCCATGGAAGATATGACAGAGAAAACGGGATAGATGACATCATTGCGGACGGACCCCAGTACCAGAGCATTCTGGACAATAGTGGCGCACAATTTATACAGAATCTTCTCAGTACCTACCCCATCGTCATCGTAGGCTGTGGAGGGACCGTAGAAGACCCCAATCTGGCAGGGTTTCTGTCATTTGCAATGGAAAAACTGGGAACTTCGGACATTCCCTACTTTTACCTGATGAAAAAGGGGGATACTGCACCACAGCTGCCGGGAAATGCAGTGATGATCTATTACGGAGAAGACTATGGGGATCTTCCGCAATTTCTGAAAGAACTCTCCTTGCTTCGGCTGCAGCGAAGAGTGGGACTGCCTGCACTGATCTCTGTGAATCCGTATCAGGAGCGCAGAACTGCCACCTCTGCTTTCGGAAGAATGCACTTCGCCAATGGATTCCTGAAATTCACCGGAAGAGAGGAGGAACAGGAGACCCTTACGCAGTTTCTGGAAGAGGATGAGAAATTTTCCTGGTGGATGATCCTGGGAGAAGGCGGCATGGGCAAAAGCCGTCTGGCTTTGGAATGGCTGAAGAAAATGCCGACACACTGGTTTGGGTATTTTGCCAGGAAAAATGCTGATGCAGTACGTGAATTTTCCCCTTTTACAGATACTGTTGTAATCTTTGATTATGTACTGGGACAGGAACAGCTCTGCGCGGAGACCATTACCGCATATCTGGAACGGTTTTATGATTCCCCTTATAAGCTCAGGATTCTCCTGTTGGAGCGCCACAGACGTACTACGGACGATGACTGGATGCTTGGCATGAAACGGGGGATGGGTTCTGAAGCGAGACTGGAATTCGAAGCAGGGAGCTACAGGGAACAGGCATTGAATCTGGAAAAACTGGGGGAAGAGGATGAACTGGTCTATACAGAGAACTATCTGGAAGGATATCTTCCCCTCTTGGAAAAAACGGAATTTATCCTTAACTGCATCGGACACAGAAAGAAAACGGCAGAAGAGATACAAAAAAGCTATCACAATTCCGTGGCAGCAGACTGTGACCGTCCACTGTATCTGAGCATGTATATCGAAGTATGGCTCAGCAAAGAAGGACATATGAAGCTGAATTCCACGGAAGAACTGCTGTCAGAATATTTGAATAAAGAAAAGAACCGCTGGAGTCTCCTGCTGGGACGGGAGGATCTGGTGGATTCCTATCTGCGTGTGCTGGCGGTGGCCTGCGCTATCGGCAGATTCAATCTTACGGACAGGCGCGGTGATAATTATCTGTGCGAAGATTGCGAAAATATGATACAATACTTTAATGAAAAAAGTGCACGCCCCGGAGCAGAGAATCTGTTCCTCGACCTGTATGCGCAGATGGACACCCTGGTAGAAACAGAAAAAGAAGACTCGGTGCTGGAACTTTTAAGTAATCCCGACAGGCTGGAACAAAACGGCCACGGGGAAGCAGCGGAACTGCTTCGCAGTCTGGATGATGATGACCGGTTCGGCTATATGGTAAGCTATGCTAAACTGGATGTCAATCCGGAGGAAATGTACCTCTGGATGCGTGTCAATGCCGGTATTGCGACTCCCGAAGAAGAGAAAAGAGCCTGGGAGCTTCATGAAGCCGAAGAAAAAAGATATGCAGCAATGCCTCAGACAGCCTGGATCATAGAACCGGTCTTTCCGGATATCATCAAAGAATACATTGTATCTTATGCTATTAATGAAAGAGATATCGAGCGTTTTGCCAGACTGGCAAGGGCAAATTCAGTCATGGAATTGTCTCATTTCATTGCACTGGCATTAGAAGACTGGCCGGATAACAGGAAGCTCCAGAAGCTGGCAGTCACACCACCTGCCGAGGCGTTAAATTATTTTGAATATTACGTGGGACTACTACCGAATCTGCGGGCAGTGGAGGATCTCCGGGCAGTGGAGGACGTTTTGCTGCGGAGTGAACCGATTTTTCTGAAGTATGAACTGGAATTATGGAGAAGAATCGCTATCACACAGACAGAACGTGGGGACAGCAGATATTTATTCGAGAGTGGCGAACGCTTTTTAACCTACTTACAGAAGTCTGCGGAAAAAATGCCCTTACGAAAGGAAACCGTAGATGTACTGGAGGCATATTGTGTGGGACTGCATAATGCAGAAGATGCGCAAAACTATGGTGCATTTCTGGAAAAGTGCTGCGATATGACAAAAGGAATGCGAGAACTTCCGGAACTGGGTGAGTTCTACTGTAACAATTATGCCAGATTGCAACATCTGAAGCTGTACAAAGACCGGAAAGCAGACCTGCAACCGGAATGGGACAAGATAGAGAAACTCCTCGCACAGTGGGACTATCCGGTGAATATGTGTAGGATATCCATGGAAGCAGCAGGGGAAGCAATCCGGTATCTGACAAGGAAAAATGATATCTCCGGATTACAACAATTGGAGAGCCTGGCACATATCATCTGCCAGAAGAGAACTATCTGCGAGGCAGCGGAAGTGGAAAGCCTATGCATCGCAAACACTGCGGCAAGCCGTAAAAGAGTGGAAATACAACCCTATGAGACGATACAGCAATATCTGAAGGCTTTCCCACAGTCGAAAAGTATCCGCATGTCCTATATCAGTGTAAGTAATGCTTTTTATGCACAGAGTGCAGACTACCGGAAAATACCGGATGCCGTGATGCGCCGTGCCAAAGAGTGGGCAGAGCTGTATCCGGAGGATATAGAATTCCCGGAAGGATATTTTGGACTGCTGGTATCCGGACTGTTCTATGCACAGTCACATGACCTGCGAAATGAGCAGAAGAGAATGTTCCGGGAAATGAAACGGATTGCCGATAACACAGATTATTCGGAATACGAAGAGACTAATCAAATGCAGGAAACCATACGGATGCTGCAGAGAATATATGGATATTGATGAGGAAAATAAACATGCTGGAATTACGTAAAAAATTAGCAAACTATCAGGAAATCTTCTATATGTTGTTCCTGCTCCCTATGACGGGCATGACCTCTATGGGACTGAACTCCGAAGACAGAATCTACCTCTACGTGTTCGCTGTGGCAACACTGTTCCTGCTCCTGAAAATGGCAGTGACGGATTTTACCTGGCGGGAAATCGTGATCATGGGGATATTCACACTATTGTTAGGCGCAAATTTCCTCAGAAATGGGGAGAAGACCCTGATCCTCACGGCTATGGGAATCTTCGGCGCTAAGAATGTGAATCTCGATAAGGTCATGAAATATGCACTGTGGGAAAAGGCAGTGCTGACGGTGGGGACGCTGACGCTGGTCATGGCGGGAGTGATAGAAAATGTAGGAATATGGCTGATTAAGGGAGATGATTATCTTGAAATTAAAAGCTATGGGTATCATACTCCCAATATGGCATATGCTAATATTTTTGTAATACTTCTGTTGGCAATTGTTGTATATAGGGAGAAAATTAAATGGTATGTATACGTGGTGGCAACAATTGTTTTGTATGGTGCTTATAAAATTCTAATATGTAGAACGGGATTTCTGCTATGGGGAGTATTATGCGTTGCAATTCTGGTATATCGGATAGCAAAACGTTTTCAATGGCAAAAATTATACGCAATGTTTTTTATCCCAATTCCCGCGGTACTTGCTGTTGTAACTATGATAATTCCTGTCATAGCTCAAAAAAATGAAGAGTTTTCAATATGGATCAACAGATTGCTGACGGGAAGAATTACCCTTGTAAATTTTGTGTACGATGAAGTATGGACTTTAGTATTGGGGCATATGCCTCAAGAGTCATACGATAGTATATATTTCCATACCTTATTCAATTATGGGTGGATAATATTGATTCTGTGTTTGGTTGCGTATACTGCCGGAATGTGGTATTGTAATGTGAAAGGACAATATTATATAACAATTGCTTTGGGTGTTATGGCTGTGTATGGATATGTGGAGCTGTTACCTCTCAGTGTGTTATGGAATCTGCCGATGCTATATCTGGCTCAGATTTTGTTTAAGGAGAGAACGGTAGTACATGAATAATTATAATAAAAAATATCAGATTATAGAAAGTTATGGTTTGTTTCTATTAGATATTATCTGCATTACAGTGTCGTATGCTTTGGCCTATCTGATTCGTTTCCATGGGACGGAATCACCGTTGGGAAACAGGGAGATAGCCCAGATTTATGTTCCATTTTTACTGATCTGTATGCTGAATAATTTTTTCACAAATGAATATAAACATTTTTTCCAAAGAGGATATTATTATGAACTGTTAAGAGTAGTGCGTTATAATATTATTCTTTTTCTGGCAACAAGTGCTTACATTTACGCTTTTCGGTTGGAACTGGAATTCTCCAGACTGTTGTTAGGCTATTTTGTCGTACTCAACACTATTATAACTTATGTGGTTCGTATTGCGTTTAAGAGTTATATGCGCCGTTATTATAGCAAGAGCCGTAGCAGTGATAAGGTCATGGTGGTGACTTCAGAGGCAGAGGCAGAGCATGTCATGCAGCAGATTGAGAAAGATGCTGCATGGAGTTATGAAGTCGGTGCTATGGCGATGATGGATGTAAATCATATAGGGGAGAAGATTCATGGAGTTCCTGTGGTGGCAACAGAAGAAAATGTTATTGATGTAGCCAGACAAAGCGCTGTGGATGTTGTACTATTATATTGTCCTCATATGAACAATCAGGAATTAGAACTTCTGGTACAATCTTTTCTGGCTATGGGTGTAGTATGTCATAATTGTGTGGAACAGTTTGGGTTTGAAATACCTTGCAGCAGTGTTGGAAAATTTGCCGGTATGCCTGTAATGACCTATGTCATGACGGAAATGGATTATCGCCGTATGCTGATCAAACGGTTAATGGATATTGTAGGAGGAAGTGTGGGGGCATTAATTACTTTGTTACTGACTCCTTTTGTTGCATTGGCAATCAAGTTGGAATCCAAGGGGCCTGTATTCTTCTCTCAAGTCAGAATTGGAAAAAACGGAAGAAGATTCAAGATGTACAAGTTCCGATCTATGTATATTGATGCGGAAGAACGCAAGAAAGAACTAATGTCTCAAAACGAGGTAAAAGGATTGATGTTCAAAATGGATAATGATCCGAGAATTACGAAGGTGGGGCAATTTATCCGGAAAACCAGTATTGATGAATTACCTCAGTTTTTTAATGTCCTGAAGGGCGATATGAGCCTCGTAGGAACCAGACCGCCGACAGTGGATGAATTTGAGCAATATAACATTTATTATCGCAGAAGACTGAGTATTACTCCGGGACTAACAGGAATGTGGCAGGTTAGCGGAAGAAGCGATATCAAGGATTTTGATGATGTAGTGAAGCTTGATCTAAAATACATAGATGAGTGGTCACTAAAACAGGATGTAAAGATATTACTACAAACAGTAGGAGTAGTATTGCTTGGAAGAGGATCAAGGTAAAAATATGGCAAGAATGCAGTTTATGAATACAGAGATAGACAATTTGACTATGGGAGAGACCTTAGATGCTATAGACAAGTTAATAGCTGAAAATAAAAATTCATATGTTGTTACGCCAAATGTGGATCATATTATTCAACTTGAGCGAGGGGGAGAACTGAAAGAGGCGTACAAGAATGCCGATTTGATTCTCTGTGACGGGAAGCCTCTTCTGTGGATTGCTAAATGGTATGGGACTCCTATAAAGGAAAAGATTTCAGGATCCGATTTGTTCCCTCTTTTGTGTGAGAGAGCTGCAGAAAGAGGATATCGAATGTTCTTTTTGGGAGCAGGAGAAGGTGTGGCTGCGAAGGCAGCAGAAAACCTTATTGGAAAATATAAAGGTTTGAAAATAGTAGGAACTTATTCTCCAGCCAAAGGCTTTGAAAGCGATTTGGCAGAGATGGAAAAAATTGAAAAAACGATTAAGCAGGCAAGTCCACATATATTAATTGTAGCTTTGGGATGTCCGAAACAAGAGCTTTTTATCTTGCATAACCGAGAGCGACTGGGGGTGCCCATTAGCTTAGGGCTAGGAGCAAGCCTTGATTTTGAAGCTGGAAATATTAAGAGGGCACCTAAATGGATGGCAAATCATGGATTTGAATGGCTTTATAGGATTACACAAGATCCCAAAAGGCTGGCAAAAAGGTATTTGATTGATGACAGAAAGATTTTATCATTGGCAATAAAGTATAAAAAGGATAGTAAAAAATGTTAAAAATACTTATTGTAAGTGTGGGAAAGCTCTCTGGAGGTGTTGAAAGTTATACACTTACACTGGGAAAATTATTAGAAAATAAAGGTTATGAAGTACACTATGTATTAAGAGCAAATAGTTGGTTAGACACGAAAATAAACACTGATAAGAAATTACGTGTTTATATGGGTAGACATATCATTTCGGATATGATTGCTCTGAAAAAATATGTCAATGAGTGTAATATATCTATAGTACATTGCAATAGTAATAATGGTCTATTTGTAAGTTTGCTGGTTAAAGAAAATAACAGTTGTAAAAAAATAGGCGTTATCCATGGTGACGTACTTGTAGATCAGATGTCTAAGGGAAAATTTATAGCCAACAGCTATTGTAAATTGGAAAAATGGTTAATAAATAGGCATTGCAGTTGTTGTATTGCCGTATCTGAGTCTATTAGGCACATCCTTGTGGAGCGTGGGGTAGATAATAACAAATTGGAAGTTGTATATACAGGAATTGAATTAAAAAAATATGATGTGCTTCCGGATTATTATTCTGATACATTGAAAATATGTTCAATAGGTTATCTTAGACCTGTTAAAAATCATATGAAACTCTTGGAGGCTTTAAATATATTGAAGCAAGAGCATCCGGAAGTAAAAGTACATTGTGATATATATGGAGAAGGACCGGAAAGAGAAAAGTTAAAAAGTTATATAGATGAAAGAAACTTGAAAAATATAACACTAAAAGGGTATAGCAATAAGGTTAGAGAAGTCTTAAATTGTTATGCGGTGTATGTTCAGCCGTCCCAATATGAATCTTTCGGAATTGCTGTTCTTGAAGCAATGAATGCAGGATGTTGTGTTATTGTTAATCCTGTAGGCGGAATGATTGAAATAGTAAAGGATGACGGTGGATATTTGACAGATTGTAATAACCCTGGTAAGTTGGCAGAACAATTATATAGGTGTTACACAAATAGAACGGAATTGGAAGAAAAAGCATTTTCAGGGAGAAAAAAATGTGAAGATAATTTTTCCACAACTTCTATGACACAAAATATTACTAATCTATATAAAAAATGTTTGGTGAAAAAAAGTGAAAAAAATTGTAGTAAAGAGATTGAGGTTTAATGTATATACAATTTTATTGGCCTTATTACTGATAATGCCAATAGTAGATACTATAAGTGGAGCATTACATGACATGGTACCTGTTGGGCAGGTATATAGATTTTTTTTGTTAATATTAATGTTGGTTATTTTGGCGCAAAATTCTCAAAAAAAATTTGCAATAGTGAGTACTATGCTACTTCTTTTTACAATCTTGCAAACAGTGGTAAGTGGTGTAGATATATTTAATGGTGTGAAAGACATTATAAAATTATTTACACCGATAATTATGATAGTTTTAATGGAACTATTAATAATAGAAAAAAAAATAAAAGATGCTTATATATTTAGAATAATGGATGCATGGTCTGTGATATACCCCATACTTATTATAACTCCTGGATTATTTGGATATGGAATAAATGCTTATGACGGAAATGTAGGATGGAAAGGCTTTTTTTATGCTGTAAATGAAATTTCATTTATAATGTCTGGATTGGTTATGTATCTATTTTGGAAGCTTCATAAAGAAATCAATATTGGGACATTAGTTCTTTTGGCTATTAATTGTATATGCATTGCTTTGATGGGAACAAAAACAGGATATGCTACAATTATTTTATTTGCAGGGATATTTTTTATAGATAGTATATTTGAAAAAAAATACACTAAAAAGATAAGAGTGTGCATGTTAATTATCCTTGTGATATTTATGTGCGCATTGGGATATACTAAGATACAAAATGTGACAGCTAGTATATTTGAAAGATGGCAGTATCAAAAAGGGTTGAGCCATTCTACTGTGGATTTCTTGTTCAGCATGAGATTAAGAAGATTGGAGGATGCTATATCTATTTTTGTTAATGGATTTTATTTGCTATTGGGATGGGGATTCGCAGGAGAAGCGAATGGATTTCCCAATATGGAAATGGATTTTCTCGACCTGCTTTTTAGAACAGGGTTAGTGGGTTTCTGCATAGTTTGTATGTTTTATGTGAGAAAATTTTGTGATGTATCTAAAAAAAGTTTATGGGGAGCGTTAATTATAATATGGTCAATAGCTTTGAGCTTTGGAGCAGGGCATGTATTATTTTATGGACAGAGTGGAATGATGCTTGCTTTTAATTATATATATACTTTAAATATTGGCGAAGCAAGGGATAAGAGAGCGCTTTATACTTTATAATAATATGCATATAGCATTGGAAAGGCAAAATGATGAATATTGCAATAGTAAATATATATGGAGATGTATATAGTAAAGATAGATTATTTGATCCTGCTGCTTGTAAGATTGGACAAAATTTATTGCTCCCTGGGATATTATTGAAGAAAAAATTAGAAGAAGAAGGTCATTTTTTGCATACTGCAGATATGTACGACTTTGAAGAGATTGATGTGATTATTTTCCAAGACTTAAACAAGAATTCTATACGGTTATTGTCGTCACCTATTGATTATATCAAATATTATTTGAAGAGAAAATGGAAAAAAGACTATCTTGAAAAAGCAATAAAAAGTTCAAAACCATTAAAAAAAATATTAATAATGCAAGAGCCTGAGACAGTATGCCCTCAGTCTTATGATATTCGCTATCACCAATATTTTGATGACATTCTTACCTGGGATGATGATTTGGTAGATAATAAAAAATATTACAAATTTCAATACCCACAGATACCAGCAAAGATATCTTATAATGTACCTTTTAAAGAAAAAAAATTATATACTATTATTGCTGGTAATAAAAAAGGTGTTGGAAAAAATGAATTATATTCAAAACGCTATGAAATGATTAAGTATCTAGAGCAAAATAAGTATAATTTAGATTTGTATGGTTATGGGTGGGAAAAGGAAAATTTTAAATCATATAGAGGACCGATAGATGATAAATTAGGAATATTATCTCAATATAAATACTCTATATGCTATGAAAATATGTGTGGTAAAAAAGGATATATTACAGAGAAAATATTTGATTGCTTCTTTGCAGGAGTAGTCCCGATTTATTGGGGAGCGGAAAATATTACTGATTATGTTCCCAAAGAAGCCTTTATAGATAGAAGAAAATTTCAGACTATCAAAGAACTATGTCAATATGTAGATGAAATAACGGAAGAAAGATATGAAGAATATTTGAAGGCGGCAGACGAATTTATTACATCTGAAACATTTCAGAAAGAATTTTCAATTAATGCTTACATTAAAAGAATAACTGATTTAATAAAATGAGGAAAAATGAAAGAAAAGAAAATATCATATAATATTATTTACAGTGTCTTGATGCAGACGGCAAGTGTAATAGCTCCTTTGATTATTTCACCTTATATAGCAAGAGTTCTTTCGGCTGAATTGATAGGGAACTATAGTTATACATTGGCAAATAGTTCGTATTTTGTACTGATAGAATGCTTGGGGTTATCATTATATGGAACTATTAAGATAGCTATGATTCGGGATGACAAAAGAGAGTTAAGCAAGTTTTTTTGGGAAATATTTTGGCTAAAGTTCATCTTAATGATAATTTGTTCCGGGGCATATATGATATGGATTAGCACATATGAAGCAGGCACGTTAAAAAATTTGTATTATGCTATGCTACTCAATGTTATTAGTGGTGGGGTGGATGTGTCATGGTTCCTCAATGGTATAGAGGAGTTTAAGGTTAATGCAATAAGGACAATACTAGTTCGCTTGATAAATATTATTATGATTCTTGCTCTTATTAAAAGCGAGAAGGATTTAGTTTTATATGCGATAATCATGCAATTATCTACTTTAATTGGTTATGTAGTAGTATACCCTGCGGTATTAAAAAGGATACAATGGATTAAATTTAGTGAGCTTAATCTTAAAAGACATTTAAAACCATCTATGGTGTATTTTGTGCCTGGATTGATTAATACAATATTTGCATCAACAGATAAAACGATTTTAGGAGCAGTTGGGAAAAATGCATATGAAATAGGAGTATATGAACAGGCTAATAAGATATGCCAGTTAAGTATGAGTATGTTAAATGCTGTAAGCAATGCAATACTTCCAAGAGTAGCATATTTATATTCGAATAGTGATAACAGAAAAACAAAAGATTTTTTGATGGTATCAATAAGTGGAGCGGCACTCATTGCTTTTCCAATGACATTTGGAGTAAGCGCTATAGCAAATGATTTTGTACCAGCTTTTTTTGGAAGAGGTTATGATAAAAGCGCGGAATTGCTAAAGATTTTATGCTTAAATGTTCTTTTTGTTGTATTAAGCAATTTTATTGCACAACAATGTTTGATTGCAAGGGCAAAACAAAAAGAATATAATATTGCTATAAGTACTAGTGCAATATTAAATGTGGCACTAAACCTAATATTGGTTAGAAATATGAAATCAGTAGGGGTGGCACTAGCATCGGTGATAGCCAGCTTGGCAATATTACTCATGGTTGCAAATTATTCGAAAGACCTAATTAATTTAAAAGAAATAGTAAACATATCGTGGCGCTATTTTGTGGCATCAGTGGTAATGTATATTAGTATTTTTAAAATAAATCTGCATGATCACTGGATGACCATAATAGGACAAGTGATTGTTGGCATAATAATATATTTTGTGGTATTAATTATATTGAAGGACACCACAATTAGAAAGGTTTTGAAACAAGGTGAGAAAAAGTAATTTCTATAAAATAAAAAATTATATTAAATATATTGTAAAAAAATCATACAGAGATGAATTAGATAGAATACAAAGGGAAAGCACAATTGAAAAATTGAATGATATACAGGGAAAGGCTAAAGAGGATATTCTTATATTACGAAGATTAAATAAAAAAGTAGGTACCTTTTCGGATTATATTGTTTTTCTTAAATCCATTGAATATGCGATAGAAACAGGAAAACTTCCAATTATAGACAGGATGACAATAAAAAATGATTTTATGCCAGCACCAGAAAATATAAATACTTGGGAACTCTTTTTTGAACAACCGAAAGGGTATGGCCTAGATGATATTGATTATACATCAATGAACGTATCGGTTTGCAACAATGGTGGAGGAATGTATCCCGTAAGTATTATGAGGTGCAACGATGAAAAAGTAATTTCCTATTGGAGGGGAATAGCTAGAGAGTACATTCGTTTAAATGAAAACATGAAAAAATATGTGGAAGAAAAATACAAAGAATTACTAGCTCAAAAAAAGGTGTTGGGGGTATCAATTAGAGAAGGATATCAAAAACTTGCAGAAATAAAGCCGCAAGGTATCTGGGGACACTCTATCCAGACACCTGTCACGCAGTTAATAAATGATGTGAAAAAATATATGGAGGAGTGGGATGTAAATACAGTTTTTTTTACATGCCAAACGAATGAAACAGTAAAGGCTTTTTTTGATAGTTTTGGTGAAAAGGCATGTTGCTTAGATAGAGATAGAGTGGATTATAAAGACATGCTAGATGGAGAAGAAAGAATAAGTAAACTGCCGTATGAAAAGGCCTTCGCTAATGAAAAAGATTATATTACAGAAATTTATTTATTATCTAAATGCAATTGCTTCATTTGTTCTGAAAACTCAGCAAGTGAGGCGGCATTTATAATGAGTG
>OGHV01000875.1_pt1 | contig 19298 bp, 13 predicted proteins | sample 1571551 | NCBI WGS metagenome assembly OGHV01 (sample SAMEA2581960, study PRJEB24529) | metagenome | biome: Human gut stool | place: China | collected 2011 | reverse complement strand
GTCGGGCGAGAAGTCGTCGAATGCCTTGAGGGCTGCTCGGCCGTCCGCCGCAAGCACGGTTTCGTAGCCGAGGCTCTTGAGGTTCGCGTTGAGGAGTTTGCGGATCTTCGGGTCGTCGTCGGCAATGAGGATGGTGTGGGGCATGGGTTTGCGGCTGTCTTTGGGTTGGTTGGTCGTTTGGGTCGGGTTGCCGGAGGCGTCCGGTCATCCTACTCCGGTCGGGCGGCTTGGGGGAGTGTGAGCCGGAAGGTCGTACCTTCAGGGGACGACTTCTCCACGGCGACGGTTCCGCCGTGCGCGGTGAGAATCCCGCGGACGATGGGGAGCCCGAGCCCCGTGCCGCCTTGGCGGCGCGTGGTCGACATGTCCGTTTGATGGAATTTCTCGAAGATGCGCTCAAATTCAGAGGGCGCAATCCCGATGCCGTTGTCCCGGATCTCGACAACGAGCCGGCCCGGGGCTGCTTCGTCCGCACGGACCGTGACTGCGATTTCGGGCGTACGGTCGCAGTAGCGCACGGCGTTGGAGAAGAGATTTACGAAGGCCTGGCGCAGCCTCCTGCGGTCGGCATCGATGAAGGGACCCCGTCCAACGCGCTCAAGTGCATCAGGGCAGGAAATGACGGTGCCTTCGGGTGAGCGTCGCAGAACCTCGTCGGCCGCCTCACGGATGACGGAAGGGATCGGCACGCGTTCGAACCGCAGACGCAGAGCCCCGGCTTCGATGCGGGAGAGGTCGAGCCAGTCGGTGACGAGGTGCTCCAGACGCTTCGTGTCGTCGTCCATGTCGTTGAGGATCTCCTCGACGAATTCGGGAGACCAGTCGGCGCCGGGGCGCTTCAGGGTGTCGACCTCCATCCGGAGCGCCGCAACCGGCGTCTTCATCTCGTGCGCCACGACGGAAATGAGCGAGTTTTTGAGCTCTTCCATCTCGCGCCGCGCCGTCACGTCGCGAAGAAGGAAGACGCGATCGAACCCCGTGAGCGCGGCGGTTTGCGGATTGCCGGAGGATGCTCCACTTCGCCCCGGCTCATCGTCCCAGTCGGGACGCACGGGGAAGGTGGAGACCTGCCACCAACGAGCCTTTTCGCCCGCCTGCAGGATTGTGAACCGGAGGCGCGCGTCCTTCAGATTGCTGAGCTCCAGGGCCGACGTGCCGGAAGTGTCGAATCCGGCTTCCTGGAGCTTCAAGAGAATCCAACCCCAGTTCTCGGACGTCGCCTGCGGGGCGTTTGAGACCGGGGAGGAATCCGTGATTCCCACCAGGGCGCGCAGCTTCGTGTTGAGGAAAAGCACTTCGCCCGTTTCGCCCACCAACGCAAAGGCTTCCTCCATGCTCTCAAACGTGCCGACCAGGGCGGCGGTCCGTGCGCGTACGCCGTGCTCCAACAAGGCGTTGCGCTCGCGCAGTGCGGCGCTCGCCCGAGAGACGGTCCTAGCCATCCGCTCGAACCCCTCGGTGACCGTTTCCAACTCCTCGGCGCGAAACCGCGTGGGCGCCGTGATCGGAGACTCGTCGGGCGTTTCGCCCGAGGCGAAACGGCGCATGCGCTCGGCGAGCACTTCGAGCCTCAGTGCGATGGAACGCGCGAAAAGCGTGGAAATCACGAAGACGCCGATGAGAAGCAGCAGAATCCCGGCGGCGCCGGCGGTGAGCGTATGACGCAGACCCGCAGTGCGCGCCACGTCGGTCCGGCTGATCCAGACGAACCAGTCGGGAGAGTCGAGGCGTACGAAGGTCGTGTGGACGCGCCTGCCCGTCAGGGACGAGACGTGCTCGGAGGTCCCCGAGGGTTGTTCCCGTCCTGCGTCGAGAAGCGGTTCGGAGAGGATCCGGCTCGGTTCCTCCTTGTCCTTCCAGGAGGGACTCGCCACCGTGTGGCCCTCGCGGTCGGTGACGACGGCGTAGCTCCCGGAAGGAAGCGCTTCGGAGGCGACGAACGTTTGGATTTTTGCGAGGTCGAGCGCACCCAAAACGAACCCCCGGAAGGCGTTGTCGTCGTCCAATAGCGGAGCGGTGATCGTGACGAGAAGCTTGTCCGTGCCGCCCACGCCCCGCATGACGGGGGAGATGTGGGTTTTGGGGTCGGCCTTGAGACGGGCGAAGTGCCAACGGTCGCTGAAGTCGCGCCCGACCATGCTTTGGCCGTCGAGCGAGGTGGCCGGGTAGAAGGACACGGTCCGGGCGTCGGCGGTCGCGAAATAGAGGTTGATGAAGCCGGGGAACTGTTCGTGAAGCGAAATGAGGATGGCCTCAAGGTCTCGGGACCCCTCGGTGAGCGGGAGCTTTCGCAGGGTCGCCTGCCTGGCGGCGGACTCGATCCCCCGGCGGTGCATCTCGACGTACGATTCGATCCGTTCGGCCAAGCGCTCGGTCGTACGGGTTTGAAGCTGATCTTCGTAGGCGAGTTCTTCCTGCGAACCCACGACGAAGTAGCCCGTGAGGATCGCGATCGGGAGAACGCCGAGCCCGAAGAGCGTGAGCGTCAATCGTCCTCGGAGGGTCTGGGACCAGCGGGCGGCGGAGAGCATGGAGAACCTGTCGGAAGTTGGGCGGGAAGGCTTCGAGTATGCCCGAGTGGGGTTTCAAAAGCCATCCGCCCATCCCTGGACACCGCGTCAGACAACCTGTTCCTCCAGAGGGAAGCTTCGGCTGCGCGCCGCAATGGTCCGGGGGCTGCGGTTCGTGCGGCCTGGGTCGTTCCTCTCAAGCGTCGAGAAGTGCGGCGGGTTCGCCGCGAAAGGCGGCGAACCCGATCGTCAGGCGCTCTTTTGCGACCTGTGAATGCCAAGGATCTTGGTCAGTTTCTCATAGAACCTGAGTTCGTCTTCCAAAAACGCAGCGGCCTCGGCCGGAGGGAGCCAGACGATCGGTTCCCAGTTCTCGGCGGCGGACCGCTGCACGGCGGGCGACGCCGCCACCTTCTTCAACGCAGCGGCCAAACGCTCGACGACGGCGTCGGGCGTTGCCTGGTTGACGACGACGGCACGCCAGCTGGTTTGCGCGTAGTCGTAGCCGAGCTCCTTGAGCGTGGGCAGATCGGGAAGCATCGGAAGACGGGTTTCGTTGAAGGTGCAGAGGGCAACGAAGTCGCCGTGCTTGATGAAGCGTTCGGCGTCGGGCGTGTGGGTGATCAGCACGTCGGTGATCCCGGTGAGCGTGTCGAGCGCGCCGTCCATCGGACTCACGGGCTGCGTGACGAGTTGAACGTCGAGCTTGGCGAGATTTTTAACGAAGTGCGTCATCCCCGAGTGAATCGAACTCGGGAAGTTCGTGAGCGCGACGCGGACCCTGCCGGGGTTGGCTTTCGCGTAGGCCTCAAACTCGCGGTACGTCTTGAAGGGAGCGTTCTTCGAGGCGACGAGAATGATGGGGAGGAGCGTCATGCGGCAAACCGCCTTGAAGTCCGAAGGCTGGAGTGCGCCCTTCGTCACGTTGGGCTTGAGGACCATGGGCCGAGCGCGGCGAAGTAGAGGTTCGTGCCGTCGGCGTCGTCGGTCGAAACGACGCGCGCGGCGCGCCCCATCAGACCGTACTCAAAATGGACGGGAACGCCGAGTTCTTCGGCGAGCTCGTTGTTGATGACGCGGCTCAGGACGTCGTAGGGGCTCGGTTCGAACGGGTGGTAGACGGTGATCGCTTTTGCGGATTCGGCGGCATGCGGAGCGGCGGCCGCGGCGGCGAAGGGGCGGGCGCCTGCGGCGCGAAGCAGTTGGCGACGCTGCATGGATGATTCTCCTTGTGGTTGGTCTTTTGAAGCGCAGGACGGCAAGGAGGAATTTGGTCGGGACTCTGCCTGCGTCGGGCGCGGAGTCCGGCGACGACGGGCGTTGAGGGAGCCGGGCGGCTCCTAGTCGGATGCTTCAATCGGACGGGTGGTTCCGGGTTTGCGGGGAACGGACTTGTGCAAAGAGCCGGTTGCGGGTTTGACGATGCTCAACGGCGGCTTTGGAGGCGTTGATGTCGGAAGGACTGCGGATCGGCGCTACACTTTGACGCACGCTCTGGTAGGCAGGGCGCGTCGCAAGAAAGGGACGTTCATGCGGAAGTTCACGGCTCTCGCGGTGTTCTCGTCGGCGCTGATGACCGGCATTCAGCCTTGGGCTGCGGAAACGCGGCCCGAGGTGAGCGTCGTCGTGCAGAGCATCGGCGTGCCTTCCGCCATCGTGGAGACGATCGCCACGACGCTTGATCACCTCCGGGATTCGCTGCCCGATACGGCCTTCGTGTTCGAGCATGTCGACCGTGATGAACTCGTCGCCCGACTTGATGCCGCGACGCCTTCAACGCTCTTCATCACCGACGCCGTCACGTTCTCGGAGTGGGAACGTGAGGGCAGGGCCGTCGCAGTGGCGAGCATGAAGAACCCGAGAGCGCTTGATGCGGCGCATACGACGGGAGCCGCCTTCATCGTGCGGTCCGATCGGACAGACCTCACTTCTGTGGCTTCACTCAAGGACCGCAGGCTTGAGGTCACGGGGCGTTCGGCCTACGAGAGCTACCTCATCGGCATGCACGAAATCCGTCGGATCTTCGGGAAAGAGCCCTTTTTCTCCGAGGAAGTCTTCTCGGGACCGCCCTCGGAGCAGGTCGTTCACGACGTCGTGGCCGGTAAGGCCGACGTCGGCGTGGTGGAGGCGTGTCTCCTCGAAACCATGGAGGTTCAGGGAAACATCAGACCGGGAGAACTGCGGGTTCTGGGTGAGCGGCGCTCGCGGGACCTTCAGTGCCGTCATTCCACGGAACTCTACCCGGGTTGGGTGATGGGGCTCACGGCGGCTGTGATGCCTCCCTCAACGGAGGCGAGGCGCTTTGCGCGCGACGTGGCCCAGGTGCTCGCATCGGTTCCACAAGTGGGAAGCACCTTTGAATGGGCGCCTCCTCCTGAGACGGAGTCACTGAAGTCGCTCATCGCGGATCTCCCCGTCGTCGGGACCGCCGCCGACCTTCGGGCGTTCGTCCGGGCCTACGGCCCCTACGCCGCGGCGGCCGCAGCCTTCATTTTGGCGATGGTGCTCCACAGCATCTATGTGGGCTACCTCGTGCGCAGGCGTACGGCCGAACTCGAACGCGCAGTGACTGAAAAGGAGGAGCTCCGGGAGCGCGTCGACGAAGAGAAGGAGCGCATGGCGACCCTGGAGCGTGCCGGCATCGCGGGACAGCTCTCCGGCATGATCGCGCACGAGCTCACGCAGCCCTTGAGCAGTATCGTGAATTACGCCCGCGGGCTGCGGATCCGATTGAAGCGCGGGACGCTCGCTCCGGACGTTTCGGAGGAGGCGTTGGGCAAGATTGCCGAACAAGGGATGAGTGCGTCCGAGATCGTCAACCGCGTGCGCGGCTACGCGAAAAACGGCGCGACCGAGGAGTCCGTGTTGGACTTGGGGGCGGTGCTTCGCGAAGCGGTGAGGCGCTTCCGGGCGATAAGGCCGGATGCTCCAGAGCCGGAGGTTTCGGCGGAGGACGGCGTCCTCGTCGAAGGACGCGAGATGGAAATCCGTCTTCTCATCCACAACCTGCTCAAAAATGCGGACGAGGCGAGCCGCAAGTCGATCGGGCCCCGCATATGGGTGAGCGTAACCGGGAAGGGCCGCACGGCGACGCTCACCGTGACGGACAACGGCCCGGAAGTCTCTTCAGAGGCCTTGGGAAAAATGTTTGAACCTCTTCGGACGACGAAGGCGGGCGGGTTGGGCCTGGGGCTTGCGATCTGCCGCGGCATCGCGGAAGCGCACGGCGGGAGCATCCGGCCCGAAAAGGATCCTCAAGGCAGACTTTCGTTCGTATTGGAGCTGCCGCGCCTCGCGGGTGCGCCGAACCCATCCGCCGCCCCGGACTTTGAAGGCCGGGAAGGAGAGTCCTCATGATGAACGACATGCCCGTCGAACGCGAAGCGCTCGTGCGCATCGTTGACGACAATGCGGAAACCTGCGCATCGATCCGGTTTTTCCTGGAATCGTTGGGGTACGACGTGCTGGTTTGGACCGATCCGACGGCGTTCCTGCGCGAGTGGCGCGAAGACGGGAAGCCCGGGTGCGTTCTCCTTGACGTGAGGATGCCGGGATTGAGCGGGTTGGAGCTGTTGGACCGCCTGCAGGTCGAGGGCTGCCGCCTCCCGATTCTCTTTCTCACGGGGCACGGCGACGTCGAAATGGCCGTGCGGGCGTTGAAGCACGGTGCGGTCGATTTTCTGCTCAAGCCCCCCGAGGAAGAAAAGATCATCTACGCCGTCGCGGCGGCATGCGCTCAGGGCATCCGGACGGCGAAGCTCGATGCGGAGCGTGCCCGGGCGTCGGTGCTTTGGGCGACGCTCACCGAGCGCGAGCAGGACGTGATGCGTCTGGTCGCCAAGGGTTTGATGAACAAGCAAATCGCCGCGGCGCTCGACATTGCCGAGAAGACCGTGCGGCAGCATCGCGGAGCGGCCTGCCGCAAGCTCGACGTCAGGAACGCGGTGGAAACGGCCGAATTCCTTCGGGAGTTGGAGAACCCGAGTCCGACGGCAGAAGTTTGAGGGGAAATGAGATGTTGAGCATCACGAGAAGAGTGTTCGCAGGGCTCGGCGCCCTTCTTCCATTGGCCTTGGTGGCGAAGGAGACGAAAGACGCGAAGGACGATTCGACCGCCGCCGAGACCGAAGAGGTCGACGTGCTCGTCATCGGTTCCGGGGCGGCAGGCCTTTCCGCCGCGCTTGCCGCAAAGGAGGCCGGAGCGAAGCTCGTGCTCGTCATTGAGAAGATGCCGGTGATCGGCGGCAACACGCTCGTCTCAAGCGGAGTTCTCAACGCGCCCGATCCCAAAGCGCAGGAACCGCTCGGCATCAAGGATTCGCCCGAGCTCTTCTTCGAGCAGACGTTTGAGGCGGGCCGCAGGAAGGCGAACCCCGAACTCGTCCGGGTCATGACGGAGGGAGCGTTGGAGACGAAGCTTTGGCTCCAAAAGCAGGGCATGGTCTTCAAGGAGGAGCCTTTTCAGGTTTACGGCGGCTTGTGGCCGAGATCCTTTTGGCCCCGGATTTCGCACGGACGCGGCTACGTCGCCGTGCTCTCGGGGCGTTGCGCCGAAGAGGGGATCCCCATCCGGACGGAGACGGAAGCTGTGGACTTCATCAAGACGTCCGGCGGCAGGGTCACGAGCGTCGTGGCGCAGGCTAACAGCCGCAAACTCAGAATTGAGGCGAAATCAGGCATCGTCGTCGCAACGGGCGGCTTCACGGCGAACGCGGCGCTCTGCGCGTCATTGGATCCGAGACTGGAGGGGCTTTCCTTCACGGGGCGTCCGTCCGCTACGGGCGAGATGCTTGAGGTCGCCCGCAGGGCTGGAGTCAAGCTTGTGGGGATGGAGGACATTCAGTGCAATCTCGGCCCGGAAGCGGGACATGCGTACCGGAGCGGCTTTCACCTGGAGGTGACGCGCTACGTTTTGGTGAACCGGGAAGGACGGCGCTTCGTCGCCGAAGACGGCGAGCGCGACGTGATTCGGGACGCCGTTTTCGCCCAACCGGGGCGAGAGGTCTTCAGCATCGTCGACCGTGACGGCTTTCAGGGGATGAACGCGCTCTTTCAGCAGTCAAGCATCATGGGAAAGCGCACGAAGGATACGTTCTCGGCCGAGAGCCTTGAGGAACTTGCCCGGCAGATGGGCGTGCCGCCCGGACGGCTTCTTGAAACGATCGATGCCTTCAACCGGTCCGTCGATGAAAAGCGCGATCCCTTGGGCCGGGAACCCTGGATGCTCGTGAACCGCATCGAGCGGCCGCCCTTTTATGCCGCAAGGGTGAGGATGTGCATTCACTACACGATGGGCGGCATCGCGATCGACGGACGGGCCCGCGTTTTGGACGCGGAGGGACGCGTGATGCCGGGACTCTTTGCGGCGGGTGAGGTCACCGGAGGCGTGCACGGCGCCAACCGCGTCGGCGGAAACGGTCTGCTCGGGGCGTTCGTCTATGGCCGGATCGCCGGTCGGGAGGCTGCCGGGGCGGGGCGAGATTGAAGGTCCAAGCGCCGGTGACTTGTGGTTTTCCCATCCGGCAGATGTCGGATGGTGAACTGCGGCGGAGCGTTCTAGGCTCAAATCATGCGGTAGGAGGAAAGGCTTTCGGTCCCGGCCGACGACCACGGCGGGACGCCTCCTTCGGAAAGCCGCAGTTTGGAGAAAGGAGGACATATGTCTCAGAAGATTTCCCGTCGCGGCATGATCTCGCTCGGTGCGGCCTCCATGGCCGTCGCGGCGATGCCGGCGTCGGCGCATGATCCCTGCAAGCTCCCGCAGAAGTGGGACGTCACGACCGAAGTGCTCGTGATCGGCTCGGGCGGTGCGGGGCTGGCCGCCGCGGTTTCCGCCGCCGAGGGCGGCGCGAAGGCGATGGTGATGGAAAAGCTCAACTTCGTGGGCGGCAATACGCTTCTCTGCTCGGGCTACTACAACTGCGTCGACCCGGGACGCCAGAAGAAGCAGGGGATCGACGACAGCGTTGAACTTCACGTGAAGCAGACGCTCAATGCCGGCGACAACCGCGCCGTTCCGGAACTCGTCGAGGTGCTCTGCGGCAAAGGTCTCGAAACGCTCGAATGGCTCGAAGGCATGGGGATGAAGTTCTCGCCCGAAGTCATTCAGGTCTACGGCGCGCTCTACCGCCGTTCGCACCTTGCGACCGAAGCGAAGGGCGCGGGCTACATCAAGGTTCTGAAGGCGAAGGCCGATCAGTTGGGCGTCCAGTTCATGATGGGCACCAAGATGAAGGCGATCGTGCGCGAGGGCGCGCAGACCGGCCGCGTTCTGGGTGTTGAGGCGACCGACGCCAAGGGCAAGTCGATCTACATCCGCGCGACGAAGGGCGTCGTTCTTGCGGCGGGCGGCTATGCCGCCAATCCGGAACTCCGTTCGCTCTACGACCCGCGCCTGCGCACGCTCTGCACGACGAACAACGTCGCCTGCTCGACGGGCGAGGTGATGCTCGCTGCTAACGCTGCGGGTGCGATGCTGATCGGGTGCGACTACATCCAGTGCAACCCTGGTCCTGCGACCGGCCACCAGAACGGCATCCGTCAGTCGCTCCACCTCGACGTCTCGAAGTACATCTACGTCGACCAGCGCGGTCAGCGCTTCGTCGCGGAAGACGCACGCCGCGACATCCTGCGCGACGCCGTCCTGGCGCTGCCTGAAAAGTACGGCTACGTCATCGTCGACGCTGAAGGGTTCGCGGCGAATCCCGCCGCGGCTCAGAAGGACGCGAAGCGCGGTCTCGAAACGGGCGACAGCTTCACGGCGGATACGCTCGCAGGGCTTGCCGAGAAGTTGAAGATCGACCCGGCGGCGCTCCAGAAGACCGTGGACGAATTCAACGCGGCCGTCGACAAGAAGGTTGACGAAAAGTTCGGGCGCAAGGCCGACATGCTGACGAGCAAGATCCAGAAGGGGCCCTTCTGGGCGGCCTTCTCCTCGATGGCCGTTCACCACACGATGGGCGGCGTGCGCATCGACACGTCGGCCCGGGTGATCGACCTCGAAGGCAAGGTGATTCCGGGGCTCTACGCCGCGGGCGAAGTCACCGGCGGCATCCACGGCTCGAACCGCGTCGGCGGGAACGCCGTTCTCGACATCCACGTCTTCGGCCGCATTGCGGGCGCCTCCGCAGCGAAGAGCGCCTGATGATTCACAGCCCCAACTGAGACCTTCCCCGGCTTCTGTTCCTCCTCGGCCGGGGAGGTCCGGCCCTCGAAGTTCTCTTGGATTTCGGGGGCTTTTCTTCGGTTTTCAAACCACCGATGATCCGTCGGAGCGCGCTGCGCGTCAATGACGTTTTCTGCGTAGAAACCTCTCACAATTGTTGATCCGTCTTCGGGTGGACACACTCTCCTCAGGACGAGCCTCCCGGCTCACTTCCAACCTCAGGAGAGAACATGAAAACGACCGCACTTGCCGCAGCACTCGCGGCGACCCTTTTGGCATCCACCGGCACGATCGCGAAGACCATCGAGCTTGACGGGAGCAATCTGACGATCGCGGCGGCGATGGAAATCGCCCGTGGGGAAGCCGACGTCGCCGTGACGCCGGAGGCGAAGAAGCGCCTGGAGGACACCTTCACGCTCGTCATGGCGGCGGCCCGCAAGGGCATGGCGGTCTACGGTCTGACGACGGGGGTCGGTCTCAACAAGGACAAGAAGCTCTTTGATGCGAATGGAGAACTCTCGGAAGAAGTCCTGAAGGCGTCGCAGAACTTCAACCAAACGATGCCCGAAGCGAAATAGGGCGGACCGAAACCTCCTCTCCTTGGCCGTCCGATGGGGGCGGCGCCGACCCGCAAGCCGACCCTCCTGGGCGTTCAGGCTTCGCGGGTCTTTTCGCCGTGAGGCCGGAAAGACCGGTTGGGGAGAGCGTCCCGGAGCTTTTCGGTGTTTTCCCTTGGTTTCAAGATGATGCTGGGCGAAAGGGAGCTCCGGATGAGAATGAACCTTGACGGACGGTTGCTCAGGGCGTCGAAAGGCTTCGGATTATTCAGGCATTTGAAGGGATTTCGGGTGGGAAGGCGCTATTCCCGAAATGAATAACTGCACTATGGTGCTAGGCCGCGGGTACAACTGGCCGTTCTTCCGGGCGTTCCCGACAATCAAGACATCCCCAAGCCCCCAAGGAGAGAAGGATGTCCATGAGTCCCAACCAAAAGAAGAGCGCGCTTTCGCGCCGCAGCTTCTTCAAGGCGACCGCCGCCACCGCGGCGGTGAGTTCCGTTTTCGGCCGGATGGAGCGTGCGCTTGCCGCCGCTGCGCCGAAGTTCGTCACGTCAACGAAGCCGATGCTCGACGCCGACGTCAAGGTCGTCAACACCTATCACGAAATCCACTGCCACGGTCAATGCATGCTGAAGGCGCACGTGCGTGACGGGCGTCTGCTCGCCATCACGTCCGCGGGCGACGTGCCCCGTGCGGAAGCCGCCAAGAGCGATGAATCGATCGGATGCATGCAGCGCCGCGCGTGCATGAAGGGCTATGCCGAGCGCAAGCGCCTTTATGCTCCCGACCGTCTGAAGTATCCGCTTCTCCAAACGGGAGAGCGCGGCAATCTCGCCACCTTCAAGCGCATTTCGTGGGATGAGGCGATCGACCGCGCCGTTGAAAAGATCGACCGGATGCGTGAGCGTCAGAAGACGCTCGGCTATCTCCCGATTTGGGAGCTGGGCGGAACGCCGCTCGCCTTCATGGGTCCCTACATCTCGGCTTACGGCCACCATTCCGCCGGGAACCAGAACGACTGCCTCTACAACGCGCTCGGCAAGGGCGTCACGGGGCATCCCGCGATCGACATGCTGAATTCGAAGTTCATCATCGTCTGGTCGGCGGACCCGCAGACAACGTCTCCGCACCTGCCCTTCATCATGACGAAGGCGCGCGAAAAAGGCATCCCGATCGTCGTGGTCGACAGCCGTTATACGGGTACGGTCGGCGCCATGGCGACGGGTGCGCCCGGTCTCACGCCTTGGATCGCGCCCCGACCGGGTACCGACTCGGCGATTCTGGTCGCGATGATGAATACGATCTACACGCGTGGCCTCCACGACGAAGCATATCTGCGCCGCTACTGCTTCGGCTTCTATCCGAACGACAAGGTGGTGTCGCAGTCTCCGGGCAAGAATCCCGTGACGGGCGAGGCCTGGAAGGGACAGACCTTCGTCGTCCCGAAGGGCGAGAGCTTCGTCGAGTATCTTGAAGAGCTCAACCGCGAAAAGGGCGGTGAAGAGGGCGTGCTCCGTTGGGCGGCCGAACTCTCCGGCGTCGACGCGAAGACGATCGAGACGCTCGCGCTCACCTATGCGCGCACGAAGCCCGCCTGCCTCTACTCGGGTTGGACGGCCGGGGGCGCTCAGCGCACCGGCAACGGCATGTACTACACGTGGCTTCTCCTGGCGCTCTCGGCCATGACGGGGAATGCGACGGTCCGCGGGGGCGGCATCGGTTCGCTTTCGCCCGTCGACGGCATGTCGCTCAAACTCGGGAAGGCCCCCGGTCTGGGCAAGGGCGAAAAGTCGAAGGCGATCCTCTTCTCGCAGCACCTCTCGTCGCAGGTGATCCTGGCGGGGCGCGATTCGCGCACGCCCGAGCAGCTCCGCGACGACGTTCTCCGCATGAACGGGATCGACCTCGGCGAGGATCCGCGGCTTTCGATCGAGATGATTTGGCGCGGCGCGGGTTCCTGCGACACCTTCAACCAGCGAGGCGCCATCAATCCGAAGCTTCTCGCCTGGCGCAAGCTTGAATCCGTGATCTGCTACGAGCGCTTCATGAGTTCGACGGCCCGCTATTCCGACATCGTCTTCCCGGTCGTGACGCACTTTGAAGAGAGCTTCTTTACGGGCAGCCGCGTCAAGACCGATACGAACGTCGTCCGGAAGATCGTCGAGCCGATGTACGAGTCGAAGCCGGATTGGGAAATCAACGCGATGATCGCCGAACGTCTCGGCATCGACTACGGACGCCGCGGTCTTTCCGACGAAGAGGTCATGGCGATCCAGTGGAAGGACGCGAAGGTGCCCGACGCCTACAAGAAGATTGATCCGGACTTCAAGCTTCCGACCTTTGAGGAGATGCTCGAGAAGGCGAACCTGCAGCTTCCGACGCCTCCGGAAAAGAGCGTCATCGCCGCGGCGAAGTTTGCTCCGGGCGAATTCCCGACCGACACCGGCCGCATCAACTTCTACTCGCCCTTCCTTGCGTCCCGCGGCCGCCTCATGCAGAAGGCCGCCCGCTGCCAGTACGTGCGTCCGCCCGAAGGCCGCGAAGACATCGTCGAGGGCCGCAGGGGCGCGAAGGGTGTGGCATACCCCCTGCAGTTCACGACGCCCCACATGCCGAACCGCTCGCACTCGAGCTTCGACAACACGACGGTTCTGATGGACGCCTTCGAGCACGGGGTCTTCATGCACCCCGACGATGCGAAGACGCGCGGGATCGCCGAGGGCGACATGGTCTACGTCTGGAACGACGCGGGCTGTATGAAGCTTCCGGCCATCCTCACGCGCCGTCAGGTGCCCGGCGTCGTCGCCGTGGGCGAAGGGGCCTGGTATCAGCCGAGCGAGAAGGAATTCTTTGAAGCCTGGTGGGATTCGGACGGCGACGGCAAGCCCGAAATGCACCGCGTGCCCGTCGATGTGGGCGGTGCCGTCAACACGCTGACGACCGACCGCGATATCGGCGCGGGGGATCCGTTCCTGCACACGCAGACGAACAAGTCCGGCGGGTTCGCCGCGGGCGGCAATCTCTGCGAAGTCTCGAAGGAGCTTCCCCGCTGACGGACAGCCGCCGCATGAACGGAATCAATCAAGGCTTGAAGAAAGGATTTGAACATGACGCAATGGGCTTTTTACTTTGACCAACAGCGGTGCCTCGGCTGCCGCACCTGCACGGTCGCATGCAAGGAATGGAACGAGTGTCGGCGTGGCGACGCTTCGGTGCATCCCGCGCTCGATGAAAAGTCGGCTTCCGGTTTCGACATCCCCGCGGCGTGGGGTGCGGGCGGCCGTCCGAGCGCGGAAACCGGGCCGCACGACAAGGCGCTCCTGCGCCGCTTCGACATGAAGGAAACGTGGCGCCGCGTTTCGTTTCACGAATTCGGCACGCGCGCGCCGATGGTGGAGATCGTGCCGCTCTCGATGGGGTGCAATCACTGCGACGACCCGGCCTGCGTGAAGATCTGCCCCGTCAAGGCGATCACGAAGGACGACAAGTACGGTGCCGTCAGGGTGGACCCCGCAAAGTGCGTGAGCTGCGGCGCCTGCGAAGCGGCTTGCCCCTGGCACGTGCCTCAGTACGCGGAAAAGGGCAAGACCCCGATGACGAAGTGCGACATGTGCGTCGACCGTCTCGAGAAGGGGCTGAAGCCCGCGTGCGTGGCTTCCTGCCCGGGTCGCGCCTTGGAGCTCATGCCCGTCGACGAGCTCCGCCGTCTCCATCCCGACGCGAAGCGCGTCGCCGTCGGGATTCGTGAAGAGGATGTGAAGCTCACGCAGCCGAACCTCTTCGTGAAGGGACGTCCGATGCGCGTCAACGTTTGAGCGCGTGAGCCGTGCCGCGTGGCCGAGTTCGGGCAGAATCCCATTTTGCCCGGCTTGCCCCAGCAACATGCCGGAGCGCCCCGAACGGATTCGTTTCGGGGCGCTCCTTGACTGAAGGAAGAACAAACATGCATACGGACGATCAGACCGGAAAGCCCGGAAACACGGCCGGCGTCATAGCGGCCGAGCCGCTTGAGGCCGCCAAAGTGCGGTGCCTTCTCCTTTTGGCTTCCGGCTCATGGTTCACGTCGGGCCCCACGGCCGAGGCCCTCGAAACGGTCCGCTTCGCCATCTCGTGGCTCGGCGAGACTGCCCCCGACGTTCTCGAACGGATCGGGCCGTGGAAGGAGAGTTTCGGCGAGGACGCGGATCTCAGCGGGGCGCAGAAGGATTTCGCCCGGGTGTTCTGCGTCGGCAGAGAGCTTTTCCCGTCGAGCGAAAGCGTCTACAGAACGGGGCTCATGATGCAGGAGCCCCGCGACGAGATGCGCCGTCGGATGAGGGCTTCGGGTCTTGAACTCGCTCCCGACGAACGACTGCCGGAGGATCATTTGGGAGCCGCGCTTACTTTTGGGTACCAACTTCTGAAGCGCGATGTGGAGGCGTACGAGGGCGGCCGCTCCGGCGAGGAGAACTCCGCGAACCGGTTTGACGCGTACGCCGCCGAGCGGCTTCAATGGATTCGCGAGGCCGAACCGTTGGCGGAAAATCTTCCTGACGGCCCCACCAAGATTCTGCTTCGCCTTGCACGGATCACGTTGGAGCCGGTGTGGCCCCGATGGTGAGACCGTCTTCACCCAAAACCTGCTGATGCGAATGCTCCACCGCACCACCGATCTCCAAACGACATCAAGCTCGACCTGCGTCCGCGTAGCGCCGTCGGGACGGGCGGCGTTCGTCAGGAACCGCGCGGGAAAGCGCCGGGCGGCTCTCTGCGAAGCGCTGTTCGCCTTCGTCATGCTCCTCTTTCTTTCCGCGCCCGCGCAGGCGTGGGACTCGGGTCCCGTCAGGGTAGGGATTCTGGAGACGGTGGGAAGACTCACGAGTGCGGAGACCTTCCTGCCGACGATCAACTACCTCCGGAAGGAGCTCGCGCTTGAGGGTGCGGAACTCGTCGTGACGTATCACGACATCGAGTCGATGCGGGCAGCTTTGAGCAACCGCGAACTCGACTTCTTCATATCGAACCCCGGGTTCTTCGCGGTTGCGCAGCAGACCTTCGGTGCACGGCACCTCGCCACCCAGCGCCCCCGCGAAGCGGATGATCCCAATGCGGCGATGGGCGGCGTCTTTCTCGTCCGCGCGGAGCGCGGGGATCTGCGTACGCTCGAAGATCTCAAGGGGAAGAGGGCCGTGGCGGTCGCGCCGAACGGATTCGGCGGATACTACGTCGGTTTGGGTGAAATCGAAGAAGCCGTGAGAGACCGCGGGCTCAACAAGTGGAAGCCGGAATCCTTCTTCGGGGAAGTGCTCTTCACGGGCTACCCCATGCAGTTGGTTCTTGCAGAACTTCAGCGCAATCCCGCCGTTGACGTGGGCTTGATGAGAACCTGCCTTCTCGAAGAGGCGACGGCCCGGGGTTTGGTGAAGCCCGGAGAATTCCGGGTCATCAACGAAAAGCCGGCGACGCCCGGTTTCCGCTGCCGACGCTCGACGGCGCTCTATCCCGGATGGGTGTTCGCGACGACCTCGCGAGCCAGCGCCGAGGCCTCGAAACGCGTCGCGGCCGTGCTCCTTTCGATGCCCATCGACAAGGAGGGTGCGGAGTGGAGCATTGCAAGCGACTTTCTTTCGGTCGACCGCCTCTACCGTACGCTTGAGGTGGGGCACTATGCGTATCTTCGGCATTTCGACGCGGCGCGCTTCATCAAGGCCTATTGGCCGCACGTGCTCCTTCTGGTCGTGCTCATCCTCGGTGGGATCGTGCATGCCGTCAAGGTGGAGCGCGTCGTGCGCGAGCGAACGGCCTCTTTGGAGGCGGCGCTCGCCGAACAAAGACATTTGGAAACGGAGGCCCGCGTGGCCCGAGAGCGGTTGGACCAAATGCAGAAGGTCGGGATGCTGAGCATGCTCTCCAACATGGTGGCGCATGAGCTGAAGCAGCCCCTCGGCGTCATCTCGAACTACATTGAAGGGATCCGTGATTGGGTACGGGCAACCCGAACGGAAGAGGTCGTGCGGCGCTCCGGCCTTGAAGGGAAACCTCACGAAGAGCCGGACTGGGCGCTCCTTGAATGCGCGCTTGACGAAATCGAGGCCCAAAACCGGCGTGCGGCGGAAATCATCGATCACGTCCGTGGCTACGCGAAGGGCGAGCCACGGCGGGTTGAAGGCTTTTCCCTCCGCGGTTTCATGACGGAGGCGGCCTCCACTTTTCGCAGGCTTCACGGCGAACGGTGCCGTTTGGAGCTCGATTTGACGAAGATCTCCGACGACGTCCGTTTGGAGGGAAGCCGCATGGAGTTGGAATTGGTGCTCCTCAACCTCCTCAAGAATGCAGCCGAGGCCGTCCGCAGGGAGAGCCATCCGGTGGTTTGCCTCGAGTCGGGGAACCCGCCCGATGCAAAATTTGCCGACGGTATCGGCATTTGCGTCAGGAACCGGGGCACGGTGTCAGACGAAGTTTTGGAGCGCGTCTTTGAACCCAAGACCGCCGGGCGCGAGAGCGGACTCGGTTTGGGACTTGCGATTTCAGCCCAAATCATGGAGCGTGAGGGAGGAGCCCTCATGCTGCGCCGTACGACGGACGGTTTCGTGGAAGCCTGGATGATGCTCCCCAAGGTCCGATAGGAAAGACACAGACATGACGAACACGGAAACTTCGCCCCAGTCGGGCGGCCCCTCGACGCAGCAGACGGTCGACGATGCGGTTCTCAAGGCCGCATCCGTCGTGCGCATCGTTGACGACGACGTCGCTATGCGGCGCTCGTACGAGTTCATGCTGACGATGGCGAAGTGGCGCACGAAGCTCTACGACTCGGCGGAAGCCTTTCTCGACGGCGACGACCCGGAGATTCCCGGGGCGATCATTTTGGACGTGCGCATGCCGGGGATCTCAGGTCTCGCGCTTCAGGACCGCCTGAGCGCGGACGGGAACGATCTTCCGGTCATCTTCGTCACCGGTCACGGCGACGTCGACATGGCCGTCCGAGCGGTCAAGCATGGGGCGTTCGAATTCATGCTGAAGCCCGTTGATCCCGTCCGCCTGAAGGCGGCCGTGACGGATGCGATCCGCTCGAGCTGGATCAAGGCAAAGGAAGCCCGCGAAACGATCGACTTCACTGGAAAGTGGGCGCTGCTCACCGACCGCGAGCGGGAGGTATTCAGCTTGATCGCCGAGGGTTGTCTCAACAAGGAAGCCGCCTATCGTCTCGACATTGCGGAACGCACGGTGAAGTTTCACAGGGCCTCCGCCTGCCGCAAGTTGGGTGTGCGCACGCCTCAGGAAATTGCGGCCTTGTGGTTGAAGCTCAAGGAGAACGGAAAGGACTGAAGGAACCTCTTCACGAGAGCCTCTTTTGAGAGGTTCCACAACAAAAATCTTGACTTCGAGTGCTCGGCAGGGGGTCTGAAAGGCCAAGAAATTTGAATTCGTTCGGCCTCGCTTACCAATCCAGTGGCTCCCTGCGCTCGATGCCTAAAAAGTAGGCAGATCCCAATATTTTAGACAAAGCTCCGCCCTACTCGGGGGGTTGGCCAGAGTTTTGAACGGCTCGGCGCCGAAAATCAGGCTGCTTGGGCCGCTTGGGCTTCGCGCCAACTGTTCAGCCGGATCCAGTTGTACAGGCCGTAAAGCGTGTGGCAGCGCTTGTGGTTCTTCGCGATGCCGCGGTAGCGCGTTTTGGCGTAGCCGAAGATACGCTTGAGCCAAAGGAACGACCATTCGACGCAGCACCGGACGGAGGCCTTGGAGAACTCGATGCTTCGGTAGAGGTCGAGATAGGCCTGAGCCTTCTCGGCGAGCGTGCCCTCCTGGTTTTCAACGAGCTTTTCGTACTTGCGCACCGTGCTCGGCTTGGCCGCGATGAACCACTTCTGCGGGTCGAGATTGAACTGAGCGACATCCTCGCGCTTGAAGCACCCCGTGTAGCCCGGGTCGACGAAGACCCCCTTCGTTTCCTTCCCCGTGAGCACGTCCCCAAGGCGAGTGATGTCGTGCTCGTTGGCGGGGCCGGCCACGCAGGCGCGGATGATGCCGGCTCCGACCGCCGCCACGTGAAGCTTCATGCCGAAGTGCCAGGTCTGGGCCTTGCGACCGGAAGCCATCTCCGGATCTCGCGCACGGTCCTTGTTCTTCGTGGAGCTCGGGGCATCGATGAAGGTGGCGTCAACGGCGACGGCGTAGTCCTCTTCGGGGATCGCGCCGTCCTCCTCGGCGGCCTTGACGGAATCCATGAACAGCGCTCGGCCGAGGTCGTTGTTTTCCATGCGGCGGCGGAAGCGGAGGATCGTCGTGTCGGAGGGTACCTTGCAGCTGGCCGTAAAGCCGCAGAAACGGCGGACGTAGAGATCCGCCACCAACAGCGCTTCCATTCCGGGATCGGACAAATTCAGCGCGATCTGCACCAGGTGAACGCGCAACATGCGGTGAATCTCCGTGTCGCTGAGCTTGGCGGCGCCATCTTCGGCGAAGGCGTCCCTGACGATCCAGAACGCGCGACCGACGGCCTCGTCGGAGATTCGTCCAAGCATCCTCACGACGTAGTCAGGGTTCTTCTCACGGGCGGCGTAATGCCCCTCCAGTTCAAGGTCGGCAAAGGAAAGCTGGGCATTGCGGCCGAACAGAATGCGGCGGGTCACGAGAAGAGCCTATGATAACTACTATAATAATAGAATTATACTATCGTATGGGTAAAAAATCAACCCATTCGAATGAGTGTTCGGAATTCATGAACTAATCAAATTTGTTGTGGAACCTCTTCCGTGAAGAGGGTCCTTAACAGGTCCGAAATACGTACCCTCATCCCAACGAGTTGAACAAGTCGTTTTGGCAACTCATGGACGGCGGAGACATCGCCCCGAAGCCTGGAGAAAAGGTCCGCGACCACAAGACCTGAATTTCCACGCGGAAATTACTCTCACCCCCGCCGCGCCCTCATCAGCGGCGTAGGTACGTGAGGACGTCCTCCAGCGTCTTCCCGCTCTTGGCAAGCGCCTCTGCCAGCACCTCCGCCTCTCTCTGCTTCCTCTGCCTGTTGAGCCCCGTCAGTTGGGCCGCCAACCTGTCGTACCGAGCCTTCGCCGCGAT